>Ga0210400_10002310_pt1 | contig 17886 bp, 19 predicted proteins | sample IncBWH26MmetaG_FD_155456 | JGI IMG/M metagenome (GOLD analysis project Ga0210400, IMG submission 155456) | Forest soil microbial communities from Barre Woods Harvard Forest LTER site, Petersham, Massachusetts, United States - Inc-BW-H-26-M | ecosystem: Environmental > Terrestrial > Soil >...
TTCGTGTATGCCGCAACGATATTGGCCGGACTGTACCCTGCGCAAGTTGCTGTCAGGCTCAACCCAGTTGAGGTCGTCCATGAAGACTAGGTGGACTTCTGCCGTCGCGCTTTTCCTGTTGCCGATCTCAGCGGTCGCGCAGCACAAAGACGCGGTTCCCGGCTATCGCTACGAATTTCCTCACGATCATTTCAGTCATCCGGACTTTCAGACTGAGTGGTGGTATTACACCGGAAATCTCACGTCAGCGGATGGCCATCGCTTTGGCTTTGAGCTGACGTTTTTTCGGCAGGGGGTCGACCGCGGCTCACCGACGACAAGCCCCTGGGACGTGCGCGACCTGTATGTCGCACATCTTGCCTTAAGCGATCTGGACGGCGGCAAATTTCTTCACGCAGAACGCACGAACCGCGCTGGTCCCGGTATAGCCGGGGTAAGCGAAACGGATCGTCGCGTCTGGAATGGCAACTGGCAGATTATATGGAGAGGCGACGTGCAAGTCTTGCAAGCCATTGACGAAAGCTTTTCACTTCACTTCATGCTGCAATCCGCAAAGTCGCCTGTGATTCACGGCCAGAACGGTGTTAGTCAAAAGGCGGAAGCGCCAGGTCGCGCGTCGCATTACATTTCCCTGACACGCCTGAACACAAGTGGAGAGATCGAACTTGGCGGGCGAAAAATTCAAGTGACAGGCACAGCCTGGATGGATCATGAATTCTTCACGCATCAGCTCGATGCTGACCAAATTGGGTGGGATTGGTTGAGCATTCAGCTCCAAGACAACACCGAACTGATGTTATTTCACATTCGCAGGCGTGATGGCTCAATCGATGACAATTCTGCCGGAACGTTTGTGGATGCCCGCGGAAACACAACGCATCTGCATAACAACGAATTCACGTTAGAATCAACGGGCTCGATGTGGACGAGCCCGAACACACGCTCCGTTTACCCGCTGCGCTGGAAAGTCTCCATACCAAAGCTCGGAATCGCGCTCGATTGCTCGACCTCCCTTTCTGCCCAGGAGCTCGCATCTTCTGGAGGATTGCTGCCGGTGTACTGGGAAGGCGCGATGACCTTTGACGGACGTAAACGGGAGGCGACAATCAGCGGTGTCGGCTACTTGGAAATGACGGGGTACGGTCGCCCCGTTAAAGGGCTGCAGTAAGTTTTTTGTCACAAAATGAAGAGCCGGAGCGTAATAGCGCCCCGGCTCATGCAAATCAGCTTGCCTTTTTATCTAGTGTCCAGCCGCACGGATTTTGTCGCGAGTAGTTGTCTCTTCGGTGCCGTACGTCCGCGAGAAGTCATCTACTTGGCGCTCCGCTTCATCTTTGGCAATTCCGTAGCGCTCCTGGATCTTCCCGACCAATTGATCGCGTTTACCACCAATCACCTGAAGGTCATCGTCGGTCAGCTTGCCCCATTTCTCCTTGATCTTGCCCAGCGCCTGCTTCCACTTTCCTTCGACTTGGTCCCAGTTCATAGAAACCTCCTGTTAGGTAATCCGCTGTCAGGGAAACACAGAGCGGACGACCTAAGGAATAGGGCGGACTATGGACGGAACCTTAGGCTCGTATACGTCGGAAAGCTTACGAGAGAAATCGCGCTCACGCTTCTATGATGTTGTTCCGGACTGCGTAGCGCACCAACTCGCTCACGGAGTGGCAATCAAGTCGTCTCATGATATTCGCACGATGTGTTTCCGCGGTTTTCACGCTCAAGCCCAATTGCACCGCCACTTCCTTGCTGCTTTTACCCTCCGCAAGCAGTTGCACAATCTCTCTTTGACGCGGAGTGAGCCGCGTCTTTGGAGACTCAGGCTGAGGCTTCTCCTTCTTGGGGGCTTGGTCGAGGTAGCCATCAAGAACCATCTGCGCCACCTTGGCCGTGAAAAATGTTTTGTTACTGCGCACCGCGTTTACCGCCGTTACTAAGTCCCGGCTGGCATCTGTCTTTAGCACGTATCCGCGCGCACCAGCGTCCAGCACATCTCGGATCAGGGGATCTGACTCGTGCATTGTCAAGATCAGGATCTTCGCCCGCGCATCATTCTTGAGCATTTGGCGCGTCGCTTCCAGACCATTGAGCGAAGGCATACCAATGTCAAGGACGGTGACATCTGGCCGCAGTTCCTTGGCTTTTTCCACGGCCTCGCGCCCGTCGCTTGCCTCCCCGGCAACCTGCCATCCGGGTTGCGCTTCCAGGAGCGACCGCAGTCCTTTGCGCACGATTTCGTGATCATCAGCGACCAGCAAGCGAAGAGCTTCCATGTGTTCCTCCAAACGCTCGTGAGAAGTGCAGTAGTTCGGCCGCCACGCCACGCACACTTCGAACGTAGATGCCCCATGGAGCATGAATCCGGCCAATTGTGCATCGAATCGCACTGCCGCCAAATGACTGTAGGGCGGAGCCTTACAGGGTAAGGTTAGTTTTAGTACTGCCTGCACCGACGTCAGCGGCTGAAGTTTTTACATTTGTGCGTGCTAGACCTACGCACCCTTTGCGGAATGCTATGGTGGCCCTTGTGCGGCTTTACGAGGCGGCACGCCACTACACGATGGCTGAGAAACCCCTAGGGTTTAGCCCGTATGGAGTAGCCTCGCGTTTTTCGCAACACTGAAAATCAGAATCGTGGCCCGTGTGCGAGACGCCAGGGACCATTCACAGCCCGATTCCGAAACTGGGCGCTTTCCATAAATCAGACAGAACTAAAAAGGCACAGGAGGTCGAGGATGTTGCGCTGGGCACTCGGGTTTTTTATCGTAGCACTCATTGCCGCTTTGTTGGGATTCACGGGTATTTCGGTGGCAGCCGCAGGGATCGCGAAAATTCTCTTTTATCTGTTTCTGATTCTTTTCTTGGTCACACTGATGGGGCACCTCCTCCGGAGGTCATAAGTAAAACGAACATATGAGACTCATTGGCATCGTGCTGATCGTGATTGGTATCTTGGCCCTGGCGTATCAGGGCATTACTTACACCACGCATAAGAAAGTCTTGGACATCGGCCCTATTCAAGCCACGAAAGAAGAGCACAACACGATCCCGATTCCTCCCATCGTGGGAGTTTTGGCGTTGATCGGAGGAGTAGTCATTTTGGCAACTGATCGACGCATTTCTTGACAGTGCAGCAGTGTCCGGGTCATTGGTTGTTAAAGGAGGCAGTTCTGATGAAAAATAGGCGATTTGCGGTGGTCACAGCCGGAGTATTGGCAATGATCCTCTTGTCTTTGCCTGCGATCTCCTCGGCGAAGGACAAGGACGAAAAAGAAGTCGACCGTATCAAAAATGCCGCAACTGTCCTCAAAGAGATCTTGGACATTCCGGACGATATTCCCCAGGACTTTCTTGATAAAGCTCGCTGCGTCATAGTGTTCCCCTCGGTCGTCAAGGCCGCCTTCATTGTTGGCGGCAGTTACGGCCGCGGTGTGATGGTTTGCCGCTCGGGCAAGGACTTTTCAGGTCCCTGGGGCGCGCCGGTGATGATGGCCCTGGAAGGCGGAAGTTTTGGCTTGCAGATCGGCGGCCAAGCAACCGACTTCGTTATTTTGGTAATGAATGGTCGCGGAGCGGAGAGCGTGCTTCACAACAAAGTGAAGCTGGGAGCTGACGCCTCCATTGCCGCCGGCCCGAAGGGGCGCGACGCGCAGGCTGCTACGGATGTGACGTTCCGCGCCGAAATGCTGAGCTACTCGCGTGCGCGCGGTGTATTTGCCGGTATTTCGCTGGAAGGCTCCACGCTTCGCCCCGATGACGACGCCAACCGGCGCCTCTACGGCAAGGATGTAAATGCGGAGAAGGTCATCACTGAATCCCGGGTTGAAGCTCCTCCAGCCGCGCATGATCTGCTTGCTGTCCTGCAGAAGGCGACTCCACACGTAAAGCAATAAGATGTGCGCTTTTGATTAGCGAAGGGCGGAGAGAGCTCTCCGCCCTTTTTCTTGCAAGCCCCGGAAACCGATCGTGTCCGCTAATCCGTCTGTTGTAACCCAACCTCTGCAGCCGGAGCGGGCACAGGTTTGTCGACGTTCCCCGATAGTGTCTGCCAGCCGCGGCGTCCGAGGCTCCAGTAGATCAAGTAACCTGCTACCGCGGCGCACACGAATAATAACAATCCGGCGAGCCACGCTTGCAGCACTAGCTCACCGATGCCGAACATCGCGCAGTAAACCAAAGTACAGCCCATCACCCAATCGAACGTGTTCCCCGCAAAATCGCGAACAGGTGCAATCTCCGGCGCAAGCGCGGCAATGCGTTTCCAACCATGAATTGTCGGCTGGACGCGCCGGTAAAATCTAACCAAAAGCTCATCCTTCTCCGGCTGCGTAATCAGGGTTGCAATCAGCCACACCGCAGTCGTGGCCAGGGTTGTAATCATCGTGCTCTTTGCGAATACCACCGAAGTATTCCCTGAAAAATGAACCCACTGCAGCGCCATGGAGACGACAAACGCTGCGGTCATCGAAGAAATTTCACTCCATGCGTTAATGCGCCACCAATACCAGCGCAACAGCAACACTCCGCCAGTTCCCGCACCCATGCCCAGCAATAGCTGCCAAGCAGATTGAATGGAGCTGATGTGTGCCGCTGTATAACCGCTTAAAATCACCAGAAAAACTATGAATAGCTTGCTTACCATGACGTAGTGCTTTTCGTTGCCTTTGCGCACGATAAAGCGCCGATAGAAATCGTTGATGAGATAAGACGTCCCCCAGTTGAGCTGCGTGCCGACGGTGGACATGAATGCGGCGAGAAATGCCGCGACCATCAACCCGCGCAAGGCCGGCGGCAGGAAATCCCTCAGCACCATCACGTAGCCTTTTTCTGGTTCCGCGGCAAATTCCGCGCTGGGATGCAATCCTCCAATCGGCGAGTACACCGCCACGGCGACAAGGCCGGTGATAATCCACGGCCATGAGCGCATCGCGTAGTGCGCGATGTTGAACCAGAGCGTGGCGCCCAACGAATTTTTCTCGTCCTTCGCGCTAAACATCCGCTGCGCTACGTACCCCCCGCCGCCGGGCTCCGCGCCGGGGTACCAGCTCGCCCACCATTGCATGGCTAGATACAGCACGAAGGTAATTACCGGCAGTGTCCAGATAGCATCTGTGGTCCAGCCCAAATGGAAGGAGGGAAAGAACGAGAGTGCCGAGCCTGTCGGCTGGCCGCTCTGCCTCACCGCGTCATTAACGTGTGAGAGCTGAATCTTCAGCAGCGTCATTCCGCCGATCTTTGCGACGGCAACCCACGCGAGGACTATGATCATGGACATCTTCAGAATGAACTGGAACAGATCCGTCACCAAAACGCCCCAGAGTCCGCCGATGAACGTGTATATCCCTGTGAATGGCACCAGAATGAGCACGCAAATCAACAACGCTGTGTGCGCCGGAGCGCCCAACGTGTAGTGCAGCAGCGTGTGTCCGCCGACGGCGATCTCCAGCACACGGCCTTGCGCGATCGCGTCTCCAAGCAACACGGTCGTAATGCTGATCATCGCCTTGATAACCCACCCGAGAATCAGGCAATTCATAAGCGCACCTAGATATAGGGCGCGAAAGCCACGCAGAAACGCAGCCGGTCTCCCCCCGTAACGTAATTCCACAAACTCGACATCTGTGAGGATTTCCGAGCGGCGCCAGTAACGCGCGAAGAAAAAAACGGTCATCATTCCCGAAAGACACTGCGACCACCACAGCCAGTTCCCTGAAATGCCATTCTTCGCAACCAGCCCGGTCACCAACAACGGGGTATCCGCCGCGAATGTCGTGGCCACCATCGACGTGCCCGCCAACCACCAGGACACATTTCGCCCGGAAACAAAGAATTCCTCGGTGCTCCCCGACGAGCGCCGGCGGTAATACAAGCTGATCAGCAGGTTCAGCGCTAGGTATATTCCGATGACGATCCAATCGGTCGAGGTAAGCGCCATTTTTGTCCTCGCTTCGTCTATGCGTGCCCGTACGCGAAGTAGCTATATAGCTCTGCAAACGGGTTGTCAACAAATTGTCACGACTTAAAACGGATTAAGCGTTACACTCTACGGCTGGCGCGGCCAGCGCTCTATAACACGCCCACCGGAGATCGAATGCCGCAAAAGCAGAAGGCTCGGGATGGCATGCCGGCCTATCAGCGAATTCAGACCGTCATTCGCAAGCGAATCGAATCCGGGCAGTTGCGTACTGGAGACTCCGTCGCGTCAGAACGCGACCTCGCGAAGATCCATCAAGTCAGCTTGATGACCGCCCGTCACGCGCTCGCCACCTTGGAACACGAGGGCATCGTCGAACGTCGCCGCGGCGTCGGCACGTTCGTAGCCAGTCCCAAAATTCACTTCAACAAGCTGATGAGCTACACCGAGCAGATGGCCAGCCGGAGTCTCACCGCCGGCTCAAAAATTTTGTTCTCGAAAATTATCTACGATGAGCAGGAGATCACCGCCCGCCTCGCTCTGCCCACAAATACCGGCATTATCAAGCTGGAACGACTTCGACACGCCGCCGACGAACCCTTCGCACTGGAAACCTGCTATTTCTCTTCCGCGGAGTTCCCAAACCTCATTTCCGCGCCCCTCAACCGCGAATCCCTTTTCAAAATTCTCGAACGCGAATATAAAGTGGAACTCGGCTACGCTGACGAGGAAGTTGACGCCACTGCCGCCGACGCAAGAACCGCCGAATTGCTCTCCGTCTCACGAGGAGAGCCGCTCATGCGCATCCGCCAGTTAATCTACTCCACCAAGGGCAAAGCGATTACGTATGTCCTGGGCTTTTACCGCTCGGATCGTCACAAGCTTCTGATCCGGCGATTCCGGTAGAATCACTGCGATCTTGGCGCCGCGTGCGAAAAGCGCTTACAAAGACGAAAAGATGCTCCTGGTCCTGAAACCAAACTCAGCAGAGCTCGGCCGCGAAGCAGCGCGCGTGGTAGCCAATGCGGTACGAAGAAATCCGGCGTTGCGGCTGGGGTTAGCTACCGGAAGCACCATGGTCGGCATGTATCAGGAGTTGGTCCGTCTGCACCGCGATGAGAAATTGGACTTCTCGCGCGTCGTCACATTCAATCTGGACGAATATTTAGGCCTTCACTCGAATCATCCCCAAAGCTTTCATCATTTCATGCAGCAGAATCTTTTTGGTCACGTAAACGTGGCGCCCGGCAACATCCACATCCCCGATGGCGCCATCAAGGGAAATTACCAGCAGTATTGCGCGATCTACGAGGAGACCATTCGTAGTGCCGGTGGCATCGACTTGCAGGTTCTCGGCATCGGCCGCAACGGGCATGTCGGATTCAACGAGCCGACCTCCAGCCTCGGCTCGCGAACTCGCCTGAAAGTTCTCAGCAGAGAAACCATTGAAGACAATCGCAAGTTCTTCGCCGCTGAAGAAGAGATTCCGCAGTGCGCAATCACCATGGGCATTGGGACAATTCTCGAGGCAAAGCGCATTCTCCTTCTCGCCAGCGGCTCTTCCAAAGCAGTGGCCATCGGCAAAGCTATTGAAGGACCGCTTTCAGCCTCCGTGACTGCCTCCGCATTGCAGCTCCACAGCGATGTCACTTTCATCGTCGACCGGGAAGCCGGCGCGCAGCTCAAGCAGCAGGAGTATTACCAACGCGTGCTGGAGATGACCGCCATTCTCACCCCCGAGCGCCTATAGACAGCTGATTACCCTTTCCATTCCGGACTGGACCTTCCCGGCTGCGCTAGAATCTCTTGGCCAATCATCCTGCCTGCGGGAGCTCACGATGGCGATTCAACTCGCTGAAAACAGCTACGGCAGTTCGCGAATTCATTTGCTTCGCGTTTCCAAGCAGCAAGGCCGCCACGATGTCCGCGAAATTGCACTTTCGATACGTTTCGAGGGCGATTTTGAAGCTGCCCACGTGGAGGGCGACAATCGCAAGATTCTCCCCGCCGACACTATGAAAAATACCGTGTACGCCCTCGCGCGCCAGCATTCCATCGAGCCACTGGAAAACTTCGGCCTGCACCTGATCGAGCATTTTCTCACCTACAATCCCCAGGTCACCCGCGTCTTGATCGACGCGAGCGAGAATATCTGGTCTCGGCTTGCGCAGGGCGGGAAGCCTCATCCTTCAGCCTTCGCGTGCTCTGGAGAGCAGGAGCGCACGTCTTTTCTGAGTGGAACTCGCCAGGGGACTCAGGTGCGATCAGGCATAAAAAACCTGCTGGTTCTTAAAACGAGCAACGCCGCTTTTGAAGATTTCAAGAAGGATCCATACACAACATTGCAGGAAGAAGGCGACCGCATCCTTTCCATCATCATCAATGCCGATTGGCTCTACACCGAGGAGGACGCCGAGTTCGGCCCCCTATGGCATGCCGTGAAGAAAACACTGCTCGAAGCTTTTGTGGAGCACCGCAGTCACTCCCTCCAACACACCCTATACTCTATGGGCGAAGCTATCCTCGGCAATTTCGAGAACATCAGCGAAATTCATCTGTCGCTACCCAGTAAGCATTTTCATCTAGCCGATCTCGCCCCGCTCGGCATGGATAATCCCGGCACCGTCTTCTTGCCCTCGGACGAACCGCATGCCGCAATCGAAGCCACTTTAAGAAAAAGCTGAGTCCTCCAGCCTCTCTATCCGTTGTCGACTCCAAAGCTCCTCTTCCGTTATTCTTCCAAGCCTATGCATGATTTGAGTTATTTCCGTGACCATCTGGATGTCTTTGCCGATATGGCGAAGAAGCGCGGCGTCATCCTGGATCTCGACGGATTCCGAGCGCTGGATAAGGAGCGGCGAGAACTGATTACCGCGACCGAGCAACTCAAGGCCCAGCGCAACAAAGCCAGCGATGAAATTGCGCGCCGGAAAAAAGCAAAAGAAAACGCAGACGAGTTGCTCGCGGAGATGAAACAGGTTTCGGATCGCGTCAAATCCGCCGATGAACGCATCGCCCAGTTGGACGCCACACAGCGCGAACTGCTCCTAACTATTCCCAATGTGCCCCACACAGGCGTCCCCGTCGGACACAGTGCCGAGGAAAATGTCGAGGTCCGCCGCTGGGGAGCGCCGCCCAAGTTTGATTTCGCCCCGAAGCCGCATTGGGAAGTTGGTGAACGCGCCGCCATTCTAGATCTCGGGGCCGCAACGAAAGTCACAGGCGCGCGTTTCGCCATCTACAAAGGTTGGGGGGCACGCCTCGAGCGCGCCCTAGCAAACTTTTTCCTGGATGTGCATACGCGCGAGCACGGTTACACAGAGATTCTTCCGCCTTTCCTCGTAAACAGTGCCTCCTTGCTTGCCGCCGGCCAATTGCCAAAATTCGCCGCCGACCTCTTCAAGGTTCAGAACACCGACTTCTGGCTAACTCCCACCAGCGAAGTCGAACTCCACAATCTTTATCGCGACGAGACCCTTCCAGAAGAGAAGTTGCCAATCAGCGTAACGGCGTGGACCGCCTGTTTCCGCTCCGAAGCGGGCGCAGCCGGCAAGGACACGCGCGGAATCTTGCGCCAGCACCAGTTTCAAAAGGTCGAGCTATTCAAGTTCACGCATCCTGAGAAGAGCTACGAAGAGCACGAATCGCTCACCAGAAATGCCGAATCCTTGCTCCAGAAACTCGGCCTGCATTACCGCACAATGCTTCTGTGCACCGGCGACATGGGCTTTGCCTCCGCAAAGACCTATGACATCGAGGTTTGGCTTCCTTCCAGCAATGAGTTCCGCGAGATTTCCTCCTGCTCAAACTGTGAGGCGTTTCAAGCGCGACGCGGTGGTATCCGTTTCAAGCCCAAGGGCGGCGGAAAGAGCGAGTTTGTGCACACGTTGAATGGTTCTGGCTTGGCTGTCGGGCGAACATGGATCGCCATCGTCGAAAATTATCAGCAAGCGGACGGCTCAATCCTCATTCCAGACGTCTTGCGTCCATACATGGGCATCGACCGCATTCCGGTTGGCTAGGGCAACGCAGGGAGCTTGCCCGTTTAGGCTTGGCGAATCCAAGAAATCAACCGGCCTCCCGCTAACCGAAAGATAATAGGCCAGTTATCGCTACGCAGGGCAACGTCAGCACAAAAACGGAGTCAGTTTCCTCTTCGCAAGCTATTGAAATCAGAGGATTTCGTTTGACTCCGCCTTTTCCCCTTGCATACGATGACGTAGGGACTTAACAACACCGAATGAGTTTTCTTCCCGGTTTATGCGATTTTTGATTTGGCTAGTGGTACTGTGCTGGACCGTGGCAATGTTGCGCCGCGCTGTGGCTTGGATGCTGCGTGGTTTCCTAAGCTCACCAACACGCGGTCAAAACACGTCCGCCAGCCGCGAGCCTGTAACTAATTCGCGGCGGCTGGTGCGCGATCCGGTCTGCGGGGTGCACATCGCGGAAGATCGAGCGATTCCGCTTCGCGTCGGGGGACAGGTCGTGCACTTCTGCTCAGTGGCGTGCCGCGATCAGTACGCCGGCAACGAACAGAAGTTCGCAGCCAACGGCTAGCATCTCAGCCGGGACGGTTTTTAATTTCGGGTAACCCAGAAAAGCAAGGCAGAAGAACCACAGGCGAGCGGATTTGCGTCACGCCGCCCTAAACGAAAGGACCGAAGCCCATGGCCACGGTCGCAAAGCCCACAGTTGCACCGATGATCCCGCGCATTGCGCCGCGTGAGGACTTAAATCCGTTCCACATCGCGCAGATTCAATTCGACATGGCCGCCGAGTTTCTCAAGCTCGACCCCGGCCTGCGACAAATATTACGCACGCCGAAGCGCATCCTTGAAGTCTCTCTGCCTACCAAAATGGACAACGGCCAGGTGAAAGTCCTGACCGGATACCGCGTCCAGCACAATGTCGCGCGCGGGCCGGGCAAGGGAGGCATTCGCTTTCATCCCAATGTAACGGTTGATGAAGTCAAAGCGCTCGCCGCCTGGATGACCTGGAAGACGGCCGTCGTCAACGTCCCGTTCGGGGGTGCCAAGGGCGGCGTGATCTGTGACCCCAAGCGTATGTCAAAGAGCGAGCTGGAGCGCATGACCCGCCGCTACGCCAGTGAGATCCTGCCCCTAATCGGCCCGGATCAGGACATTCCTGCGCCGGACGTGTACACGGACGCGCAAACCATGGCGTGGATCATGGACACATACTCGATGATGAAAGGCCACACCGTCCCCGGCGTGGTCACCGGCAAGCCTATTTCCGTCGGCGGCTCGGTCGGGCGCGCTGAAGCGACTGCTCGCGGCCTTGTTTTCGTGGTCGAAGAAGCTTGCAAGCTCAAAAAGATTTCGCTGCGCGGTGCAACCGTGGCCATTCAGGGCTTCGGCAACGCCGGCGCCACCGCGGCACGGCTCTTCGTCGAAAAGAAGGCTAAGATCATCGCCCTCAGCGACACGCGTGGCGGCGTCACCAACTCCCGCGGCATCGATCCCATCAAAGCCATTCGCTACAAGGAGCGTTCCGGCACCGTCGTGGGCATGCCCGGAGCGTCGCGCATCTCTAACGAAGACTTGCTCACCATGAAGTGCGACATTCTCGTGCCCTCCGCACTCGAAAACGTGATTACGCTGAACAACGCCGAAGCCATCAAGGCCCGCATCGTCGCGGAAGCCGCCAATGGCCCTACCACGCCACATGCCGACGAGACCCTCGCCCGTCGCGGCATCACCGTTCTGCCTGACATCTTGGCTAACGCAGGCGGCGTCACCGTCAGCTATTTCGAGTGGGTGCAGAACCAAGAGGGACTCCTCTGGGATAGCGAGGAAGTGAACCAGCGGCTGCAGAAGATCATGGTGCGCGCCTTTCACGAAATGGTGGACACCATGCGCAAGCATCACGTCCCGCCTCGCGCTGGCGCCATGATTCTCGCCGTCAGCCGCGTCTCCGAGGCCACGCTCGTCCGCGGATTGTTTCCGTAGACGCTATCTACTCGCGGAAATTTTCTCCGCACAGCGGTTTGCTTCAAATTTTTTCTTGCACTCAAACTAAAAACGTGCGTACATTCAAATTTGCCGGTGCGCCTCTTCAGGCGTAACCGGCACTTTTCACTTAGTGGAGCGAAGGTTGCGGTATTTGTTGTAGCGATGCTTACAGTTCGGTGCACAGAGACGGAAATTCCGGTTACGAGGCGCAAAGCACGACAAGATGGCCAATCACAATAACCACTCCAATACCACTCCCCCAATTCTCCTCAGTATCGCGGGATTCGACCCTTCCTGCGGCGCTGGCACAGCGGCGGATTTGAAGACTTTTGCCGCACATGGCTGTTACGGCGTGGCAGCGATCACCTCTCTGACCGTGCAGAACACGCTAGGAGTGGAAGAAGTGCAGAACACGCCAAGCGCCTTGCTGCGGGCGCAGCTAGATGTTCTTGCGAAAGACTGCGAGATCGCCGGTGTAAAAATCGGCATGCTGGGAAATCGTGGCAATGCCGTGGCGGTTGCCGAATTTTTGGATGCCAACAAGTTTCTTCATATCGTCCACGATCCGGTCATGAAGTCATCGACCGGGACAGAATTGCTGGATGCCGCGGGAATCAAATATATCTCTTCCGAGATGCTGAAGCGCTCCAGCGTCATCACGCCCAATGTCCCGGAGGCGGAAATCCTCACCGGCTTGACCATCAAGGACACCGCTGACATGCAAGCCGCCGCGCGAAAGATCGTGGAAATGGGTGCGCGCGCCGTAATCGTCAAGGGCGGCCATATGGATAAAGCGGTCGACATCTTATTCGACGGCACCGACATGATGCCGCTTGCGGGAGACAAGGGTAAAGAAGAAGTCCTGCATGGCACCGGCTGCACTTTCGCCAGCGCCATCGCTGCTCACCTTTGCGCTGGGCGCTCCCTGTTTGAAGCTGCCACCCTTGCCAAAGCCTATGTCACGAAAGCAATTGAGAAAGGCTACGCGGTCGGTAAAGGCCGAATTCCCCTCGACCACTTCTATCGCCACAAAATCGAGGCGCCCACTCGCGGCCTTCACGAGGTCCCGCAACACGGCATGCATCCCGCCGCCGAACCAGCGGCCCACTGAGTCATCCGCAGGGGAACCGCCCCTGCAACCTCAGTGTCTATGCGTTAGTTTCTCTTGGATTGCGAGCGGTTAAGTCTTATGCACGAAGCGGCCCGCGACGACTGTCGCCACTGGTCCGCCCTTGAACTTGCGCCCATCAAACGGTGAATTGCGCGATTTGCTGGCCGATTCCGCCGCCTGGAAGCTCCACGGTCGGTCCAGGGAAAAAATTGTGAGGTCAGCGGGTCTTCCTGCCGCAATTGTGCGCTCGAGGCCAAGCACCCGCGCCGGACCAGAGGTGAAAAGCTCAACCATCCGCATCAGCGGGAGGCGCCCCGTGTGAACCAGTTGCTCGAGCGCAAGGCTCAACGCCGTCTCAAAACCGGTGATACCAAACGGCGCGCGGTCGAACTCAACATCCTTCAATGCCGGCTCATGCGGCGCGTGATCCGTGGCAATTGCGTCGACTGTGCCATCAGCCAGACCAGCCAGCAGCGCCTCGCGGTCCTCGCGCGCGGCAAGCGGTGGATTCATTTTGTACCGCGAATCGTATTGCACATCTTCATCGATCAGCGTGAAGTGATGCGGAGTAACTTCGCAACTGACGCGCAGCCCGCGGGTCTTCGCCGAGCGTACCTGTTCGAGGGAACCCTTTGCGGACAAATGCGCAATGTGCAGCCGTACGTCAGTAAGTTCCGCAAGCTGAACATCGCGAGCCACGCAAACAGATTCGGCCGCCGCCGGCATTCCCGCCAAGCCCAACCGCGTGGACGTCACGCCTTCCCGCATCACCGCGCCCGCCGCCAGTGAAACGTCTTCAGCGTGCTCGATCACTGGAATGTCCAGCGAGCGGCAATAATCCATTACCTGCCGGGCAAGTTTGGCTGTTGCGATCGGTTTTCCATCGTCGCTGACCGCTACAATCCCCGCTTGCTTCATCGCCGCGATTTCCGCGATCGCTTCGCCTTTGCTGCCCACGCTCGCCGCTCCGATGGGCCACACTCGCACACTGGCGTAAGTCTTTGTGCGATCGAGAATAAACCCCGTGACGCTCGCGCTATCGTTCACCGGTTTGGTGTTCGGCATACAGCAAACCGCCGTAAATCCCCCCCGAGCCGCGGCTCGCGTTCCGGTTTCAATTGTCTCCGACGATTCCTGGCCCGGTTCCCGAAGATGTGCGTGGAGATCTATGAACCCCGGAGCCACGATGAGTCCCGTCGCGTCGAACACTTCAAATCCGTTCGCGGAAAGTTTCCCTGGCTGCGCGATCTCAACGATCTTCTCGCCATCCAGCAATACATCCATCGCTGCATCGGTATCCCGCACCGGATCGACAACGCGCCCGTTCTTAACGAGAAGCATGTGATGGGTCCTTTATGTCCGTAGCCCTCCGATTTCGTGGTTGCTGCACGTCATTCACGGGGTGCGATTCCTCTTCACCATGGCTGGCACTCAACAAAAAGAGCAACGCCATGCGCACCGCGATGCCATTCGTTACCTGCTCCAGTACGCACGATTGCGGCCCGTCCGCAACTTCCGGCGAAATCTCGATGCCACGATTCATCGGTCCCGGGTGCAGCACAATTGCATCCGGCTTGGCCCGCCGCAGGCGCTCGCGATTCAATTGATACAGCAAAATATAATCGTTGGCGCAAAGAGCCGGCTCGTGCAGCCGTTCTGTTTGCACGCGTAGCACAATAACCACATCCGCGTCCTCCAGCGCCGCTTCTACACGGAATACTCGCCGAATCGATGCCTGTGGAGCGATTTGCTCGAGTTCGCGAGGCACCCACATCGCCGGCCCGCAAAGCGTAATCCGGCATCCGAATTTTCCGAGCATATGAATATTCGAGCGCGCAACGCGGCTGTGCTGGATATCTCCCAAAATTGCCACATTTAGATTGTCGATCCTGCCCTTCCGGTCGCGGATCGTCAGGGCATCCAGCAAACCCTGCGAGGGATGTTCGTGCGTTCCGTCACCCGCGTTGATCACCGGAATATCCAAATGCCGCGCCACAAAGTCAGCGGCACCGGAAGCCGCATGGCGCATCACCAGGCAATCCGGTTTCATAGCATTGAGCGTGTACACCGTATCGAGCAGAGACTCGCCTTTTTTCAGGCTAGACGCCTCCGCTTGCAGGTTCATCGTATCCGCGCCAAGCCGCGAAGCCGCGGTGCCGAAGCTGATGCGTGTCCGCGTGGAGCTTTCAAAAAAGGCCAGCCCCACCGTTTTGCCACGCAGCGTTGCTAATTTTTTCAACGGATGCTTCTGAATTTCCTGGAACGGTTTGCTTTGGTCGAGAAGAAAAGTGAGTTCATCCGCCGTCAGCGGCTCAAGCGCCAGCAAGTCACGAAACCGATGCGTCACATTTTCACTCAAATACGGTCACAGCTCTCGATTTTATCCTAACAGCCAACGAACTATCCGTCGACGCGATCCACAAGCACTACACGCTCTTCGTTGTCGATCTCGCGAAGCCGCACCTCAATAATCTCGCTGTCGCTGGTCTGCACCACGCGCCCGGTAAACTGCGACTCGATCGGCATCTCGCGATGCCCCCGGTCGATCAGCACACATAACGACACCCGCTTCGGCCTGCCCAGGTCAAAAAGTCCGTTCATCGCCGCGCGAATCGTGCGCCCCGTGTACAAAACATCGTCGACCAGCACCAAGTCCATATTGTCCACACCGAACGGAATATCGGAAGACTGCAGCACCGCGTGCGATGCAACCTTCGATAAGTCATCGCGATACAGCGTGATGTCCAGAGTGCCGACCGGCACCTCCACTCCATCGATGCCGCGCATCGCATACGCAATTCTCTCCGCCAGCGGCACGCCGCGCCGCCGAATGCCGATCAGCGCCAGGTGCTTCGTCCCTCCGCTTTTTTCCACGATTTCGTGCGCCAGCCGCTGCAACGTGCGGTCAATTTCCGGCGCCGACATAAGCTGTGCTTTTTCAACGATGCGCATGGTCGCGTAATCCTAGCACAACAAAAGAGGTCAATGCGGAGAGCGCAAGAACATCTGATTTCGCCGAGAAGGTAACAGTGCCGTAAAGTTTGCGTGATAGACTCTCGCGCTGCAAAACCGGAGACCCAATGCCTAATCGAGACGAAAATCAGATTGTCAGTACGAAGAGTGCCTTAGTTCTATTCCTCGTCGTCATGCTCGCACTCACCGTTACCGCGCCAAGCTTGCGAGCACAGTCGCCCACAACTCCGCATACCAAACCGTCTCCGGCGGCAAAATCCTCCGTTGAGTCTCTCAAGACAACCTCCGCCCGCCCCAAACTCGTCGTGCTCCTCGTCGTCGACCAGATGCGCGGCGACTATGTCGACAAATTTCTTCCGCAATGGACCGGAGGTCTCCGCCGCCTGATCGAGGAAGGCGCTTGGTTCCGTGACGCGGCCTACCCCTATGCAGCCACCGAGACCTGCGTGGGCCACGCGACAATTTCCACCGGCGCGCTTCCTGCCTCCCACGCCATGGTCGCAAATGCTTGGTGGGATCGCGAATCTCAGAAGATGGTCACCTGCACTGCCGATCCAAACGTCAAGAACTCCGGCTACGCAGGGGTACCTGCAAAGGGCGGCGACAGTGCATGGCGCATGGAAATTCCCGCCTTCGCCGAAGAGTTGAAGTTCCAGACAAACGGAGCCACCCGCGTTGTCACATTTTCGCTCAAGGCCCGCGCCGCCATCACCATGGCCGGCCACAAGGGCGATGCGGTCACTTGGGCCGATGGCGGCGGATGGGTCACCTCGAGCGTCTACGGCACCATGCCCTTTGTCGAGCAATACGCCAAAGCGCATCCAGTAAAGGAAGACTACGGCAAGACCTGGACCCGCTTGCTTCCCGAAGGCTCCTATTGGTACGACGAAAAGGCAACCGGTGCCGTCGCACCCGAAGGCTGGAATTTGACGTTTCCGCATCCGCTACGCGGCAAAGCTGCTGCCGACGAGCCAGACGCTGCCTTTTACGAGCAGTGGGCCTCAAGCCCTTTTGCTGACACTTATCTGACCAGGTTTGCGGAAACAGCCGTCGATTCCCTCGGCCTCGGCCAGGGCGGCGGCATCGATTTCCTAGGCGTAAGTTATTCCTCGGTAGATTATGTTGGCCACGAATTTGGCCCGCGCAGTTGGGAAATTCAAGACATCCTGGCGCGCCTCGACAAAGATCTGGCTGACCTGTTTGCCCATCTCGATAAGAAAGTCGGCCGCGGCAAATATGTCGTAGCCCTCAGCGCCGATCACGGCGTGGTCCCCGTGCCTGAGGACATGCAGAAGACTGGCGCAGACGCGGGAGTGCTCCATCTCTCCGAATTACAAGATCGCATCGAAAAAGCGCTCGAGCCCTTCAACTTCCCCGAGCCGGCCATCGCCCGCATCAACGGCAGCGACGTCTACTTCGCTCCTGACGTCTATGCCAAATTACGCCACGACGACAAAGCCATGCGCGCCCTGACCGACGCCGCACTAGCCCAGCCAGGTGTCGCGGAGATCTTTCGCGCCGACCAATTGCAGAATCGTCCGGCAACGCAAAGCCCCACCCGCTCCGCCATGGCCAACAGTTACTTCCGAGGGCGCAGCGGCGACCTCTTTATAGTCCCCAAGCCGTACTGGCTGTTGGACGGCACCCCGGCAGGCAAAACTCGCTCCTATGGCACCGGCCATGGAGTGCCGTACAACTACGACCAGCACGTCCCAATTCTCTTCATGGGATTCGGCATCCGCCACGGCGAGTACCTCGACGCCGTCACCCCCGCCGACATAGCCCCCACACTGGCGTCCCTTTGCGGCATAACCTTAGCCACGCGCGATGGGCACGTCCTCTCGCAGTCCTTATCCAAGTAGCACAATCAGCGCTCCGGCCCCGCTTCATGGTAAGCTTTTGACGAAGTGAGTGCC
>Ga0210400_10002312_pt1 | contig 17871 bp, 11 predicted proteins | sample IncBWH26MmetaG_FD_155456 | JGI IMG/M metagenome (GOLD analysis project Ga0210400, IMG submission 155456) | Forest soil microbial communities from Barre Woods Harvard Forest LTER site, Petersham, Massachusetts, United States - Inc-BW-H-26-M | ecosystem: Environmental > Terrestrial > Soil >...
GAGCTCGCGTAGCCGCTGCGCCAGGGTGTCAAAGCTAAAAGTTGTTTTTTCGAAAATCGAAGGATCGGGATGAAACGTCACTTTCGTTCCCGTTTTTCGTGTCTTGCCCGTCTGTTTCAGCTTGGACGTGGGCTTGCCTTTTTCGTAGGTTTGCTCCCAGACGCCACCATCGCGCGAAATTTCCAGCTCGAGCCAATCGGCAAGCGCGTTTACTACGGAGACGCCGACACCGTGCAAGCCGCCAGAAACCTTATAGGTGTCGCTGTCGAATTTTCCGCCCGCGTGCAGTACGGTGAGGACGACCTCGGCAGCGGGACGCTTCTCGGTGGCATGCATATCGACCGGTATGCCGCGACCATTGTCGACGACCGTAACAGAATCGTCAGCGTGCACAGTGACATTGATTTCGTCCGCGTGGCCGCCCATAGCTTCGTCGACCGAGTTGTCGACGACTTCCCACACGAGGTGGTGCAGTCCCATCTCGCCGGTGGAGCCGATGTACATGGCGGGGCGCAAGCGCACCGCTTCCAGGCCGCCGAGCACTTTAATGGATTTGGCATCGTACTGATGGCCCGGAGCTTTTCCGACGACCGTCTCTTGACTCTTGTCCTCTTTGTCGCCCATTCATTCTCCTGACAAACACTTGCTTACAGCTTGCCAGCCCTTCGCAGGGCTTGCGCCAAGCGTCAACGCATTTGCGTTCAGGCGCGTACCGCGGGTCGCCTTACAAATTCGTATCGAGGGAAGGCGTGGATGCGAACTTCTTCTCCGTGCGTCGCCTTGCCCTTTGGCCCCGGTCGCGTGTGACCGGAACTCGTAGGGTTTCTGCTCCATCCCGTCCCGCGCAGCGAGACGTGGCGAAGGCTTGGTACCCGGCGAACTTGTTGCCAAGTTCGCGAGGCTTTCATTCCAAGGATGCGGCGCAAAGCTCCTGGCGCGAAGCCGAAAAACTGCCGACGCATTCACTTGGCGGACGTGTTCCAGACTACTGGAACGGGCCGATTAGAAGGAAACCGAACAGCGAAAACTACTTACTTATTCTACGCGAACTGATGGATTTTCTCAAGGAATACTCATCGGCGGCAACGATGTAAGTCATGTTGTTTCAATAAGTTGTAGATAACGATAGGGCCTGCGAGCTCAGGTAGTCAGTCATCACTCTAATGCGCCTCTTTGGGCATGGAACCCAATGGATCGCTTCGCTGTCACCGGCGTTTCAAGCATCTCCTTGATTGTAGCGAATACAATTTGGAACTTCGCATCGTATCGCTTTTCCATCTGTTCAATCTTCTGTCGGAGTTCTTCGTGAGTAACCAGCATTTCTCTGAGTCTGACGAAGGCGCGCATGATGGCAATGTTGGCCTTTACTGCGCGTTCACTGCGAAGAACACTGGACAACATTGCCACGCCTTGCTCGGTGAAGGCGAACGGTGCTGCTCTTTGACCTCCCCAACTTGAAATCACAAATTGTGATTTCAAGTTTCGTGCCTCTGCAGCAGTCAGTTGAAACATAAAATCCCTGGGAAACCTATTGATATTCCGCTTGACCGCTTGCACCAGCACCCTCGGCTCGACCTTATACAGCGTCGCCAGATCGGTGCTGAGGATCACTTTTTGACCCCGAATGATATGGATTTTCCGCTCAATAGGACGAACGACAACCAGAGTTGAGGCACCTCTGCGGTGGAGCGCAGGTGATTGCCTTTTCGATGCACTCATCAGATGCGCATGGGCATGATGATGTAGCGGTAGCGATAGCTTTCGTCAGCCAGCGGGCGCATCTGCCCGGCGGATTGCTCGTCCTTTAGCTCGATACTGACAGGACCATCGGCCGCCGCAGAAAGAAAATCGAGCATGTAGGTGGAATTAAAACCAATGGAGATGGGATCGCCTTTGTATTCCTTATCGATATTTTCTTTGGCTTCGCCATACTCCGGACTGGAAGCGGAGATCTCGATGCCTTCCTTGGACACGGCAAGCTTCACCGCGTGCGAGCGCTGATCCGCCAACTGGGAAACGCGCCGCACCGCATCCGTGAGCTCGCCGCGCTCTATCACGACGGTCTTGTTGTTTTCGCGCGGGAGCACCGCTTCGTAATTCGGAAATTGCCCGGTGAGTATGCGCGAAATCAGCAACCGATGCCCAACCTGGAAGAAGAGATTGCTTTCGTCCTTGGCGAAATCGATCTGCGCATCGGTTCCGGCCGCCGAAGCCAGCTTCTCGACTTCGTCCATCGCCTTTTTCGGGATCAACACTTTCATCTCGCCATTGAGTCCCGTTAGCTTCTGATCGGTTTCGGCAAGCGCCAGGCGGTGACCATCCGTGGCGACCATCGCCAGCGAGTCTGGCTTCAGGATGAGCAGACCGCCGTTCAGCGTATAGCGCGATTCTTCCATGGAAATCGCAAACTTTGTCTTGGCGATAAGGCTTTCCATGACTGGCGCGGAAATTTTCACCAGGGTATGCGGCATCGCCGGTAGCGCGGGGAAATTTTCCTTCGCCATGCCCACGAGCTTGTATTTCTTGCGATCGCTGACGATTTCCACCCAATGATTTTCCAGCAACTTAACTTTGATTTCGCCTTCCGGCAGTAAACGAACGAGCTCCAATAATTTTTTGGCGGGGATGGTGCCCGCGCCTTCTTTCTTAACTTTAGCTTCGCAAGAGGTGCGAATGCTGAGCTCGAGATCGGTAGCCGTGATATTGAGGCGACTGCCTTTGGCTTCGACAAGAAGATTCGAGAGGATGGGGATAGTGGTCTTGCGTTCGACTACGCCCTGCGTGGTGCTAAGCTCATTCAACAGCGCGGATTTTGATACGCTGAATTCCATCGCTTGATAATCCTCACGAACCGTTACGGGTGCTGTCATTGTTACCTTGCGACCGCAGAGCGGTCAATGGCGTTCTCAACTGCCGTACTCTACTCGTTTTCTAGGTAAGTAGAAAGTCCCAACGGAGATTTGTAGCTGTGGAAATGGGTGGAGATGAGGATTTAAAGTAATTGGAACATTTACGTGTCGATTCCGTCGCCGAGGCATTCGCTCCTATTCAACAGATTTTATCAACAGCAAAAATCATTATCACAAATTCCACCACACTTAGTTCTTCAGAGCTATTTTGATAAACAATGGACCCTTGTTGTTGTGATGATATCTGTGGATCGGTGGAAAGCTCTCCAACTAACTTGCTGCGTGGCAGATACAAGAAGTCTTCATCGGCGGAGAATTGTGTGAACAGAGGAAAAATGCAACAAGGCCGCGCACACATCGCGATTCGTTCACCGTTCATCCAACGTCATCAACAGAAATTTCAGACGATTCCCAGATGATGTCCACAGGTCAGTTCGCGGTTATCAGTTCGATTAAACGTTGCGATTTACTGCACGGGTCGGAGCCTGCAAAATTACAGGCACTCGATTCGTGAAAGGCCCGCGTATTGCCGAAGGGCACACGCCGGCCCTTCGAAACTCGGGTTAAACAACATGCCAGCGCTAAACGGACTTGGTTACTGGAGGGCGTCCATGAGGCGGGTGATGATGCGATTTACGTCTTTATCGGAACGGCGCAACTCTTCAATTTTATTTATGGAGTGAAGGACGGTGGTGTGGTGTTTGCCGCCGAATTGTCGGCCAATCTCCGGCAAGGAGGCGGTCGTGAGCTGCTTGACGATGTACATGGCAATTTGGCGCGGGTAGGCGATCGCTCGCGTGTTACTGCGAACCTTTAGATCCTGCTCGCGCAAATTGAAATGTTCGCTGACGCGCTTTTGAATCAAGTCAATCGTGACGCGCTTTTCTTGCGAAGCGATGATGTTACGCAGCACTTGTTGCGCTGTGGCCAGCGAAACCGTAGCCCCCGTGAGCGACGCATAGGCCATGAGGCGGGTCAATGCGCCTTCGAGTTCGCGCACGTTGGACTTGATGGCGCGCGCGATGTATTCGGCTACGTCATCCGGCAAAGGAAAGCGGTCGTTCTCAGCTTTCTTCTGCAAAATAGCGATTTTCGTTTCGAGATCGGGTGGCTGAATGTCCGCGATAAGCCCCCACTCGAAACGCGAGCGCAACCGCTCTTCAATCGAATTGATATCCTTCGGCAGGCAGTCGGACGAGATGACGATCTGCTTCTGCTGCTCGTAGAGCGCATTGAACGTGTGGAAAAACTCTTCCTGGGTGCGCTCTTTGCCGGCGATAAATTGGATATCGTCCACCAGCAGCACATCCACCGTATGGAAGCGGTCGCGGAACGTAATCATGCGGTCGAAGCGCAGCGAATTGATCACTTCGATGGTGAACTTCTCCGCGCTCACGTAACAGAGGCGCATGGCCGGATTCCGCTTCTTGATGGTGTGCCCAATGGCGTGCATCAAGTGCGTCTTGCCCATACCCACACCGCCATACAGGAACAGCGGGTTGTAGGCCTTTGAAGGCTGCTCGGCCACGGCGCGCGATGCCGCATGCGCAAATTCGTTGGACTTGCCCACCACGAAGCTGTCGAAGGTGTAGCGCTGGTTGAGTTGGTGGTCGTTCGTCTCAAAATCAAGCCTGGATTGCTTTGGAGGCGCCACACTCGGGGCCGGAGCAGTCTCTTCTTCCGTGCAGACGTAATGAACCTTTGAGTTAGGCGCGCCGAGTTGATGGAAAACGGCCTTAACGATCTCCCCGTAGGTACGCGTGAGCACTTGTCGAAAAACCGTGCTGGGGATCTGGACGTACAGTGTGTCGCCGTCGGCGCGGTTCAGGCGAGTAGGCTGGAACCAGGTTGTGTAGGTGTTAATGCTGACCCTGGACTTCACGAGTTCTAGGAACTTGTCCCAAGCATTGACTGGCTCGCGCTCACGCGCCGGATTGGTAGCTGCGGTCATTAGAGAAAAAGACGCACCTTAAGCTATTTCCACAGATGTGAAAAAGCTGTGGAAAGCAAAATTTAGTATACCGCTTATCGTTTTTCTTAACTTCGGGGTCTTCCCGCGCCGGAGCATCCCGATTGCCCCTTATGCCCCGCGCGTCGCTTCGGAATTCTCGGCCCTCTCCATCACCGCTATCAGACAGCGCGGGATTGTCGCTGATTGGAGCGCAGGGGGCAAGGGAAAAGTGTGTGACGGAGTTGACGGGTGTTCACATCCCGTGCACAGTTTTTCCACAAGCTCAAAAATCACGTCTGCGACGTCCGATACGCTGATTCAAAAGGGAATTTTGCGGAAAATTTACAAACTGGACGTCGCTCCGGACAAAAGAGCGCTAACAGTACCTGAGGAAAACTCCAACTATTGCGAAGTTTTTTTATCGGGGCGATCGAATACGTAGAGGCCCAAAGGGTCGCTGCCGATCATCAAACGATCTTTTTCCACGACAACGATGTTGGGTTCGAGTCGCGCGCCTTCAGCCGTGTAGAGCTTGTATCCGCCAAGGCGCGTGCCTTCCTTATCGAAATGAAAGAGGTCGTTGCTTACAGCCATCCACACGTCACCAGATTCACGATCGACGCCCACAGCATTTAGGACGCGCTTGAAAATTGGGGCGCCGCTTTTTTTCTCCTGGCGGCGGATTTCGCGCCGGATGGCCTGGGCTGCCGGCGCAGCCTCAAGCGCCGTGTACTCTATGTCCTGGCCGGCGTAGCCGAAGCGATCGTATTCGCGCACGGTCGGCTCCGGTGTGTAGTCGAACCCATAGAAAAGATGGCCTTTGGCATCCGCGGCAAGCTGGCCGATATTCAGAAAACGATTGAGATCGGTGCGATCGCTGATTTGCTCCGGGTCGCCGAATTCGCGCACGTCCCGTCCATTCTTGTCGAACACGATCACCAGGTGGGGCTCGCCCAAGGTCGTGACGGCCACTTCGCCGTCCGGCAGCGCCGCGACCGACAGCGGGGCCCTCACGTGAGCCATGCGCGCGCCTCCCGCGGCATCCCAGATTTTCACCGCGTTCGCCTCGCGGTCTGCGACGTAGACCGTCCCGGAGGCATCGACGTCCATGCCTTCGCCGAAGCGAATGGCTCGCAGCTCCGCCGCTTGTGGCCCGGCGGTACCGGGAAAATCAGGGATGTTCCTCCGGAGTTTACCGTCTTTGCCAAAGACAGAGACGTAGGCGGCCGGCGCGGTCAGTACGTACATATTGCCATCGGCGCCGATTCGGACCGAGCGCAATCCCGGCCCGACATTGCTGAGAATACGGGACTTAGCGGTCAGTTCACCTTCATCTTGAGCAAAACCACTGGTTGCCAGGCACGCGAGCAGACACAAAACCGCTGGGATTTTCACGACAACTGCCGCCTTTTCTTGCACCAAAGCCCTTTTGCATTAACGATGATGAGTAGTCAGACGTTAGGGAGTAACGCGGGGTTGCGCGCCCTACTTAGCCCGAGGCGTGTCAATCGGCGCGCAAGCGCAGCCGCTCGATGGAGCGAGCGCGCAGGCGACCTGCCGCGTTCCGCTCTCCAGCGTCGTCGGTTTCGATCAGCACACAATTCATCTGCACGTCGCCAGAGGCCACCTCGAAACGCGCGGGAAGGCCGTCCAGGAAACGTTTGATAATCGCCTCGCGGTCCATCCCTATTACGCCAGCGTGCGGGCCCGTCATGCCTACGTCCGTGATGTAGGCGGTGCCCTGGGGCAAGACGTGCTCGTCCGCCGTGGCTACGTGCGTGTGTGTACCCACCACAGCGGTCACGCGGCCGTCGAGATACCAGCCCATTGCCACTTTCTCGCTGGTCGTTTCGGCATGCACATCGACAAAGACAAACGCTACGTCCGCCGGCAGTTTGGCAAGTTCCGCGTCGGCTTTGCGGAAAGGATCATCAATGGGAGTAAGGAACACCCGACCCTGCAGATTCAGGACGGCATACTTTAGGCCATTCTTCGCGACGCCAACGTAAGTGCCGGTCCCAGGCACCCCTTCCGGGAAATTACCCGGCCGTAGCAGGCGTGGCTGGTGAGGCATGTACTCGAGTATTTCCTTGCGGTCCCAACTGTGGTTGCCGCCGGTAAGAACCTCGATGCCCATACCAAGCAACTCGTCGGCAAGCCGCGGCGTAATTCCGAAGCCCGAAGCGGAATTTTCCCCGTTCGCGATAACCAGATCGATCTGCCGCTGCGAAACGATGTCCGCCAGCCGGTCCTGCACAATCTGCCGCCCGGGCGAACCCACAATGTCGCCAATAAAAAGTACGCGCATTCTGTCTTGTTGGTCCTTCACCTAACCGGGCGACTTTATCTCGCCACAGGCCTTCTCCCTGTGGCGTCCGCCTTCTGTTTATCCGGAAGCTGCTTGTCGCCGGCCCGAAGGAAGGCAGGCTCCGTTGCTGAACACAAAAATGGAGCGGACTGCTCGGCCGTGGGGACTAGGCCATGAACCTCTGAATTAAGTGGGCGCCACGAGCCAGCCGTTAGGCTTTCCTGCCCCGCTCGCTTCCCGAAACCTTCGGAACGCCAGCGGGACAGGCCGTGCACACAGGATGACTATCCGCAGCTCCTCAGAGATTCGCCATTGGTTCAAATGGCTTTCGTACCCTCACATGCTTCGAAGTACCGCTCCGGCCCTATTCTAACAGCATGGCACCAGGAATTGCCCGCGCCCGCCCCCCAAGCGACAATTACGTCAACAAACGCCCGAACAAAACGGAACAGCAACCGCCAGCGGAAGCGTAGAATCGCGAGCAGGAGATAAACCGATGTTGCGTCTCACAACATTGTTTACCGGCGTGCTTTCGTTGCTCCTTTGGCTGGGAACGCCCGCCCCACGCGCGCTGCGCTTGCAAGGCGCTGCCGCGCCACAGCTAGGCCAAGTCAATTTCCCCACGACGTGTGCCGCCGAAGCGCAGCCGTCCATCGAAACCGGCGTCGCCCTTCTGCACTCGTTTCAGTACAAGCAAGCCAGCCAAAGCTTCAGCGAAGCGGCCAAGCTCGATCCGCAGTGCGCGCTCGCATATTGGGGCCAGGCCATGACGCATTATGAGCAGCTCTGGGAATTCCCGTCGGAGAGAGCGCTGAAACATGGCGCGGAAGAGATCCAGCGCGCGCAAGCCGCAGGGACACCTACCGAGCGCGAGCGTGGCTACATCGCCGCGGCTGCGGCGTTTTACCTCGCCGATGCGAAATGGAGCGAGACGCAACGTGTCCAGGCATACTCCTCAGCTCTCGCGGGATTGCACAAGAAATGGCCCGATGATGTGAATGCCGCAGCGTTTTACGCGCTGTCCCTGGTGGCGCTGGCAGAGCAGCAAGAGGTCGACCCGCAAGCAAATCGCAAAGCCGCCATCGCCATTCTCGAGCCGCTTTGCCGCAAGGCGCCGGATAATCCTGGTCCCGCGCACTACTTGATCCATGCCACGGATACTCCGGAATTCGCCGCGCAGGGGCTCGAGGCAGCTCGCGCCTATTCAAAGATCGCTCCGGATTCCTCTCACGCGCTGCATATGCCCTCGCACATTTTCGTCCGCCTGGGCCTGTGGCAAGAATCTATTGCATCGAATATTGCCGCTTCCGCCTCCGCCGCCAAAGCTACCCAGGAACATCGCTCCCCTCCCCATTACCAATTTCACGCGCTCGACTTTCTGAATTATTCCTACCTGCAAAGTGGGCAGGAAGCCAAAGCCCGCGAGCTGGTGAAAGAGTTGGGGAACGTGCCGGGTGCGGACCAGGAATCAATTGCCGAGCATCAAGCCTGGTTCGCGGCACGCAACGCGTTCGAGGCCCATCGCTGGAAAGAAGCCGCCGCCTTGCCCATTCCGCAAGTCCCGCGCGAATCGCAGGAATCGACGTACAGAGTTCGCGTTATAGCCGCCGCTCATTTGGGTGACGTAGCCGCCGCGCGCCAAAACCTCCAAAAGGTCGTCGAGATCAGCGCCGAGGAGCAGGGAAAATCACGCCACCACGGAAACAAAACTCCCGATAAAAGCGTTGACCAAATGGAAGCGGAGGCGTGGGTGGCGTTCGCCGAAGGCGAATCCGACGAAGCCATGAAGACGCTGCGTTCCGCCTCCGATCGCGAAGATGCAGACGGAGTCGACTCGCTAGCGATGCCCGCGCGGGAAATGCTGGCAGACATGCTGCTCGAGTTGAAGCGCTCGTCCGAAGCTCTCGCGGAATACAAAGCCGCCCTGAAGAATTCGCCGAATCGTTTCGATTCGCTCTACGGCGCCGGTCACGCCGCTCAATTGGCCGGCGACTCCGCCGCGGCAAATTCCTATTACACAAAGCTAATGGAGATCTCCGCGCCCTCAGCCGATCGCGCGGAACTCAGCGAAGCAAAGTCTTACCTGGCCACAGCGTCAGTGTCTAAAGTCAAGTGAATCGAGCTCTTCTTGCATCTATCGCTCTTGCTTTGTTCGCGGTCAAAGCCGGTGCGCAGACGCCCGTGGGTGAAGAACCGGAAGCAAACCCAGGGCGTCCCACGGTCTCCACTCCCGCCACGCTTACGCCCACAGGCTATTTGCAGTTTGAAACCGGCCTGAGCGCCGCGAGCCACTCTCCCGAATTTTCATCGCGCTTCGCCCCTAACGAGGTAATGAAATTTTCCGTTCACCCGCGGCTCGAGTTTCTCGTCTCCAGCGAACCCTTCGTCCACTCCCGCGTCGCGGGCCAAAGCGAAAACGGCGTAGCCGAAGTATTTTTGGGAGCACAGGCCGTCGTCAGCCCAGGCGAGGGCGCCAAGCCCACGCTCGCTGTCAGCTACTTCCATCGCGTGTACGACGGCGGCGCGCCAGAATTTGATTTCGGCAGTTCCGCAAATTCCGTGGTGCTCTTGGCCAGCGCGGATGTGAAGGGATTTCACTACGACGCGAATGCCATGTTCAACGAACTCACCGAAGGCAGGATCCGCAGAGGCCAGTTTGGCCAGAGCCTCACAATTTCACATCCGCTAAAGGGAAAATTTACGCTATCGGGCGAAATCTGGCATTTTACGCAGCCGTTCTTGCACGCCAATGCAGTAGGAAATCTGTGGGCCGTGAGTTACGCCGCACGCAAGACTCTTGTGCTGGATGCCGGCTTCAACCGCGGACTAACCGGCACATCCACGCGCTGGGAGGCCTTCATTGGCTTCACCTATCTGCTTCCCCACCGTCTCCTCTAGGTGTGCTCTCTCGCCGCCAGCAAACTTAAATTTTAGCTTGAATAATCTGTTACTATTCGTGTATACTCTTTCCATTGAGTAGTGCGCCTCGCCTTCCGCGAGACTCCCCCACAACCCAAATCGTTCCCTTCTGGAGACATCTATGTCTACCCTTCGCTACCATGCGCCCCTCCGGCAACGACAGCGACGTGAGCTGTGCCCGGCGGCATGACCGCGCAGGTGACGTCAATTTCGCTCCCAAAGTAGCGTTCCGTAGCGCCGCATAAGTACCTTTAGAATCAACACTTGCAAAAGTGTATCAAAACAAAAGACTTTAAGTATCTCTAGAATGAACACTTATGCAAAAACCGGGGGGGAGGGTCACATAGGGTACGGACCGGGCACATCCCTGACAGAATGGACCGACCGACGCGTAAGCCCTTGCCCTGTTTGCGCAGAACCCTGCCGCGTCACTGCCAAAGGGGTGACTCCAGGAGTGGTCTACAAAAAACGCAGGCGGACCAAAACTTGGTCCGCCCGCGATGCCATTGAGTTGTAGACGGGTTAAAAGTGGAAGCCGAGTTCGGCCGTTTCCGCACGTGGCGTTACGAAATGCGTTCCTGTGAAGCTGGACAGGAAGTTATACAACGCTACTTTGTTGGTTAAGTTGACCACCGTGAAGCGCAAGCTCCACCGGTAGCGGTCTCCGTGAAACAGGTTGTCTTCTCCGACCGCGACGTCGAACAGATTACGAGGCTTGACCCGATCAGGATTGTGGTCAGCATTCGCCTGACTTGGGATGTTATTGAAACCACCTTGCGGCAGAGTGATCAGTGTCGATGTCACCGGGCCGTTCGGGCAGTTGGCGGGGCTCAGCGGGTTAGCTACCGTTGCCAAGACTCCATTGCACGCCAAGCCGATGGTTACCTGCTGGTTCGGCGTGAGGCCCAGGGCCACACCCGCATCGGGAACTCCGCTCACTACGAGCCCGCTGTCATACCGCCAGTTGAATCCAATCCAAGGTCCATTCCGGAATTGATACTGCAAATGGGTCGTCTGGTTGTATTTTTCATCGTGGTCGATGCGGAACACGTCCGTGCCGCCCTGCCCTACAGGCGTAATACCGAGTCCGGAGATTTGCGGTTGGAAGAACCGTGCCGCCACGCTCGACATCACCACCAGGGCAGTGAATCCGTGATAGTTCGGCACGCTGGCGCGAAGTGCCCATCCCGGGATCTTCGAGTTGTGCCATTCCACCGGGAAGGTGACCGGAGTATTGCCCAGGATGCTGAAGTCGAATCCGTAATGCGTGTACTTCCACAAGTACTCAGCGTCAACAACGAGGTATTTGCCGAATGCCTGCTGAAATCCCGCGTGAAATTCATTACGCCACCCGGGATGCAGCGGCACACTCAAGCATGGCGATCCTCCCGACGTAGCGCTGAAAATCCCGTTGATCACCGGGTCATTGCAACCGGTGCTGGCTACGACCAGGTTTTCGTTAAACGGTGTCTCCACGATTCGCGCATAGGACAAGCGCAATACCGTGTTGGTGGGCTTGATGTTGTATGCGACGCCCAGCCGCGGCTCGGCTGTCCGATAAGTGGAAAGTCCATTGTATAGATCGCCCCGAATTCCCAAGTTAAAGGACCAATTGTTCTTGGTGATTGTGTCTTGGGCGTACAGCGCCAGTTCTTTCACATCCGTGTGCCCGTGAAAAAGGTGGAAGGTTCCACCGCGCGTGAGATCGACCGGGAGCAGAGTGGCGCACGGAGTGCCCGGTACAGCCGTATTCGTCGTCGGATCAAAGCAGGGATTCCCGTTTGCATCCGTTGTGGAAGGTAAGAGGTTCGGATCAACTATTCCCAGGTTGTCGTTCTCCGTCAGAAACGTGTGTTCGTAAGTGGCTCCAACTTTTATATTGTTGATCCCCTTCACGTAAGAAACATCGGAGCGCAGTCCTGCGTTCGCCAGCGTTCGGTCTTGCGCGATGCTCTCGGCTTGGATCGGACTGAAGTCCGCCAAGGGATTGGGGCTCGGATAATAATTGAACGTGTCGTGACGCACGAACGCTCCGAACGTAAACACGGTGTTGGAGTTGATCAATCGCGTCCAAACTGGCGCAATGTTGTAAGTTCCGATCTTTGATTTTTGATCTGTGTTCCCCACAATGTTCCCGCTCGCGTCCGTGACATTGAGATTATCGAACGCGTTTGGAGTCTGAAACCAAGAGCGCGTGTAGTTCAGGTTGAGGTGTAGGGTATCTTTCTGCGAGAACTGGTAATCGAACCGGTCGAATATGTTTTCTTCGTTGCCCTTGGCGTGAATCACCTGAAATTGCGGCGGATCCAGGAACCTCCCGGAGTTGAGTCCGTTTGCCGAGATGAAGTTTCCCCACTTCTGCGTTCCGTAAGCGAGGTTGAAGCCGATATTTCCAGTTCCAAAGCTTCCGTATGACGCGTATACCGTTCCCGTCGGCCTGGTCACTCCCAGCCCGGATTTAGTGGTCGCCTTGATCACCAGGCTCGTCTTGTCGCCAAATTCCGCTGGTGGAGCGCCGGAGATGATTTCCATTGATTGAATCGCGTCGGAAGGCAGTTGGTTTGAAAATACTTTGCTGAATTGGTCCGTGATCGGCTGCCCGTCAAGCGAGATGGAGTTCTCTGCGTGGTCCCCCAACCCGTGCATCAAGCCGTTGGAGTCCGCGGCAACGCCCGGGGAAACCAGCGTTGCGATAGAGGTAAACGATGATGACTGGCTCTCCAACGGAAGGCGATCGATGATTCCCTGATCCACGTCGGTGTGAAACGTGGACTCGTTTTCAACTAAGTCGCCGCCGTTTGCTTCGACCGTGACAGTAGTAGACGCTGCCGAACCTACCTTCAACGCGACTGGAATACTCACCGGAACGGTCGAGCGTACGTCTACGTCTTGACTGACAGACCCAAATCCGGCGGCCGTGACCACCAAGTGATACGGATTAAACGGCACGTTCGTGAAGCGAAAGTTGCCGTCACTGTCCGTAGTGGATTCACGATGGAAGCTGCTGACGGGATTGCTGATTTCCACCTTCGCTCCCGGCACCGAAGCTCCAGATTGATCCTTCACCACGCCCTCGATTGACCCCGAATTGCCCAACTGGGCGCGCACAGGCACGGCAAGAAGCGACAAACTCAGACTTAATATCAGAAAACCATAACTGCGAAATCTCTCAAACATTTTGTTCTCCGTCCCAACAAGGGGATGTGCGCTGAGTGTGGATAAGAGCCGCCGAATGGATGGCGGTCGACCGAGCAATTTCGACGACTCGGTGCGAAGGGACTAGCGACGGATATCAGCGGAAATGATTACGCGGCGGGAGGCCCGCGAGACGCGCGATGAAGCGAGAAAGAATCGAGCGGAGAAGCGTCTTCCGGAAGAACGTCATGCCAGGCGACCTGTCGGGCCTCGGCTATAAAAGCCAGAGGCGCAGCCGCCAACGCCGGCATGTGCAGCGACTGACAAACATGGCAGGCAGTCTCCGGCCCGCCGGTGTGTTGATGGACGAAGGCGCCGCCAGCGGCGAAATACAGCAGCGCCAGGCAACCTACCACCGCCAGCGCGCGCTTACCCTTCAGTTTGAGTCGCGGATGCATTTTCTTGCTTCTACACACAAGTGTAACAGCTTGGATGAACGTCTGACTCCTTAGGTTGCTATTATCCTAACCTGCTCCTCAAACGGAGGCCTTGACCCCGTAGCGCTTCTTCCCTAAACTCCGTCCTATTAATTACATGCATCAAGACGCGCGGCGAGTGCGCACTGGCTCTACTCCTGGCGGTCATCTTCCTTGGCGCCCAATTCCATTTCTGCGCCGATCTGACCACCGGGTCGGCTGCCTCTTCCCATTTCTGCCCGGTTTACAGCGCGGCGAGCTCCGCGATGGTGGCGCACTCTTTTTCGATCGCTCCTCTGCCCATCGCCAACCGCCTGGAAACGCGCGGCTTCCGTCTCGGCGTCTCGAACGACATTCCACACGCTATCTCTCCGCGCGCTCCCCCCTCTATCTAGGTAGTCCGACTCCCCCGAGCAGTCTCGTCCATCCATCGTTCCATTGTGCTAGCTATCCCTCCGGCGGGGACAGGTGAGGAGTACCGAAAATGATGAAAGGATTGGCGTGGGCGGCGGCGCTGCTGGCCTTGCCCGCTTGTGTGGCAGCGCAGAAAGCGCAGAAGATGCCGCCACTTCCGCCGCCCACCGCGCCGGCCACGGCGCCCGCACCAGCCCCAGGGGGGCCGGCCAAAATCACGCTCGAGGAGGCCGTTCGCCTGGCCTTGCAGCACAATCACGCCTTGCAAGCGGCGCGCACCACCATTCTTCAAAATCAGGCCCAGGAGATCACTGCAAATCTTCGCCCCAATCCAACCCTGTCTTGGGACTCGCAATTTTTTCCGCTCTTCAGCCCCAGCCAGTTCTCGCGTGACTATCTTTATAATCAGGCCCAGTTCGACGTCGGGATCGGCTATCTCTTCGAGCGCGGCAAGAAGCGCCAGCACCGCCTGCAAGCAGCGCGAGATCAGACCGCGGTAACCACCTCCCAAGTCGACGACAACCAGCGCCAGCTCATCTTCAATACCAGCCAGCAATTTATCGCCACGCTCCTGGCCCAATCCACGCTCGAGCTCGCTCAACAGAACATCGACAGTTTCCAGCAGACCCTCGACATTAGTAATGCCCGCTTCAAGGCGGGTGACATGAGCGAAGGCGACCTGCTCAAAATTAAACTCCAGTCGCTGCAATTCCAGAGCGATGTGGCCACCGCCAAGCTTGCCAAACTCGAGGCTCTCGCCGCCTTGCGCCAGTTCCTCGGGTTTGAATCCGTGCCCGATGAGTTCGATGTGCAGGGCGATCTGGACTATCAGCCGGTCCACGCCACCAGGGAAGATCTAAAGGGGCTCGCTGCGCGCACCCGTCCGGACCTCCGCGCCGCGCAGCAGGGGGTCACCGCCGCACGCAGTCAGGAAGCGCTGATGCGCGCCAACGGCAAACGCGACCTGGGTGTGACCTTCGACTACACTCACACCGCCGGCATCAATAGCGGCGCTTTTTTCTTCAATATCGATCTCCCCATCTTCGACCGCAACCAGGGCGAAATCGCGCGCACCCGCTACGCCATCATGCAAGCAGAGCAGCAAGCCATCGAAATCGCTCAGCAAGTCAACACTGACGTCACCGACGCCTACGGATCGTTGCGTTCGAACGATGAAATCATCCAGCTCTACCGCGGCGGCTACGTCGATCAGGCCAAGCAATCCCTGGACATCACCGAGTACTCCTACAAGCGTGGTGCCGCCAGCCTGCTCGATTTTCTGGACGCCGAACGCACGTACCGGGCGAACCAACTCGCGTACCGCCAAGCGCTGGCCAGTTATATGACCGCCGTCGAGCAGTTGCGCCAGGCGGTCGGAACAAGGAACTTGCCATGACCACAAATGCCCGTTCGCGCTGCTTGTCTCTGACCGCGGTCGGCGCCGGACTTTTCTCGGTTTTCGCCGCTGGCTGCGGCTCCGGCCGTGGCGAAGCCGAGTCTCAAATGACTTCCTATTCCAATAGCGAGAACAAAACAGACACGGCCAATCTCTTCACCGTACCGCCGGACCAGATGGCCCACATCCAAGTCGTGACGGTCGAGAAATCGAACGTCCCTCGCGTGCTTCATCTTACCGGCGCCGTTGCTTACAACGCCTTCAAGACCACACCTGTCTTCAGCGCTGTTGGAGGACCTGTTCAGGAGATCCGAGCCGAGCCGGGGCAGAATGTGCACGCAGGCCAAACGCTTCTCACCGTCGCTAGCCCTGATTACGCGGCTGCGCGCTCCGCATATCTCAAGGCCAGCAGCGCCTTTCAGCTCGCCGACAAAAATTATCAGCGTTCCAAGGACCTCTACGAGCATAAGGCCATCGCCGAGCGGGATTTGCAGCAAGTGGAGTCCGACCGCGCCCAGGCTCAGGCCGATCTACAAGCCAGCGAGGACACGTTGCGAGCCTTGGGCATAAGCGATCCGGAATCTTTGGTGAAAGCCAAGAACACCGGTCAGATCGCGGTCATTGCGCCCGTTCGCGGCGTAATCGTCGAGCGTCTCGTCGGGCCCGGCCAGCTTCTGCAGGCCGGCACGACGCAGTGTCTCACCATCTCGGACATGAGCACGGTGTGGGTGCTGGTGAACGTCTATCAGAAAGATCTCGCCTATGTACGCACCGGCGACATGGTGGACATCACTACGGACGCTTACCCGGACGTTTTCCGCGGGAAAATCTCGTATATCGCGGACGCGCTCGATCCGAACACCCGTACGCTTCCGGCGCGCATCGTCACAGAGAACGCCGGCTATAAACTTAAAAAAGACATGTATGTGACGGCGACGGTGCAAGCTGGCGCGCTCCGCAACGTCCTTACCGTTCCGGACGCTGCCATTCTTCGCGACACCGAAAATCAGCCTTTCGTTTACGTGCAAGTGGGTCCCAATCAATTCGCGCGCCGCGTCGTCAAAGTCGGCGAAAGTCAGAACGGCCGCGTCCTGGTCCAAGACGGTCTGAAAGAGGGGGAACGCGTCGCCGGCGACGGCAGCCTTTTCTTGCAATTCAAGAATTCGCTACAGCACTAGATTTGCGGGGCCGCGGCGCAGTGTAGTCAGTGATATTGCGCCCAAGCTTTGAAGATTGGCAGGGAAGGCGTCACCGAAAGACATCCAAATGATTCATCGCATCGTCCAATTCGCTCTGCAACAGCGCTTTGTCGTCCTGATGGTGACAGTGCTCATCGTCATCGCGGGCGCGGTTTCCTTCCAGCGCATGCCCGTCGATGCCTACCCGGATCTTTCCCCGCCCATGGTCGAACTCATTACTCAGTGGCCCGGCCATGCCGCGGAAGAAGTCGAGCGTCTCGCAACTCTGCCCCTCGAGCTGGCCATGAACGGCAGCCCGCACCTTGCCGTCATGCGCTCCATCTCGCTCTATGGACTTTCCGATATCCGCCTGACTTTCGACGAATCCACCGATCCCTACTTCGCGCGCCAGGAAATCTTCCAACGAATTGCGGACGCGCAACTTCCCTCCGGCGTGACCCCCAGCATGGCTCCGCTGTTTAGCCCCAGCGGCCTGGTGTACCGCTACGTGATCGACAGCCCGGATCGGTCTCCACAGGAACTCCACACGTACCAAGAGTGGATCATCAATCGCGCCTATCGGAGCGTTCCTGGCGTGGCGGACGATTCCGGCTTCGGCGGGCCCACCATGCAATATCACGTCCTTTTGGATCCCGCGCGGCTCTACAGCTTTCACTTGCCGGTCGTGCAGGTGCTCAATGCTCTGCAAGCCAACAATGCCAACACCGGCGGAGGGTTTTACACGCAGGGCGGGCAGTTCTACTACGTTCGTGGCCTGGGTCTTCTGAAATCGACCGACGAAATCGGCGAAGTGGTTGTGGGCAGCAACAACGGCGTGCCGATCCGCGTCAAGGACGTCGCAGAAGTGACCATCGGACACGCGCCGCGGCTCGGCATTTTCGGTTTCCAGGACAAGACCAAAAATAACGACGACGCCGTCGAAGGCGTGATTCTGATGCGGCGCGGCGAGCAAGCTCAAAATGTCCTCCGCCGCGTGGAGCAAAAGACCGAAGAGCTCAACCGCAGCGTTCTGCCTCCGGACGTCCGCATCCATCCCTTCTATGACCGCAGCGACCTGGTGCGCATTACCACCGACACGGTCGAAGGCAATCTCCTCCGTGGGATGATCCTCGTCCTTCTGGTCTTGATATTTTTCCTGGTCAACATTCGAGCCGCCATAATCAC
>Ga0210400_10002313_pt1 | contig 17870 bp, 12 predicted proteins | sample IncBWH26MmetaG_FD_155456 | JGI IMG/M metagenome (GOLD analysis project Ga0210400, IMG submission 155456) | Forest soil microbial communities from Barre Woods Harvard Forest LTER site, Petersham, Massachusetts, United States - Inc-BW-H-26-M | ecosystem: Environmental > Terrestrial > Soil >...
AAAGTCACCTCGATTGTGCCGGTAGTCGCGCCCGAAGGTACGCTGGCCGAGATCAGTGTTGGCGAAACGACCTTGAAGTCCGCAGCGGTTCCGTTGAACGTGACACGGCTTGCACCGGTCAAGTCGGTCCCGAGGATCATCACGTCCTCTCCCACACTGCCCATTGTCGGGTTTGATCTTACGAACTGGGCCAGACCGTTGGAAAGCCGGAAGAGAGTGCCGGAATCCAAAGCGCCTCCGCTCGTGGCTGTGCCGTAGAAATCTCCATTCGTATCCTGGACTAGCGGAGAAATCGGGCGCGAACCATCGGTACAAGGCGTTAAGCAGAAAACGTGGAGTACGGTCAGAGCTCCGGCGGGAGTCATTTTGAAGAGCACGCCAGCGTTGCCGCCGGCGAAATAGGTTGTCGTGCCGTAGAAATTGCCATCGGTCGCTTGAATCGGCGCGGCGGTGGGAAAGGCACCCTCGCCGCAGGCCCCACAGAAACGATGAAGCGTGGTTAGTACGCCGCTCGGGGTGATTTTGAAGAAAGTGCCGCAGCCGGTGTTTTGGTAGCAGCTCGCAAAACCGCCAAGCTGCGTGGTTCCATAAAAGTTCCCGTCAGCGCCTTGTACCAACCCTCCCGATGGATCGGCGCCATCGGTACAGCCTTTCTGCGAGCAGAAATTGTAAAGAGTCGCTAGCGTACCGCTCGGGGTCATTTTGAAGACAGTACCGTGATCGGTAATTCCGCCGCCGGTGGTAGTGCCGTAAAAATTTCCATCGGAGCTCTGCACTAGCGAGGCGGCTAAACTGGCACCGTCTCTGCCTTTGAACAAATCCAGACGTTTGAAGTCGCCGTTGGTGGTGATCGAAAACGTGGTTCCGCATCCGCTCCCGTCGCCATCCGGGCAGTTGTCGAAGCCGAACTGGTCGGTTCCGCCGTAAAGTTTTCCGTCGATACCTTGGACCAGCCCGGCGGAGGGATCGATGCCATCGTGGCACAGGAATCCTACAGGGCAGAAGCTGTAGAGCAGAGTGATGGCGCCTTCGGGGGTCATTTTGAAGACCGTCCCGTTGTTGGCGGAGCCTCCGAGGAGAGTGGTTCCGTAGAAGTTTCCATCGGTCGCCTGGATCAAACCGCTTTCGGGCGCAGCACCGTTGTTTAGATCGAAACTGGCTACCTGGGTCAGGACGCCAGCGGCAGTAATCTTAAAGACTGTGCCACTCTGGCCTCCGGCACCGCCTTCACTCGTCGCACCGTAGAGAAATCCATCCCTGGCCTGAGTGAGGGCGCCGACTGGGAAAGGATTATTCGTATTGAAAGTGAAAAGCGTGGTAAATGTCTGCGCCTGCGAGGCAAGCGCCAGAGCTGTCCAAGCCAATAAAGTCGCGAAGATTCTCGCGCCCCCATCCCATTTGCGCATGGTGTGCTCCTCCTCGAACGTTGCCAATCTCTTCGACGTCCTTGAATCGAAAAGATTGAGGCTCAAGAATTAGCCTGTTGACTGTTTTGCGACTCGAAAGCTCGAGTTGACCACCGAAGCTATTTCGAGCTCCGCCTCGCCGACCTTCTCGAAGGCGGTACTATGCCCTTTTCCGGTTGCTCTTTCTCAATGGGATCAGAGAGATTGTGCAACGGCTTATCGCCCGCCGAAGAGAATTGCGGGCCGTCCTCGGGAACGGTCAATCCCTGGGCAGTGTACATAGCTTCGTTGAATGTGGAACCCGACTTGGCAGCCGCTATGGCGAACACTCCGTGAGGTACTCCGTTGGTGAATGCTGTGGCAATGTAATCACCAACCATGAGGCCGTTCTGCGAATTGGGCAGCCACGCCAGTTGCATCGAGTGGGCTAGATTCACAGACGCGTTCCAACTGGTCCCGCCATTGTGCGAAGAAATAAAGCCCACGCCCAGGCGGCAGGTCGTTGTCGAGCAGTTGCTCTTTGGATAGAAGTAGTACGTAACCGCCACATGCGCGGTCGCGCCTGAGGTTGCTGGATCGACGCCGATACCTGGAATAAAGTGATCCACCGTACTGGTCGTCGCGTCGATCGGAATGCGCTGTACTGCGGACCACTTCACGCCATCTGCCGAGGTGCTATAGACCAAATCGTTGGTCGAGCAGCTGGTGCGAAAACGGCAATCTTCCCACACCACCCAGACATTGCCAGCGCCGTCGACCGCAGCTGAAGGAAGCGGACCGCTGCGAATTCCGCCCGCATCCTGATGAGCCTGAATCCGCGCAACGGGCTTGGGCGCCGACCAGGTTGCACCGCCGTTGGTCGAGATGTAGGCCGAAATTCCACCCGTCTCGATCGGCACCACGACCCTGCCGCTCGGCTGCACCAGCGGTTGTCCGCCAATGCCGGCGGCGTGATTCGCCGTCGCTTTCGCAGGTCCCCAGGTCAATCCTCCGTCGGTGGAAGTGCTCATCAGAATGCCATCGCCGGTATTCGGATTGTCCCACTCGACATAGCAATTGCCGTAGAACGGGCTGGTGGCCGTGCTGTCGCACGCGATCCAATTCTTATCCGAGCTGGCAACGGCTCCGCCCACGTTCACAGGATTGTCCCAGGTCAAACCGCCGTCGGTCGACCGGCTGACCACGACTGCGGGAGTCGCCGAACTGCCGATCGGCAGCGACGCGATCATCCACACATCATGCTTCGCGTCAAAAGCTACAGCCGGATCGCTCGCGGCGCTGTAGGGGCCACCGCCATTGCCGCTCGTTAGGCCCGGGAGAAAACCGTGCGTCCAGGTGCTGCCGCCGTCGGTAGAAGTCGCCCAGCCGATGGCCGTACCACCGCCGTTGACAATGCGTCCCGTCTGAAAGGATGCAACCAGCGTCGAGCCGTTGGCCAGCATGTGCGGCTCAACTTCTGTGGCGTGCTGTCCTGGACCCACCTTAAAAGGGTCGGAACTCATTTGCGTCAGAGTAACTGCGGGAGCGTCTTGGGCGCTACTAACAGCCGATGCGAGGCAAAGGCTCAGCAAAGCGCAGCCGAGCAGAGAACTTCCAACGCGAAACCTACACAGAATTCGGGTCATCAGGATTTTTCCTTGGCTACAGAAGTTTGTGATACAGAAAATGGGTTCGACAGTATTTCTCCTCGAATGGCAGGGACACTCGCGGACTTCACTTATAGCAGCAACAACCGTGCCGCCGAAGATATCGCGGAATCCAGCACCTGTCAATGTGAACGATCTTGCATCCTTGGCGGCAAGGGCGAATTTCCGTGAGCCACCCCAGGCGATGCGACAACCACCCGGCGCGAGCAGTCATCTATTCTCCGCCCGCATTGGAGGTCCCAATGTTTTCGTCTGCAAGGCTCCTCGCCCTTCTTCTCCTGGGTTGTGCCGTCTGCTTAGCCCAGGGCACGCCGAACCCAAGTTGGACTTACTCCAGTTATTTCGGAGGCTCGCAATCCGACGTGATCACCGCATCCACACGCGATAGCGTCGGGAATATCTACGTTACCGGCACAAGTTCCTCCCCCGATTTCCCCACAACGCCCGGCACGTACGAGCCAAATTATCCCGGCCCGGCAGGGGACAACGCCATTTTTGTGGCTAAGTTCACGGCGGAAGGCGCGTTGGTTTGGTCGACCTTTCTCGGCCCGGGAACCTCCTCGTTCACCGTATCTGGCGGCATACAGGTGGATGCCTCGCAAAATGTCTATGTCAGCGGTATTTTTTCGGATCGAGGTTTTCCGACAACCCCCGGCCTTCCGCACGATGGAGAAGTCTTTTTCACCAAATTGAACTCATCCGGTTCGCAGCTGGTGTACAGCGGCAGGATGGCCATCAACTCGAATCAAAGCACGCCTTCAATTGTGCTCGACAGCCTCGGCGACGCTTTTGTCATCGGCTCGGGTCCGGCCGGCTCCTGCTGCAATAATCACACCGGTCTCATCGGCGTCGGCGGTGGCGTCGGCGACTTCTGGGTCGCGGAGATCAACGCGACCGGTACCGGCGTTCCCTGGTCCGTAGCGATAGGCGGCTCTGGATCCGACAACGCCAACAGCATCGCCATCGATAGCGAAAATAAGCTCTACGTCGCGGGATATTCCGACTCCACCGATTTCCCAACCACTCCGGGAGCGCTGAATCAGCCGGGCATCGGGAGGGCTTTTGTAGTGAAGATCGATCCGGCGCTGCCGCCGGCAAAGTCTGAAGTTTACGGCGCACTGATCGGCGATACCATCAGCAATCCCAACTCCTTCCTCGAGGCGGAATCGATCGCCGTCGACCAATCTGGCGACGCGTTCGTCGGAAACTGGACCTACAATCCCGGCCTTTACACCAGCGAATGGGCGTTCCAGCCGAAGGTGCCAGCAGGTCTCCCCGATGCCTACGTATTCGAGTTGAACCCAGCCGGCAGTGGGTTGTTGAACGGGACCTACCTGGGCGGCGGAGCCCAGGACTACGTAAGCCAGGTTGCCGTCGATGCGAGCGGGAACACCTACGTCTCCGGCTTCACCAACTCCTGGGACTTCCTCACCACCGCCTACGGCAACCCGACAATTCCCTTCAATATTCAACAGGCTTACTACGTCAAACTTAATCCGGCGTTCGCAGCAATTTCTTCGGTTGCGTTCGGCGAAATTAACGGCACGGAGACTTGGACATCCCTTCCCGACGGCGCAGGCGGCTTGTGGACCGCGGGCTATTCCGGAAGCGAATTTCCCACCACGCCCAATGCATACCAACCCACGTATCAAGGCAACTACGATGGAATTTTGGTGCACACCGACTTTGAAGGTCTCTGCCCTGTCGCGAAGGGTGTGAAGATCTGCACCATCGCGGCCGACGCCAACAATTCCGAACGAATCCATTTCATGGCCCAATCCGCCGATCTGGAGGGCGCGGCCAACATTGCATTAAACATCGATGGCATGTACACCTACGCGTTGCACGCCGCGCAGTTCGATACCTGGCTGCCGGTCACACCCGGCAATCACGTCGCCACGGTCATCGCGCAGGATATAAGTGGAGTTCAACAGACCGGTCGTATGTCGTTCACCGTGGCTCCGGCCAATACCTGTCCGCTCAATCCCGCCGTCCCCTCGATTACACTGTGCAGCCCATTGAACGCGGCCGCCATTAAGAGCCCCCTCAAGGTGGTAGCGCAGGCGGATAATTCCGCTCCGCCGGCTTCGATACAGCTGATCGTCGATGGAAAACTGCAAGGAAGCCTCAAAGGCAGCAACGGGATTTACACCTATAACCTGCAATTATCGCCCGGCGTTCACCGGGTCAGTGTGCAAGGTAAGGACACCAACAATGACTATGTAGCCACGACGGCGGTGTTCACAGTGACGCAATAATTTGTATGCGGGCGAAGGAACAAATTTAAGTAGGGAACTTACTGGCTGGCATCCTGAACACGGACGAAGACAAGCGCCACATCGTCACCGTAGGTCAGATGCCAGCCGGTAGTTTCCGCAAGAAGATTCGCGAGCGCTGACTTTTTCGGCACTATCACGAAATTTGCCGGATACTGCTGAAGAAAATCTTCCCAGCCCGGTTCGATATGGATCGTTGTCAGATATGATCTCAGGAATTTTTCCCCGTACATATCGTGGCGGTCATCCACGACCACTTTCGCTCGCGGATACATGCGGTAAATCAAATAACCGCCCCAATCGTCGGGGCTGAAGAATGGTCCCGTCGCCTCTTGCTTCTCCAGATAATCTGTCGCATCGATCGGAAAACGCTTGCCGTCAAAATGCGCGTTCATCAGCACGGTTGAGCCGAGCTGGCCGCCGTGAGCGGCGACCCAGCATGCGAACAAGATCGCGGCTACCGCTCCAATGTGGCCGCGCAAACTGAACTCCATCGACTGCATACGATGGAGAAACGATGCAAGTCTTCGGTAACGTTCGCGAACTCCGGCCCATCGCGATTCGCCGAGCCGGTCCGTCGCTTCCGACAGCCACGGCCCGATGATCGCAGCCAGCAAGATCGCCGAAACCGGAATGTTGCGCGAAGCGTAAAGTCCCGAGTACACCGCGAACAACAAGATCAGCCCGTCGGTCACGCTGACGCGCTTGTCGGCGCGCCTTCGGGAGGCGCATGCGATCAGCGTCAATAGCAAGAGTCCGGCAAAGCACTTCTGCGCGACATAGTGGAAATTCGGGGACTGAAACTCGTCAATGCGATCCATCAAAAAGCGGTTTGTAAGATATTGATAAATATGAATATGCAGCTGGTATCCGTAGGGATTTACGAAGGTTGCCGCCGCGCTCAGAACGCCGATCCATGTCAACATCCGAAGACGCTGCCCGGCGCGAATTTTCGCCAGGATTTCGTCAAAACGATCACCGCGATGCTTCAGCGACCGCCAAACTGCACCAATCCAGTAAATCGCAAGCAAAGCAAAGCCCACCAGAAATCCGCCGTGGACATTCACCCATCCAAGCGTCAGCGACGGCAGAAACCACAGCCGCCAACTGCGCGGAGCTTCACTCGAAGGGTGGGAAGCGGAATGAATGCTGCTCTGCTCCGATGACTCCAGAATCCAAAACCAGATGACTGTGAACAGCCAGCTAAGGACATGCGGCCGCGCCAGAAAATGAATCATCGCCGACGACGCCGCCAGCAGCACGAGCATGGCCGCCACCAGAATATTCGTGCCCCGCTGCAGCAGCATTCGAAATGTCAGCGCGAACGTGGCGGCAATTACCGACGCAGTAAACAAAACAACGCCGTTCAGCCCCGCGGCTCCCTCCAGCCATCCCACAACCACGTCATAGAGCCATTCCCACGCGAACCAGGGCTGGCCGCTCATGCTGGAAGAAAATGGATCGACGCGCGGAACTGAATGCGTGCGGAGAATCAACTGCCCGGTTCGGATATGCCAGCCTATTCCCGCATCGCCCAGCAACCGAACCGATAGAGCCGTGAAGACGAGCACTCCCAACAACGCCACAAAAAACAAATCGCTCGCCGAGGGCAAAACCCATCGAATCCACTCCGGATGCAACTTTGCTTCGGAAACTCTGGAACTCATTGCCATCGCGGTGAATCTTATAGATGAGGGCTATGAACAGCAAGGCGGTCCATTCCGGCGAACCTCATTCGAAACTTCGCGTCGTAATCGTAGGAGCGGGCTTCGGAGGCTTAAACGCTGCTGAGACGCTGGCGGGCGCGGCGGTAAAGATCACGGTCATCGACCGCAAGAACCATCACACCTTCCAGCCACTGCTCTATCAGGTCGCAACCGCGGGACTTTCCCCTGGCGAGATCGCCTCTCCGATCCGATCAATTCTCAGCCGTCACCGGAATATCGAAGTCCTCATGGCAGAGGTCAGCGGCTTCGATCTGACGCGGCGCGTCGTCCAAATCACCGATTCGCAAAACGCTACTCAGGAAATTGCGTACGACTTTCTCATCGTTGCAGCGGGGGCCAGTCACGCTTATTTCGGCCACGACGAATGGCAGAGTCTCGCTCCCGGCCTCAAGACGATCGAGGACGCCATCGAAATTCGACGCCGTGTATTGCTTGCATTCGAGCTTGCGGAACGCAATGCTAATGCTGCGGACGCCGCCGGGCAGCAGGCCGGACACAAACCCAAGTCCGGACACAAAGAAGAACCGCTGAACTTCGTAGTGGTAGGCGCCGGACCCACGGGAGTGGAACTTGCCGGCACGCTTGCCGAAATTTGCCGTCACGCCCTCGCCGACGATTTCCGCGCTATCGACCCTAGCCGCACCCGCATTCATTTGATCGAAGGCGGTCCGCGAGTCCTTCCCGCTTATCCCGAAGACCTTTCACGCAGCGCTCTCAATCAACTGCAGCGCCTCGGCGTCGAAGTCGTGACTTCCACGATGGTGACGAAAATCGAGCCCGGCGCGATCACGATGGGCGACCAACGGATGGAGGCGGCCGTCATCCTATGGGCAGCGGGCGTGGCAGCTTCGCCCCTGGGCAAGAAACTCGGCGTTCCAGTGGATCGCGCGGGACGCGTGCTGGTCCAGTCTGACCTGAGTCTTCCCCGACATCCAGAAGTATTCGTCATCGGGGATCTCGCCGCCCTGAATGACGCCTCGGGAAAACTGCTGCCAGGCGTCGCGCCTGTCGCCATACTGGAGGGACGGTACGTTGCCAGGGTGATTCGTCACGAAATCAGCGGCGCAGCGAAACACGCGCCCCGCAAGCCTTTTCACTACTTCGATAAGGGCAGCCTTGCCACGATCGGCCGCGCCGCAGCAGTCGCGCAGTTCGGCAAGGTTCACATCTCCGGATTTCTGGCGTGGCTGGCATGGCTGTTCGTCCACATTCTTTTCCTGATCGGTTTCCGCAACCGCTTACTCGTTTTCATCCAATGGGCGTGGTCGTATTTCACCTATGAGCGCGGCGCGCGCCTGATTACGGGAGGCACCACCCTGCCCGGCTGGAACGAATCGCAGGCCCAGAACTCCCGCGCCGGTGAGGCGGAACCAGAAATGTCTGCCGCAATCGACCAATAGCGTGAGAATATTGGTCGAAGGCCAGTGGCGGCGCCCACGGGCCGATCGTCATCTGTATCTGTGAAGCGCACTCTGGTATGAGGCGCGGCGTACTATGAAGCGCACTTGGATCTCGGACGTTTTTCTCGCTCTGGCTGGGACTCTTCTCCTCTGCGCCGTCTCCCGCGCCGAGGTTTTGAAGATTGTTGTCAACGATACGATTCAACCCATCACCCAGGAATACATTGCCCGCGCCATCGACGAGGCTCAGCGCCGCAACGATCAGGCCATATTGATCGAGATCAATACGCCCGGAGGACTCGTCGAATCTACCCGCCACATCATCGACAAGATCACGAACTCGCAGGTCCCTGTCATCCTTTACGTAACGCCCAGCGGCAGCCGCGCGGGTTCGGCTGGAATCTTCATCCTCGAGGCGGCCGATATCGCAGCCATGGCGCCGGGAACCAATGCGGGCGCGGCGCATCCCGTGCTGCTGTTCGGTTCTACATCGGTCAAACCCGACGAGGAAATGAAGCAGAAAATCGAGAACGATGCGGCTGCACTAATGCGCTCGGTCACTTCGAGGCGCGGCCGCAACGTTGAGGTCGCCGAAAGCGCGGTGCGCGAATCAAAATCGTTCACGGAGCAGGAAGCACTGTCGCTGCACCTGATCGATTACGTTGCCGCCAGCGAAGAAGATCTTTTCCGCCAGATGGATGGCAAAACCTTCAAGCGTTTCAATGGGCAACCGGTGACGCTGAAACTCGTTGGCCAGCCTATCGTGCCTTTCGGCATGAGCTTAAAGCAACATATTCTCAACTACCTGATGGACCCAAACATCGCGTTCATCCTGCTCGCCATCGGCGCGCTGGCGCTCTACGCTGAATTCAATCATCCCGGCGCGGTAATCCCTGGAACCGTGGGCGTCGTTTTTATTCTGGTCGCGGCGTTCGCTTTGAACTTGCTGCCCACGCGCTTCGCCGCCCTGGGCTTGATTCTCGCCGCATTCGCGCTATTCGCTGCCGAGGCGAAATTTGCCACGCACGGGGTTCTTACCATCGGGGGAATCGCTTTGCTCACTCTGGGAGGGTTGTTGCTCGTCGATTCTCCGATCCCGGAGATGCGTGTACATCTCATCACGGCGCTTGCAGTCAGCATTCCGCTCGGATTCATCACAGCCTTCCTGATGAGCATCGCGATGAAAGCCCGCCGCAATAAACGTGTCTCCGGGGCTGACGGATTGATCGGCGAGACCGGTATCGCGCAAACACCCCTTTCGCCGCGCGGAAAAATATTCGTTCACGGTGAACTTTGGGACGCCGTCTCCATTTCTCAAGTCGCTATCGGCCAGCAGGTGGTTGTCCGCGAAATCGACGGTCTACTCCTTCAGGTCGAACCGCTCGCCGTAACTCGACCTGCGACGGTCGCGGTCCCCCAAGTCCGGTAGGCGCACCAGCGCAAGCAACGGTCTTTGTCCGAATTCCGCGCCCTCGTTCATTGCTTGCGTTACAATCCGCCTCAGTAGCACCTGTCGGGCGGTGGAGGTATTGATCTTTTTATGGCACAACTGAGTTTCGGCTTCGGCACTGTCGTTATCCTCATCGTCGCGCTCTATCTCATCAGCTCGATCAAGATTCTCGCGGAGTATGAACGGGGCGTCATCTTTCGGCTTGGCCGGCTTCTGAGTTCGGCCAAGGGCCCCGGCATAGCCCTGGTTTTTGCGCCGATTGATCGGATGGTGCGGGTCTCCCTGCGCCAGGAAGCCCTTGAAGTTCCGCCGCAAGACATCATCACTCGCGACAACGTCACGCTCAAAGTAAACGCTGTAATTTTTCTGCGCGTGATCGATCCCAATAAGGCGGTCGTGGAAGTCTCGAACTACGTCTATCAGACTTCGCAATTCGCCCAGACGACGCTTCGCTCCGTCCTGGGCGAGCAGGAACTGGACGAACTGCTCTCGCATCGCGAGAAGATCAACCTGCGCCTGCAAAGCATTCTCGACCAGCACACATCGCCGTGGGGCGTGAAAGTGACGAACGTCGAGGTCAAGCAGGTCGACATGCCGGAATCCATGCTGCGCGCCATGGCGAAGCAGGCCGAGGCTGAGCGCGAAAAACGTTCCAAAATCATTCACGCAGAGGGCGAATTCTCTGCTGCGCAGCGACTGGTGGATGCAGCGCATTTGCTCGCCACCGAACCGGTCAGCGTGCAACTCCGCTATCTGCAAACTCTAACGGAAATCGGCGTGGAGAAAAATACGACGGTGATCTTCCCTGTTCCAGTTGATTTCTTCTCGGGACTGCAAAAGATTCTGGGTAAGGTTGACGATGATGCGGCGCCAAAGAGCGCGTAACTGCTCTCGGCTGCGGCGGCTCACGATAGCCCGGCGCGACAACGCTTAGTTAAACGGGGGAAAGGAACAATTTTCAGGAGGACGACACCGCTTCTCTCGAAGTCAGGCCACTATGGATTCTTCACAGGACACAGAAATTACGCTCGGTACCGCGAAAATGCTGGGCCTCTTCTTCGGCCTGGTAACCGTCTGCGCGGTTTTCTTCGCGCTCGGCTATACCCTGGGACGCAAATCGGAGGCCGGAGTCTCGCCGCTCAGCTCGGCTCCGCTGCAATCGGCCTCCAACTCCGCGAAGCCCGCCGGTTCGGCATCTCCCGCGGCTCCGCCCATGACTTTCTACAAAGCGGTCGAGCAGAAGGACGCCAATGCGCAACTGACGCCGGCCACTGACACAGCTTCCACTCCGGCGGCCAATGATCAACCATCTTCGCCTTCTGGCACGCAACCAACCTCAGCTCAACCTGCGAATCCGCCGGATCCCATGGCCCCGATCCCGGCCGGAGGATACTTTGTTCAGGTTGCCGCTGTCACCAAGCAAGAGGACGCCGAGGCTCTGGTCGACGCACTCAAGAAGAAACAGTACCCTGCATTCACCAACAATGCTTCGAGCGACAAATTGTTCCGCGTGCAACTCGGCCCATTCGGCGACATTAAAGACGCGGAAGGCATGCGCACCCGCCTCGTCAACGACGGATATAACCCGATCCTGAAGAAATGAATTTCTAACATCTTATGAAGCGCAGCCTTCTGTTGAACCGCCGTGTAATTTTTAAGCTGCACGGCATGGATCCTCTCGACTCTACGGTTCTCAGGCAGGACGAAACCGGTTATTGGGTTCGCGGTGGAACTCTCGCTCCTCAACTCGATCCTGCCAATTGTTCCCAGCCGGAAAGCGACGTACGCTATCTCGAGTTCACTCGTATCGAGTGGTTACGCGCGGCACGGAAGCGCGCCTGAACATTTCCGTCCGCCGCCGCATATTGACAAGGATCAATTTACAGGATATTTCTACCTTCCATGCCCCCGTCCTCCCTCGACCACACACTCCACGCTATCGCCGATCCCACTCGCCGCCGCATTCTGCAGGCGCTGAAACAGCGCGGTGCAACTTCCGCGAGCGCTGCGCCTTCCGGAAAAACCGGACTTTGCGCCGGCGACATCGAGGAGTGCATCCGCCTTTCCCAGCCCACGATTTCGCATCACATGGCGATTCTGACCAAAGCAGGCCTGGTGGAAGCCGCGAAACAAGGCCAATGGCGCTGGTACCGGCGCAACGAAAAAGCCCTTCGCCGGCTGGTGAAGAGCTTGCGCGCGCAACTATGATATTTTTTCCGGGCCTAATCCGCTGATGCGGTCGCGGCATGCGCCTTCTGCAGCAGGCGCCGGGCGTGCGAGATCAATTCAGCAACCTCGAAGGGCTTTACCAGGTAGGGAACATTGTTTTGCTGCAGGAAACTTCGCTCGTCGCCCTTCTCCACCCCGTGGGAAAACGTGAACAGTACGTGTCCTTCCATTTCCTGGCAATTCTCTTTCAGCCAGGCGCATGCTTCCTTCGCATTCCAGTCGGCCGGCATCTTGCCATTCATGATCAGGGCATCGAATGGTTCGGAGAGCAACCGCGTCTTCACATCGTCGCTTCGAGTAGCAGTCACAACACCGGCCCCGGCGCCAATCAGCACATCGCGCTCGAACTCCAGAACTGCCTCTTCCTCCTCCACGAGGAGCACCCGGCCCTGGATCGCTCCCTCGCGCCGCGGCACAACCACCGGCGCAACTTCTTCTTGCGCACTCTCCGAAACCGCCCTCGGCAGGCGCACTTCGATCACCGCTCCGCCATCGGAATCATTGCGCGCGGTAATGTCGCCGCCATGCTCTTTTACAATCCCGTAGCAGATGCTCAATCCCAGGCCGGTGCCTTTGCCGACATTTTTCGTGGTGTAGAACGGATCGAAAATTCTCTTCGGATCTTTGATTCCCGGCCCGTCATCGGCAAACTGCGCGCATACGTCGCCCTTGTCGCGATACACACGAATCGTCAACTTTCCGGCACGTCCGGTTTCCAGCACTGCATCGACCGCATTGTTGATGATGTTCAGAAAAACCTGCTCGATCTGGTGCGCGTCCGCCACTACCAGCGCGGGTTCCGTTCCCAGATCTTTTTCCACCGCGATCTTGTTAACCTTCAGATCGTAATCTCGAAGCGCGAGCGTTTCATCCATCACCTTACGGATGTCCACTTCCGCGCGCTCCGGCGTTCTCTGCCGGGCGAAAGAAAGCAAATTCTGCACGACGCGGTGCGTGCGCTGCGCCTGCTTGAACATTTTTCCTACATAATCCTGCGCGCGTTCGTTCAGGCCTTCACTTTCCAACAACTGCGCATAACCCAAAATGGCGGTCAGAGGATTATTGAGTTCGTGCGCCACGCCCGCAATCAGCTGTCCGACTGCCGACATTTTCTCGCTCTGCAGAAGTTGTTCCTGAGTTCTCCGCAGGTCTTCGTAGGCTTTGCAGGTCTCTTCATACAAGCGGACTTTTTCAATGGTGGTCGCGAGTTGTCGACTGATCGCCACCATCAGGTTTTCTTCTCCGCTGGAATATTCGTGTTCCCCGTAGCTGCGGAGCCCCATGATTCCGATGGGATTGTCTTTGCCCCAGAACAACACCCAGATCCAGGAACCGTCGCTATCGGATCGAATGAAATCAGCCACGGCTCCGGTGAGATGAGGAAGGTATTCGGCGGTGATCACTTCGGCTCGCGACCGCATGACCAGGTCGCCGAAGCCTTCCGCAAAATTGATATCGGCGGGTCGCGACTTGTCGCGACTCCGCGGTCCCCACGCCGCTCTGCGGCGGTAGGTCGGTGCATCGGAATCCGAAAGATACACGGCTCCGCTCTCGGCGCCAAACAACGAGACCACCTGCCGCAACGTGAGATTTAGAATTTCATCCAGATCGAACGACTGGGTCGCCACCACGGCCATCGCATTCAGCGCATTCAGTTCCCGATTGCGCCGCCGCATTTCATCTTCCGCGCGCCGCTTCTCCGTAACATCAAGGACGAATCCCTGGTAGCGCTCCACTTTGCCCGTGGCGCCTCGCGTGGCAAAACTACTTTCCGTAGCCAGCAGCAGGGTTCCATTCTTGCGGCGCATGGTCACTTCAAAGTTGCGCACGTAATTCTGCCGTTCAATATCCCTGCGGAAAGCCTCGCGCTGGCCTGCATCCACGCGAATATCCTCGTCTAAATTCAGCGGCAGTACCTCGTCGCGGCGCTCATATCCCAGCATGTGCACAAAAGCGTCGTTGCAGTCGATCAGTCGTCCGCCGGGCATCGACACATAGACGCCTTCCTGCACTTGATCGAACAGCAATCGATATTTTTCCTCCGCTGACCGGCCCTCAGTGATGTCGCGGACAATGTGAATCGTTCCTTTCTGTTTGCTTCCCTGCTCGGCATACGACGAGGTCGAAACCATCGAGAATCCACCGAAGCAGGGATCCGGCCCTTCGGTAATTTCTTCGCTGCCGCGCGCGCAGTAAGGACATCCCGTCCAGTCGCCCAAACGGTGCGGGAGCACTGACTCGCAGGAGCTGCCAATCACATCCGCCGACGCCGCCTCTAACTGTTCCAGCAGGATCTGGTTGGCCTTAATGATGCGGAACTCCGCGTCATGCGCGAGGATAATGTCGTGCACGGAGTCGAACGTGTTTCGCCATTGCCGCTGCGACCGGAGGGTCTGTTCCAGGAGTCCGAAGTTCTCGATGGCGATCCCTAACTGCCGCCCGGAGGTTTCCAGAAAATCGAGTTCCTCGCCGGCCAATCGCCTGTCGCGGGCGCTTCCCAGAACCAGGATTCCAATCGGAGCCTTCTTCCCCAGCACCGGGACCATCACAACATAATTCACATTTTCAGATCGCAGGAGCCCGGCATCTTCCGGACTTGCGCCAGCCCGGTGCGTAAGCACGGGCTTGCCCCGTTCTAAAGTCTGCGCGGCACTTCCGGAAAGCTCGGCCAATCCGGCCTCACGCAGGAAATCCTGCGACACACCGACGGCGTGCGTAGCTACCAAATGTCCGCCCTCGATCAAACGAAACCACGCGGCGTTGCTTCTGGTGACGCGCCGCAATTCGGCCAGCGCCACGTCCAGCATCCCACCCTGCTGTTGGGCGAGAACGATGCTCTCGGTCATGGCGCGCATTGCCTGCAGACGGGCGTTCCGCAAGCGCGCTTCTCCAAACACAACCAGCAGCATGCTCAGGCCCAGCAAGACTTCGGAGGCTAGAATCACGCCCGCCGGAATCCGGTTTGTGAAAGGCGTCCAACTCAAATGCAGAACCAGCAGGCACGCCGCCAGGGTCCACGCTGACAATTCCCAGCGCCCGCGCCGCGCCCGTAACAATGCACCGGCCGCCACCAGCAGAATGATTCGATAGGACACTTCGAGCGCGACCCGCAAGGGTAGCGAACCAGGCCACAACAACGCGCGGGCCACGGCGAAGCCCGCCACGCTGGCGGTAATCGCCACCAGAGGCGCCAGCAAATTCCGTGCCTGGATATAAACAAAGACCGCCCCGGCAAACAGTCCCACGGCCAACACAAACGAAGTTTGCTCGGCCGCGGGAATGTAACGGAGAGGAATCTTCATCGCGGCCACGTGTGCGCCTGCGATCCGCGACGCGGCAAGCAGCGCCCAACCGGCGGTCCAAATCAGCAGATAACGTTCACGAAGCGCCGAAAGCACTAGCAATGTCGCGCCCAACAGGATGAGCAGCGCCCACTCCCCGGCCTTCAGTCCGGCGAGCGCCGGCTGTGCGATGTTCCAGATCGAGAAGAGGGAATCGTTCATCTTTAATCTTTAAATCCGTAATCTTTGCTACGTGCTCGGGGCTTCGCGTTCAGGGCTGGTGTTCAGGCGTAACAGTGCCCTGCTTTTGAATATCACGCTCCACACCCTCTGTGATGGGTTTTCCGGACCACGATGGTTACTTTCGGAACATAACGGCGAGCGTAGAATCGCCGATAGTATTACTGAAAACCGCCCATGCCCGATCGCATTCTCGTTGTTGACGACGAAGAAGCAATCCGCGAGATCGTCTGTGCCATCCTGGCCGCTGCCGGTTACTCCTGGAAGCAGGCCAGTTCCGGCATGGAAGCCCTTGCCCTGCTCAATTCCGGCGAAGTATTCGAACTCATGCTTTCCGACTTGATGATGGCCGATCTCGACGGCATTGGTTTGCTGGAACGCACCAAAGAGCGATTTCCTGACATGCCGGTGGTGATGGTGACCGCGGTTCATGATATTTCCGTGGCGCTCGCCGCCATTCGCAACGGAGCCTACGACTACCTGCTGAAACCTTTCGAGCGCGAACAGCTTTTGAACGCCGTCGGCCGCGCGCTCGAAAATCGGCGACTCAAAGTAGAAAACCGTACGTATCAGATCAATCTTGAATCGCTGGTCGAGGCCCGCACCCAGCAGCTTCAGGCTGCCATGGTGGATCTCGAACGTTCCTATGACATCACTCTGGAAGCCTTAGGCGACGCGCTCGACTTCAAAGACGCCGAGACTCAGGGGCACTCCAGACGCGTTACGGCCTTCACGATGGCGATCGCAAAGGCCATGGGCCTGCCCAAAGAGCAGATCGATGTGATTGCGCGCGGCGCGTTTCTTCACGATATTGGCAAGATTGCAATTCCTGATCGAATTCTGCTCAAGCCGGGAAAGCTGGACGACCAGGAAAGAGAAATCATGCGCGAGCACTGCTATCACGGCTACCAGATGCTCAAGAAAATTCCGTTTCTCTCCGAGGCGTGCAAGATTGTCTATTCGCACCAGGAGCACTTCGATGGCAGCGGTTATCCTCGTGGCTTAAAGGGCAACGAAATTCCCCTGGGCGCGCGCATCTTTTCGATCGCCGACACGCTCGATGCCATTATTTCCGATCGCCCCTATCGTAAGGCTCGATCTCTCGCCGAAGCTCGCAAGGAAATCCAGGTCTGGTCCGGGCGCCAGTTCGATCCCGAGGTTGTCGAGATCTTCCTCAAGATGCCAGACGAAATCTTCGAATACGTTCGCCGTGAGATTAACGCGCAACCCTTCAGCTACTCCGCCACCGCGAAGGGATCGTCATAGCCCGGTTCATCTGCAGTCTTATTAAGAGCTCTCCAATCCGCAATTCCCTGCCGCAAGGTCCGCTGATCCCAGCGTTCTAACAGGTGATGTACAACTTACAATTGGAAAGCAATCGACTGCTCCTGAAAGGACTTCCCATGAAATCAGCACGAATCCTCTTCGCGATCTGCATTCTCGCTGTCGCGTCCCCTGCGCAGGAGCACCCCGCCGTCACGGCGCTGCCGAATTCCGTTTACGTTGGGGCAGACGGGAAATTTGAGTCCGCTCCCGACACGGCTGTGATTCAGTTCAACATTTCGGTGCAGGAAAACAGCTCGCAAAAGGCCTACGATCATGCCTCCCAGGAAGCGGAGAAGGTTCGCCAGATTCTGCGTGACAATGGCATCGAACCGAAAGCCGCCAATGTCGGATACCTTACGGTTCAACCTACCTACGAATGGACGAATCAGAAAAGGAAGCTCACCGGCTATCGCGTCACGACCGATGTATCCTTAAAGCTCAAAGAGTTCTCCAAGATCGGCCCGATCACCCAACAGCTCGCCGATGCCAACGTCAGCGAAACCCAAACCCTGAACTACAGCCTGGAAAATATTGACGAAGCGAAGAACAAAGCAGTCGAGGATGCCTATCGACACGCCCGAAATTCGGCCGACGCTCTCGCGCGCGCCAGCGGCCGCACTGTGGGAGAACTCTCCTATGCCTCGGTGGATACTTTCGAGAATCCGCGCATTGTAGCCCCGCGCATGGCCCGCGCCATGGCCGCCGTGCCTGGCGCAGCTGCGACGCCCGCACCAACGGAAGAGTTCACGCCGCAAACCGTGACCGTAACCGCACACGTGAATGCGCTGTTCAATTTGAAGTAGACGGTCTAGTGGTGGCAATGGGCGATCATATCGCTAACAATTTGGCTCGCGCCATCAGCGACTTCCGCGAGGTTATGCGGAGCGTC
>Ga0210400_10002314_pt1 | contig 17867 bp, 15 predicted proteins | sample IncBWH26MmetaG_FD_155456 | JGI IMG/M metagenome (GOLD analysis project Ga0210400, IMG submission 155456) | Forest soil microbial communities from Barre Woods Harvard Forest LTER site, Petersham, Massachusetts, United States - Inc-BW-H-26-M | ecosystem: Environmental > Terrestrial > Soil >...
CGTAGTCACGCAGCGCAGTCTCGCATAATGAAATCGCCGGGGCAAGCGGAGATCTGGATCGGACTTCGCTACTTTTTTCTTTAATATCTTCTCTGCTATCTTGTTTACTTTCTTCTCCGCTATTGACATCGGCGACAAAAGCGTATTTCATACAGACCGTCGACACTGTACTAACGCGATTTAGTTAGGTACAAAATCGTTATTTGTGTGAGGTGCTGCTCCATGTGGTTTCCGGTACGAGGCGCGCTGCTGCTCTCGGTCCTTTTTCCGGCGCTGGGGAGTTCGTCGCTCCAGCTGTCTGCTGAGGTGGTGGCACCTACTGCGACGGAAAGGTCGACGCAGACTGCGACGGAAACTTCGACCGAAATCCGGCGTCGCACAAGCGGAACCGGCATCGCGGACGCGAAACTTGACGCCCTGGTCGAGTCTCTTCTCCACGGCATGACCCTGGAAGAAAAAATAGGACAGCTGGTGCAATACTCCGCCGGCCAGGCGACGGGCCCCGGCACCGGGCGCACTGACTACAAAGACATGATTGCCCGGGGACAGATCGGGGCGTTGCTGAACGTCATTGACACTCCGCTGCTCAATGAGTACCAGCACATTGCGGTCGAGAAGTCGCGATTGCATATTCCGTTACTCTTCGGGCTTGACGTGATTCACGGATTCCGGACAGAGTTCCCGATTCCTCTGGGAATGGCTTCCACCTGGGATCCGGCATTGGTCGAGAAGGCGTCTCATGTAGCGGCCCTGGAAGCTTCGGCCATCGGCATTCGATGGACGTTTTCACCGATGGTGGACATCGCCCGCGACGCCCGCTGGGGGCGGATCGCGGAGGGCGCGGGGGAGGATCCGTATCTTGGTTCAGCGATGGCCGCGGCGTACGTGCGCGGCTACCAGGGTTCGCGCCTGGATGCACCCGACACTATGGCTGCGTGCGCCAAGCATTATGTGGGCTACGGCGCGGCGGAGGCGGGCCGGGATTACAACACGACCGAGATTTCCGAGCACACACTGCGCCAGTTTTATCTGCCTCCATTTCATGCGGCGGTGGATGCGGGTACGGCGAGTCTGATGAGCGCATTTAACCCGCTCAACGCGGTGCCCGCTTCGGCGAATCCTTTTACGCTTACGCAGGTTCTGCGGAAAGAGTGGGGATTTAAAGGGATGGTCGTCAGCGATTGGAATTCGATTGGCGAACTGGCGGCGCATGGTATTGCCGCCGATGAGGCCGCTGCGGCGCGCAAGGCGTTTCTTGCCGGTGTCGACATGGATATGACTAGCAGCCTTTACCACGATCAACTTGCAAAACTCGTGAGTTCGGGCGCGGTACCGGAGGCAAAGATTGACGAAAGCGTGCGGCGGGTGTTGCGCGCGAAGCTGGCGCTCGGGCTTTTCGAGCATCCATACGTTGACCAGGGGCGCGCGAAAGAGGCTTTCTTTCTGCCGGAGAGCCTGCAGTTGGCGCAGACCGTTGCGGAGCGCTCTTTTGTGCTGCTGAAGAATGTTGCGGCGGCGGGCGGCAAGCCTCTGCTTCCGATCTCGAAGGACGTGAAGACGGTGGCGGTCATTGGGCCGCTTGCTGATAATCCTTCCGACCCTGAGGGCGTCAACGCGGCCACGGCGCCGAAGAGCGGAGTGTTATCTTTTCCTGCCGAGTTAGCGCGGCGCTTCGGCGAAGGCAATGTGTTGCGCTCCAAGGGAGCTGGGATTCTCAAAGGCAGCGACGAGGAGATTTCGGCGGCGGTCGCTGCGGCCAAACGCGCTGATCTGGTGATACTCACGCTCGGCGAGTCTCCAGATATGAGCGGGGAGGCAGCTTCTCGGGCGACGCTCGGTCTGCCGGGGCGCCAGCAGGAATTGCTCGAAGCTATTGTCAACACAGGAAAGCCGGTCGTACTCATTCTTTTCAGCGGGCGTCCGCTCACAGTGCCATGGGCCTTTGAGCATGTGCCGGCAGTGCTGGCGGCATGGTTTCCTGGAACCGAGACAGGACCGGCGCTGGCTCGGACGCTTTTCGGCGAATTCAATCCCAGCGGAAAACTAGTGGTAAGTTGGCCACGCAGCGTTGGACAAGAACCGCTTTATTACAACGCCCTGAGCACTGGAAGGCCTCCCGGGAAGATCGATCTGACGCGTCCGCCAACCGATGTCGAATCGAAATATGTCTCGCGCTACATTGATGAGCAGAACTCGCCCCAGTTTCCCTTCGGGTACGGCGGCTCTTACACCACTTTTGGATATGGCACGACTGAGATCAGTAAGACTCGGCTCAGTGCGGCGGAGTTGAATCGGAGCTTGACCGGCAAGACCGGTGCGGGAGACCTGCTGACCGTTGAGGCCACTGTCTCGAACACCGGCTCGCTCGCAGGCGAAGAGCTGGTTCAACTCTATGTCCGTCTGCAAGGGACGAGCACCGCTCAGCCGGTTCGCGCGCTGAAGGGATTTCAGCGGGTCGCGTTAGCCCCGGGAGAGGCTAAGAAGGTCGCGTTCCACCTGGAACCGGAAGCATTCGCGATCTGGAATGACCGCAATCAATTCGGAGTTGAGCCGGCTAAGGTCACGGTTTGGATCAGTCCGGATTGCGGCAGCGGTTCAGAGGCAAAGCTGGAAATCTTGCCGTAGAGAATCCGGAAAAGAAAAACGCCATGCGACCCTTTCGTTTTTTCCTCACCATTCTGCTTGGGCCGGCATTTGTCGCTGCCTCGTGTTGGGCGCAAACCTCGCCCGAAAGAGTGGTTATCGACGCGCGCGCGCCAGGACGCCCGTTCCCCCACTTCTGGGAACAGACGTTTGGGTCGGGACGCGCAATTCTTGCCTTGCGCGAGAGTTATCGCAGCGATCTCCGCGAAGTTAAAAAAGTTACGGAGTTTAGTTACGTCCGCTTTCATAACATCCTGCATGACGAAGTTGGCGTCTACGACGAAGACGAGCAGGGCCGTCCCGTCTACAACTTCGCTTACGTCGATCAGATCTACGACGGCTTGCTGAAGAACGGGGTGCGGCCCTTCGTTGAAATCAGCTTCATGCCCAAGAAACTGGCGCTGCGCCAGGATGTGCATCTCTTCTGGTACAAGCCGATTGTCGCGCCACCGAAGGATTACATCAAATGGGACGATCTGATTCGCGCCTTTGCCCAGCACCTGGTTGATCGATATGGTCTTGATGAGGTGAGCAAATGGTACTTCGAAGTCTGGAATGAACCTAATATTGACTTCTGGACTGGCGATCCCAAGCAAGCCACTTACTTCGAGTTATATGACCACACCGCGCGAGCTCTGAAGTCGGTAAGTTTGCGTCTGCGTGTCGGCGGGCCGGCGACGTCATCCGCACACTGGGTAGACTCGTTTATTCAGCACGCCGTTGCTCAGAATGTTCCCACCGACTTCATTTCCAGCCACGGCTATGGAGATGATAGCGTGCAGGATTTGTTTGGAACGGACGAAGAGATTCCGATGGATCGCAGAGTCTGTCTTGCGATTAAGAAGGTGCATGATCAGATTGCGGGCTCGGCGCGTCCCGGACTGCCTTTGATGTGGACCGAGTGGAATGTCCCTTCCTTTGGACCGCTCAACGCGAGAGATACTACTTATGTTGGTGCCGCACTCGCCGATGACATACGGCAATGTGATGGGCTGGTGCAGATGATGTCCTTCTGGACGTTCAGCGATGTGTTCGAAGAAGGTGGGCCGGGTCACGAACCTTTTGACGGCAGCTTTGGTTTGGCCGCGCTCGGCGGGATCAAGAAGCCGAGTTATTCGGCGTTTGCTCTGCTGCACAAACTTGGACAACAAAGGATATTGCAGGATTCCTCCAACGTTCTGGTTACCCGCCACCACGATGGTTCGCTCGCGATCGCCGCATGGAATCTGGTTGATCCAGATAAGAGCGGAACTGAGCAGAGGGTGGAATTCGAGATCCGCGGAGTGCCGCCCGACAGTCAACTGCGTGTGAGCCGCGCCGACTCGGAACATGGGAACACGCTGGCTGAATACAGGAGGATGGGGAGTCCACGGTATCCAACGCAAGCACAAGTCGGGGAACTGAATCGTGTGGCAGAGATGGCGTCCGTTCAAAGTCTTCGACTGTCAAACGGCGGCATCAAGTTGCGACTGCCTGTGAACGGCATCCTGCTGGTCGAAGTGCTCAAGAAGTAGGTTTTTGGGAGATGGAACTTAGTCGCAGCTTGCACGGCGACGAGAGAGGGATTCGAACCCGAATACCTTTCGGGTACCGGTTTTCAACTACACAGAAGGGTTCTGGTCGTTTGGAAAATTCTTTACTCTACTCAATTTCTTAACGGCTTGAAATCACCCTTCGACTCGTCATTGCCTGATCTGCATCGTTTTGATCACCGACCACAACTCTGCTCTAAGCCAACAAACTGATCGTACTAAATGCAGACTGAGGTGAAGGGAATTGGGATCACTTATCGTTATATGAAGATGAAGAAACGGAAGATAGCAGAACGAACGACGCACTCGATTACCCGGAGGAGGCATGACCAAGCCATTTGTGGCGGCTATGATTTTGTTGTGTTTTGCGCAAGTTGGTTGTATGAGCAGCGTCCGAGTCTACAGAAGCGACTCTCTCACTGCGAAGCCCAAGGGCATCCCCTTCTACGCCAAGACTGCAGTGTGTAAGCAGGAGACGGTCTGGCTTGAGCCACAGTACACTTTGACCTACGAGTCGAGGTCCGGGGCTAATTCTCGGGGGCCCGTCGAGAAAGTCTTAACTCGGAGTGAGTTCCTCAAGAAAGAAGTTCAAGATTTCATTGCTGTGCCTGGCGACATGGGAGCCTGGAAGGGCATCTTTGATAACCTCACGGCCTATCCAGGGCCAACCTCAACCAATGAAAGCGATTCCTCCCGTATCACAGAACAGGAAAAGGCCGGGAACTGGTTGAGAGTTTCCAACACGGGCACAGTAGAAGCAGTTGTCGATTATGGAAGCGTTTTTTATCTCAACTCAGCGCGCCCTCTCGCTGGAACGACGCAGGTCGATGCAAAGTTAGCCGCAGACGGCACTCTGACGGAAGCGTCAGCTCAACTGCAGGACCAAACGTTAGCGACGATCGCCTCTACGATCTCATCTTTAGTGAGTAGCGCGAGTACGGCTGCCAAGATTGTGGGACTTGATACGCAGGTCGAAATTAAGGTAACCGTCAAGACGAAGTTTTATAAGCACACCCATTCTCAGTATCTCAGCCTCGACAAACCGGCAAGTCCTGCCACTTGCCCCGCGTCGTCATCAGGCGTGCTTGGCGGATCGTTCACAGTAACCGAAGTTACCGATTCGGCGAGTGCAAAGCCGGCTAGCGGGGACAACACCATCACCGTGTCCGGGTCGATTGTGCTACCGAAATCGGCCGCATCCACGTCCTCTACGCCAGCGCCAACTGAAAAGCCTACTCCGCCTAAGAAATAGCGAACCCGCGCTTAGCAGTCTCGAGGTCGATTAGTCCGTCCCGGAAACATGTGGTGGAGCACGTGTCGGTAGATCGCCTGCTTCACCACTTCATACTATTGGGATATTCGAAAACCGGAACAGACGTAGACAATCTATTGTGGTACTATGCCGGGCGAGTTCCTAAAGATCATCGGGAGTTAGTCATGGCAACGGCGCTCAGGCCACTCAGTACTGGAGAATTGCTTGACACTACATTCTCCCTTTATCGCAGCCACTTTGTGCTATTCGTTGGCATCTTCGCGCTACCCCATCTTTGTGTCCTCGCTTTCCAGTGTCTGGCGTTTGCATTCCAAAGTCCGGGAAACCAGCTGCGTATCGCACTCACGGCGGCAGTTTTCAGCATAATAGTGGGGCTCTTGAGCATAGTCGTTGCTGCCGCCTCGCAAGCAGCCACCGTGGTAGCGGTTTCGAACGTTTACCTCGGCCGGCCTGCAGGCGTGCTTGATTCATTTTCGAAAGTGAAGAACCAGATCGGTGGCGTCATCTGGCTTTCGGCTAAAGTTGGATTTCTGGTGGGTCTGGCTTGCCTTGCCCTGATCGTCCCCGGAATTTTGCTGGCGATACGGTGGTCGTTGGCGGTGCCCGCAAAGGTTTTGGAAGACAAGAGCAGCGGGGAAGCGATGTCCCGGAGTACCGAACTTACCCAGGGGAACCGCGGCCGCGTCTTCGTCATCTGGTTTCTCTTTATAGTGCTCAGTCTCGGCGTCAACATGCTTCTGCAGTGGCCTATCCGAATCGCGGCGGGAGGTGCGAGTGGGCTAGGCGCGCTGCAGCACGCCGCGGTCGTGTGGCAGGTCGCATCGCTGGTCGCGACGTTCGTTTCGCAATGCCTGGTCGGTCCACTGGCCACCATTGCATTCTCGCTGGTTTACTACGACGAGCGGGTGCGGAAAGAAGCATTCGACCTGCAACTGATGATGACGACGCTGGACGCGCCTGGCCTTCAAGTTGCCCCTGCGTAAAGCGGCGCATGACCGTACGGCGCAAAAATATTTTCTCGGGACTCCTGATCGCTGGGCTCATAAACGCCAGCTTTCTCTGCTGGGCGGATTCGGGAGCGGGCCACGACCTCAGTACCGCCGAATATCGCGCGGAACTGGACCAGTTGTTGGTCGCTACACAACAGCTCGACAGTTCCGGACGTGGCACTCCCTCGGTTCTGCGGGATCTGCCGCAAAGTTGGCGAGTCCACACCGAGCATCAGGATTTCGAAATCCCGGCGGAAAGTCTGCGCCGGGCCGTACACAGGTTCGATCAGGAGGGGAACGTAACGACCGCGAGCGCTATCCGGTCGCAGATTCAGAACCTGCACAACGATCTCGACGGCTTCGAGACGTCTCCGCAAGACATTACAAGCAGTCGAGAGCACCTGACCACCATTCTGGCCCGGCCGGAGTTCCGCGACGTCCGCGGACCATCGTTCCTCGACCGGCTCGCGCAAAGGCTGCTCGCCATCATCATCAGCTTGCTGGAGCTTTTATTCCGCTCGTCCGCAATTCCCACCATCAGCAAGTTATTTGTATACGGCCTGATCGGCCTCGCGGTGTTGACGCTCGGATTTTTGGCGTACCGGCAGATTAAATCGGCTAGCGAACAGGAAAGCGTAGCGCCCACCGATCTTCCGATTTCCGCAAGGAGTTGGGTACTCTGGCTGGCGGAGGCGCGGGCGGCCGGCGCGCAAAACAGTTGGCGGGAAGCAATTCATCTCGCGTACTGGGCAGGCATTTCGTTTCTGGAGCAACAAGGCACGTGGCGGCCCGATCGCGCGCGTACTCCTCGCGAGTACCTTCGCTTGCTATCCAACTCAAGTGAACACCGCGAGACACTGGCCGCACTTACACAGATCTTCGAGCTCACCTGGTACGCAAATCGAGAGGCCGACGCAGGAGCATTCGCGCAGACGATGGAGGCGCTAGAGAGGCTCGGATGCCACTCAGCATGAACCGGAAAGACCGTAAACTTCTCATCGGCGCGGGAGTCGTCTTCGTTCTGCTCGTCGCCGGCGCGTTGTTGTTCGGCTCGGGCCAGCAAGGGCAGGGTGAATACCCCAGCAGCTATTCGAGCGCGTCCGCCGGAACCAGAGCCGCGTACCTGCTTCTCTCGGAAATGGGATACAAAGTTGAACGATGGGAAAAGCCTCTGACCGATCTTCCGCCGGCTGCCACGAAGACCCTCATCCTGGCTGAACCCGGCGAAGCGCCCACTCGCGAAGAGCGCGAACGCCTGAAGGCCTTTATTTCCGAGGGAGGCCACGTTATCGCCACGGGAATGTTCGCCGGCACGTTTCTTCCGGAGAATGAGTCAACTCCCGACATTCTCTCGGGAATGACGTGGAAGAAGGCGTCATCTCTTTCGCCTTCCAAAATTACTCGCGCCGCCCCCCAGATTGTGCTGGCTCCACGCGCCTATTGGCGGGATTCCACAGCAGCGTATCCGCTCTACGGCGATGGCGCTCACACGCTGGTCGTGAAGTATTCTTTCGGGCGGGGTGAAGTTCTGTGGTGGGCTTCGGCTACACCTCTCACGAATGCGGGCTTGAAGGAGCCCGGCAATCTGGAATTCGTACTGGCGTGTCTTGGCGATCAAAATCCCGGAGGCCAGAACGAAATTCTTTGGGACGAATACATTCACGGCTATCGTCGAACGCTGGCTGGTTCCATTGCCCACTCGCCGGTGAAATGGCTTTTCGCCCAATTCGTTCTACTGGCGGTCGCAATTGTCGCGACGTTCTCCCGCCGCAGCGGCCCGACCTCAGTGCCGACGACCGAGGTCCGCCTGTCGCCGATAGAATTTGTGCAGACGCTCGGCGGGCTTTACGAGCGCGCGGGAACTGCATCGGTTGTAGTCGACATCTGCTACCGGCGCTTCCGTTACTGGCTGACGCGACGACTCGGAATCGCGGGCAATACTTCCGCGGACGAGCTAGGTATTGCGATCCGCGATCGATGGGAATTTGCCGACGATCATTTCATCGCCACCCTTAGAAGATGTGAAGCTGGGACCGCAGATCCTTTTCTGCAAGCTTCAGTGGCGTTGCGATTGCTTCAAGAACTCGACGGATACGCGGCTCAACTGAAGCTGTTTCAAGGCATTCAGAAGGAGAAACATCAATGAAGGCAGTCTCGCATTTGGTGCAGCACCTCCGCGACGAGATGGGAAAAGTGGTCGTCGGCCAGAGCGAAATCAGAGACCAATGTGTCATCGCGTTGCTGTGCCGCGGTCACGTTCTGCTGGAAGGCGTTCCCGGCATTGCGAAGACCTTGATCGTGAAAACCCTCTCGCGGCTAATGAGGCTGAGTTTTCAGCGCGTTCAGTGCACGTCCGATCTGATGCCGGCAGACATTGTCGGCACAAATGTGTTGAACATGGCAACCGGCGCATTCCAGCTCCATCAGGGGCCGGTTTTCACGGATTTACTGCTTGTCGATGAGGTAAATCGCATGCCTCCGCGCACGCAGGCGGCCCTGCTGGAATGCATGGAAGAGCATCAAGTGACGATCGATGGAGTGGGTAATCAACTTTCTCAGTTCTTCACCGTCTTTGCCACGCAAAACCCGGTTGAATTCGAAGGAACATATCCGCTTCCGGAAGCTCAGCTTGACCGGTTCCTGTTAAAACTACGGATACCTTACCCTGGGTTGCAGGATGAAGTCCGATTACTTGCCAATGTACAGAATGGATTTGAATCTCGCGAACTGGATAAGATGGATTTGAAGCCAATCGAAGCAGGGCTATTGGAGGAAGCCCAGCAGGAACTCAAGTCCGTCACGGTGGAGGAGGCGCTGTTCAGTTACATCGTACAGATCGCCCGTCGCACTCGCGAGTGGCCCTCTTTGTCACTTGGGGCGAGTCCTCGCGCCGCAGTCAGTTTGATGGCGGTCTCGAAGGCGGTAGCCGCATTCGACGGGCGCGATTACGTAATTCCAGACGACGTGAAGGCGGCTTCGAGACCGGTGCTCCGTCATCGAATCATCATGAAGCCGGAGGCTGACTTGGAGGGCATTACGCCCGACCAGGTGCTGGAGGATGTGATGCACGCCGTCGAGGTTCCGAAGTGAGCGACTGGTTATGAGCGATCGGGGCACGTTGGTTCCAGCCGAAGTCCAGGCAGCGGCCCATTCCTACAAGCGCTTTGGCGTGGCGTTCGGCGACCGTTTCTTCACGCTACTTTTGCTGGGCCTCATATGGATCGTTCCGGCATTCGTCGATCCGCGATTTGTCTATGCACTGCTGGCGTGGGACGCACTGGTGGTTCTGGCTTGGCTGGCCGATCTAGCGCAACTACCCAATCCATCGCAACTCACGGTAAGACGTAGTTGGCGCTCGGCGGTAGCGTTGTCGATTCCATCGGATATCGATCTCACACTGATCAATTCCTCTGACAAGACCATGCGGGCGACGATGGTCGACACCGTTCCCGTGGAATTGAGGAACGAGCCTCCCGCTCTCATGGTCAAAGGAGCAGCCAGAAGCGAAGCGACGGCGAGGTATCGAATCTGCCCGGCGCAACGGGGAGACGTGAAGCTGGGTGATTGTTATGTGCGTTATCAGAGTGTCCTGCGCATCGCGGAGAGATGGGTGCGAGCTTCCGTATCTCAGACCGTGCGGATTTATCCTAATCTGGAGGACGCCAAACGCCACTCCATTGTTCTGCTTCGAAGCCGGCAGATCGCGGCGGAAAGACGCCGCTCCCGAATGCGCGGGATCGGCCGCGAGTTTGAAAGCTTGCGCGAATACCAGCAGGGCGACGAGTATCGTGACATTTGCTGGACCGCTGCGGCGCGGCGTGGAAAGTTGGTTACCCGTGTTTATCAGATTGAACGCAGCCAGACGGTGTGGATCGTCATCGACTCTGGACGCCTGATGCGGGCACGCGTGGGAGGCTTCAGCAAACTGGACCATGCGGTCAACTCCGCGCTGAGTCTGGCCCAGGTGGCGTTGTACTCGGGAGATCGGGTGGGACTGGTGGCTTATGGTCGTGCGATTCGTCAGCAGCTTCCTGCCGCCAAAGGCAGCGCGCACTTGCGTCAACTTATCGAACAACTTGCGCTGGTACACGAGGAAGTCTCCGAGGCTGACCATCTCCACATGGCCGGGCGTCTTTTGACGGACCAGAGACAGCGCAGCCTCATCGTATGGCTCACCGATCTTGCCGAAACTGCGATGACTCCCGAAGTCATTGAAGCGGCGGCGATGATGATGCCGAAACATCTTGTTCTGTTTGTGGTCATAGGTCAACCGGACTTAGGCGAGCTGGCGGCAAAGAAGCCGCAAAGCGAAACTGAAATGTATCAGGTGGCCGCCGCGCAGGAGATGGTTCACCGTCGAGAACTGCTCTTGGCTCGTTTGCGAGAACGGGGAGCGCTTGCACTGGAAGTGAATTCCGGAGCAATTTCACTAGCGCTCGTGAACTCGTATCTTCAGATCAAGGAACGAAATCAACTCTGAGCTGGCTTGGGTTTGCGGGAGAGTCCGAACAAATAAGCCGCCAGAAGAACGAACAACGCTCCCGCGACGGAGAACTTCAACGGAATAGGCAACCCCGTCGGCGAGATGAATGCCTCGATCAGTCCCGCAACTATGAGGATGGGAATTGTGCCCAGAATCAGATGCACGGCTTCCAGCCCGGCTCGCGTCAGTGATTCTCGCCGGGGCAATATCCCGGGAAACAAGAGACCCTGAGCGATCCGGAGACCCGCGCCACCCGCAATAAAGATGGCAGGCAGTTCGAGAACTCCGTGCGGCGCCACAAAGCTCCAGAGCTGCAGGCTCATCCCCGAGAGCGCGCAAGCCATGCCGATAACTCCAATCAGCAGCCCGTTAAACGCCATCATGTACATGGTGCCCAAACCTGCCGTGATTCCAAACGCGAAGGTTGTGAAGCCGACACTCATGTTGTTGGTCATGATGGCGCTGGAGGCCAGCGGCTTAATGCCCACGATCGAGTGCGTCCACATTTCATGGCGGTCAATCGTCTCGACCATCTGGGGCCCCAGAATCTTCACTTTGAAGTCGGGGTTCTGATACGTCAGGATGGCCCCGACCCCACCCGCGACAAGAAAGATAAAGACCGACAGCAGGCAATGCTTGAGATTTCGGCGGAAGGTCGCGGGGAAGGTGTTCCAGAAAAACGAAAAGATCGCGGAAGTATTCGCCCTGCGACCCGAATAGATGGTATTGTGGGCGCGCACGAGCAACTGGTTGACGTAGCGGGCGAAGTGAACAGAACCACGATCTTCGCGAATGGCGGCAAGGTCCGCCGCCGTCTGGCGGTAAAGCAGACTGAGTTCCTGCAAGTCGGAACGAGAGAGCGACTTCAGGCCGCCTTGGGCGCTTTGGTTCAGGAGCATTTCCAGCTTGCTCCAATACGGTTTTCGCTTCTCCAACCAGCGGGTGGAAATCATCGTGAACTCGATCGACCAACTGAGAATTGACACTCCCGAGCAAATCGCTCTGGAGTTGCCTCTGGCTGGAATCGGAAGCCGGTTCCTCGCCCTGGCAATTGATACTCTAATCCAAAGTGTCTTTTATCTCATCACCGCGTTGATCTTCATATTCACGCTGTCGGTAGGATCCTCGGTATTGACGTTTCTTCCGAAGTTGCTGGGGCCAGCCTTAGCTATCTTTATTCTGTTTGCGATCTACTGGGGCTATTTTGCCTTCTTCGAGTCTATCTGGTCGGGGCAGACGCCGGGAAAGCGGTATGCCGGTATCCGCGTCATCAAAGAATCAGGCAGGCCGATCAATGTCTTTGACGCAATCGGACGGAACTTGATGCGCGCAGTGGATGGGCTGCCGGGCATTTATGGGGTGGGCCTGGTTTGTATGATGTGCAACCAACAGAGCCGAAGGCTGGGAGATTTTGTTGCGGGTACGGTTGTCGTACACGAGAGGCCTACCGAGGATGTGCGGCCGTCGTGGAACACCTCGGACCAAGGAGTGGCGGCGACTCCGGGCCTGACACAGGTCTCGCACGAGGAACTCATCCTTATTGAAACCTACCTGCACCGGCGATGGGACCTTGACAAGTACGTCAGAGTGAACACTGCGGTGCAAATAGCGGACAGGATCAAAGCGAAGACGGGGTTACAGCCCCAGCCTCACCAGCATGTTGACGACTTTCTGGAGGAGGCAGCCAAAAAGATTCGAGATAGCGGCCAGTTCCGCTGAGGAGCGGAAGATCGGCCTTGAATATTGCAACAAGACTGATGATGGTCAGTAAGGCAAGCCGAGGGGAACACAGCGAAAATTCCGCGAAAATCCAGGGAATATTAAGCTGGCGGAGAGGGAGGGATTCGAACCCCCGATACCCTTTCAGGTATGCCGGTTTTCAAGACCGGTGCCATCAACCACTCGGCCACCTCTCCGGCTATTACAGTTTTACTACAGTCCTCGATGGCCCGGGATCGCCATAAACTATTTCGTACCGTTTGGATACACCAGTATCTTGCTGGCTTCGCCCGTTTTTAAGCGAGCCATGGCTTTGGAGAAATCTTTCATCGGGATGCGGTCGGTGATTACGGGGTGGAGGTCGAGGCGTCCGCTCTTGAGGAGGGCGGTCATCTGGTACCAGGTCTGGTACATTCTGCGGCCATTGATACCTTGGATGGTGAGGCCTTTGAAGATGATGTCTTCGGAGAAATTGAGCGGGATAGGTTTCGAGGTGAGACCGAGGAGAGAGATGCGTCCGCCGCGGCGGACAATGTCGAAGGCAGTTCGGATGGCGTCGGGATGGCCGGCCATTTCTAGCACCACATCCACGCCGAGGCCTCCAGTCTTTTCCGCGACGATGGCGCGGACGTCTTCTTTGGACGGATCGAGCACGTAGTCGGCCTTCATTTTGGTCGCGAGCTTGCGCCGGTGTTCGTTGACTTCGATCGCGAAGATGGTGGTTGCGCCTACAGCCCGCGCTACTGCAATTGAGAATAGTCCGATGGGGCCGCAGCCGGTTATGGCTACAGTCTTCGCGGCGATTTCTCCGGCCAGCACAGAGTGCACGGCGTTGCCCAGCGGATCGAGGATGGAAGCGTACTCCTGCGGGATGGCCGGATCGAGTTTCCAGATATTCGATTCGGGGATGACAACGTACTCGGCGAACGCTCCGTCGCTGTCGACGCCGATGATTTTCACGTTCTGGCAGATGTGGGCTTCCCCGGTGCGGCACTGGAGACACTTGCCGCAGGCCACATGCATTTCGGCGGATACGAAATCGCCTTCCTTGACGCTGGTGACTTCATCGCCGAACGCTACCACCTCGCCGCAGAATTCGTGTCCGGGGATTAGCGGCGGATGAATGCGTCCCTGAGCCCAACGGTCCCATTCATAGATGTGGAGATCGGTGCCGCAGATGGACGCGACTTTGACTTTGACGAGGACTTCGTTTGGTCCGTAGCTGGGAATTTTGACTTCGCGGATTTCCGCACCCGGCGCGGCTTCCGGCTTGACCACTGCGAGCATAGTGGTCATGGACGTGCTGGGCATGGAAGCCCCCTTAGGAGTGCGGAATTAGAGGAGCAAACTGGTTATTCTAACACTCGGGGGACCGCATTTTCCGGGCGGAGCAACAGACGAAGCGGAGACGAATTACTTGCCGATCGGCGTGTCCTGCCCGGCTATTAGACACCATTGACCATCGCGTTTCACGAAGATGTCAGTGCGGCGGGTACGGCGGGTCTTGACCTGCCCAGTCTCCCGTGCGGAGGTCGTGAACTCCGCATTGGAAACAGCCGTGTCGCCATAGATTCGGATTTCCGTATCGGCCGGCTCCATCTCCATAACAATGATCTTGCGTTTGACGTCGCGCAGATTCGCCATCGCCTCGTCCTTGCTTTCGACATGCCCGTTATCACGGGTGTGCAGGTAATCGGATGCTAGATGTTTTTCGTATTCATCCCAGTCGGCGCGAACGATTAGTTCTGCCAGCTTCAATTCCAAAACTTTGATTTCGCCTCTTGCCACGGGATTCGCGTCGGCGCGCGTGCCCGGCTGCTGCGAGGTTAGAGCGATGCTCCAAGCCAGAAGAATCGTGATTATGAACGCCTTTCGCATGTCCTGGTCTCCGGATCCTTGTGATCAACCCGCCGCTTGAGATCAGGGCTGGGTTTTGAATGTTCCGCGAGTATGCGTTTGCGGGCTTGCAGCCTTGTACTCTTCGGATTTGCCTCGAGGAATGCTTAGCGTCTGCCATTGTGAAGAGCGCAGGTGTTTGGCGAGGAAGACGATTTGTCCAATGTGTTGCGCATAGTGGGCGAGCGCGCGGTTGAGTGCCTGCATGACGGTGTGCGGCTCCTGGCGGATGGTCACGGTGCGTTGCATGTCTTCGGGCTGGAGCGAATCGAGCGCGGAGAATACGTGGGACCACGCCTGCTCCCACCAGCGCATGACTTCTTCGCGAGTGGTTTTCGCCGAGACTTCAAATTCCTGATCGCGAAAACGGTCTGGCTTCTCGCCGTCGCTGGTAAGGAAATCGGTAAAACGTGAGCGCGCATTGCCGGCGATGTGCTTGACCAGAGCAGCGACGGAATTCGATTCCGGATCGAGGGTGACGAAGAAGTCCATGTCTTCAAGCTGAGTCATGGCGGCTTCGCCCATGCGCTTGTGGCCGCGGAACTGGCGCTTGATCTCTTCCAGGTAGTGGGCAGCGAGGTCAGCCATAGAAGTCCTATTGCAGAGATCAGAGGTCAGATTGCAGAGGTAAGAGCTTGAGCTTCGGCAGTTCCTTTATTGTGTGGGAGGTTTGACCTCTGCAATCGAACCTCTAACCTCTGACGTGCATTGTACGTCGCACGCGACGCGGAACCCATAGTCCGCATACTTGAACTCCGGAGGGATGCTGGAGCGGGCCGCGCAGCGCGAAATCTTAACGTGGTGACGCCAGGAGCCGCCGCGAGAAGCGCGCCGCTCGCCGGTTTCGGGGCCGCGTGGATTGCGCTCGGGCGATACGGCATAGTAATCGGGCGCGTACCAATCGTTACACCACTCGTGCACGTTGTCGCACATGTTGTAGAGACCGTATACGTTCGATTCGGCGCGGCCAACCGGTTCGGGACCTGTTTGCCAATGACCAGCGCAGCGATCGGCGTAGCCGGGCAGTGACTGTGGAGGCGCATCGCCCCACGGGTATAGCCCACTCTCACGGCCTCCGCGGGCTGCGCGCTCCCACTCGGCCTCGCTTGGCAGACGGAACCGTCCGCCGGTGCTTGCGCTGAGCCACTCGCAGTAGTGGATTGCCTCGAACCACGACACTGCGACAACGGGTTGTTCGGCATGGTTGAACGCGGGGTCGCTCCAGAACGGCGGTGGCACCGGGCGCGGAAAAGATGCGGTGTCGCGCAGGAAGCGACCATAGTCGGCATTGGTGACTTGGCGGGCGGCGAGCAGAAACTCGTCAACCCAGACGCGATGCACCGGCTTCTCGTTGTCCTGTCCGTTGTCGCAGCCCATGAGGAACCATCCCGCGGGGATACGGATGAGCGCGAGTCCAGAGTTGTTGTGACTACAAGCGGCTGCCGAGCTTGCGCTCGGCCTGGACCCTTCGACTTCGCTCAGGGCAGGCTCGCGAGGGCGGCCGTCCCCACACAAGCCTGCTTGGGATCGGGAGAGCCGTTGCGTCGGTTGCGTGGGGTTCATGGTGTCAGGGCATCCGCAGCGCGCAGACGACGTCTTCGATTCTATTCTCCTGGAACAAGCGGATGGCGGCGATGCCGGCGGCTCCGGCGTCCAGGCACGATGCCGCGTTTTCCAAGCTAACGCCGCCGAGTGCGAGGACGGGGATCTTCGCCTCGCAGGCTTCACGCAGGGCGGCGAGGCCCATCGGTTGCGTGTCTTTCTTCTCAAACCCCGGAGCATTTTTTTTTTCAAACACGGGAGCGAAGACGGCGAAGTCGGCGGCCTCGGATTCGGCGTGGAAGACATCGGCGGCAGTGTGGCAGGAAGCGGCCACCAGGAAGTGATCGGTAGTTAGTGCCTGGTGGCCAGAGGCTTCCAACACCTGACGCACTTCGTGAGGCTTAACATCGTCGGCGCGCAGATGAACGCCATCGGCTCCGGCGGCAAGCGCGATGTCTGTGCGTGAATTAATTAGGAGGCGCGTTGATGGCCAATTCTCGCGCACGGCCGCGACCGCTTGCCGAGCCAAAGTCTCCAGCTCCCGCGCCGTCAAATCCTTTTCGCGAAGCTGGATGTAGTCGACGCCAGCCCGCGCGGATTCGGCGACTTTGGCGAGCAGGGCGCGGCGGCGGGCGCTTTCGTCGCCCGGAAACTGGCTGCGGTCGGTGATGTAATAGAGCAGACAGCGGTCCGGCATCAACTCTCAGCCTACTACGGGAGCTTGCTCAAGTTTGTGTGGCGCGGACACTCCTGTCCGCGGAAACGCTGGCACCGGACAAATGCAACGGCAGCGGACAAGAGTGTCCGCTCCACACGGGCTTACTGTTTGGTGAACAACTTCAAATTCTCCGCTTTCCAGCGCATGGCGGCGTAGATGCGATTGCGTCCGCTGGGGTGATCGAAAAAGATCCACTCCTCGATTGGACCGGGGCTCATCTTGCGGTATTCGCCGAGATGGATCGCCGCCTGGGCAAAGCCATCTGGCTGCCGGCTGGTGTTCAGGCCATACATGTCGGCTTCGTATTCCTGAGTGCGGGTGAAGGTATTCATGACAGGAGTGGTGACCAAACTAAAGATAGAGACCAGCAGCACCACAAGGGGAAGAACGGCCGTGTCGCCCACGCTTCGGATTTGCCACTTCTCGCCCCAGCGCTGGAGCGTCCACTCGAGAGCCCAGTGCAAACAGGCGAAGGCCAGTACCGTCACGATCAGGGAAAACATGATGCCCTTGTAGATGTGATTCAGAACGTAGTGCCCCATCTCGTGTCCCATGACCGCCTGAATTTCTTCCGGCGAGCCGCGGCGCAAGAGGTTGTCGTTGAGGGTGATGCGCATTGTATTCGCGAAGCCACTGACGTTGGCGCTCATCCGCGTCGTTTGCCGCGAAGCATCGATCTGGAACACATCTTTCGCAGGTATGCCGTTGGCCCGCGCCATGCTCAAAATAGGGTCGACAATTTTCCGATCGTCGAGGCGTGTGATCTTGTTGAAGATGGGAAATATGTAGACCGGCGCGATGAGCGCGGCGAAGATCAGGAACAGGGTAGTCACGACCGCGCCCCAGATCCACCAGGTTTGCGGCAGGCGGCGGACAACGCCGAAGAGCATCATCGCCAGCAGGCCGCCCAGCACAAGGTTCACCCCAAGATTTTTCAGCTGATCTCCCATCCAGGGGCCAAAAGTTTGCGTGGCGAGCCCGTATTTGTGTTCGCGGAAATACTCTTCGTAAATGGTGAGCGGTAAAACCAGGATGGTGGTAAGCACGAGGTATTGCAACCAGTACACGAAGG
>Ga0210400_10002315_pt1 | contig 17860 bp, 14 predicted proteins | sample IncBWH26MmetaG_FD_155456 | JGI IMG/M metagenome (GOLD analysis project Ga0210400, IMG submission 155456) | Forest soil microbial communities from Barre Woods Harvard Forest LTER site, Petersham, Massachusetts, United States - Inc-BW-H-26-M | ecosystem: Environmental > Terrestrial > Soil >...
CAGCGGCGGCAATCCTGGTGCAAACCATATTTCTCAAGGACGGACATTTGCAGGGCATTCTAGGCGAGCAAGCCACCAAGAGCCCGATGGCGGCGGCTGAGTTCCTGAAACCGTTCTTTCGCGCCGCGCTTGCGATGATCAGCAAAACAAAAGCGGAAGCCACAGCCTAGAGCAGCAAGGATTCCTGCTCGGCGCCTGAAGCTATCGTCCCCATCGCTCACGTTGGCCCACCGCTCAGGTTGGCTGCGCAAATCCTTGATACGTGTAGGTCATTGGGCGCGGTCCGGGGAGGTAGCCTGTTTTTAGCTCTGTGATTTCGAAGCCGGCGGAGGCGATTAGGTCGTCCACCTTGCGGTTCAAGTGGCAGCCGCCCGTGAAACGCTTCCATACGGGAGTGAGCCGCTCCTGCCAGGCCACGACACTCGCATCCGGAGAGCGGCCGTGCTCGAGAAAAATGAGCCGCCCGTTCAGCTTGAGCACGCGTCGCATCTCCTGGAGCGCCTGCGCCGCGTTCGGGATGGAGCACAACGTCCAGGTGACGACGACGGTGTCAACGCTCGCACTGGAAAGCGGCAGCGGCGCTTCCGCCGACTGCGATAGGAATTCGACGGGAATGCGCCCATTCGCCACTCTCTGGAGCGCTATGCGCTGCAATTCGACGCTTGGGTCCACGCCGTACACATGCCGCACTTCCGGCGAGTAGTAGCGGAGATTCAGCCCCGAACCGATGCCAATCTCCAGCACCTCGCCGCGAGCATGCGGGATCCAAGCCGCGCGCAGGCGAGATGCATCCTTGTTTCTCATCGAGAGATCGATGAGGCGGGGCAAAACGTGTTTTGCGTAAAAGCCCATGTCTAATTTGTGCGAAGCGCGGTTTCGAACGGCAACAGGAAACGAGCGCGCTAGAACCGCTTTGATCTTACCTTACCTGTTTTCGTGTGTTGTCGGGTCGACTGCGTGGCGGCCGGTTCTGGTAGTGGGTCAGTTTGAATTTTGACCCCTACTGTCACGATTAAGAAAATTCAAACTGACCCACTACGCTGGTTCTCCGGCGAGCCAGGTTTTGGTTCTGCTTCGGGTATACTTTTTGGCCGAGGGAGGTGTGATGCGTTCGCATAGGTCCAGAGTGAGGCTGGCGGCTTTGGTGATGGGTGTGACGCTGTGCCTTGCTGCGTGCTCGCGCCAGCAGGGGGCACCGGCATCGGCGCAGGCGGCGGCCGCGCGGCCCACCATCGTGTTTATGACGGATTTTGGGACTGCGAACGATGCGGTGGCGATTTGCCGCGCGGTGATTTACAGCATCGCGCCGGAGGTGCGCGTTACGGACATCACGCACCAGGTGACGCCGTTTTCGATTGAAGAGGCTTCGCGATTTCTCTATGGGGTGACGCCGTATTATCCGGCGGGAACGGTGTTTCTGGTGGTAGTCGATCCCGGAGTGGGGACTTCGAGGAAAGCGATCGCGGTGAAATCGAAGAAGGGGCAATATTTTATTCTTCCGGACAATGGGCTGATCACGCCGGTGCTGGATCGCGATGGGCTGGAGTCCGCGCGGGAAATCACAAACCAACACTGGATGATTCAGGCGCCGTTGTCTTCGACGTTTCATGGGCGCGATATTTTTTCGCCGGCGGCGGCGCATCTGGCAGGCGGATGGGAATTCGAACTGGTGGGGCCGCCGGTGCAGGAGCTTGTGCGGTTGTCGTCGAAGAGCGCTGTGATGTCCGAGAAGGGCATCGACGGAGATGTGATTGGGCTGGATGATCCGTACGGATCGCTGATTACCGATATTGCGGGGGACGATTTCAAGAAGCTGGGTTACAACCTCGGGGACAAGGTTTTGGTGCAAATCAACAAGAAGGCGGTTGCGCTGCCCTACGCGAGGACGTTTATGGACGTTCCGGTGGGGGAATCACTTTTGTACATTGATTCGCGGGGGCGAGTGGGCGTCGCCATTAACCAGGGCAATTACTCAAGAAAATTTAATATCGCGCCGCCGGAGAAGATCTTCATTCCGCGGAAGGGCTTGCCGTTTAAGGGGCGCTGACGTCAAAAGCGATAAAGCTTCAGACCTCAGTCGTGTGCCAGCTGAGTTGATGACGCTGCAACCTCGAAAGCGGTAGCAAGCTACCGCACTCCATATTTTGGCCGGGGCTTGGCCTATGTACTGATGTATTTTTTCAATTGATCAATGGTGAACGCTTGCCCGGAGATTACCTCGCTCACGAGATCGCCCATCGAAATAACCCCATCGAGCTTGCCCTCCTGTAATACCGGGAGGTGCCGAAAATGATGACGAGTCATGAGCGCCATGGCATCGAGGACCGTCGTCTCCGGAGTTGCCGTGACCAAGGAAGTTGTCATGATCTCCTGCACTCGCACGTCTCTGGAGGATCTCCCTTCCAGAATCACCTTCCGTCCGTAGTCGCGCGCGGAGAGAATGCCGACCAAGTTACCGTCTGAAATGACGAGGACTGCTGCCACGCTCTTTGCGGCCATGAGTGCGATAGCATCGTGCACTGTAGCATCAGGCGTCACCGAGCAGATCTCGTGCCCCTTCCTCTTCAGAACTGAACCGATTGACTCGATTACCATGATCTCTTTCTCCCCCCGTGAAGAACCAGCGCGCGTTTAGCCAGCCTTGTATTCAGCGAGATGCGGCGCGCACAAACTCAATTATTCGGAGTGACGACCGCGCGACCTTGAATCTTGCCGTCGTGGAGGAGATGGTACGCCTCGTTCGCACGCTCCAGCGGAAAGTGCTCAACCAGCATCTTGATTTTTCCAGCTTGCGCCAGGTCCACCACCTCCATCAGCTCGGTGATGTATCCCCAGTAGGGTGACGCGACCGAGCACTCCTTCGCCGGGCTGTGGAAGTTCACTGGAAGGGCTGCAGTACCGAGGCCGACAATCGTCAGGTGGCCGAGCACCCGGGCCACCTGAGCGGCCATCGTGAGGGTCGGGTTCACGCCTACCATGTCGAGCACGAGCTCGGCGCCCTGTCCGCGCGTGATGTCCTTGATGCGCTTGACCGCCGCATCACCCGAGAGCAAGCCCTCGTCGGCGCCCATGCGTTTGGCGATCTCGAGCTTGTCGGTCGAGGTGTCCACAGCGATGACGGTCGTCGCGCTGCTCAGCGCTCGCAGAACCTGGATGGCCATCTGGCCCAGCCCGCCAGCCCCGATCACCACGGCGGTCGAACCCGCCCCTAGCACGTGGAGGGACCGCTTGACGGCATGGTAGCTGGTGAGCGCGGCATCGCTGAGCGGGGCAGCGTTGCGGGGATCGAGCGTCCCCAGCGGAATGAGGAACCGCGTCGACGGGACGAGTAAGTAGTGAGCCATGCCTCCGTTGGCTCCCAGGCCGCCTGCTTTAATGTTCCCGGGGTTCTGACAGTAGTTCTCCTTACCCACCCGGCAGTTCATGCATAGCCCGCACCCCCACGGGCCGTAAACGATCACCGGGTCGCCCGGCGCAAACCCCGTCGTACCGGGGCCGAGTTTTTCTACCCAACCTGCGTTCTCATGGCCCAGCGTAAAGGGAAATTGGACCGCGTTCGGCCCGGCTGGCGCTTCCATCAGGTGCAAATCAGAATGACAGGCGCCCGCACCGCCTATCTTCACGAGAACCTGCCCGGGCCCGGGCTCGGGAATTGATACTTCGCGAAGCTCGGGTCGCTTCTGGTACCCGACAAGCTGGAATGCTTTCATCGTTCCACCTCCTGGATCCCGTCAATCTGCGCTGCTGCCGCCAGCGTTTGCGGAATATCTTCTGGCGCTCTCGACGGGTCTCTTGCGCAAAAGTTGGAAGAACTCGCGCAGGTCGTCGGCGACGAGTTGCGGCTCTTCCCATTCCAGGAAATGTCCGCCGCGATTGGTCTCTCGCCAATGCACGACGTTATGCGATCGCTCGACCCACTCGCGCGGTGTCGGGAACATATCATGCGGGCTCATCAGCAAGCCGGTCGGCACTTCGATGTAGCCTTGCTTTCCGCGATCGCGCGCTGTCTCATAGTAGAGCCGCATCGACGAGTTGATTGTGCAGGTCACCCAATAAATCGTCAGATTGGTAAGCATTTCATCTTTGGTGTAGCGGCTCTCGAGATTGCCGCCGCAATCGCTCCATCGGCGGAACTTCTCGATGATCCAGGAGGCGAGGCCGGCCGGCGAATCGTTCAAACCGTTTGCGAGGGTTTGCGGCTTCGTGGAGTGCAGCATAAAGTAGGCCATCTCTTCCTGCATCCACTGCTGGCGATTCTGCACAAAGGTCTGTTCTGCCGGTGATAGATTTTCAGGAACTTGCGTAACGACCGGGCTCGTGCCCGAAAGATGCAGTCCAATCAAGAGGTCCGGCTGCGCGAGCGCGAGCTGTCGGAGGACGGCGCCTCCAAGATCGCTGCCACGAGCGGCAAACTGCGAGTATCCCAACACGTCGGTCATGAGTTTGGCTAACAGACGGGCCATGCGGCTAGTGCTCATGCCGCGGTCCTTCGAAACGTCCGAAAAGCCATAGCCCGGAAGCGACGGAACGACGACGTCGAAGGCCGGCTCCCCGCAGACGAGCAGTGGAATGATGTCGAGCATCTGCACGAACGAGCTTGGCCATCCGTGCAGGAGCAGCAGCGGGATCCGGTGCTGGCCTTCGCCTCGCTTGTGGAGGAAGTGCAACCCGATGCCGTCGACCTCGGCGCGGTACTGCTCGAACCGATTGAGCTCGGCCTCGCGTGCTGGCCAATCAAACCCATCGCGCCAATACGTGGCGAGTTGTCGCAGGTAGACTGTATCGGTTCCGTAGTCCCAGCCCGCGCCATCGACCTCGTCGGGCCAGCGCGTGCGCTCTAGCCGTTGACGCAGATCTTCGAGGACCTCCGCAGCTACGGCGATCCGAAAGGGGCGAATACTTCCGGTCATAACAGGCTCGATTCTGTGGGGCCGACGAGCCTCGAACCATGAAACGGTTTCTGCGACCCAACGATCCGGAAGGCTTTCATGGGCTAGGTTCCTAATCTCTGATCCCGTCGATCTCAATCAGGAGGTGCCTCGGACCTCGGAAGACATTGCTCTGCCGGTACGGCGGCGGATCGACCACAAGCCGCGGGTTCTTCACGCGACGAAGGAAGGTCTCGAGCGCGATGTTCACTTCCAGGCGCGCGAGTGGACCGCCGAAGCAAGTGTGGATGCCGGTGCCCCAGCCGAAGTGCTCGTTATCCGGGCGTTCGGGGTCGAACTTGTTCGGATCGGGGAACCTTTTCGGGTCGCGGTTGGCGGCGCCGTACATGATGTGGACCTGCGAACCCTTCGGGATGACTGTTCCAGCGATCTCGATGTCGTCGGTAGCGCACTTGGTGGGAAAGAACTGGACCGCCGACTCAAGGCGCAGGACCTCCTCGATGGCGAACGGGACCAGATTCGGCCGTGCGCGCAGAAGTTCGATGGATCCTGGGTTCCGCAGCAGAGTGAGCACGCTGTGGGAGATCGTGTTGACCGTGGAATCATGACCGGCGATGAATATCAGGAACGCATTGCTCACGGCCTCGCTGGGCGTCATTGGTCCGTCCGGGCCGCCGTCGTTCACCATCTTCGAGAGCATGGTGTCGCTGGGTTCCTTGAGGTACCCCGTGACCAGATCGCTCATGTACTTCATCATTGCCTGCAGGGATGTTTTTCCCTTCTCAGCGCGTATCTTCCCTTCTTTGGTGGCCGCCTCCGGACCCATGTCCATGAGGCCCGCCATAGCGTCATGGATCCAGGCGTGGAATTGGGGTTCGTCCTTCAGCGGCACGCCCATGATCTTGCAAATCACCGTCACCGGCACCGGATAGGCGTAATCGTCCACGATGTCGATCCTGGTCTTGCCCTTGGCCTTGTCGAGCATTTCGTTGCAGAGCTTGCTGATCTCCGGCCCCATACTCGGAATGAGATCTGGTGAGTGGGGAGGGCCAAAGCCATACATCGATTGGCGGCGCATTCGATCGTGTTCTGGTGGGTCGGACTGGATCATACTCCCAGGCGGACCGTACGCCTCTAACGACGGATCGGACTCGGACGCGGCGTTGGCTGCCGCGTGTGCCTTCATGCGACGCAGGTCGGAACTGATGCGGGGATCATGGAGTAGCGTCTGGAGTTCCCGGTAGCCCGTGACGACGTAGAGCCCGTTCCCTACGTGCACCACTGGCGTCTTCCGGAGCTCGTCGAAGAACGGGTATGGGTTGGCGCGGTTTTCGAATTTCATAGCCTCCGCCCACGCAATCTCTGGTGTCATCGCGTAGGCGACCTGTGGTTTCATGACGTTCTCTCCTTATATGTCATATGTCATATGTCCTTGGGCTCCACAGTCTCGCTCTTCGTCTCGTTCACCCGTCAATGCTTTTTCGGCCGATACTCAGCGCCTCGTTCGGTCGGGTCGTGGCCCGTCAAAACGACATCCGGAAGCGCCGTTGGGGCGCGAGGATCTGGGAAATTGGCTGGGATCGGTTTCATGCCGTTGGCGTGATCGTAGCCCGGCGGAGGGGGAGGGAATGGAGCTGATCGCTCGATCATTGCCCCGTAATACTCCAACCACTTGCCGTGATTGAAGGTGACGGCGGCGACGATACGGCCCCGGCGACCATAAGCAGCGGCGAAACGGCGGTCTTTGACGGAGCCTTGCGTAATGACGATCTCGTCGCCGAAGGGGCCCACGCCGACGCCCTTGATGTTGACGCCGAACTGGCCTGACCAGAAGGCAGGCAGCGGGAGGTGCGGCCGGCGATCGGGCTCAAGGCTCACCATGTTGTGCCCCGCGACCTTGCCCCCTAACACGGCATTGTCCCAGTGCTCAAGTACGAGAAACTGGTAGTCGTACAGCACGTGTGGGGCGCGCGCGATGTCACCCGCAACAAAGATGCTGTCGGTTACCACGCCGTTGATGTCGAAGGCGCGGCAACCCGCGTCGCAGGCAACGCCCCAGAAGCCGGTGGCAAGGCCGGCGCCCTCCAGCCATTCGGTGTTGCGGATCGAACCGAGCGACGCCACCACCACATCGACGTCGAGAGTGGTTCCGTCGGAGAGTCGGGCCCGCCGCACGTGTCGGTCCGCGTCTCCCTCCAGTGCTTCGACTGAGACGCCGGTGCGGAGGTCCACTCCGTGGTCCCGCTGCATCTCGGCGGCGATATCGCCGATCACACCTCCGAGAGCGCCGACAAGCGGAGCCTCAGCGCGCTCGGCGACGGTCACAGCAAGACCGAGCTCACGACAGACCGAGGCCATTTCCGAGCCGATGAAGCCGGCGCCGATGATCAGGACCCGCCGCGGCCCGGCCGCCAACGCTGCCTGCAGTTGGGCTGCCTCATCAGATGTGCGCAGCGTAAACAAGCCCTTCAGCTCGGCCTCCTTCGGGTTGAACCATGGCCGCGCTCGGGTGCCGGTCGCGATCAGTAGGCGGTCGAACGGAACCCGGTCGCCATTGGCCAGATGCACCTCCTTGCTGGCCCGGTCGAGACCGGTGGCGGCCACGCCGAGCCGCCACTCTGCATCGACCTTACGCGTGCGCGGAAGCAAGGTGTGGTCGGCCCGCACCCACCCCTTCAGCACCTGCTTGGAGAGTGGCGGGCGATCGTACGGCTCGTGCTTCTCATCCCCAATAATCGTTAGTTTCCCGTTGAAGCCCTCGTCACGCAAAGCTTCGGCTGCGCGGAGCCCAGCCAAGGAGGCGCCGACGATAACGATCCGGCCGTTAGTCTTAAATTCTTTTGCCAGGTCTGCTACGAGCGCCGAAGTCTTCATGACTTCTGCCCCTTGTCGTCGAGCCGCTCCACCAGGATCGCCTGCACCGGGCAAGACGCCACGGCTCGCAGAACCTGCTGGCGCAGTGAGTCGTCGGGGTTAGGGTCGTACATGAGCGCCTCCTCACCGTTTAGTTTGAGGACAGTCGGCGCGAGCGGAACGCATTGCGCGTATCCCTGGCATCGATTCAGGTCAATCACAATTCGCATATCCTCCCCTCCTTCAATGGGTCCCTTCAAACGCCAGAATGGTAGGGAATCTCGGCGAGTTGCCGAAACTGGCAAAAGTGACAGTGTGGGAATGACGAACGCATCAGGAATAATGGCGGACCGTCGGTGATAAATGAACTCGGCTGAAACTAGCGTTTTGTTTTTCTCTTTGTTGCTCGGTGCGCCCTTGAGCATCGTGGTAGCGTTCGTAGCGATCTTCCCTGTTACGACGTCGGCTCAAACGCCGCGCGACTATCTCAACACGCCTGTAAATGCAGCCTCATTTTTCCTCGATTTCGTAAACACCAACACGGAGACCGCGACTGAGTCGGATCTTCCCTTGCCCAACAACGAAGTGGTCGGCCGCCACGGGTTCGCCACCATCCTGTGGTCGTTCCCACTGTTCAACAGATACGGTGGTGTGGCGGTGACCGGGGGCTACACCAGCGTCAATGTCACAGGGCCGCATGGCAAAATAGATAAGTCGGGATTCATCGACCCGTCCTTGACCTTCCATGTGAACTTTTTCGGAGGTCCAGCGCTCCATAAGAATCAGCTTGCTGATGCGATTGCGATTCCAAAAACTTTCTCGAGCTTTCACCTTACAGTCAACGCACCACTCGGTTCGTATGATCGCAATTCCCCAGTGAATACCGGGGCCAATCGCTGGGCCTTCTACCCTCTTGTGAATTTGAGCATCACCCCAGATGAAGGAGTGGCATGGTTCGACGTATACGCCGGGGCGCGTTTCTTTACCAACAATAATGCGTTCCAGGGAAACAATCAGCTCTCGCAAAACCCGCTGGCGATATTCTCTGCGTTTTACAGCCACAATATCGGCAAACGAATGTTTGCAGGAATCGGCGTGAGCTACGACAACGGCGGCGAAACATACATCAATAACATTCCGCAGCGTAATGCTGCAAACGGCTTTCGGCCCGGAGTGTCCCTTAGCAGAGCGCGGACGATCTGGAAATACCGACTCACCTTGCGCTACGAACTCACGGGGACGACGCCGCGTGCTGCGCCCACGAACTCATTGCTATCGATCAGGCTATCCGGCCCCCTTTTCTAAACGCCAGGGTGTTCGCCCGGCAACCTACTCTCTCTGCCGAAGCCTTCAATCACTCGCTAGTCAGGGCGCTGCGCTCGCTCGGCCATTTTCAGATTCACGAACTCTCGCGCGGACCAAGGCCATCGCCGACGGTCAGAACCTGGAAAAAGATCGCTTTCACCTGGGTCCAAGACGTTTTCATTGAAGATGCAATGATCTATTGCATCGCGTGATTGGTTGCCTTCGAACGACTCTCAATCTTTGTACGGGTCGAATTCGTTGGCGCCGGCCATTGCTACGCCTACAGGAGTGAGCGTGTGCAGGATGCGGATGCTGCTCCCGTGAGCGGCGAGCACTTCGGGCAGGCGCTTGTAGCAGTCGGGGGATTCGTCCAAACCCGCGCCGCGCAACTCGACATTCGCTCTCTTTAGCCATGCGCTCATCATTTCCTGCGTGACCTTGCCGGGACGAAGCACTGCACCTGTTCGGCGATCGACCTTGCCCTTCGCTTCCATTCGGCCCATCGCCCGGCCCGCACCGTGAACGGTGCTGTAAAGGGAGTGCTTTGCTTCCTCGTTCTCAACTCCTTCGAGAATTACGGAGGTTTCGCCCATCGTTCCGCCTACGAAACCCTTCTGACCGGGAAATGCGGGCGTGGCGCCTTTGCGAACTACCCAATAGTCTTCACCGCAGTGAGTTTCTCTCCAAGCAAAATTATGATGGTTGTGAACTTCTTCGAGGATAGAAGAGCCGAGGAGTCGCGCGACTTTCCCGCAAACCCAATCTCTTCCGGCGTAGGCGTACTCGCCGCCGAGGTGCATGCACTTGATGTATTGATCGCCGAGATCGCTGTTGGCATCGATCACACAGGGATCAACGTCCATGCCATCTTTGGCGCCGGCTTTCTTCAAAAACCAGGTCGCGATCTTGTGCCCGAGTCCTCGCGAGCCGAAATGGACGCCAATCCAGACTTGATCCTGTTCGTCCGTGAATAGATCGACGTAATGATTGCCCGAGCCGACCGTGCCTAGTTGTGCGCGCGCCATTTGTTTCAGAGGTGCGGCGGCTTCACATTTCCAGGCGGGACTGTCGAACAATGTGTGGTCTACTTGCGCGGCGTTGCGGCGTCCAACGCCAAAGCTGATGGTCTGCCACACGTCATCCATGATGTGGCGGATGTTTGCTCGAAGGGCGGAGCCGGGCATGTCCAATAGGACGGCCTTGTTGCCACAGGCGATGTCGAACCCGACGCCGCTGGGACTGATCGAGTCTTTGTACGCGACCACTCCGCCGATTGGCACGGCATAGCCTTTGTGATGGTCGGCCATCAAGGCGACCTTGTCGGCGGTCTTTGCGCAGGTCTTGATCTGGCTGAGCGCGCCTTGGTCGGGCGGGCCCCACACGGGAATGTTGTCGATAAGTTGCATGGATTTGGCCAGAATGCTTCGAATCGATTATATGGGTGATTTTGGTCGTTTATTCATTTTCGGAAAAAGCCCTAGAAACAAAGCAGGTCTAGTTTGGCGTTTGCTGGACCCAGCCTTGTATTGAGGGCTACACCGGGCATCGAAACGAAACATCGCTGAAAAACGATTGCAGAGAACTGAGGAGGGAACAATGGTCGGAAAAGGCCTAAATCGCAGGCTCTGGGTACGGGTGTCCGCGCTCGCGTTCAGCGTGCTCGGGGTCGCTGCTGTGACTCGCGTCGCCGCTACAAGGGCGGGTGGCGACGACAAAGTGAAGAATGGAACGTTTATCCCCACTGGGGTGCGCATCACTCCGGATGCGGCGCCCGGCGCGATTTTTCAACCGTTGAACCCGGGATTGGTTTCGGATCCGACTTTTACTGTAGGGCAAGCGGTAACCACAGCGGTCAGCCCGGACGGGAAGACGCTTCTGATTCTGACCAGCGGATACAACAGCCAGAATTTTACTTCCGGGCCGAATGCAGGCAACGGGAATCCCGCGGAATCGAACGAATACATATTTGTTTTTGATATTTCGGCTGGTAAGCCGCTGCAAACGCAGGTGCTGCAGGTACCCAACGCATTTGATGGGCTGGCGTTTAATCCCAGCGGGAAGGAGTTTTACGCCAGTGGGGGACCGGACGACAACGTGCATTTCTTTGACTGGAACGGCTCGAACTGGGCGGAGAGCGGGACGCCGGTGAAGCTGGGACACGCTGCGGCGATTGCGCTGGGAAGCATCACGCCGGGAGCGATGGGGTTGGCGGTGACAGGTGATGGTAAGCGGCTGGTGGTGGCGAACTACGAAAATGATTCGATCAGCGTGATCGATATCGCGGGGCGCGCGGTGCTGGGCGAATTGGACCTGCGGCCCGGGGGCGGGAAGGCGGGCGGGACCTATCCGGAGTGGGTGGCGATTCAGGGAAACAATACGGCGTTTGTGTCGAGTGCGCGGGATCGGGAGATTGACGTTGTCGGTCTTTCGGGGAACGCGCTGGTGGTGACAGATCGCATTAAGGTGAACGGTCAGCCGACGCGGCTGGCGCTGAACGCGAAGCAGACGCGGCTGTACGTTGCGGAATCGAGCAGCGATGCGGTGGCGGTGATCAGCACCAGTTCGCACAAGGTGCTGGAAGAGATCGGCACGACGGCGCCGAAATCTGTGTTTGCCAATGAGAAGGGCTACAAGGGAAGCAGCCCGAACAGCGCGACCGTGTCGCCCGATGGCCGGTTTCTGTACGTGACGAATGGAGGAGCGAACTCCGTGGCCGTGATTCGCCTCGCACAAGCTGAGGGAGCGAAAAGCGAACTCATCGGCCTGATTCCGACCGGGTGGTATCCGAACTCGGCGAGCGTGAGCGCGGACGGGTCGATGCTGTACGTGGTGAACGGCAAGAGCAATGCGGGACCGAACCCGAAGAACTGCCGGGACGCCGCGTCCGTGCAACCGGGTGGAAATGAAACGGCGTGCGGGGCAAGCAACTCGTATGTGTGGCAACTGACGAAGGCGGGGTTCTTGTCGCTGCCGGTGCCGCGGGGAGAAGCGCTGGAAGATTTGACGGAGCAGGTGGCGCGCAACAACTACTACAACGGGAAAGCCAACGGCGAAGACAAGGAGATGATGGCGTTCCTGCACAACAAAATTCAGCACGTGATTTATATCGTGAAGGAGAACCGGACCTACGACCAGATTCTCGGCGACCTCGGGAAAGGGAACGGCGATCCGTCAATCGTGGTGTACCCGCAGCCGGTGACGCCGAATCTTCATGCATTGGCCAACAACTTCGTGGACCTGGACAACTTCTACGACAGCGGCGAAGTGAGCGGGGACGGCTGGAACTGGTCGACGTCGGCGCGCGCGGCGGACACGATTGAGAAGACCGAGCCCATCAATTACGCGGGACGCGGCCTGAACTACGATTACGAGGGCACGAACCGCAACGTCAACGTGGGCTTTGCGACTCCGGCGGAACGAGCTAACGCCTTTCCCGCCTACAACACGCTTCCTCCGCAAGTCGCGGCGAATCTTGTGCTGGGCACCGCGGATGTTTCCGCGCCGGATAGCCCGGAAGGAGATGCGGGAGCGGGTTACTTGTGGGATTCGGCGTTGCGTGCTGGCTTGAATTTGCGGAACTATGGCTTCTTCATTGACCTGGCGCCGTATCGAGTTCCGCTGAACATCGGCGGAATTCCGAACACGATACGCGATCCGTTTGCGTCGAATACGCCGGTATCGACGGCGACGAAGGGCGCTTTGATGCCGGTGACCGACGTCTACTTCCGCGGCTTCGATGATTCGTTTCCGGATTTCTATCGCGTGAATGAATGGGAGCGGGAGTTCGAGCAATTCGAAAAGGATGGCAACCTGCCGAACCTGGAATTCGTTCGCGTAATGAACGATCACACCGGAAGCTTCAGCAGTTCCATAGATGGAGTGAATACCCCAGAGCTCGACACTGCGGACAATGATTACGCGGTTGGGCGGATCGTTGAGAAGGTGGCGAAGAGCAAGAGCTATAGCGGCAATACGCTGGTGTTCGTAATCGAGGACGACGCGCAGGATGGGCCGGACCATGTGGACGCGCATCGCAGCATTGCGTTCATTGCCGGACCTTACGTGAAGCAAGGCGCGGTGGTCTCCACGAAGTACACGACGGTCAGCATGATCGCGACCATCGTGGACATTCTGGGGATCGAGCACCTTGGGACTTACGACGCCCTGCAACCGCCGATGACCGATGCGTTCTCGAAGAGCGCGAAGAAGTGGGACTTCAACGCCATCGTGCCGGACGTTCTGCGCACGACGCAGTTGCCGCTGCCGGTGAAGACGGCGAAGAACTCGCTGAAGCCGGATGCGCTGTCGGCGTTTTACGCCAAGCCTCGGCATGACGCGGCGTACTGGGCGGCAAAGACGGCGGGATTCAATTTCGACCGCGCCGATCAGGTGGATGCGCCGACGTACAACTTGATCCTGTGGCAGGGATTGGTTGGCGAGAACGTCGCCTACCCAGCGGGGCGAGACGGCCGCGACCTCAGCAAGAAGCGCGGAGCCTTGCTGAAACAATGGCGGGAATCACGAGCGCAGGCATTCACGCAGCAGCCGCAAACGAGCGGCGGCGGGAACTGACGCAACCTAAGCTCAGCAACCGCTAATGGCGAAGGCCGGGCGCAGCGGCTAGTGGTGCGCGACGCCCGGCATTCGCAGCTTCAACGGCGGGGCGGAAGCCTCGCAAAGACTGAAACATATGGGAGCCAAAGTGATGGACGTAGTGTGGACTTGCGTGCGGCGGATTTCGTTGTGGGTTGGGGTTTCGCTTCTTTTTGTCCAGCCGGGGGTTGGCCAGGATCGGGCGCAGACGGCAGAAGCGGCGCCGCCGGCATCCGCTCAGGAAGCGGTGCCAATTGAGCGAGGCACGTTTTTGCAGGTGGAACTGACGGAGCGCGTGGATTGGAAGCACGTTGGCCACAATGCGCATGTGGAAGGCCGCCTGAAGCTGCCCGTCTTCGCAGGACGCGAAGCTGTGATTCCAAGCGGCACGAAGATTGAGTTGACGATTGATTCGGTAAAGAAGTTAGACGACGCAGGAAAATGGAAGAAGGCCGGAAATGCGGTGGTTCGGGCATTTAATCCGCTGGAAAGGGGCCGGCCGACGGAATATGTCGTTCAACTGTCGAAAGCGGAATTAGAGGGTCCACAAGGCCCGCTGGCGGTCGCCGCAACGGCGGTGCGAGCCGGGCGCACAGTGATGATAGAGACGAGGACGGGAAGTCGCAATCGCGGGAAGAGCGGTGGCGTGCAGACGTCCCAGGACAAGAGGCCAGGCGCCGCGAAGAGCCAGCAAACTGTGCTCCTTCAGCTCAATGAAAGATTGCAGTGGCCGGCGCTCCAGCAAATAAGATCCGAGGATCCGACTGGCGAAAGAAGGACGCACGCTTTCCTGCTGACGCAACTCAGCGCGTCGCACAGCAAAGAGGGGGATCCTTTCCAGGCGCGGCTTGCGGAGCCGGTGAACCTTGGGGAGCATTGGTTCGAGGCGGGTAGCTTGCTCGAGGGCAAGGTCAGCCGCAGCACGCCGGCGCGCATGCTGAGCCGAGCGGGCGCTTTGCATCTGCATATCGAGCGCATTACGTCCCCGGATGGAATAAGCGTTGCCAGCTATGGGAACTTGGCGGGAGTGGAAGCGGAGGCGGGCGCCAAGTATGTTCTGGACGAGGAGGGCGGACTGAGAGGGCTCAAGCCGGGCGTGACCAATGCGCTGGTGGACTTGAGCATTGCGTACGCACTTGGCAAAGTGACGGACGACGTCGCAGAGACTCCTATCCGGGCGGTTGGAGCAGCCATGAGCGATGCAGCCGTAGCTAATGCGGCGCGCTACTTTGGACTCGGGGCCTCGGCGGTGTTTCTTGTGACGCGGCATGGCCGCGATGTCCGCCTGCCACAATATAGCGAAATTGAAGTTGATTTTGGGCGCTCTGGGGAAGGGACGAGCGCGTCAGTTGGTCTGAAACGCCCATAGGTCGAAACGAGGCGCATTCCGGCAGTCTCTTACCCCAGTGAAAATTCCCTTGACAGGCGAATAAAAGGCGAATATATTGTCCGCTCGGCTTGTATTCGGGGATCTCCTGCGCCCTGAATGGCGGCGCCAACCCGTTAAAAGCCTGTACGCAGGGTCAGGTTTTCCACAGGCGTGTACAGGTGAACGGGCAGCGAAACGGTCATTGCGAACCGGTACCGGTAAAATGTTGATATAGAAGCGTTTAGTGTTAATTTGTCTTTATTGGCTGGTACTAGCAAGGTGGTTTACTTTCAAAAATGTGCCTTGGGTACCATCGCCTTTGGAACCCCACTTCCTGTCAAATGGTACAGGTAATTGGGGAGTGGACCCTAAGGACAGGGTCGCGCATCAAAGTAGTGAATGAGGAGTAGCACCAAGAAGTTCGTAGGTATCAGGTACAGGGAACAGGCACGAGGACGGAAATGAAGACCAACGATAACGGACGGAAGTGGATGTGGTGGTTCCTGGGGGTACTGGCGGCGCTGCAGCTCTATTTTGTGCGGGAGCTGCTGGCGGCATTTGCGCTGTTTGCGATGGCGTTCGCGGCGATCGCATTTGTGGTCGTGAGCCTGTACATGCTGCAGAAGGGGTGGGAAGTGGCAGTTGGACGAGTTGCGGATAGCAACCACGCGCTGGTGAATTTAGCGCGGCGAGGAGTATCGACCGTAGAGGACATGGCGCGGCGACCGCTGCGGCGGCCTGGTTCCGCGGCACCACGGGCAATCTAACGAGTTTCTGGCTTCGACCAGAGCACACGAGGGCCAACCGGACTTGAGACCGGTTGGCCCTTTTCTCTTTTGTGCTACTCTCTCCGGCGCGAGGGGGGGCTGAATGCGAGGAAAACTGTTGGTTGCAGCCGTTGCGATGATTGGTTTTCTGTTTTGCGTGAGTGGGACCGGGCAAGCGCAGGAGAAGGAGAAGGCGCCGGCTAAGAAGATCGCGATTCGCGCCGGGCGGCTGATTGATGGGAAAAGCGACACGCCGATTGCAAATGCGTTGATTTTAGTTGAGGGCGAGAAAATCGTTGCGGTGAGCGCGGGCGGGACGGCGCCGGCAGGCGTTGAATTGATTGATCTGTCGAAGGCGACGGTGCTGCCCGGACTCGTCGATACACATACGCACTTGCTGCTGAACGGGGACGTCACCGCGGAAGATTACGACGTGCAGCTGTTGAAGCAATCGATTCCGTACCGGGCGATCTTGAGCGCGCGAAATGCGCGGATTGCACTGGAGCATGGATTCACTACGATGCGCGACCTGGAAACGGAAGGCGCGATGTACGCGGACGTGGACATCAAGAACGCCATCGCGAATGGGGAAGTGCCGGGCCCGCGCATGCAGGTGGCGACACGGGCGATGACGCCAACGGGGATGTATCCGCTGTTGGGGTATTCGTGGGAATTGCAGGTTCCGAAGGGCGTCCAGTACGTCGACGGAGTGGAGGGCGCGCGGAAAGCGGTTCGCGAGCAGGTGATGTATGGCGCGGACTGGATCAAGTATTACTCGGACCGGCGGTATCACTTCGAGGCGGACGGCGTGCTGCACAGCATGGTGAACTTCACGGATGAGGAGGCGAAAGCGATCGTAGATGAGACGCATCGACTGGGGAAGAAGGTGGCAGCGCATGCGATTGGCAGCGACGGGATTGCGGCCGCATTGCGCGCCGGAGTGGATACCATCGAGCACGGCGACGGGCTGACGGATGCGCTGATGGACGAAATGGTTCGGAAGGGCGTGTATTGGGTGCCAACGATCACGGTGGGCGCCTACGTCGCGCCGGGGCGCGGCGGGAACTGGACGAAGATGGTGGATTTGGAAAAAGCCGCCTTTCAAAAGGCGCTGAAGAAAAACGTGAAGATTGCGATGGGGACGGATGCCGGCGGCTTCGACTGGAAAGAGTTGAACCAAGCGAAGGAATTCGAGTACTACGTGAATTATGGAATGACGCCGATGCAGGCGATTCGCTCCGGCACGACGGTGCCTGCGGAACTGCTCGGCTGGTCGGACAAAATGGGCACGATTGAAGCAGGGAAGTGGGCGGACTTGGTGGCGGTGAGCGGCGATCCGCTGAAAGATATCACTGAGCTGGAGCGCGCCAAGTTCGTTATGAAGGGCGGCGTAGTTTTCAAGAACGAGCTACGCTAGCGAAGTCGGGACACCGGGAAAAATCAGAAGAATGCGGCGCCGCCGTCGACGTTGATGGACTGTCCGGTGATCGCGCTGGATTGGTCTGAGCACAAGAACAGCGCGGCTTTGGCAATTTCATCGGCAGTTTGCGCGCGGCCTTGCAGCAGCGTATTCAGGAATCCTTCCAACTGTTCCTTGGGGCTCACACCCATTTTCTTCGCTAAGGTTGCGCCAAGCTCCTGAGACATTACGGTCTCCGTCACGGGACCTGGGCAGAGCGCGTTAACGCGAACGCCCTTGCGGGCCGCTTCGGCGGCGGTAACTCGCGTCAGGCCCAGCATTCCCGCCTTTGCGGCGGCATACGCGGAACCCCAGGCGAATGCCGACTTCGCCGACAGGCTGGAAATATTGAGGATGACACCGGAGCCGCGCGCGTACATGTCCGGCAGAACGAGTTGGCTGAATAAAAACGCGGCGCGCAGGTGGACAGCAATCACAGTGTCGAATTCCGCGAGCGGATAGTCTTCGACTGGAAGTACCGGGCCGTAATGGCCGGCATTGTTCACCAGGATATCGACGCGGCGGAATTTTTTTCGCGCTGCGCCAACGACCCGAGCACAGTCCAGCGCACTTGTGAGATCCGCAATCACGAAATCGGCGGCTCCGGATTTGTTTATTTCCGCGG
>Ga0210400_10002317_pt1 | contig 17848 bp, 18 predicted proteins | sample IncBWH26MmetaG_FD_155456 | JGI IMG/M metagenome (GOLD analysis project Ga0210400, IMG submission 155456) | Forest soil microbial communities from Barre Woods Harvard Forest LTER site, Petersham, Massachusetts, United States - Inc-BW-H-26-M | ecosystem: Environmental > Terrestrial > Soil >...
TTGCAGGGCGGCCAGGCGCACAGCCCGGCTGTTGCGCCCAATCGACGGGGCCACAAAAAATGCGAAAACCACAAGCAGACAAATGACATTCGTTTTCCTGCTCATTGTGCCTCCTTCATTTTGTGGATGGGGGAAACCCGGGGAACCTTTGGAACGGAATCTTAGCGAAGGCCAGGAGAGCGGTCAATGGAAACTAGAAAGCAGAAACTGAAAATTTGAGAAGTCAAACTAGAAACTAGAATTCAGAAAGCAGAAATCGGAAAGGGGACATGTGAAGGAGCCGACCATTCCAGGTGCCGCGTCTACGGCGCTCGGGTTTCTTTTTGCCAGTTAACCCAGCCCTTATGGGCTGGGCTAATTTATATCGCCCCTACGGCGCTTTCGGAATTAAGACGCGGCCAGCCGCCATGAAGGAAACTGGCAAGGACCACGCAAAGGCGTTTTTCGGAATCAAGGCGCGGGCACGCGCCGGGGCTGGCCCCGTCGTAGACTCCACAGTCCGCGCGCCGAGAGGATGAAGGTGAAGCCCCCGAGCCCGCCGAGCGCCCAGAGTGTCCAGACGAAGAAGAAGCCGCCGGTGGACTTGGCGATCTCACCGTAATGTGCCCCCCTCATGTGGATGACGGGCATGGCTGCCGCGAACAACCCGACGAGCATCATGATGACGTACCCCGATCGCCGTTCGGCGAGCACCAGCGTCCCGTACAGCAACACCACGAGAACGGCCAACGCAATGTTTGAGGGCTCGGCCTTCGATATCCCACGGACGATGTCGTCCGTAATGTGAAGCGTCAGCAAGAGGATCGAGAGCAGAGACGCGATGGTTAACATCACGTTTTGTTTCATTGGATATTCTCCTAGTTAGATTTGTGTGTGCCTCTCAGTGAGGCACATGACGCGCGGCGGTGTTGACGAGGGAAGGTGCAAACCCCAAGACACTGACGATGATGGCGCAGATGGCCATCCCAATGTAGAACCAGCGAATCTATTGGGAGTCTGCGCACCACTCGGGCTGTTGCCACCTGGAGCGCCCTGGTCTTGCATGCGCGGAGGATACCACTTTTTACCCTAGGTGAATGAGTGCCCTGCTCGTCAGCGAAGTTTCAACACGGCGGGATTATTGGCGAAATACCGCCGTTACACCAACCAAAATCCAATCTTCGTGGCGACGCATATTTGTTGATCGCTCGTACCATATAGGGCCGTTTCTGGTCGGCTGGTCGGCCAACCGGAAGTTACCATTGGACCGAGCGGTGTACGACACGCGTTCGCTATACTCTCCAGGGTGAACCATTCGCCGATTCTTCTCGGAACTTCATCGTTCACAGCCACAGGCTGGCAGGGATCGTTCTACCCGAAGGGCTTGCGACCCGCAGACTACCTCAGCTACTACGCGCAGCACTTTGACACTGTCGAGATTGACTCAACTTTCTATGCAACTCCGAATGTGAGCGTGGTGTGTGCCTGGAATGGCAAAACCCCGGGAATTGCCAGGTCTACATACTCCCCGGCGGGCTGCCAGCCGCGGGGCTGGACGAATCCCTTTAGCTCCCGTGTTTGCACGGTGACATCCTGGCCGTGGTTGCTCGTACTGACTCTCGCGTACAAAACGACTCTGATGGGTCTGGCGTCAGGCATCACCGCACCTCCATAGAACACACTGCGTCTCCGTAATGCATCTGTGGGCAAGCAGGCCGCTGCCCATTATTCACTTTCAGTGGTATTCACTTTCTTGTTATGCTGTTCGGCGACCGTGAGGCGCCGATGTCTGATCAAATCAACCACGTCATCCTTTTGCTGCTTGAAAACCAGTCGTTTGACCGAATCCTGGGCTGTTTCCGTGAGGTATATCCTGATATCGAGGGCTTGAATTCTCCTGGAGCGCAGCCTTACACGAACCGTGATGACAAAGGCGTAATCTACGAACAAAAGTCGACAGAGACGAAACAGGTCACGCCCGACCCGAAACACGAAGCAAGGTTTGTTCTTGAGCAACTGCAGGACAACAATGGGCGGTTTGTACTCGATTTTGCGCGGAATTATCCTGACAGCACACAGGAGCAGCGGCAAGAGATCATGGGTTACTACCAACTTGATTTTTTGCCGGCCCTACACACCTTAGCCCGGGAATTTACAATCTGTGATCATTGGTTTTCTTCCCTGCCCGGGCCGACCTGGCCCAATCGGTTCTTCGCTCTGACTGGTACATGTCATGGTCAGGCGCTCATGCCGGAAGGATGGAAAGATCCGCAGCTAGCGACTTATTTCGATCAAAGCCAAGATACGATTTTTGACAGGCTTAATGAGGCACACGTGTCGTGGCGGGTTTACTACTATGATTTTCCAAGTTCAATCTTACTGGTCCACCAGCGCAGGCCTGAGAATCTCGTACGCTACCATACGATAGAAAAGTTCTATCTTGACTGCGCAAGTGAGCCTGAATTCCCGCAATTTGTGTTCATCGAACCTAAGTACTTTGGTGCCGATCAAAATGATGATCATCCACCACACAACATCTTCAAGGGAGAGAAGCTAGTCGCGGATGTATACAATGGCATCCGGTCGAACCTCCGCTTATGGGAATCCTCGCTACTGGTAGTCATTTTCGACGAACATGGAGGATTTTACGATCACGTTTTGCCACCACCCGCGCAACCACCTGACAACCTTCCTGCCCGGATTGATCCGAAGGACCCATCCAAGATTTTCCGATTTGACCGATTGGGAGTCAGAGTTCCCGCGGTTCTTGTATCACCTTGGGTGGAAAAGCGCGTGGAGAGCGCTCAGTTCGACCACACTAGTATCCTTAGATACCTGATCGACAAATGGAATCTTCGTCCGTTGGGAATGCGCACGGGAACCGCGATTCCGATCTCCGCCGCCATTGGGAAGCAGCGACGCGATGATACGCCTGCGTTTGTTCGAGTTCCGTACAGTGACTTAATTCCACCAGATCCTGCGTTGGAGCGAGAGGATTTGAGCGAACATCATAGGGCTTTGCATACTTTTGCGTATTTTCTGGCGAAGGAGGCGAACAATGTATCAGCAGTCCAGCAAGCCATCATGGAACCCGGCGCTTGGACGAGAACGAAGGCAGCCATTGGAAAGGTAATGCTGTCTGCCGGCGCAACTTTGGCGTCTGATCTGCAGAGGTTTAACAAAGATAAGGTGGACGGGACGATGCAAGTAGTCGAGTCGATGATCCGCGCAGCGCGGGCCCAGCTCTAGCTCTTTGACATTTGAGGCTGAATTTTGTGCTTTCCAGCCTCATTCGAAATTGAAGTAATGCAGTCAGCGGGTTCCAAATCCGAGACGGATTGGGCGAATCGGTCAAATTTCCAGACGATGACCGCATCAAATTGATGCCGGCGCGCGTCCGCCATAAGCCGTTCGAGCTCTGGCCGACGCACTTTAGAACTGGAAATTCCTAGCTCCACGCATTCCCCGGCGAGCTGCCAGCCGCGGCGCTCTACGAATTCCTTGAGTTCCCGCATCTGCACCGTGACATCCTGACCGTGATTGCTCGTATTGACTCTCGTGTACAGCGCGACTCTGATGGGTTTGTGGCAGCCATATTTTCACCTCCATCGGCGAACGTTTTCTGCAAGGACAATCCATTGTCCCCGTCGAACTACGGGCCAACTAAACAATCGCTCCCTCGATGTATTTGACTGCTCAGATCTACTTCTGTAATGAGCAACTAAGGGTCTGGTGCACCGGGTTTGCTGACGAGCAATCATTCTCGGCGGCTAAGGCATCCCGACCTACCGTACTTCTCCCCGAAGTCGGGAAAGACTGGAGCCGGAACGGCGGCCCATTATTGTCGCTATTTCTTAGCCCATCACGAAGATGGGAGATAGGCAGGAGTGGGCAAAACTGCCCGTCCCGCGTCATGCGGTTCAGGACTTAGGCGCGGCCATCTTCTCTTCGGCAGACTGATTGGTGCACTCGACTCTCTTCGCAAGCAGATGGTGCGTCCACCTTTGGTTTACGATGGGCGAGAAGAAAAAACGCAAACAGAGCGAAGAGCGCTATTCCTAGTAGAAATCCATATTTGGACGTCAACGCGTAATTTCGCCCCTTCCCCTTACTCCATAAGTTATCCCCGTTCAATCTGCTCTTAACGATCGCAGAGAGAGTTTGGATTCCCCCGAAAACGGAGATTATGAGCAATAACCAGGCCGCACCGAGAATGAATAGCACACCCTGCGACAGAGGCTCAATCTTTTCCAAAAACGTTGCGCTCAGGGCTAGGACCCCTGCGGCCAGAGTGATGAGTTGCTTGACGAGGTCTATGGCGGCAGTATCGGCCCTATTGTCTTCCTGCTTGTCCTCCTCTCCCGCTAGCTCTGGTGTTAATTCCGGCCCCTCTAAATCCACGTCACGTCTCCTTTTGCATAAACGAATATTTGTTCGGTGCCTCTCACACCCAGAGACCTTACGTGTTTGAAGTCGTATTTCTCAAACAATTCGTGTGTTTCTTCCGTCGTAAACTCTCTATAAAATGTTTGATGTTCGCGTTCTTTCCATCTGTAAATCCCGTCGGATACCTTGTTGTTTTTCGAAGCATCGTCCATCTGTCCATACCTCGACATCCAGAGCAAATAACCTTCATCGCGAAGTTTCTTCTTGAGGAGCCGTAAAACCTGATGCCGCTCTTCTGGGATCGGCATGGTCTGGAGAACGTAACAGAGTAGTGCGGCGTCAAACTTTCTGTTGTCCTGTTTGAATCCGCGAGGCCAAATTAGTGAAGAGAAATTAGCGTGCCTCTGGGCGTCGGCCCGTGCTTTGCCACAGGCAGGTCTCTTGAATTGCTCTTCGAATTCCACAGCACACACTTGAAAGCCCTTTTCCAGCATTGGAAACGTATGCCGCAACGCCCCCGCTCCAAAATCCACAATCTTTGTAAGTTCCTTCGTTTTCAGTTGTTTTATGAAATCGCTTATTGCGTTGTTGTGTGGAAGTCCGGGCTGTACTGAGGAAGTAACATCGATAATAAGATTTTTGCCTAGTGAATCCCTTAGTCGATACAAACAACTTTCCCACATGTCTTCTTATATACCTTCAATACGTAGATATGGAATCAGTTTAAGGCATAATTGCTCTTTATTGGTAACTATTGAGAGTGTGAAACTGCCGAAGCTGGAAGATCAAACGCACCTGATCGCCTATTTTGACTTCGGCACGGAAGCCCTGTCCCCCTTTCGGAAATACTATGGTACACATACCCATTTTCCTTCCGCTAGGGCGCTCGCTCAACGAAGTCAAAAACCATCAAGATTTCGGGTTGGGAGAGGAACAAACTCCTGCCTTTAGGCCTCGCGAAATACGCCTTCTAGTTCCCTCGTCTCATTTCTGTGGAAAACCCTCAAAATGCGTTGCGAAAAGAACCTCGGTCATTGGGTAGAGCGGAAATAAAGCTTCAATTACGAGAATAGAGCGACTCTTTAGAGTAATGTGTCGGGTTGGCGAGTAAGGCCAACGGATTCAACGGGACTTATGGTAGCCACCCATGACATGGTGCTAAGTCGACGAGCCTGCATTCAGTTAACATGAGATGCGGAGGCTCTTCTCCGCGAAACCTACAGTGCTGGTGAACTCGTGACATCCTCCCGAGCGTCACACATGGCTGTAAGTCACCTTGACGTTATCCCCGTCGGTTTCAACTGTCACGTGGTAGTGCTGATCGGTCCGATAGGTTGGGTTGTAGGCCGATAGTGCTGCGATTACGGTCGAATCAGGATGATTGAAAGGCTGCACGTGACTACTTATCGCAACTGTCGCACTCCGCGTCAGAGAATTCAGCCACGGCGTGGTCCGCAGACTCGTGAACGTCCCATTATCCGAACCGTGATGGGGAACTTTGAAGAATCGAGTATTCGGAGGGATCTGACCCGCAATCTGGGTCCACACTCCATCGGCCTCGGCGTCGCCGGTCAGTATGAAAGACACCTTCCCGAGAGTGAGAAGCAGCACGACAGAATTGTTGTTTTCGTTCGGAAGCACAGTTCCCGGAAGCGGCCAGAGCGCCTGCATCGAGACCGCGCCAAAGACCGGCAGAATTTTGTTCGTGTCGACGAGATCGTATTGGCCCACGCGTGCTGATCGCCTTGAGTAGCGAAGCAGATCAGCAAAAAAGGCAGGCTGATTCGCAGGTTGCGAATACCAGAATCGGGCTGTGCCAAAATCGCGGAGAATCTTCTTCAGGCCCTGGCCATGATCCGCATGCGCGTGCGTGAGCAATACCCATTCGAATGTGTGGCCGGCGGCTGGCACTGTCACTTTCTTTTTTTCGAAGAATCGCTTCAGGAATATGTGCGACGAGCGGAGCGTAGATGTGTCGTTTGAATCGATCAGCCCATAATAGGCGTTTCCCTGATCGTCTTCGGATTCGAGTAGCAGCGAATCTCCCCAACCTACGTCAATCAACGTCACCCGAAGGCAACTCATTTTTTCCCTCCAAATTTCGTCATCGCTCGAACTTTGTTCTCAACTGGAGCGTAGGCTCTTTCGGCTCGCTGTTCTGTGCCATGGACACTTGCTCAGCAGTCCAGCTTCGAAAGGCGCCTGTCTCCTCTTCGGAGAAGACGATTTCATTCCCCAGGTCTTTGCATCGGGCCTCAAATCCCTGCTGCGAAAGCTGCACATCACGATATTGAAAGGCCAGTACAAATAGCCTGAGTCCCGTCCGATAGACATCTCCTACATGGAGTGAGCGGGAGAACAGAAAATCCGGCAGCCAGATGTCCTCAAAATTGAGAGACAAGCCCGGATCCTTCTCAATGCTCTCGAGCAATCCCTCAATTAGGCCGTAGTTGCTGAATCGTGCTGCATCAAACGGCTGCTGAATGATGCCCGCGAGCCCCAGCATCAGGAATGGCATCATGGGTCCGCCAAGGCTGATTCCCCATCCCGCTCGAGGAGTGTCGTACTCAATCGAAAGATAGTGACACCTGACCATTGGGAAGTAAGGTCTGGCAGGCGTTTCGACCAGGACGGGCACGTCGGGTTGTGGCGAGGCATTCATCATTTGAACTCTGAGGTCCGTCAGTTCGCGGTCAGCAAAAGCTTCCGGGCGAGCTGACTACAATGTATAATCGATATAGAGGCCCTCCTGCGGTGAGGTGAAGCCCTGAGGTAACTCTGCTAGCTCTTCCCGAGCCTGCTCGTCTGGGTCGGTATCGCCGGCTTTGACCCAATCACTCCGCACGAGCCGATTGCCAGTTCGGGTCTCGGCCGCTTCCATCAGCGCTGTCCTGGGGACCTCTGTTTTTTTCGCCTCGCTGCCGTAGGCACCCGTCGCTGTGGAGCAGAAGATCGCGCATCTCGGATTCAGTGCGGCCAGGGCGGGAATTGGTGTGGCGTTGGTGCTGCCGTGGTGCCCGAGCTTAAGGAAATCGAGGGAACTGAGAATCTCCTTGGCGCGGGGCGTGATGCCGGGATCGCGCCCAGGAACGGCCTTGCCATATAACCAATACGCCCAGTTGCCCCATTGCGCGTCCCCGACGAATAGCAATTTCTTGCAGTTGCATGTGAAGAGCACTACGAGGCTCTGGTTATTGAGTGTGCCGTCCAGTTTATCGGCCGCGGCAGCAAGCGCGTCCGGCTGCATGTCACCAAGCGTTTTCTCCATCTGTTCACTACCGTCAAACTCTTCGAAGATATGCCTGGGATACTCGTTGGCGGATCCGGGCCATTTCTTCAGATCAAATGGCCGAATTTTCGTGGTGTCGGGGACTCCATTGTCTCCGAGCGCGGCCAGGTATTGTTCTGTCTTGTTGTCGGTGGCGGCGAATTCTCCGCCTGAATCCTTTGGAGAAGGAGAGAGAATTTCTGCAGTAACTATTCCTTCGAGTTCATCCGACAGGGTGGGAGCGTCGTCGCCCTGATAGTAGTAAACGGGCGGCTTGTTCTTGAATCCGGATTGCAGCAACTTGAGCGCCTTCGCATTGCTGCCGCCACCTCCGTTCTCGCTGACTCCGAGGGCATTCTCCACTTTATGGTGTGCTTCGATTGCGTCGGGGTCGTTGCGAGCACTGAGCTGCATTTTAAGCTGAAGCGCAACATTCGTGAGCTGCATCATAAATTTCGAAGCATCGGAGTTGTTCGGATCGAGCCGATTCGTGATCCAGACCGCGCCGACGTTAAACTCTGTAAAATCGTCGTAACAAGTGGCAAAGCCTGACATGTGATCGGCGTGATAATGCGTCAGTATGACCAGCGCTAGGTTTTTGCCCGTAACTTGCACCATGTCTTGCACACACTCTTCGATGGTGCCGATGTTTGCCGCATGGACACCACAGTCGATTAGGATGTGCGCGGGGCCGTTCTTTCCGGGCACCGTAATCAGAAAAAAGTCGCCAAAGCCTATGCGATACATCCGTATGCGGATATTGCCTGCCCCTCCTGCTCGGGCCTGAGGTGCGTTTGCCTGCGTGGTTCCGCCATCTCCCCGACGGGGTCTCGGGGTACGGCTCGCGCGTGTGCCTTGAGTAGACTTGCGACTCTCTGGGGCAACCGTTTTCTTCACGGCTTTTTTGCGAGTGGCCATAATCAGTGATCCTGGTGCAACAGGCCAAAATTGGCCTGGAAGTGAGTTGCCTCTTCGGTGTTGCCCACAGCAAGACCCTGCGCGATAAAAAAGTTACGTTGCTTTTCCTCTCGTTGCTTCGCGTGCGGGCCAATCATTTCTCTACCAATCACAAATCGTACCTTCGGGGGTATATCAATAGGCTGCGCATGACTCTTGGGCTCAGGGGCTTCAACAATGAGCGTGACGCCCGCGCGGAAGGGAAAAGTGCCGGCCTTGGCAACGGCATCACTGAACTTTGCTTGCTTAGATTGGATAATTTCCACAACCATCTCCATGCGCAGACGGCCGTTCTCCTTGGTACGAAAAACGGAGTGAAACGATGGAACGGTCACAGGGAGATCTGGATCGAGGCCGAGGGCGGCACGATTTTCGTTCGCCCATTTGCGAAGAGCGTCGCCGTTGTGGTCCATCTCTTTACTCGTCAGCCCGTTCGGACTTCCGAAGTCGAGGTCGTCGATCGCCGGCAGATCGGCATTGGGGGGCCAGTTGAGCGCGTCTTCGGAATAGAAGCTGGCACTTTCGGAATAGATGCCGCGCATCCGGAACGCCTCCATGAGCGCATCGCGCACGCCGTCGTCATCCGCGGGATCTAGGTCTCTGGAAACTGTAACGATAGCGCGCAGGAAATCGCCAAACGTTATGTCGACGGGAGGGCAGTAGTCAATGGCGCGCGCGCAGAGTTGGAAAAATTGAACGGCTGTTTGGACAGCGCAGGTGGCCAGCAGTTCAGCCAAGGATGCGGGCAGATCGGCACTCACAGTATCTATACCTCCGGAGCGGTAGATACGAAACAGCGGGTCGGCTCGTTTCATGTACACGCTGAAGAATGCATCGAAAACGGCGGCGACCAGGATGGAGCCCCGAAAATGGGGATCATCGACGTTCTTATTGATGTCATCTGAGTTAGGCGGCGTACCCAGCGCGGAACGCAAGCCGCGCTTGTTTCCGCTCGCCTGACCGAACTGGATGGCCAGCTGGATCAGTGGGTTCATGCCTCGTATCTCGGCTGTGATCGCCGGCTGATCTTTGTTTGCGCCGTCGCCGGCAATCGGGCTGAGGTCGGTCTGATAAAGCCGTCCGCCGGTTTGACGGATCGTCTCGATCAGAGAGTCGTGCTGCGAGAAGTGAGAGAACAGTGCGCATAAATCGGCGAAACCCTCGTGAAACGAGAGAACGTCGGGATTAGTCGGCTCAGTGAAATATGTCCGGATACCGTCGATGACAGCGTGAGTAACCTCGTGAGCGATTATGTCCTGAGACAGACACGTGAAAACGAGTTGGCCGGGGAGATTCCGACCCTGCCCGGTTTTGTTCGCGGTGAAGTAGCCAAACAGAATTCCTTGCGCCTGCGGGCTGTAGTACGCATTGGCCTGCCGCATGGCGTGAGGGTAGAGCTTGAGAACCCAGATATCGCCGGCCTTGCGAAATCTGTTTTCCTTGTTTGCGGAACCGCCAAAGCGATCGGCTCGGCGCCAATGAACCTTTCGCCCGAGAGCTACTTCGAACATCTGGATGGTACGGGACGCGATGGCATAAACCATCTGCTGATGAAAACGGGGGTCCGCTTCCGTTGGACCGAGACCATTGCTGGCCAGCAGTAGTGGGTTGTCGAGATGAATCGGCGGATAGTAACACTTGTTAGTAGCATCGTAATCGACGACCGCGATTTTGTGCCCGGTTGGCCCTGGGTGAAGTGGTTCCCATGGAACCCGCACCGTGACTTGATTTCCCGAGTATTTGCCCGAGCTCGGATCGATTGCGTACACCTGCAGCGACCTCATGGGGGGCGCCGGCACCTCTAATTGAGAGTGCGATTTGGCTTGCGGAGAATTTCTCTTTCTAGCCATATGTCATCCTCGGACTCCTAGTCTTCGAATAGCCAATCCACGAATCAAGCCAGGCGCCAGGCATAACTCGAAGCCCAGTCCCTATCGAATACAGATTGCAGCGTGCGAACCAACGCTGAGTGATCGGTATTAAAACTACTTCCCGCGGTTGAGGCAAAGTAATCCCAGGTCATGTTGGACGTCCCGATGTTGATTCGCCGGTCCGTAACGATGTACTTGGTATGGTTGACGCGGGTGTGCCCCGGAAACTTACGGTTGCTGCCGCTCGTGCTATTCCATCCGGGCACCATGAAAAGTTTGATCTCCAACTGTCCAGAGCTCATGAAGGGGTCTGCCCGACCCGCTTCCGCCACACTCTGAAGGGCACTCAACATAGGCTCGATCAGCGCAGAAGTATGAGCCCACTTGCTGACGAGCAGGCGAACGTACAGTTTGCGAGTCAGGACTGCCGACAGAAGAGCATCCGTCAGCAGAGGCCACCAGACCGGAGTGTCGGTCGGAATGATCCCTTCGTCTCCGATGGGCGGTCCCGCGCTCGGACGCGAAAAAAGGCCGGCGGGCGCAAAATCCATTACGCTGATGCAAACTGATTTCTGCGCATCATCTATGGTGTGAACCAGTCCCTCCCCATCCCAGGTGCGCCCTTTTCCCAGCACCTCCTGCGGGCATCCGGAAAGAAAGACGCCACACTGCTCTCCATTCAATGGGAGCCGCAGCGGAGTGCGGGCGCTATACTCCGTCGCGTACTTGTCGGCCAGAGGCGATTGAGATCGCTTCGAGGCCGCAATCAAACTCGACCATGACGGCACGCGGCGGTCGATGCGAACAGCCGGATCGAATGCTTCCTGGTTTGTCGGGCTGAGAGCGCTGAATTCCCACCATGAGTCGAAGTACTTGATCGCATCGGCCGCAAGCTCTGGACAGTCCTCTACGGCGACGCCCATCTCCTTCACTTGCATGAGCGACTTCCAATCCATGTTCGCCGATCCCAGATAGAGGTGAACCGAATCAAAGATCCAAATCTTCTGGTGCATGATGCCGCCGCCGTACCACTCCCTCATGTCGATTTCGTGAATCGAAATGCGCTCGGGGAACTGTTCCCGGAGGTTATCGGATTCTTGCTTTTGCCCTGAAAATCCCGGGCTCTGCAGGATTCGAATTGAAACGCCGCGGCGTGCGGCGTCGCATAGGGCCGCATAAAGAGCGCGTCCCGAGTCTGTTCCCATTTGCCGAAACTGCTCGTCCGTGAAGCCTTTCTCATCGACGCCTTTTGGGTCGGGCAACAACGCCCAATACATCACCGTAAGATCGATCGTCGATTGCGCGGCCTGGGTCAGGCGTACAAGAACGTCTCCCGTGTACTGAACTCCCGGAGTGCCGCGCAGACATTCAAGCCCCACCGGAACGGACTCGACGAGGGAGGCTCGTGGATTTCGCGTCGTATCAGGCATGTGCGGTCCTCGCTGGAATATCGTAGTGGGCGTTTCGTATCACGAAGAGTAACGAAATCATTGACAATTGACAATAGGGTAGGGAGAGGCTATGCTGTTGGCAATTTTCTGGCGGTAAGTGAGGTTTACGAATGAAACTAATTCGGCCAGGCAAACACACGCAATGGTTTATCCTCGCTTTGGGACTCGCAATTGCAGTTGGCTTGGCCTCGTTGTCGGCATTTCCGAGGCCTTCGTCGGCTCAAAATACCGCTACAACCACGACAACAACTGCCTCCGCTGCTGCGGGGGGATTGAATTGTACTGTTGACCCGGTGCGTAACCCGCCCGCGTCCGATCCTTTAAAGGGCCAGAAGGATCCTTTTCCAGGCCTGTTGGTTGGGCCGGGTCTCCCCGCGGGCTTACTCCCGATCAACGACGCGACCCGAAAATCCATTTTTGGAGTCGGCCTGCCGTGTAGGGAAGATGTGGGTACAGCCGGACAAGAGGATGTCCCGCTGGACAACCTACAGCGCGGCTTCGACTTTTATTCCTGGCGCACCTTTATTGCGCTGAATTCACCCGCCGACGGGACCCCCCTCGAGCAAGCTCAGGCGGAGGCCCCAACTCTGTGGGAGGACATGAATAGCTTCAAGCAATTGCTCGACGTCATGTTGCCGGCTAATGATGAATTAGGGCCAAAGTGGCCGACGAATAGGGCGGGAATGGAGACTGAGCGCGAGAGATTGGTGCCGACGGAGTGTAGCGACCTGCATCGGCAGTTTCCCCAAAGAATGATCGTGAAGATGATCGAAGAGAGCTTCAACGAGCCGTTCAAAACGGGGCCGTTGATCGACCAGCAGGGCCACTACGCCATCTTCGATATCCTGATGAATCGGCAGATGTTTAATTACATTATGGCGAATCACCTGAATACTAAAGCCGGTCAAGCCGCCAATAACAACCTTTCGGTGGACTTTCCGGCCGGCAAGAATTCGAAGGGTGAGTTTGGTGCCTTCATGCTGAAAGTCTCTTGGAGGATTTTGTCACCCAGCGAGGTCCAGGCCAAGAACTTCCACATGGTCGATGCCCTCGTTTTGACACCGCCTGCCGCGACACGGCGGTGCTTAAAGGAGACCCTGGGCTTGGTTGGGTTTCATGCAGTGCATAAAACCGTGAGTCGTCCTCAATGGATCTGGACTTCATTCGAGCACGTCCAGAACGTGCCGGCCAGGGATGAGGTCGACGCCCACAAGCTCAAAGGTCCCTACAATTTCTTCAGTGTCAATTGCAAGGGCGCGTGTACTGAGAACGCAACCCCGCCGACACCATGGGAGCCCGATCCGGCACTGGAGTTGAGGTTCAGAAAGGATGACTCATTCAAGAGTCAGATCGTTCGCGAGACTCCGCTGACGAATGCCGCCAAAAATATGAACACCATCTTTCAGAGGATGTTGTCGAACAGTGTCTGGAAAAATTACATGCTAATCAGTACGCAATGGCCGAGCGCGTTCAGCTGCACGAGTCTGCAGGCCAAAAGCCAGAGTACACCGGACCCGAAGACGGATTTCCTCAAGCAGCCCGACATGACCTGTTCGCCCGCGCCCACTTTTTTGGCCAACTCCACACTCGAGACCTACAGCCAAGGGGACGTCCCGCTCGCTTCCTCGAGTTGTATCGCCTGCCACAGTAACGCGGTGGGTTTTCAAAGAACGGCTTCGAATCCGCAGCCCGGCAGGCCGAACCTGAACCAATCTGATTTCACATTCATGTTGGAAAAAGCGCAGTAGCCCGCGAGATCACCCTGGGAGAATATCGATGGATCAAAGTCGAGAACGCAACACCGAAAGTGCGGAGCCACTCACTCAATCCTGGAAAATCTCGCGTCGGGCCATGGTCGCCGGAACGGTCGCAACGACGGCAGTGGCGGCGGTCCTACCGTTGTCCAATTTGGCGTATGCCCAAGCGTCCAACCCGAGGCAGGATATGGTGGCTTTCCTGTTGCTTTCCGAGGCTCTCACAGGAGTGAACAGGCAAACTCTCGCGCCAGAATTCTCAGCCGACGCGAACGAGATCTTGAATTCGGATCCCGGCATTGACCCGATCAATATCAAGAATACTTATTTCGACTGGACTAAAACCCACGCCGAGCCGTCTTTGTTCGCCAAACTACTGCAGACTGCCGAAGAAAAGGGCCTCTCACAGGACAACATCATCGCCAAGGTCAATAGTGACGATGACACGAAATTCCTGGCTCGCAGCATTGTTCTGCTCTGGTATCTCGGTTCGTGGTACGACCCGGCCGATTTGAAGGCAAACGCCTCGCCGGGAACCCGCCATGCCATTTCATCCAAGGTGGTCTCTGGGAAAGCATACACCCAAGGGTTGGTATGGCAAATCGTGGGTGCGCACCCGATGGGCTACAGCAATTTGCAGTTTGGTCATTGGTCGCGCGACCCGCACGATTTGAATGGTCCGAATGGTAGTCCACTGCCTCTCTTCAGCGCTCCGAAGTCTTGAGGGAATCCGTTATGGCTGACAATTGCATTACGTGCGATGTCGCGATCGTCGGATCCGGATTTGCCGGGTCGTTCATCGCCAATGAGTTGATCAGGTTGAGCAGGTTGAGCAGGAAGGACCTTAAGGTTGTCATTCTCGAGGCCGGCCCGGATGTCCAGCCGAATTTCAACGCTTATATGAAGAGCTTTTACGAGGCCAGCTTCAAAGTACCGGAAAGTCCTTATCCGCCCGCAGTGAGCGATTCCGACGAGAACATTATCAATCCTAGAAAGGTGCCTGCCGGCAGGCCTTCATCGCTAACTGTGGGCGGGTCCTCTTGGAAGGATCCGGGCAAGGCCTATTTGGATCAGAGTACGAGTAACCGTCCCTTCAAGAGTACTTACGAGCGCCTTGCCGGCGGTACGGCGCACTGGATGGGTCTCACGCCAAGACTCGTTCCGAACGACTTTCGCATGAACACCACGTACGTCAAGGATCAGCCTCCGCCGAAAAATAAGGACTTGGCGAAGGATCTACAGAGCTTTGTGGATTGGCCGATTGACTATAACACCATCGAGCTCTTCTACGAGAAGGCAGAAGCTGAATTGGGTGTTGCCGCTGACGTCGACGAGCAGCGTTTTTGCGGTATCGACTTCCGCGACAACTACCAGTACCCGATGCCGAAAATCCCGCCATCGTTGTTTGACCAACGCGTTGGCCAGGCGCTTGCGCACCTGGACGACGGAGAGACTCAATTTCTCGGGATGGGGCGGACCGTGACATCGCTTGCGGTCCGGAGCCTGCCGGCGGCACGTAATTCCCAGCCGTACCGGAATCGCCGCGCCTGTGCGGGCAATACCAATTGCATTCCTATCTGCCCGATCCAGGCCAAGTACGATCCGACCATTACCTTGAATGAGGCGACCAACAACGGTGCGACGCTAGTCCACCACACGGTCGCCAGCGAGATCCTCGTCGAGAAGGGGCAGGTCAGTGGCATCAATTACATCAATTACGGCCATGAGGGGGGGCCGAAGACTGGCTGCCTGAAAGCCAAGATCTATGTCGTTGCCGCCAACGGTATCGAGACGCCGCGGCTCTTACTCATGTCAAAAAACAAGGGACAGACCCCCAATGGCGTCGCCAACAGCAGCGACATGGTTGGACGCAATCTGATGGACCATCCCCAATATCTGAGCTGGGGACTTCTGCCTCAGCCGGCGTACCCTTACCGCGGTCCGCTGGTGACCTCGGCCATCGGCGAACTGTGTGACGGGCCGTTTCGTGCACAGCGCGCCGCCTTCCGGGTGAGCTTAGGTAATGAGGGCTGGACGACCGTGGTCGGCGGCGGCGCTCAATTCGGCTCCGATCCGCATGTGACCACGCTCGACTTCATCAACGGGATGAACTCCAGCGGCCTCAACCAAAAGAGCTTCAGCGGACTGGCGGACGACAACCGTGCGCTGTTCGGTGCTGACCTCACGCGGACACTGGGCAATTTGATTTCACGGCAGTTCCGGATTGCGTTCCCGGTCGAGCAGAATCCTGATCGCGACAATCGAGTCACGCTGTCATCTGCCCTTGACGCGTTGGGATTGCCGCGTCCGAAGATTAACTACGATATTTCCGAGTATACGAAGCAAGGTTTTGCCGCCGCCTTCCGCCTGAAGAAACTGATCTTCAGCAAGCTGGGCGCAACCGACTTCACCAGCGTCCCTCAAGATGATCCCGCCGCCTTCAACGTCGACGACACGCCGGAACTATTTACTTATGGCGGCGCCGGTCACGTCATGGGCACGTATCGCATGGGCGATGACCCCACGAAATCCGTAGTTGACGCGTGGCAACGCTCCCATGATCACCCGAACCTGTATTTGGTCGGGAGCGGAACATTTCCAACGGTGGGCACCGCGAATCCGACCCTCACGTTGTCGGCGCTGGCACTGCGGACCGTAGAGCACATTTTCAAAAACCTCCCATCTCTGAAGAGCTGAGACGTCATCATGGAAGTCACTGCGCTCGACGAAGCAGGCAAAAAAGTAGACTGGTTTTTCATCTACAAAGTCCCCCAACTGGCGGCGGGTGCCAGCACCGACAAGACGACGGGATATGAGTACGTCTACTACGACTCATCCATCGACCAACAGCTGACGGTAAGCAATCGTAACATCCTGAAATCGCCCTACGTATTGAACAGTGACCAAGGGGCACTCAACAAAACGCTTGATTCGGTGTTTAACAATCCGGACTCAACCACCGGCTGGATTCTTTATAACGACGAGAAGCCCGGAGATGTGCCCGGCAAGGACAACAGCGCTCTCGGTCATACCAAGGGTGTGTTGGCCTTTGATACCGCGACTAAGACCGGGTATTGGCTGCTGCATTCATGGCCGAAATTTGCGGAGCCCAAGGCCAAAACCGATCCGACACCCAAGTATGGGCAGACATATCTATGCTTGTCTCTGACGCTGGACACCTTGGAGCAAATTGCCACGCTGATGATCGATTACCAACAGCCCCAAACTTATCTCAATCGCGTCGATTGTCTTAACAACAACAAGACAAGCCCGCTTTACAAGCTCGCGCAGGCCGTCAATCCGAATGCGCCCGGGGATTCCAAGATTCTCGATCTTAAGACTGTAGGAGGCATGGCATTGAAGGCGATCGCCAAGAACCGCTTGTGGAATAAAGACTTCTGGAACGGGTTGGTGGGACCCACCCTCGCAGATGATATGGACGTTGATACCTGGATACGAGGCCTAGTACCCCCAGTGGCCGATACCGACGGTATCCATAAGACCTTTGACATCAAGTACATCAACTTGGGCCCCTTGGGAATCCACATGGCCTGGCCCGAAACTCACGATCACGCGAAGTGGGGCATCACTACGCACACGAACTGGGTGTGCGTCGGCGACATCAATCGCATGATCTCGCAGCGCAAGCGCGGTGGCGGAACCGTTGCGTTCCAAAATCAAATACTATGGCAGGGACTGTCAAAAACAGACCTTCTGTTGGCGCCACCGGGCATGACGCGCGACCAAGCTCGCGGGCTCATCCACGCGACCCATTACGACCCGCATGATCAAGTCGGTTCTTCTCCGGCCCCCAAAATTCATACGATGGCCAATCTGCCACCGCGCACTGGAGCGCCTTTCCGCGGCAGACCCATGCCGCTTGAACGGGAGCCACAGCCACCGAGCGGGCCATCGAGTCAGCCCATCGAACACCCCCGACCGAAAAAGAAGGCGAAGAAGAAGCAGCCGACAAAGAAAAGGTAGCGAGTAGTCTGTCGCGTCGTATCGTCACCGGAGTGCGTGTGCATGACGGACCAGCACGAGGTTATGCAATGGAGATTCCCCTCAATATGAGACACAAACCATCGACGATACTTGTTGCCTTCCGTTTCTCGGTGGCCAGCCTGTTGGCCTCACTCCTTTTGCTGTTTTTTGCAGGCACACTGGTGGGTCAGTCAGCGA
>Ga0210400_10002318_pt1 | contig 17847 bp, 13 predicted proteins | sample IncBWH26MmetaG_FD_155456 | JGI IMG/M metagenome (GOLD analysis project Ga0210400, IMG submission 155456) | Forest soil microbial communities from Barre Woods Harvard Forest LTER site, Petersham, Massachusetts, United States - Inc-BW-H-26-M | ecosystem: Environmental > Terrestrial > Soil >...
ATGCTGCGATTTTCGCCGGTAGCCAAAGATGTAATCCTGGAAAGAGCCGAAAAGATTCCTCCCGGCAATCAGGAACGCCATGCCAGAATAAAAGAACTCTTTGCGCAGTCAGGCTGTCTGATGGTTAACGAGCAGACCGTCCCATCCTCAGAGATTCCCAATGTCATTTGCCGTCTTAAGGGCCGCACGGAGAAGACGATTATCGTGGGGGCAAACTACGGCCAGATCTCTCCTGACAACTGGGCCGGCGCCTCAATGCTGGCGGGGCTCTATCAAAGCCTTGCTGCAAGAAAGCGGCAGCATACGTTCATCTTTGTCGCCTTTGCAGATGAGACAAAGACCCCGGCAGCCTCCCAGTTTTTTGCTGGACACATGACCAATACGGAAGTGGGACGTACCCATGCAATGATTGATCTGGACGCTCTTGGCCTCTCGCCCACCAAGTTTTGGGCTGCTCATTCCGATAAAGACTTGGTGAAAGCGCTGGTAGTGGTGATGTATGCCTTGAAGCTGCCTGCGAGTCAGGTGGATATCGCCAAAGCCGGCGAGACGGACTCAGAGGCCTTCGCCTCCCGGCATATTCCCCAAATCACCATCCATTCGCTTACCAAAGATGCGGTCACAGTCCTGGAGAAGAATCAAGAGCCCATCAAGGAATTCCGTCCCAACAACTATTACGATTCATACCATCTCATTAGCGGCTATCTCGCCTACCTTGATGAAACTCTCAAATCGCGGCCTGCTACTAAATAACTGTCCTAAGATCTAACTTCACCCGATTTTTTTCGAAGTGTCCTGGCCAGCAGCTACCATCCTGTTGCGATTCCATCCGCATCTCATGAGCTAACACTCGCAATCCAGGGTGACGGATATTTTCCTCAACTGCATGAGAGTCAGCAAGTGTGCTTGACACTCACTGGGAAGTGGGAACAGGGTTGCGAAAACGATGTATTTTATGAAGTACGCCACAGGTTCAGCAGTTGTTTTAGGTTTGTGCGTTTTCGGATTGCTGTTGGGTTTCTTCCCTTCCTATTGCCAGGCCCAACCTGGCATCCAAGGTCAATGGTCGTCGCTGGAGACATGGCCGACGCGGGCAATTCATACCAGTCTATTGCCCGATGGCCGAGTGTTTTTCTTCTCCTATTATGATGAGGCGCTCCAGCCCCACATCTGGGACCCGGCAACAGACACTTTTGCGCCCACAGCGGCCTCGTCCTACTCCCTTTTTTGCGCCGGCCATACAACCATGGCCGATGGCCGCATCTTCATCGCCGGCGGCCACATAGCCGACTACACTGGGTACGCTCATGCCGCAATTTACGATCCCTTTAAGAACACCATGACCCAGGTAGCGGACATGAACGAGGGCCGATGGTATCCGACCACCACCGTCCTGGCCAATGGCGACATTCTGGTGGTTTCCGGCGACGTCAATTCCAATACTGTTGTCAATCCGTTGCCGCAAGTATTTCAGATAGCCACCGGGACATGGCGCAGTCTCACCTCGGCGCAATTGATGCAAGACCTCTATCCGGTCATGTTTGTGGCCCCGAATGGCCAGGTGCTTAATGCCGGTCCGCAGCCGGTATCGCGTTATCTCGACACCTCGGGCACAGGGACCTGGACGGACCTTGCCCCCAGGAAGTTCAGCGGCTGGCGGGATTACGGCCCGGGGGTAATGTACGAGACAGGTCAGGTCCTGGAGCTCGGCGGGCACGATCCACCTACAGCCACAGCAGAAACTCTCGATCTCACGGCTGCTACGCCCGCCTGGACCCTTACCGGCAACATGCACTTTGCCCGCCGCCAGCACAATGCGGTAGTCCTGCCGGACGGCAAAGTATTCGTGGTTGGCGGAAGCAGCGGAGGTGGTTTTGATGACTCCACCAATCCTGTGTTTCCCACGGAAATGTGGGATCCGGCCACCAGGCAGTTCACTGTGATGGCCAGTATTGCGGTGTATCGCGGTTACCACTCGATTGCCTTGCTTTTGCCGGACGGGCGGGTGCTCTCTGCGAGCGGGAATGTGGCCGGAGCCAATGCCCAAATATTCTCTCCACCATATCTTTTTTCGGGTACGCGTCCCAGCATTTCCTCGGCGCCAACAAGCGTAGGTTACGGACAGGCCGTCTTCATTGGCACGCCTGATGCCGCAAACATTTCAAAGGTGACATGGTTGCGGAACGGCTCGACCACCCATACCTTCGATATGGGCGCGCGATTCATGCACTTGAGCTTCACCAGGGTCAATGGTGGATTGAATGTAACCATGCCGGCCAATGGCAATCTTGCCCCGCCAGGTTATTACATGCTGTTTCTCCTTAACGCCTCCGGGATTCCTTCGGTGGCCACGATCATCCAGATCACGCAAAACGGCGGTGCTTCCGGAACACTGACCGGCAATGTGACGAACACTTCCGGTGCGCCGCTGAACCATGCGCAGGTCACGAGCGGGGGCGTCTCCGCCAGCACGGCGCCCAATGGCGCATACACCCTCAGCAACGTGCTTGCCGGACCAACCACAGTAACGGCAACGCTCCAGGGCTACCAGAGTGGATCTCAGAGTGTTACTGTCACGGCCGGAAGCAACACTGGCGTTCCTCCGATTCAGCTTGCGCCGGCGAACCCCGGCACGGTCACCGGAAGTGTCGTGGACAACGCTGGAAAGGCCATCGTGGGGGCCACGCTAAACGGCGCCGGCCTCACAACTACTACAGATGGCAACGGAGCATATATGCTTGCCAACGTTCCTGCCGGATCAGTCACGCTCACTGCTTCTGCAAGCGGGTTCCAGCCTGCTTCGGAATCGGTCACGGTTACCGAGGGCAACACCACTGCAGCGCCGGCGATGACCCTCCTTTCAAATAATGGCAACGTGACCGGCAAGGTGTTTGACTCTTCGAACAATACCATCAGCGGAGCCATGGTCAGTTTCGGCGGCGGTACCGCGACCACCGATGCGGCCGGCACTTACAACTTCACCAACCTTCCGGCGGGCGCAATTCAACTGGTTGCTTCAGCCACCGGGTTTCAGAGCTTAACCCAGAACGTGACGGTAGTTGCTGGAACCACTACCACGGCAAATTTCAAGTTGACCCCGGCCCTCCGCTTCGTGGCGGCCACGCAGTGCAGGGTTGCGGATACGCGGAATCCGAACGGCCCCTTCGGCGGACCGTTCATGAGCGCTGGAAGCACCCGTTCCTTCGCTATCCCAAACAGCACTTGCGGCATTCCTTCTACTGCGCAGGCTTACTCTGTAAATGTTACGGTTGTGCCGAAGGTCAAACTTGCGTATCTGACAATGTTTCCCTGCGGACAGACACAGCCGTTGGTTTCGACACTGAACTCCGATCACCGCGTTAAGGCGGCCGCGGCAATCGTACCTGCCGGTACTAATCGGGCCGTGTGTATCTACGTAACGGATGACACGGACGTGGTCCTCGATATTGACGGTTACTTTGTTCCCGCAACGAACCCCTCCGCTCTGGCCTTTTTCCCCGTCACGCCGTGCCGCCTGGTTGACACTCGCCTGGCGCCAGGACCCCTAGGCGGACCGTCGCTTCAGGGCAATGACGCGGCCAGGTCATTCCCTCTTCGTTCTAGCTCCTGCAATGTGCCTGCGACCGCACAGGCGTATTCCCTGAATTTCACATCTGTACCTAAAGGAGGGCTGGACTACCTGACCACATGGCCGACGGGACAACTGCAGCCGCCGGTTTCCACGTTGAACGCGCCCACCGGCGCGATTACTGCAAATGCAGCCATTGTGGCGGCAGGCACGAACGGCGCCATTTCGGTCTTTGCCTCCAACGACTCGGACCTGGTCATTGACGTCAATGGATACTTTGCGCCGCCCGACCCTGGCGGTCTATCGCTCATTAACGTTGCGCCGTGCCGCGTACTCGATAGCCGCATTCCGTCAGGTAGTCTTCCGTTCAAAGGAACTCGGGATGTAAACGTTGCCGCCAGCGGCTGCGGCGCTCCCGCATCGGCGCAGGCGTATGTGCTCAACGCCACGGTCGTTCCGTCGGGAGTGCTCGGATACCTGACCCTGTGGCCGCAAGGAGCAACTCAACCACTGGTTTCCACGCTGAATGCCGCTGATGCCGCTATCACTTCGAACATGGCCATTGTCCCGACAACCAATGGCTCTATCAGCGCTTTCGCCCAGGATCCGACGCACCTGGTCCTCGATCTTTCCGCATATTTCGCACCGTAAGGGGGCCACGTGAACTTTACTTTCCGAGAGGTCGCGCAATGATCAACATGAATGGCAAGGTCGTCTTCCTGCTCACAGCATTGGCGCTGCTGCTCGCTGCCGCGGCGGAAGGGCAGAGTTATTCACTCACCGATCTGGGCACGTTGCGGCTGGGCAGCGCCCGCGTTCACGATATCAATTCTCTGGGCCAGGTAGTCGGCGCTTCTGGAGCTCCGCACGGTTCTGGCACGCGCGCATTTTTCTGGAGCCGGAAAAGCGGCATGCTTGATCTGGCCTCCTTACCCGGTGGCGATTATAGTGTGGCCTCCGCCATCAACGATTCCGATCAGGTTGTGGGCACCTCAAATTCCCAAAACGGTATGCATGCCTTCTTATGGACGCCTGCAAACGGCTTGCAGAAGTTGCCTGCGCTCTCCGGGACTAATTCCACCAGTGCCTATGCCATCAATGGGCTCGGCCAAATTGCCGGTGTTTCCGGGAGCCATGCAACTCTTTGGAACGGAAACACAGCCACCGGAAACACAGCCAAAGACCTGGGCACTCTGGGCGGCGCCTGGAGTGAGGCACACGGCATCAGCAGTCACGGGCAAGTGGTGGGCGTCTCCGATACAAACTCCGGCCCCCATGCATTCTTGTGGAAAGACGGCTCTCCCATGGAGGATTTGGGCGTCTTACCTGGAGACTCAACCAGCCGCGCCAATCGCGTCAACGACCAGGGAGCGGTTGTCGGCGCATCCGAAGGGCCTGGGGGCGTGCGCGCCTTTATCTGGACGAGCAGCGCCGGCATGCAACCGATCGACTCGCTCCAGGGAGGCCATTACACTGAGGCATTCGGGATCAATAATCTCGGCCAGGTCGTGGGACAGTCCGGCAGCTCGCTGGGAACAAGGGCCTTCCTGTGGACAAAAACAAATTCCATTGTTGACCTGAACGAGCTGGTTCCCGGACTTCCTGCTGGCATGATCTTGACCGGAGCGTTCTCCATTAATGACAAAGGAGAGATAGCTGCCTTTGGCGTGATTAATCCCAGGCTGAACAAGAACCATCAGGCCAACATGGACGACCATATTCATTCGGGTCCAACTCATGTCTTCCTGCTTACGCCTCTTTGATAACTGAATATTGACATCGGAGTCGGGTTGAATAGCAGCGTTCTTGTAGCCGCTACCAATCATCTATGCTTAAGCCGCTAAGCTCGTTTTAATCAATTCAGATACGATGAACTCTTGCCTGCCCCATTCTCCACCGCATGGGCCAACCGCAGCACCGTGCCTTCATCAAAGTGCTTGCCAAGTATCTGCAATCCAATCGGAAGGCCTGTTTTGGTGTGCCCGCAGGGGACACTGATTCCCGGAACGCCCGCCAGGTCTGCGGTCACGGTGTAGATATCGGCCAGATACATCGCCAGAGGATCGGATGTCTTTTCACCCAGCTTAAAAGCAGCGGTGGGCGCTGTGGGGGTCACAATGGCATCCACCTGGCGAAAAGCGTTTTCGAAATCGCGGGCCAGAAGCGTCCGGACTTTCTGCGCCTTGAGATAGTAAGCGTCGTAGTAGCCGGAACTGAGAGCGTAGGTTCCCAGCATGATGCGGCGCTTTACCTCAGTTCCAAAACCTTCATCGCGGCTTTTGCGGTACATCTCGGAAAGCGTGCGCGCCTGGGTGGAGCGATGGCCGTAGCGCACTCCGTCATATCGCGCCAAGTTGGCTGAAGCTTCAGCGGTGGCAATCACGTAGTAAGCAGGTATGGCGTAGGCCGTGTGCGGTAGAGATATAGGCACGATCTCGCAACCATCCTGGGCCAATTTTTGGATGCCCGCCTCAATCGCCGCCCGGACTTCGCTATCGAGACCGTCTGCGAAATATTCTTTGGGAACTCCCAGCTTCAGGCCTCTTACCGGCTTGGCCAACTCCGCTTCATAGTCAGCGACCGGAACATCGGCGGAGGTGGAGTCAAGAGGGTCGCGCCCGGCGATCGTACGCAGGAGTATGGCTGCGTCCTTAACAGTCTTGGTCAGTGGTCCAATGTGATCAAGGGACGATGCAAAGGCGATCAGCCCATAACGTGAGACCCTGCCGTAGGTGGGCATGAGCCCCACCACGCCGCAAAAAGAAGCTGGCTGGCGGATCGAGCCGCCCGTGTCTGAACCCAGGGCCGCAACCGCCGTACCTGCGGCAACCGCCGCCGCTGAGCCGCCGCTGGAGCCTCCGGGAACACGCGAAGGGTCACGTGGATTGCGCACCGGCCCGTAAGCGGAATTCTCGTTGGATGAACCCATGGCGAACTCATCACAATTGGCTTTTCCCAGCACAATAGCGCCGGCGGTCTCCAGGCGCTCTACGGCAGTGCAGTCATAGGGTGGAATGAAGTTTTGCAGGATTTTGGATCCGGCGGTACTGCGCACACCCTTGGTGACCATCACATCTTTAACGGCAACCGGTACGCCGGCCAGAGGAGGCAGCGGCCCTCCGCTTTGTGCCAGCTCATCAACCCGGGTTGCCTGCCGCAAGGCGCGATCCTGGCAAAGAGTGAGATAAGCGTGAATCTCGCCGTCTTCAGCCTCAATCTTTTTGTAGAACTCTTCCACGACCTGGGTTGCTGTGAACTGTTTTTCCGCAATGGCCTTCCGCGTGGATTCAACCGTGAGCTGATTGATGTTCATGATTTGCTTTCAATGGTGTTTTTTCCGGTTACTTCTCCGACCAATTTTCCCGATTACTTTTCCTGACTACTTTTCAATGACCTTTGGGCACTTTGAAGAAAGTTCCGTCGGAGTCCGGCGCGTTTTGGAGGGCCGCTTCCCTGGGGAGACATGTCCGGTGCAGGTCCTGGCGCATGGCGTACGCAAATTTGTCGCTGCCCGTTTTTTCGGGTGCGCCATAGCGGTCCGATATCTGGGCCATTGGTGGAACGTCGGCTGTATCCAGTTCGTTCATCCGGTCAACGAACTCCAGGACCGAGTTCAAGTCCTTGGCCAGACTGACTCGCTCCTGCGGGGTCAGCTCCAGGTTCGCCAGATCAGCAACGTAGATTGCGTCTTTTTCTGTGACTTTCATGTTTTGGCTCCTAGCTACTGGCTCCTAGCTCCTAGCCAAAGCAAGCATCGGCCTTGGTGGCGTAGAGGATAAGTTCGGAGCGCGAAACGATGCACTCGGGTTTTGTGTCGAGTTAAAGTCACTTTCATGTCTTTTGCTAGGAGCCAGTAGCTAGTAGCTAGTAGCTAGTAGCTATCTTAAACTGCACTCGCTTGACCACCGGCCCAATAAGTTCAGACAGGCCGGAAAGATATCTGGGCGCGAAGTCGCTCAACTGATTGCGCCAATTCATGTCCGCCACTTCGATGGTCAGACAACCGTCCTCGAATTTGACAGCCTTAGTGCGTGACGCCACCTCTGCTCCACAAACCAGCGGCCAGGCAAGCACCGCAGCTTCTTCCGCTGGTTGAGTCCGCAGAAAATCGCTCATGATGCGCTGCAGGCCGGTACGTATAGGCTCCACGGAGTCGATTCTAACACCGGCGAAAACGTGCCAGGTCTCGTGGCACTTGGAAGCCTCGTTCCTCCTTAGGCCGGTTTAGGAAATACTGTCTCCTGAGAAAGGTGGAAGGACGGGGCCTCTTAGAGCATTTCCACAGTTGCTGTATCCCGAACACAGGTGGAAGAACGGCCCTTTAGGGCCGTGTTTTGGAGTACATACACAAGGGGCTTTCAGCCCAGGTGCAAAGGCTGGCGGGCTACACCAACTCTGGAACTGCTTTAGGCCCGTGTTAATGCCACCACGCGATCAGGACTTCAGCCCGGTGGCCGAGGGCAGAGGAATTTTCGAGGAGACAGTAGTTCCTAAAAGGCTATAGGGAGCACACAGAGGCATTTGTTTCTTGTGGACTTGTGGTCCTGGCGATGTACTCTTTAGGTGTGCCACAAAATGCTGCCTGGAGCGTAGAGCGGCCAGGCCTTGCAGTCATGGCGAGTTTTCAGTGCCGTTTGTGATTTGTGGCAGGGGGCATAACCAGATGTTTACCAGAAAGCTCTTAATGTTGGTTGCTCTTGTCACTGCTGCCAGCGCCGCCCACGCGCAGAATATTGTTGGCGATTGGCAGGGCACGCTCAAACTGGGCCCCGCGGAACTGCGGCTTGTGCTGCATATCGCCAAAGGCGACAACGGCGTCTTCACCGCCACTTTAGACAGCATCGATCAAGCGGCCAACGGTATACCTGTGTCGTCCATGTCGCTGAAAGAGGCACATCTGGATTTTACCGTCGAGGCGGTACGCGGCAGTTATAAGGGCAGAGTCAACAGCGAAGGGACAGTCATTGCGGGCACCTGGACGCAAGGCGAGCCTCTGCCTCTCGAATTCAAGCGGACAGCCAATCCTATAAAAGCGGAACATAAGCCGGCCAAACCCTCTGACATTGATGGCCACTGGCTGGGCACCCTTGAGTTCACCGGAATGAAGCTGCGGCTGGTGTTTCATATCACCAACACTGCGGATGGCCTGACCGCCACTCTGGACAGCCCTGATCAAAATGCAAACGGCATACCCGTGACAAGTGTCACCCGGAATGGTGCGGCTATCAAGATGGAGTTAAAGCAGATCGCCGGCGGTTTCGAAGGCAAGATCGATAAAGATCTTACGACGATGGAAGGCGCCTGGACCCAGGGACGCGGGAGTTCACCGTTAACGCTCAAGCGGATCAAGAGCACGGCTGGGCTGTCAGTTCGCCACCCGCAAGACCCGGTGAGACCGTTTCCGTACCGTGAGGAGGACCTCACCTATCAAAACAAAACTCAGGGAGTAGAACTCGCAGCCACTCTCACAATTCCATCCGGGAAGGGGCCATTTACCGCGGTGCTGCTGATTACCGGATCAGGACCGCAGGACCGCGACGAGGCCTTGCTGGGCCATCGCCCGTTCCTCGTCTTGTCCGACTATCTCACCCGAAAAGGCATTGCTGTGCTGCGCGCCGATGATCGTGGCATCGGGAAGTCCACAGGAAACTTCGAGACGGCTACGACTGCCGATTTTGCCACCGATGCGGAAGCTGGAATCTCTTATCTCAAGACTCGCCCGGAAATTGATCACCACAAAATCGGACTCATTGGCCATAGTGAAGGCGGAGTCATCGCGCCCATGGTTGCGGCGCGCAATTCTGATGTGGCTTTCATCGTGATGATGGCCGGTTCCGGTGTGCCTGGTGACGCGATTATCGCCGAGCAATTGAAGTTGATTGAGGAGGCTGCCGGCAAAAGTCACGAGCAAGCGGAGAAAGATGCCGCCGAGGAGAGGGAAATCCTGGCCCTGGTAATAAAGGAGAAGGACGAAGCCGAATTGGATAAAAAACTGCGGGAAAAGCTTGCCGGAAAAGTTCCACAAGCGCAGCTTGGAGCGGCGATTAAACAGGTCACTTTGCCTTGGGTCCGCTATTTCATTACCTACGATCCGGCCCCTGCGCTTACAAAAGTTAAATGCCCGGTGCTGGCGATTAATGGAGAAAGAGATCTGCAGGTTCCGCCCAGGCAGAACCTGCCCGCCATACGGAAAGCTCTTGAAGCTGGTGGCAACAAGGACTTTGAAGTGGACGAGCTGCCGGGCCTGAACCATCTTTTCCAGACCGCCAAAACCGGAGCGCCCAGCGAATACGCCGGAATCGAAGAAACCATTTCACCCATCGCGCTCGAAAAGATGGCAGACTGGATTTTGAAACGACGATAGCTTTGGAAGTTCTTGGTAGCTGATCCAAGCCCCGGAGGGGTGCCATTATTGAGCCCAGCATGTAAGTGCTGGGATTGTTCAAAACGCAAATAAGTCCTGTAGGGACGACATATATGGTTTTCCTTGCCTCTTTGACAAACCCAATTAATCGAGGAGGTCCTTGAAGTTCAAGAAATGGAGAGCCCAAACAATCAGCGCAGACTTTTCCCGCTGGCTGAGTGCTGAGTGCTGACTGCTGAATGCCGATTCATTCACCGCAATCTCTTTAAATCCAATAACTTAGGTGGAATTTGCAGTTGCCGTTCAATGCTCGATCGTGCTGCTGAACCTCGCTTTGTTACCATTCAGAGATTCCCGCTTAGTACTGCCCAGGTCCATGGATAAGATACTTTTGAGTTACTATCTTGTTTTAAATTTTATGATAAGAGTAATCACCAGCGCTAATTAGAGCGCAAGGAGAAGGCAAAAGACGATGCATAAGCCAGTCAAGTATGCCGAAAAAGTTCTTACGGTTGCCGCTAGAGGTGCGTGGGCGGTTTTTTCAAAGCTGAACAGTATCCGTCCTAACCCTTCGTTTACTCCTAAATGGTCTGAAAAGCCTCTCTTGAAGTCCTGGGAAAAAACCAAGCCTCCGCTGGGCTGGCCCCGCAGTACGGACTCTCTTTGTCCCAAGTGCGTTCCGCAGATCCGCCAGCAGATTCTGGATGGCAAGCTGCCTCATGAAGTTCTGATGAACGAGAAGATCGGCGAGATCAAGGCCCAGATCGTGGAGCGTGACGGCAAGATCCTGATGGTGAAGGATTGCCCCATCCACGGCCACTTCGAAGACGTAATGGCCATGGATACCGATTTCTTCCGGCATCTTGAAGAGGTCTTCCCCGGCCGCGACATTGCTGCTCACAACGATGAGAAGCTGCACCACCACGGTACCAGTACGGTAAAGCATGGCCGCGGATCGGTGCTCACCATCGACCTGACCAACCGTTGCAACATGATGTGCGATCCCTGCTTTATGGACGCCAACCAGGTCGGATTTGTGCATGAGCTTACCTGGGACGAGATCAAGACTCTGCTCGATAATGCCATCTCCATCAAGCCCCGGCGCCAGATGTCGGTCCAGTTCTCCGGTGGTGAGCCCACGCTTTCGCCTTACTTCCTGGACGCTGTCCGTTATGCCCGTCAGGTTGGTTACAACTCAGTGCAGGCCGCGACCAACGGTATTGAATTCGCGAAGTCGCCTGAGTTCTGCCGCCAGGCTGCGGAAGCCGGCCTTCGTTACGCCTACCTGCAGTTTGATGGCATCGGCAACGCCGCCAACTCGCATCGCCAGGTCGGCAATCTGTTCGATGTAAAGCTGCGCGCCATTCACAACCTGCATGACGCTGGTGTCGACATCGTCCCAGTCACGACGATTATCAACAGCATCAACAATGAGCAGGTTGGGCGCATCATTCAATTTGCTCTCGACAATCCCAAGACCATCAGCTTCCTGAGCTTCCAGCCGGTTTCCTTCACCGGGCGCGATGAAGAGATCACCGATGACCGCCGCGTGGCTCAGCGTTACACCCTCAGCCATCTTGCCCATGACGTAAAGAACCAGACCGGCCTGGGTGAGCCGTCCCGCGATTGGTTCCCGATCTCGTTCATGTCGACCTTCTCCGATTGGGCTGATCTGACCCACGGTCCCACAGCCGAGTGGGGCCAGTTAAGCTGCGGATGCCACCCCAACTGCGGTGTAGGCATGGCCGTAATGATTGATAAAGAAACCAAAGAAGCAGTGCCGGTTACAGCCTTCCTCAATGGCGATCGTCTGGCCAGAGATGTGGCCCGCGTCAATGACGCTGCTCGCGGCCGGTTCCTCTCCGTTGTGGGAATGGCGTTGGCTGTCATGCGGAATTACGATCCATTCCAATCGCCCACTCACTTCAAGCTGGGGGACCTGCTCAAGAAATTTGACAAGACCTTTGGAGCTACTGGAAATACCCATAAGAAATACGGTAGCGTCGCCGGCGAGCGGACCAAGGATGATATCGAGAAGCGCCGGACTGATCGTTGGAACTTCCTCTTTATCGCTGGCATGTGGTTCCAGGACCTCTATAACTACGACTTCCGCCGCACCGAGCAATGCATCATCCCCTACGCGACCCAGGAGGGCGAGATCAGCTTCTGCGCCTACAATACCGGCGTGGGATGGCGGAACATCATTGAAAAAATGCATATGACCGCTACTCTTACCAAATGGTATGAGGAGCATGGCCGCCATGAGATCTTTGCCGGGGGCAAGGCCGTTGGTCTGACTGAGGCCAGCCATAAGCTTCGCCTGAATGATGAGCACGTTCACGCAGGCCGCAATACTACCCTTGACGATCTGGGCATCGCCAAGACCGCCCGTGAAGAGAAGCTGCGCGCCCGCGACGAGAAGCTGAAGAAGACTGCGGAAGATGCCCGGATGGAGAAGCTCTATCGCGAGCACATCCTGAAAGAGCCCCAGCCCGAAGGCGGATTCATTCCAATTACCTCAATCGCACCCGCCGCTCCCAAAGCCGTTGAAGCCAAAAAAGAAGAAGTCTTCGGCGACTAAGCGCCAAACCGAACCAGCTCTAAAGGCCGCTCTCGTAGCGGCCTTTTTATTGCTAAAATCCAGAGTCATGCGCCAGCTTCTGGTTTCAGCCCTCCTGATCTCGCTGATTTTGTCCGGATGTTCCGCCTGGAACCAACCAAAAAATCCAGACTGGACAAGTGCCACGGCCACCGAACACCTGGAGCGTCTGATGTGGAAGGCCATCCGTGATAAGGATTGGCCTCAGGTGGAACGTCATCTTGCTGCCGTGTTCGTTGGCGTCGGCCCTCGGGGCGAAACTTTGGATCACGCCACATGGATGGAGTACTGGAAGAAAGCCCAGGTCCAGGACTTCTCCCTGGGAGAAGTCAACACCCAACCCAACGGTGCGGACATGGTTGCGACCTATGTTCTGCACTTCAATGCAACAGATGCGAACCAATCAATTCCCGCAAAGGGCCTCCGCGTCATCTCCGTATGGCAAGAATTAAAAGGTGGATGGGTCCTGACCTCCCAATCTGCAACTCCAATTCTGTAGAGCTGTTCTACATTCGACATACCAGTGGCTGCTTCGTAACAGCCCCAACCATGCCTCGGGAACGGTTGCGTGAACCAGAAGCTCTCTCTAAAAACGAATTCGTCATCCCGAACGCCGTCAACGGAGCGCGCGTTCTCTTCAGCGCGCGTAGTAGGCGTGAGGGACCTTGCGTTGTGATTGCGTCTTCCCATACGTTCGGAGTCCATCCGCGACTCTTGCCGAGCAGTGCGAATTTACCCCCAAATGTTGCGACACGACTGACGCTTAGGCTACGCTCCTGATGCGTCGCCACGCGAGGACGCCAGCGTGTGTTCTTTGACAATTCAGGGCAGCATCGGGGGCGCGAGGGCGAAGCCGAGCATTCAGGGTACGAAAGAATAATAACTAAGTAGTACCCCCACCCCTTTTGGATACTCCATGGATACTCTATGGCTACTCGAAAAGAAGAAAAGCTCTTGCGGTAGGCAGGAACTGAAAGGGCTGAATACTAACTGCTATTTGCCAATTGCTGCCTTACGCATTCGCAGTCGCATTAATAAACATGGCGCCGCTGCTCAGGAGGCCGCGCTTTGCCATCCACTCTTCCAACTCCTGTTTGGCTGCAACCGGCAAGACCTGAAAACGGATTCCTGCCCGGCCATCAGGGCCTGACCAGGCAATTTCGCCTTTGATCTCAAAAGGCTTCTTGGCGCCCGGCAAAATGAATCTTAGCCGGGCGGCGCCGCCCTGATCCAGGTGGCGCACGCATTCGATGGAGATGCCGCCTTCGCTGATATTGGTAATGCCTACGGGAAGCTCTGTTCCGGCATCCACGATAATAGTGCCGGTGGCGTTCACCAGGTGGCGGTGATAGCGGCGGCGTTCGCGCATAATCAAACCCTGCGCGGCGCGCATGCTGCGAGTGGCGCGATCCATGGCCAGCGGCTTATCGAGGACAAAGTTGGCGCCCATTTCAAATGCTTCCTGAATGGTTGTAACCTGATTGATCAGAGCGAAAGCGATGCAGCTCTTGTTCGATTTGCCTTTCCTCAGCTCCCGAAGAACGGCAGGTGCATTTCGAATGTCGCAATCCACGAGCAATGTGTCGTATTTGCGGCGTTTGAGAATATTGTGGGCCTCCTCCGCGCTGTGGCAAACCTGGAGGTCGATGTTCACGATGTCCAGCACACGGCGGATGGTTTTCAACACTTCGGGATCATTACTGAGGAGGAGAGCTTGGAGCGCCATAAAAGAGCTTTAGGGTAACCGAATGCGGTGCCTGCTGCCACGTGACGAACGTAACCGGATACGGAAGCGGCTTTGGTCATTAAGAAGACTTAATTTGAGAGTCGTGAAACATACCGTCTATTTATCGCTGGGATCCAATCTCGATGGTCGTGCGGCCAATCTTAGAGAGGCCGTGCGTCGGTTGGAAGGGTTCGGAGAAATTACGGCAAAGTCTTCACTGTATGAAACTGAGCCGGTGGAAACGGAAGCCCAGCCCTGGTTCCTGAACTGCGCCATCGCCATGGAAACCGAGATGACAGCCCAGCAATTTCTGGCGACAGCCCTGGCGATTGAGCAGAGTATGGGACGCCGTCGCACCCGGCATAAGGGGCCGCGCACCATTGATATCGATATTTTATTTTTCAATGACTCGGTGGAAGACAGTGCGGCATTAACGATTCCGCATCCCGCCCTGCATCAGCGGCGATTTGTCCTGGAGCCGCTGGCGGAGATTGCGCCGGATCTCCGGCATCCGGTCTTGAAGAGGACCGTCCGCGAGATGCTTGATGACTTGCCGTCCACGGGTGGCGTGGTGCGCAAAGTTGATTCAAACCTGGATCGTAACTCAGAGGACTCGATCTGATTTACGATTCAGGAGTGGATATCGACGAGATTGCGGCACTGCTGCATCCTTTTGCCGAACTCACCCCACAGCAACTCGCCGATACATTGACGTACATCAATCTTCTGCAGAAGTGGAATGCCCGCATCAACCTGACAGCCGTTCGCAACCCGCAGGAGGTAGTGACGCGCCATTTTGGAGAGTCGTTCTTCGCAGCCCGGATCCTGCTCCCCAAAGACTTGCTTGACAAGGGTTTGCTTGACAAAGACTTGCTAGCCAAAGCCGTGCACTCCCAAGGAGATAAAACCACCGTCACTGACTTGGGGTCGGGCGCCGGCTTTCCTGGTTTGCCGATGGCCATGTTTGCCCCTCACGCCAATGTTACGCTGATTGAATCGAACGGCAAGAAGGCAGCATTTCTGAATGAGATCATACGTGCTCTGAATCTGAAGAACGCAACTGTGTTCAGCCATCGAGCGGAAGAGTACTCGCACCCTTCCAGCCTGGTGGTCATGCGGGCGGTGGAGAAGTTTGAGAGCTCGCTGCTGCTGGCAGCCACGCTGGTAGAGCCGGGAGGGAGGTTGGCGATTATGGTCAGCCATCCGCAGGTCAAGCACGCCACTTCTCTGGTTCCACAATGCACATGGCAAGAACCAATCTCAATACCTGGGGGGCACTCCCGGGTTCTCCTGGCAGGAACCTTGTAAGTAACAAGTGGGAGAGGAGGCCAGTTTCGGCAGCGTAATTGATATGACGAATCCGCTCCAGACCGCCATTTTGGGCTATCCAGCGGTGCTATGACGTCGTATCGGGGAATCCAGGTAGTTAACAAGCTGTAGATGTTCCACGTGGAACAACACCACGGGTGGGGGGCAAATACGTTCCACGTGGAACATTAATGCAAATAACGCATTGCACAATTCACCCGCCTTCGCTACAGTCGATGTTGCTAATTGATTCCAGCGAACTCTATGGGACGCATAATCGCGGTAGCAAATCAAAAAGGTGGAGTCGGCAAGACCACGACAGCTATCAACTTGGCAGCCTCCTTTGCCGCGGCGGAAGTAAGGTCCCTGTTGGTGGATTGCGATCCTCAATCCAACTCAACCAGTGGGCTCGGATTCCGGCGAGACCCACAGCGGATCAATACCTACCATCTCCTCCTTGGAGAGGCCAGCGCTGATCAGGCTTTGCAGACTACCGAGTTGGAAGGGTTGAGCCTGATTCCTGCGCACAAGAACCTGATTGGGGCGAATATCGAGTTAGTGGCTGCGGAAAACCGTGAGTTCCGCCTGCGTGATGCCCTGCAGGGCGTTCGCGAGAAATTTGACTATATTGTTCTGGATTGTCCGCCAGCTCTCGATCTGCTCACCCTGAATGCCCTGGTGGCGGCAGATTCCGTCTTGATTCCCATGCAGGCAGAGTATTTCGCCATGGAGGGCATAAGCGAGCTGCTGGACACCATAGAGCGCCTTCGCCAGAGCTTCAATCCGGCCCTGGAAGTTGAGGGTGTCGTGCTGACCATGTACGACGACCGCACCAACCTGGCCCAGCAGGTTACCCAGGAGCTGCGCGATTTTTTTAAGGACAAATTGCTCGAGACCATTATTCCCCGCAATGTGCGGCTGGCGGAGGCCCCGAGCTATGGCAAGCCTGCGCTGCTTTATGATGTGCGCTCCCGCGGAGCTGAAAGCTACATCAGGCTGGCTAAAGAATTACTGGGCAGAATGCCCTCCCAGAACACCACCGCTGAGCTGGTTGAGAAATTTTCCGATACCGGCAATGGCGCATAAAGGACTCAAGCAGGAATGGTAGCAATGAATGATAAGCGCAAGGCGTTGGGCCGTGGACTCGATTCTCTGTTGCCCGGGAAATCGAGTGCTCCGGCCGGGGTTGCCACTACCGCCGCAACCAATGAGATTCCCGTCGACCTGATCCATCCAAACCCCTTCCAGACCCGCCGCAGCATCAAGGAAGATGCCTTGAAAGAACTGGCGGAATCCATTAAGGCGACCGGTGTGGTGCAGCCTGTGGTGGTGCGTCCTATCGCCAATGGCAGATTTCAGTTGGTGGCGGGAGAGCGTCGCTGGCTGGCATCAAAGAGCGCCGGCAAAGCAACGATTCCGGCGGTCGTAAGAGAGGTCTCCGACGCGCAGGCGCTGGAAATCACGATCATTGAAAACCTTCAACGGGAAGACCTGAACCCTGTGGAGCAGGCGCGGGCCTTTGAACGGTTAAGCCGCGAGTTTAGTTTGACCCAGGAGCAAATCGCGACCCGCACTGGAAAAGATCGCGCTTCTATTGCCAATTTCATCCGCCTGCTGAAGCTTCCCAAAGCGGTGCAGGAGCACCTGGAAAACGGTGAACTCAGCTTTGGCCACGGAAAGGTACTGTGCGCCCTGGCTGGATTCCCAGACCTGCTCGCGAAAGCCTCTCAGGATGCCGTTACAAAAAACCTCTCCGTAAGGCAGACAGAGGAGCTGGTAGCTCAATACTTGAACCCGGAGGGCGGCGACCGCAAGAAAGAAAAAGCAGTACGTCCCCTGGACCCAAATGTCCGCGATGCGGCTCGCAGCCTGGAGCGGTCCCTGGGAGTCAAGGTCGATATTCAGGACCGCAAGGGCAAAGGAAAAATCATCCTGAAGTATGCCTCGCTGGAAGACTTTGACCGCATCGTGGAGTCCCTCACCACGCGATAGCCGGTCGGGGTATTTTGAAATTCAATTATCCGCGATTGCACTAAGTGCAGATTCCCGAGCCACACTACATTGATATCAATCAATATAGTTTGCAGGGGCCACCTAACTAACTATCAAGGGCGACATGATTATCCCTATATCCCTCACAGCGCGGAGATTTCGCCTTTGATCTTCAATTACGCAATTACCAACTTACCAAATTCCCGGGCGAGGCCCCACTGCGTATACCAGAATGAAAATCGCAACCGGCATAGCGGCCTAATGCCGGATACCGGTCCAGTTTTCGGCAA
>Ga0210400_10002319_pt1 | contig 17843 bp, 16 predicted proteins | sample IncBWH26MmetaG_FD_155456 | JGI IMG/M metagenome (GOLD analysis project Ga0210400, IMG submission 155456) | Forest soil microbial communities from Barre Woods Harvard Forest LTER site, Petersham, Massachusetts, United States - Inc-BW-H-26-M | ecosystem: Environmental > Terrestrial > Soil >...
TCACCCACAACCGCAAAACCATGGAAATAGGCAGCGTGCTCTACGGCGTGACGATGCAGGAGCCCGGCGTCTCAAAGCTTGTCAGCGTGCGCTGGGAAGAATCGGAATCGTCGGCGCCTAAGCAGCAGGCCGCCGCTGCTTCCGCAGCATAAAATCAGCCCGCACAGACGAAGTGGCGCGGCTTGCTGCGCTCCTGCCACCTCTTAGTGAAACCCTCCGGCATTCTCCGCAAGCTGCATAATTTTTTCTTATGTCCCTTCCCAAAAATTTCTCCCGCCTGCCTTTGACTTCGCGTTGCGCTGCGCTAGAATGCTTCTCACTTTGTCGGGGGAACTTTCTAGAGTGTCACCTGCTCCTGCCATGAAAGTCTTGAGGGAAACGCAATTCGCCGGCCTGAGGCCCGCCGTGCGCGGCAAAGTCCGCGACGTCTATGATCTTGACGACAAGCTCCTGATCGTCGCCACGGACCGGCTATCCGCTTTCGACGTCATTCTTCCCACACCGATTCCCGACAAGGGCCGCGTCCTTACGCAGCTTTCGCTTTTCTGGTTCCATCTGCTGAAGGATGTAATTCCCAACCACGTTGTCAGCGCCACGGATTTCCCCCCGCCCTTCGATAAGGTCAAGGACGAACTCGCAGGCCGCTCCATGGTCGTTCGAAAGACGCAGCCACTGCCGATCGAATGCGTGGTTCGCGGTTACGTCTCCGGCTCGGGTTGGAAAGACTATCGGACCACCGGAAAAATCTGTGGCATCCCGCTGCCTGTGGGGTTGCGTGAATCGGACCGGTTGCCAGAGCCCATTTTTACGCCCGCAACGAAAGCCACCAACGGCCATGATGAAAACATCTCTTTCGAACGCGCCGCATCGCTAATCGGCAAGGAACTTGCCGAGAAGGTCCGCGCCGTCAGCCTGGAAATCTACCGCCGCGCGGCAGCTTATGCCGAGCCGCGCGGGGTGCTCCTTGCCGACACGAAATTCGAGTTCGGCATTCTTTATCATCGCGCACACGGCCGTTCCGCGGCCGATGACTTGATCTGGATCGACGAAGCCCTCACGCCCGATTCTTCTCGCTTTTGGTCCGCTGCCCAATACAACCCTGGCGGTCCGCAGGCCTCTTTCGACAAGCAGTTTGTTCGCGACTATCTCGAGCGAATGCACTGGGCGAAAACCCCGCCCGGCCCGGAACTTCCTCCTGAAGTCGTCGAGGCCACTCGTGCCAAGTACCGGGAAGCCTATCGCATCCTGGCCGGGCGCGAACTGGATTAGCAAGCCGGGCCCCCACACCGTAAGTTCTCGAGCGGAGCGTGCCATCGTGAAAGATCAATTGGAAGGACTCGTCAATCAGATGGTGGAGCGCGGGATACTGTTTGACGAAGCGGTCGGCGAATTCGAAAAACGCTTCATCAAGCGCGTTCTGGACCGCGCGAACGGCAACCAGTCCCGCGCGGCCGAAATTCTTGGCATTCACCGCAATACCTTGAGCCGCAAGATCGATGAGTACAAGCTCGATTCGAACGGTCACCGCCGCTATTCACGCTGACAAATCTCCAAATCGCTTGCAAAAACGAAAACGGCTCACCGGGATGGCTGGTGACCCGTTTTTCTAACTGCTTCGGTGACGGAGAAGATTAGCTCGGTTTTGCAGCCGGCTTTTTCGCCGCCGGCTTGCGCACTGGCTTCTTCGGGGCCCCCTTCTCCTTCGGAATGTCCTCTTCCTTCACCTTGGCCTTCTCCCAGTGCAGGAAAAACGCCGGATCGGGATCGTATCCCACCAGGGTGCCCGTAAAGTGGACAACGTTGTCTTTCTCGACGCGCGCCGCGTCGGGCTGGCCGACGACCTTCGCATCCATATTCGGCGTAGTCGCTTTTTCAAACTCGTCATCGCTCGTGACGAAGGCGATCTTCAGAACGATGGCGTCTGTCCCCGGCACAACTTCGATCAGCTTCCCAGGCACTTCGGGAAACTCCAGACCGCAGGCTGCCAGCCAGGTGATTTTGGCTTTATCGCCGCCAGTTTTAAGGTCCGTCACCACTGACGCGATGGTCATCACCGGCGGCCCGTTGCGAACGGCATCAAGATCCGCGCTGCTCGCCATTTTGTAGCTTTCGGGCCGCTCCGCCGAAGTGCCGGCGAGTTGCAGCAGTTCGTTCTGCTCTGCATCCGTCAGGCTGTCGCAGACGTTTCCGCCCTGATAGTTCGCGATCAGCTTCCGCAAGTATGTTTTGATCTGCTTGGACTGCGCCTCCGTCGCCCCCTTGGCGGTCACCGCTTTGGCAAAGTACCAGAAGGCATCCATCTGCTGCGGCGGGGTCATCGCTTGGTAAGCTCGGCCCACGTTGTAGTAGGCGACTGGGTCGTCCGGATTCAGGACCAGCACCGCTTTGAAAGCAGTCACCGCAGCGGGGTAGTCCTTCAGGGTCATCGACGCGTTACCCACCGTGTAATTAAAAAGAATGGCTGGAGCTTGTTTCTGTTTCGCAAAGTCTTCGGCGGACGTCGCGTCGGGCTTCTTTATTTCCTCAAGCGTCTTCAGTCCGAGCACGGCCGCTTCCCGGCACTTGGTAGCGTTGTCCCTCGCCGAGGGATCCGTGTCTTTGATGTTCAAGCTTGCGCAGGACAAAGCTCGAGCGTAGAGCGCCTGATACCGGACTCCTGGCTCCGCCTTGTCACCTAGGGCCACCAGTTTGTCCGAATACTCAATCACTTTCTGGGGATTCTTGAGTTGCGTGTACGCGCTATAGTAGAGCGGATAGATATAGACGAGGAGATCGGAATTCGGATACTTTGCGACAAAATCATCCGCGCACTTGATGACCGTTGCGGGAACCTTCTCCGCCGCACAGGCCTGCTCTGCGTTGTATTCCGCCTGCGTGTACTTCGGCCCCTTCGCCGCACCGGCATCCTGACCCGTCGCCGGCGCTTGCGCGAATACACTCAGCCCGCTCCCAGCAATTAGGAAAAGGGTTGCCACCATCGCGAGCCCCGCCCATCTTCGTGTTGCGTTCATTCCCATTTCTCCTCGCTCAAACTGCAAGCCTGAGTTTTCTGCTTCCGGTGCACCCCGGAATGCTTCCACCGGGAATCGCTCTGTTTCGGAAAACTTTGGGATTATAGGGAAATCCGTACCCCATCCGCAAGACGTTACCTTTCACTGACATTACGGCCTGAGGAAATTTCTTCATCTAGAAGAAGGCTTCTTTATTCTTCCCCATGGCCCCCGGGATCCCAAGTTCTGCGGAAAACTCTAATGATAGGATGAGTGTCGCACAAAATGAGTGGCCCGTACGAGGAAGAATTCTCATGGCCCGAATAAACGGAACAAATGAAGATCCTCGGGAGAAGAAGCCGCTGACGGACGCTGTGGCGCTCGTCACCGGCGGGAGCCGCGGCATCGGTCGTGCCATCGCGCACCGGCTGGCCTTGCTGGGAGGCTCCGTTTCGATTTGTGGCCGCGATCGCGCCGCACTCGAGGAATCAGCAAGGGAAATGGCAAAAATCGGTGGTCCCGTGCATACCCAGATAGCCGACGTCACAAAGCCATCTGGTGTTACAGATCTGGTTGCAGCCACCGAATCCGCCCTGGGCCCCATCACCATTCTCGTCAACAACGCCGGCATCGGCCTCTTCGGTCCGGCCCACGAAAAAACCGAAGCCGATTGGGATCGCATTCTCGATACCAATCTCAAGAGCGTCTTTCTCGTTTCCCGCGCCGTGGCGCCTTCCATGATCCGCCGTGGCTCAGGCGACATTATCAACATCAATTCCCTGGCCGGAAAAAGCACTTTCGCCGGGGGCGGCATCTATTGCGCCTCCAAATGGGGTGTCCTCGGTCTTTCCGGCTGCATGGCGGAAGATCTCCGGGAACATGGCATCCGCGTCAGTGTGATCTGCCCGGGAAGCGTCGCCACGGATTTCTCCGGCCGTAGCCCAAAGGACTCGTCGAAAGTGTTGAGCCCCGAAGATGTTGCCCACGCCGTCGAAGCCATCGTCACCCAGGGCCCGCGCAGCTTCCTGAGCGAGATTCACTTGCGGCCGCTGCGAAAACCCTAGGCGGGCCGGCTCACGCCAATCCCCGATATTTTCCTCTTGACAATCATCGTTATAACAACTATTCTCAGAGCGTGAATTTGCGGTCCAAATCTTCCGGCCCCTCCCTCTCCCTGGAGAACCGCATTTTCGTGGCGCTCTTAGAAACCGCCGACACCCTCAGCCAGGAGGCAGAACAGCTCCTGAAAGCGGCGGGGCTTACGGGCGCTCAATACAATGTCCTTCGCATTCTCCGCGGGGCCGAGCCCGAAGGATTGCCCTGCCGTGGCATCGGAGACCGTATGATTTCTCACGACCCAGACATGACGCGCCTCCTCGACCGCATGGAGAAGCGCGGCCTGATTACCCGCGAACGCCAGACCGACGACCGCCGCGTCGTAAAGGCCCGCATCACGCCGCAAGCACTCAGCCTTCTAAAAACCCTCGACCAGCCGGTTCGCGATCTTCACAAGCGCCAGTTCCGGCACATGTCTGCAACGCGCCTGAAGATTTTCTTTGATCTGCTGGAAGAGGCCCGCGTGCGCAAGCCTGGGTAGCAGGCCTTCCGGGCAAGTTTCGAATGTTCAATCAAAAACGAAGAGGAGAAAAACATGGGCAACTATCTATCTCGAATCGCGGTAACCGCCGGGCTCGCAGGCGTTCTCTCGCTGCCTGCCGGCGCGGCGACATCCGAGTGGAAGATCGATCCGCAACATTCCTCCGCGCAGTTTGCGGTTCGTCATATGGCGATTTCCACCGTACGGGGAGCTTTCAGCAAGGTCATCGGCACGATCGTGCTGGACGACAATGACGTCACCAAATCCACCGTCGACGTCACTATTGACGTCTCGACCGTGGACACTCGCGAGCCCGCCCGTGACAACGACTTGCGCAGCGACAAATTCTTTGACGTCGCCCACTTCCCGACCATGACTTTCAAATCCAAGAAAGTCGCACAGCTCGCTCCCGGGAAGCTCAAGGTTACCGGCGATCTCACCATTCGCGGCACTACCAAGGAAGTCGTGCTCGACGTGGAAGGACCGACTGTTCCCGTGAAGGATCCGTGGGGCAATCAACGAGCCGCGGCAAGCGCCTCGGCGAAAATCAATCGCCAGGACTTCGGCGTGAAGTGGAATGCCACCTTGGACAACGGCGGTGTGGTCGTCGGTGACGATGTCAATATCACCATCGATGCTGAAATGATCAAGCAAGCTCCGGCGAAATCCGGCAGCTGACGGCACTCTGACGGCACGGCTTGGGAGGGGAGTGGACGGTGCGAGTGCACCGTCCGCTCCGCTTCAATCATCAGAGAAGAGATTGCCTCGGAAGGGAACGTCCTCATGCAGAAACCAGCACCAACCGATTTTCCAGTCCACGAACTGATTCGCGAACGTTGGAGCCCGCGCGCTTTCGCCGACAAGCCTGTTCCACAAAAAGTTCTACGCAGCATTTTCGAGGCTGCCCGCTGGGCGCCTTCCAGCAGTAACGAACAGCCCTGGGCGTATATCGTGGCAACGAGGGACGACAAAGATAACTTTGAGAAGATGCTGAGCGTACTCGTGGAATTCAACGCCAATTGGGCCAAGAGCGCTCCCGTGCTGGCGGTCGCCGTCGCGCAGCTGGCATTCGCGAAGAACAACGCCCCCAACCGCAACGCTCAATACGACACCGGCGCGGCGACGGCCTTGCTCTCCGTGGAAGCGACCGCCCAGGGGTTGGCCGTCCACCAGATGGCTGGATTTGATCCGGAAAAAGCGCGCCAGGTCTTTGGGATTCCCGCAGGGTGGGAAGCGATCGCAGCACTCGCCATCGGTTACCCAGGCGATCCGGCTTCCTTGCCTCAGCCTTTGAAGGATCGTGAGATGGCGCCCAGAACACGCAAGCCCATTGCCGAATTTGTCATGGCCGGTCATTGGGGGCATACTGCTCCTTTCGCAACGAAATAACCGGAGATCGCTGACCCCGCCCCGCCATGCACCGCACGCTCGAATTTCTCCTCCATCATGGATACATATTGTTGCTCGGATGGGTTTTCGCCGAGCAGCTGGGTTTGCCGGTCCCTTCCATGCCGCTGTTGCTCGCCGCGGGAGCGCTCGCCGGTACCGGCCACCTGAGTTTTCTCGCTTCGCTGTTCTACGTCATGCTCGCGGCGGTAACAGCGGATTCCATCTGGTATCAGCTTGGCCGCCGCAAAGGCATCAAGATCCTCCAGCTCCTCTGCAAGATTTCGCTTGAGCCGGATTCCTGCGTTCGCCGCACCGAGGGGCTTTTTTCAAAGCAGGGCGCGCGCTCCCTTCTGCTGGCCAAGTTTCTCCCTGGCCTGGGCACGGTCGCGCCTCCCCTTGCCGGCATCTTTCACATGCGTCCGCGGCGTTTCTTTTTCTTCGATGCCTTGGGTTCTTTCCTGTGGGCCGGCACGTTTCTCGGCCTCGGCTACATATTCAGCGGTCAGATTGAGCGCGTAGCGGAGTATCTCGCCTCTCTCGGCGGCTGGCTCCTGGTTCTTCTCCTCGGGGTCCTCGCGGTCTATATCGCCTACAAGTTTGTCGCCCGCCAGCGCTTTCTGCGTGAACTGCGCATCTCGCGCATCACCGTCGACGAACTGAAAAAGAAACTCGACGCCGGCGAAGAACTCGTCATTGTCGACTTGCGCCACTCCTTGGACTTCGAAGCTGATCCTGAAACCATTCCCGGCGCGTTCCGCATGGACTCCAAGGAGCTGGAGGAGAAGAGTGACCGTCTGCCGCGCGACCGCGAAGTCATCCTCTACTGTACTTGACCAAACGAAGCCACCAGCGCCCGTGTGGCGCTGCTCCTCAGGAAGAATGGCATCAAGCGGATTCGCCCGCTGCAGGGCGGCCTGGATGCTTGGCGCGAACGCGGCTACCCGCTCGTCACCGTCACGCTCGCTTAATCGCGGGAAAAAAGCCTCAGGATCTCACCGGGGCTGGCACGGACCAGTCACCATTCACGAATCACCAGTCACCTGATCTACAGCCGCGGCAGCACAATCCCGCTCTGCGACTGGTATTTCCCCTTCTTGTCCTTGTAGCTCACTTCGCACTCTTCGTCGGATTCGAAAAAGATCACCTGGCACAGCCCTTCATTCGCGTAAATCTTCGCCGGCAACGGCGTCGTGTTGCTGATTTCCAGTGTCACAAAGCCTTCCCACTCTGGTTCGAACGGCGTCACGTTCACGATGATCCCGCATCGCGCATACGTTGATTTGCCCAGGCAAATCGTCAGCACGTTGCGCGGAATCCGGAAATATTCCACCGACCTCGCCAGCGCAAAGGAATTCGGCGGAATGAGGCACACCTCGCCTCTATAGTCCACCAGCGACCGCGGATCGAAATGTTTCGGATCCACAATCGTCGAGTTCACATTCGTGAAAATCCGGAACTCGTCCGCCACTCGAATATCGTAGCCGTATGAGGATACTCCGTAACTGATCACTCCCTCGCGCACCTGCCGGTCCGTAAACGGCTCGATCATCTTGTGCTCTAGCGACATGCGCCGGATCCAGCGGTCTGGCTTGACAGCCATCCAGTCCTCCCCGATTTGTAAGTTCGATTTGTGTCTTCGATTTGTTGCCACACCAAAGTGATTCGAATGAGAACGTCAAAAGATGTTCAGTGTAGATTACCCCTCGCGTCTTGACAACCCACGTCGCACCCACTAGCATCTGCCTCGGAAGCGCGGGAGGATCGCGTGATTAAGCTCGATATCGTAAATGCCGTCGTCGCCACTACGAACATCAGCCGCACCAAAGCCGAGCAAGCCGTTGAAACTGTTTTCGAATCGTTGAAGCAGGCTCTTGGCCGTGGCCAGCGCATCGAACTCCGCCGCTTCGGCGTCTTCAGTGTGAAGCCGCGCAAGACCGGCATCGGCCGCAATCCTCGCACCGGCGAAGAGGTGAACATTCCGCCGGGCAAGGCCGTCCGTTTCAAACCCGGCAAAGAGCTTCAGGGCATCGAAGAAGAGAAAAAAGCAAATTAGGCCTGTCGCGGCATACTCTCAATCGCTCCAACGTACGACTGCCTCAGGGCTTCCGCTCTAGCGCGAACCCGTGCAATTGTGCTGTACTGGCGAGTGCCGATTCCAAATGTACCGCTGACCAATTCGTGAGCCCGCCACTCCCAGAAAATCCTCCGCCGTCCATTCCTATCAACATGGATTGGCGCTCCGCTTCTCCCGGCAGCGTCCGTTACACCCCGGTCCCCTACCGTCCTTCCCGGAAGATGTTGATTCTTGCCTGCATCCTCTTCCTCCTCACGCTTTGCACCTGCCTCGTCGCCGGGACACAGTTCGCTACTGCCTATGCTCGGAACGAAGCCTTCTCTTTTGACGAATTTCTCCGCTCTTTCACTCTTTTTTACAAACACCCTTTCGGCCTCGCCGCAGGCCTGCCTTTTGCTCTCACTTTGCTCACCATTCTTCTCACGCACGAACTGGGTCATTTCTTTGCCTGCCGCTATCATCATATTCGCGCGACCTATCCATTTTTCGTTCCCTTCCCCAACTTGAACGGCACGTTCGGTGCTTTCATCCTGATTCGCTCGCCTATCCTCACGAACCGGGCCTTGTTTGATGTCGGCGCTTCAGGCCCGCTCGTCGGTTTCGTCTTCGCCGTTCCTGCGCTCGTATACGGCGTCCTCCATGCCAAGCTGGTTCCCGGCCTCGCTGACCCTGCGAACGCCGAAGTCATCTATGGCACTCCGCTCTTGCTGCGCCTCTTGGACGCGGTACTGCATCCCGGCGTCTCTCCTGATGCTCTCCTCTTGCCGCCGATGGGCCGCGCTGCCTGGGTCGGGTTGTTTGTCACCTCGCTCAATCTCGTGCCGGTTGCGCAGCTTGATGGCGGTCACATTCTTCGTTCTCTCAGTCCCCGCATCCACCGTTATTCCTCGATCCTCCTGCCTGCTGGTCTCATCCTGCTCGGGCTCGTTGGTTTCTGGGACGGTTGGTACATCTGGGGTGCTCTGCTTCTCGCTATGCGATTCCTCCGCGTCGCCCCCATTTACGATCCGGCAACTCTCGATCGCCGTCGTCGCTGGGGGGCGCTCCTTGCCCTGCTGATTTTTCTCCTTTCCTTCATGCCCGTACCGTTCTACTTTCCTCCAAGTTCTCATTGACCGCCGCGAAACTCCGGTTATGATTCCTCGCGTCTGCCCGCGCACTGCGCGGCAGAACGCCAATGCCAGAACTGATTCGCACACTTCGGCTTCGAGATCTTCTGCTTCTCTTCATCGGCTCCGTTATTGGCTCCGGCATCTTTCGAACGCCGGGTCCTATTCTTCGCCAAGTCGACGGCTCCGTGGGCCTTTCGCTCTTGGTCTGGATAGTAGGCGGCGTCCTCTCGTTGCTGGGTGCACTCACCTACGCCGAGCTTGCGGCTGCAAATCCCGAGGCCGGTGGGTTGTATTGCTACATTCGTGACGGCTTCGGCCGTCTTTCAGCCTTCCTTTATGGCTGGTGCCTTTTCCTGGTGATTGCCAGCGGCTCCGTCGCTGCCCTGGCGCGCGCCTTCAGCGAGTATCTCGGAAGAGTGCTCCCAATTTCTCCTGCGGAGCAAACTCTCGCCGCCGTCGTGATGATAGGAATCGTCACCGTCATAAACGTCTGGGGCACGCGTAAGAGTTCAGACCTTCAGAACTGGACCACCCTCGTCAAGATGGGCATCATCGTTATCCTCAGTGCCTTGCTACTGGCCTTTGGTCGTCATGGCCGCGACATTCCCTCCGCCTTGCCCGCTGCTCAGCATGGACTCAACCTCTGGTCCAATTTCGGCTTGGCGATGATTTCCGTTCTTTGGGCTTATGAAGGCTGGCAGTTCGGGACGTACAGTGCCGGTGAAGTCGTAGATCCACAGAGGGCATTTCCGCGTGCTTTTTTAATGGGCTCACTGATTCTCGTGGGGCTTTATCTCATCGCCGTTGTCGCTTACCTCTTCGCCCTCGGCCCCACGGACATGGCCGCTAGCGAAACTATCGCCGCCACTTCTGTAACTGCCGTCCTCGGCCCGTGGGCAGGTAAAATCGTGGCGCTTACCATTCTGATTTCCACCTTCAGCGCCGCCAATAGCGTCATTCTCACGGCCCCTCGTGTTTTCTACGCCATGGCCAACGACAAACTCTTTTTCAAGAAGCTCGCGGAGGTTCATCCCCGGTTCCAGACTCCGGCAGCGGCCATCATCGGGCTGGGCGTCTGGTCAGCAGTTCTGGTGTGCGCCGGTGAGCTGGGCACTTTCAGCAAGTTGATCGGCGGCGTAATTTTTATTGGCTGGATCTTCTACGGCCTCGGCGCCGCCGCCATTTTCCCCATTCGCCGTGCCTCTGCGGGCCGGCCACTTCCCTATCGCGTTCCCGGCTATCCGTGGACACCCGCGATCTTCGTTCTTGTCGCCGCCGCCATCGTTGGCAACGCTGTTTATCTCGCTTTCCGCGACCCTTCCCAGTTCAAACATCTGGCCGTCGCCATCCTTCTGTTTTTTATCGGCCTACCCGCCTACTTTTTCTGGCGCAAACGCGCTGTCTCTTGAATTCAGTTTTTGTAGTGACGGGTTTAGCCCGCACTTTGTCGGTTCGCACCTGTTATGTCCTGAAGGAGCGTTGAGCGGGGCCTTCTTGTTCGAAGCAAAATCAGTCTTCGAGATGAGACTTGGCTAGAATTCTCAGAACCACCTCGCGCGCTTTGCGGACGTGTTCACTCTCTGCTCCATTCGGCTCAAGTTTCAGGTAAGCATCCAAATCTCGCAGTTGCGCACGGTATTCGTGCCTGTACCCACAGGCATCCGACAGCACCAGATAGGCATGGGGGAAATTGGGATTGCGGAGAAGAGCCTCGCGCGCACTTCTTTCCGCTTCGTCCGGGCGATTTAGCCGCAATTGCGCCATCCCCAGGATTAGGTAACCGTCGGGTGAGCTAGGGTCCACCTCCAACCCCCTGCGGATTATGGTTGCTGCCTCCTCTGGTTTTCCCTCCAGATAAACGAGATAACCGATGCCAAACTCCGCCAAGGCGTACCTTCCGCCACTGGCATCAATGGCCTTTTGAAAAGCCTGCATGGCCTCATCCCTCTGGCCTAGTCTCGTCGCCGCAACGCCCACGTGATAGTAGGCCTCATAGTAATCAGGAAACGCCTCGGTAGCCTTCGTGAAGTGGCTTAGGCTCCCGGCAACATCTTGCTTTGCCAAGCTCCCCAATCCCTTTTCAAATTCGCGTCGCGCTTTGCCGGGAATCTTCAGCTCCCGGGCCGAAACTGTGTAACCGTTCCGCTCGGTTTGCATTGTGTGGGGGGAATTGAGGTACAGCACCAGCTTCGAAGAAGCACCATCCAGCTTTGCGCTCGTTTGCGCCGGCTCATATCCCGGTTCATCGACCATGATCTCGTATGTGCTTGGTGGGAGGCTTCGTACTTCAAAGTGGCCTTCCAGGTCCGTCAGTACGCTGCGGAATATTCCGGCTACGTGTGATTTTAGTTTTACAGCCACCTGGCTCGCTGGCCGGTTGCTCGCCTTCAAGAGCACGGTTCCGGAAATCGTTCCATCCTTCGTCTCTGAATCGGCGGCTTGCGCCTTCGCTACGGGCACCCTGGCCATGAGTAACCAGGTGATCAGCACGACGTTTAGGAGGAATCTCAGCGGCTGGCTAGGGAGAAATCCCAGTCGTAGGCTTAAATTCTCGGTTCTGGCAAACTCGTACCGCATCTCGACCTGCTATGCACTCTTGGGGCGTTTCTTCGGAGGGCTGGGAGATCGGGAGAGTTAATCCGTCGGGCCGTGAGCAACCACTTCCACCTGTCGTTATACGGTTGGGGTTGTGGTCTCGCCAGCGCCGCCGGTGCACCTTAACTCCTCGATGCCGACCTTTGCGTGCCCAGCAATCTTCTCCTTGGAGAAACCCTGTTGTCTGTCCTCTATTGAACTCTGCACCGTGCATGCCAAAACTCCATTCACTCCATCTCACATCTGACTTTATGCGGCGGCAGCCATCCCGCAGAACTCGGAACGCCGCCAACTTCTTTTTCTTCAATGCGAATCTCCCTAAGTTTTTCCACCGACTTGCTAATTTAGTAGCCATCTAGGCACTAGCGGTTGAATGGCATTTCCATTTGATTGCCTTGGGAAACTGTCTCAACCAGCGACACACTGTGCTATCTTGGCTCACTTTGAGATTGCAAACGCTCCCCCGCTCGATCTCAATCAAGGAGCTTTCCGATGCGAAGATTCTCCGCATTCCTCCTGATTCTCTTTTGTCTTGCGGTTGCCTCTGCCACGCCCCGTCCAGACGAGCTAACCAGGAAGTTCGTTGGCGCTTGGCGACTGGTCTCCATCGAAGGCAATCCCCCCGGCCGCGTTAACTTTTATGACCGGCCCACCGGCCTGATCATGTACGACCCTTCTGGCCGCATGTGCGTCAACATCGTCCTCAAGGCCGATCGCAAACCCTTTGCGCCCTATACAAAAGGATTGCTCACCGCTACCACCGAAGAAAAAGCCGCCGCGTTTGACACCTACGCCGCCTATTTTGGCACCTACACCATTGACGCCAAGGCCGGCACTGTCTCCCACCACCTCGATGACAATCTCATTCCCGGCCGCCAAGGCACAGACAACGTCCGCTGGTTCGAGTTCCAAGGCGACAACCGCCTCTTGCTCATCCCCATCGAAGACGGTAAAGGAGGCGTGCTCGCCCGCAAAGACGCCACCTACAAACTTCTCTGGGAGCGCCTCAGGTAGCTCCAGCCGTTCCTATCGAGTTAAGATAGGGGACAAGGGGACATTTTAATCGAGGTAAAAAAGGGGACATTTTAAAGGAGGTTTGACAAACCCCGCAAATTGCCCTTGACTCCCCGCTATCCCTGCTATAATTAACCTTGTAGAAAACTATACGTGGAGTGCGGGAGCTTGCTCCCGCTTTTCTTTTTTCTGCGCTCATTCTCTTGCTCATCTGTCTATCTATACGCACCAACAAACATACCCCTTAGAATCAGTTACTTGCAGAATGCAAATTTCTTAAGCCTTTTGTTTTGATATTCTTACATGTTGGGGAGGGGTAAAGAGGGTACCTTCGCAAGAAAAGCGCAACTCCGTTTCTTAGTTATGTTAGCCTCTAAGTCCTTTAGATGCAACACTTCCTCGCCACCTCGTATGTGTGGCAAACAAAGGACTTGCGCAGTACTTAAGTCTTTTAGATGCAACACTACAAGAAAATAGGGGAGGGCAGCCTGCTCTGCCGTCTCCCCGTACTAATCCTCGGAACTTTGTCTTTTCCCAGGTGTCAAAGGCAATAGTCTCAGGCCACGGCAGAAGCTTATTCGTTTGCTCAAGGGGATGGCCTTGCTCGAAGCAATCGCTCTCGCAAAGTTCTACGGCTCTGTTCCGGCCGTTCGCGAAGTCACCTTTCGCCTGGAACCCGGCCAGGTCCTCGGCTACCTGGGCCCCAATGGCTCGGGAAAAAGTACCACGGTAAAAGTGCTCACCGGCCTCCTCCAACCTACTCACGGGCAAGTTCTGTTCGAGGGCCAGGACATTCAAAGCGATCTCGTATCTTATCGAAAGCGGCTCGGCTACGTTCCTGAAGAGGCCAATCTCTACCCGTTTCTTACCGGCGAGGAATATCTCGAGATGATTGGGACTCTTCGCGCCATGTCTCCAACGCGAATGAAAACCAAGATCGGCTCTCTCCTCAAGCTTTTCTCCTTGTTTCCGCATCGGCATGTTTCTCTCGGCTCTTACTCCAAAGGTATGCGCCAGCGTATCCTCCTGATCGCCGCTCTTTTGGACAATCCCGATGTGCTCATCTTGGACGAACCGCTCTCTGGCCTCGACGTAACCTCCGTGCTCATTTTCAAGAATCTCATCCAGGCGTTCAGCGCGCGAGGAAAAGCCATTTTCTATTGTTCGCACATTCTCGAAGTCGTCGAAAAAGTATGCTCGCAGCTTCTCATTCTCCGAAAGGGCCAGGTCATCGCCTACGGCTCAACGGGAGAAGTTCGCCAGCGCATAGGACAGTCCTCGCTGGAACGCATCTTCTTGCAACTCGTGGAAGATACAGACGTCACGCAGGTTGCGAACGAGATCGTGGATGTCGTGGTGTCTCCATCGTGAATTCTTGGAAGCGTTACGTCGCTGCACGCTGGATAGTTTTCTCCCAACGCCCTTCCCTGCATCTGTTGCGCCTGTTCGCCGGCCGCATGTTCCACGGCGGCGGAGAACTCGGCGCTGACGATTTGGAGCTTGGCCTGGGTGTAGTGCTCATCTTCTTGGCCATGCCGGGGGTCCTGGTCTCTCTTCTCATGCTTGAGAAGTTTGGTTCGCTCATCCGATTCCTGCGCGGTGACGGCGTATTCGATCCCTATGTCGCTACCATTCCAGACGAATATTTTTTCATCGTGCTGTCCATGGCCGTTAGCTGCGCCGCGGCGTTGTGGCGGTGGAACTCCATTTTTCTGGACCGCCGCGATTACGCGAACCTCGTGCCCCTCCCGATCCCGCTGAGCAGGATTTTTTTCGCGAATCTGTTCGCCATCTTCGCTCTCACGGCACTACTCACTATCGTGGTGAACGCGGCTTCCTTCGTTTTATTTCCAATCGCGGTCGTGGGTTCTCAAGGATCTCTTTCTACCTTTTTCCGGTTTGCGTTTGGACATGCCATCTCCGTCACTCTGAGCAGTGCATTCAGTTTTCTTGCCATATTTGCACTCTCGGGCGCTTTAATGGCGTGCCTTCCCTACCGCATTTTCCGCAAAGTCTCCGTCTACGTCCGTTTTGCGGTCGCGCTCTATCTCCTTGCGATCCTGGCCACAAGTTTCACCATATCTTCTGTTCTCTCAGGCGGCTCTCCGTTGATTTACCAGCGCCTCGGCGGACTGCCTCCCGCTTGGTTTCTAGGACTCACCGAAACATTGTGGGGCAACGGTAACGATATTTCCTTCTCTTCCTTGACGCGAAGGGCCATGGTTTCTTTGGGACTGGGACTTCTGATCTCCACCATCGCCTATACCTTCAGCTTTCGCAGATCTTTCGTCCGGATCCCTGAATTTACCGATGTTGGGCCGTTGCCGCGTGGCCGGCGCTTCCGGTTGCCCGGAATACTTCTGGACGCCACAATTCTTCGAGCTGCGAAGCAACGCGCCTGTTACCACTTCGTTTCGCGCGCACTCTTGCGAAGCGATGCTCACTTGCAGATCGTCCTGGCCTTCGCGGCACTCGGCCTTGTCGTTGCCGCACAGACCGTAAATGCCGCTTTCCATCCGGGCTTTTCATTCGCTGCACAACCCCCCTCTGTAGCACTTCTTTCCATCCCGTTTATCCTGAGCTATTGCCTCCTCGTGGGAATTCGCTTGGCCTTCGAAGTCCCGTCGGATTTGTCCGCCAACTGGGTTTTCAAGCTATGGATCGAGCCTGGCAGCGAACAGCCTCGCCAAGTCGCCAGGCAAGTACTCCTCACATTTTCTCTTGGCTGGATTGCTCCCCTGTGTTTTCTCTGCTCCGCGCTCTTGTGGGGATGGCTTACCGCGCTCCTGCAAACAGCTCTTCTCATTGCCTGCTCCGGAGTTTTCGTCGAAGTTCTGCTCGTACGGTTCCGCAAGATCCCCTTCACATGCTCTTACCCGGCCTTCCAGAGCCACTCCACGCTTGTCCTTGTTGCATACCTCATCGGCTTCGTGGTCTTTGCGATCTACATTCCCCAAATCGTGCAGTGGTCCCTGGTCACTCGGTGGGGAGCCGTTGGTTTCATTCCCGTAGTTCTACTCAGCCTCGACGGCTTGCGTCAATTCCGTAAGCAGATGCTGGACATGGATAAACAACTCGTCTTCGAGGAAGATTCCAGTTCTAGCTTCTGAAAAGGGTTCAGCGGATTTCTGAAATCGGCTCACAATAAGCTAAGTGGATCCATATCCACCAGCACGGCCGTCTGCGGAATCTCTTTGGCATCGCGATACGCTATCGCGCCGCTAAGCAACTTCGTCAACACAGACCGTTTCGGTGACTTGAGCAGGAATTGAAATCGGTGCTCCTTCTTCAGTCGCGCGAGCGGCGCCGTCGCCGGCCCCAGGATGCGCACGCTTGCCCCGTCATGCGGGGAAAAATATTCGGAAAGTTGCCGCGACCAGCGGATCGTCCTTTCCAGGCTCGTATCTCGCACGATCACGTTGGCCAGCGAAGTGAACGGCGGATATGCCATCATCCGCCGGAAATGCAGCTCTCTCTCGAAGAACGCGCTGTAATCCTGCTTCACCGCATCTTGAATCGCGTAATGCTCGGGATAAAATGTCTGAATCAGCACGCGCCCCTTCAACTCGCCGCGTCCCGCGCGCCCGGCAACTTGCGTCAGCAACTGAAACGTGCGTTCCGCCGCGCGAAAATCCGGCAGGCTCAGCGACGAATCCGCGGAAACTACGCCGACCAGCGTCACCCGCTGAAAGTCGTGTCCCTTCGCCAGCATTTGCGTGCCAACGAGAATGTCCAGCGCCCCCCCGGCGAACGCACCCAGTGTTTCCTGATACTGCCGCTTCGTCCGCGCCGTATCCCGGTCCAGCCGCGCGATTCGCGCGCCGGGAAATTCTTTGCGCAGTCTTTCTTCCAGGTGCTCGGAACCTTCGCCAAAAAAATAAACATATTTCGACTGGCATTTTGGACATTGCTTCGGTATCTGCTGGATCGAACCGCAATAGTGGCATTCCAGCCGGTTGCGTTGTTTATGATGCGTCATCGAGATGCTGCAGTTCACGCACTGCACGGACGCGCCGCAGCTCCGGCACAGCACCGACCACGAATACCCGCGCCGGTTGATCAACACCAGCGCCTGCGTGCCATTCGCCAGGCATTCCTGAATCCCTGCGTGCAGCGCCGCGGAAATCGGGCTCGTTTGGTGCGTCTGCTGAAAATCCTCGCGCAGATCAACAATCTCCACGCTCGCGAGCGAACGGTCTGCAACGCGCGAAGCCAGCGTCAGCAGCTCATATTTCCCATTCCGCGCGTGGTGATACGTCTCCATCGATGGCGTCGCCGAACCCAGCAGCGCCAGGGCGCCTTCCATCTTTGCGCGCACGATAGCCACGTCGCGGCCGTGATACCGAGGAGTCTCTTCCTGCTTGTAGCTGTTTTCTTGCTCTTCATCGACGATAATGAGCCCGATATTTTCCAGCGGCGCAAACACCGCCGACCGCGTTCCGACCACGACGCGCGCCTCGCCGTTCCGTACGCGCCACCATTCGCGCGCTCGCTCCACATCGCTCAGCGCCGAATGCAAGACCGCGACGCCCTCGAAGCGCGCGCCAAACCACGACCGGCACTGCCGCCCAATCCATAGCGTCAACGCAATCTCCGGCACCAGCACAAGTGCCGTTTTTCCTCGCGCCAGCGTCTCCTGCACCGCGCGCAAATACACTTCGGTTTTCCCGCTGCCGGTCACACCGTGGAGCAACTGCACGCCGAACTCGCCAAGTTCAAACCGCGCGCGTATCTTTTTCAGCGCGCTCTCTTGCTCCGCATTCAGTTCATGTGCGGGCGGTGTGTACCCGGCATCAAACGGATCCTCCGCCGGATCAATCGGTTCCTCCCAACTTTCCAGCAACCCGTCGCGTAACATTCGTTCAATGAAAGTTCGCGTCACCTGCGCCAGCTTCAGAAGTTGCGGCAAGGGCAGCGGCCCACGCTCCGTTTCCAGCAATTCTCGAATGCGCTCTTCTCTGCGCCTCCTCTGCGCGCTCTGCGTCTCAGAGTTGTCTTTCTCTTCGTTTTCCATCTCCATCAATTTCTCAGCCGACGCGCCGCTTTTCCAAGCGATCACGCGCTGCGTCCTT
>Ga0210400_10002320_pt1 | contig 17842 bp, 8 predicted proteins | sample IncBWH26MmetaG_FD_155456 | JGI IMG/M metagenome (GOLD analysis project Ga0210400, IMG submission 155456) | Forest soil microbial communities from Barre Woods Harvard Forest LTER site, Petersham, Massachusetts, United States - Inc-BW-H-26-M | ecosystem: Environmental > Terrestrial > Soil >...
CGTAGGGGACTGTTTTGCCCCAGACTTCGCGCGTACCGGCGAGTGGACGGCTATAGCTGATGCTGATGGTGCTGATGCCGATGGTTTGCGTGGTTTCGCCGTGCTGGCTGATGCGGGGAAGATTCAGTTCGGTGGCCTGGCTGCCATTTTTGAATTGCGCTTGCGCGCTGGTGATGCAGAAGGCGAGGCCGAGAGAAACTGCGAGAAGAAAACGAGAAGTATTGCGCATAGACACACCATCCTGGTCGCGAAAGGTGGAGTTTCGCGGAAGTGGAGATTTATTGGGTGGAACACGCCCAAAGCGATAGACGGGAAGCGAGAGGGTGAGTGAGCAGGGGAAAATGTAAAAAAGCGGGCGAAAAGGTCGTAGGTCAGTTCGAGATTCCGGAGATCTCGCCAATCTTCGGAAGTTTTGACCCGCACCATGGACAGAATTTAATTTCGATCACGGATGATCCGCCATCATGGACGATCAAACCGTATCCACCTCGAACAACGCTAATCAGAGCCTCGGGGCAATCGGATCGGCTCTTGTGTACGTCGCACCTTTGGTTCAGATCGTGATCCATTCGATCACAGCAATGCACACTCATGTAAACCACCCACAAAAACAAAAAAAGCTATTGACTTTCGCTTTTTGTTCGCCTATATTCGCCCCCGGTAGAGGAAACGGGAAACGGGTGGCTTCGGCTCCATTGCCTTCGGGCTCTCCCGAGCCGGATGCCACCCGTTAAAGTAGCGCAAGAGCCGGTTCCTTGCCAGGAGCTGCCATGGAAGCGTGTGTCGAAAGAAGAAGCGATGTAGAGGAAGTACAGGAAGTAGAGGACATGGCAGCGGAGGCGGAGGACCGGCCTGAAGACCGGCCACTACAAACGGCTAAGCGATCTTGGTTTGGGGCGAGCTGGCTGGGGCTGGGCAAGGCTCGCACTGCAGAGAAATTGCCGCACATTGTGCATGTGGACGTGGACGCGTTTTTCGCTTCGGTGGAGCAGGTGCTGAATCCGAAGCTGCGTGGGAAGCCGGTGCTGGTGGGCCGCGGCTGCGTTGCTTCGGCGAGTTATGAGGCGAAATTCCGCGGCGTGAAGACGGCGATGAGTTTTCGCGACGCGCTGCGCATCTGCCCGAAGGCGATCGTGGTGCCCGGGAAATACGAGCACTACGCGGATTTTGCGGAGCGGGTGCGGCGGATTCTGGAGACGTACACGCCAGCGGTGGAAACGGCGGCGCTGGACGATTTTTATTTAGACTTCGCGGGGACGGAGCGGCTGTACCCGGATTTCGAGGCGATGCTGCGGCGGCTGCAGGCGGAGATTCTGGGACGGACGGGACTGAGCGTGTCGGTAGGGGCGGCACGGACAAAAGTGGTGGCGTCGATTGCGTCGCGGCTGGAGCGGCCGCGCGGGTTTCGCATCGTAGCGCCGGGAACGGAAGAGGGATTTCTGGCGCCGTTGCCGGTGGAAAAGCTACACGGCATCGGGCACACGCACGCGGGCGCGCTGGCGGAGCGGGGCGTGACGACGATCGGGCAACTGCGGATGATTCCGAAGCCGGTGCTGATGGCGGCGTTTGGCGACGTGATTGGCGAACAGATCTGGGAACGTTCGCGCGGGCTGGACGGGCGCGAGGTGATGACGCTGGCGACGCCGAAATCGGTTTCGCGCGAGACGACGATTGAAGGGGGCACGATTGACACGGAATTTCTGGGCGGCTTGCTGGAGTATTTGAGCGAGCGGATTGGCGCGACGCTGCGCGACCATGGCAAGCAGGCGCGGACGATTGGCGTGCGCGTGCGGTATGTGGACCACTATTCGGCGCACCAGACGGCGCGGCTGGCGCGGGCGACGAATGACGAGCGCGAATTGCTGGTGGCCAGCAAGGAGCTGTTCGCGAAACTGTTTACGCGGCGCGTGGCCATCCGGCATATCGGCGTGAGCGTGACGAACCTGGATGCCGACCGGCGGCAGAATGAACTATTCGATGTGGACGCGAACCGGCGGTGGTATCTGAACCGCGAAGTGGACCGCGTGCGCGGGCGCTACGGCTGGAACGCTGTGTTCTACGGCAAAGGCCTGGAGCTGCGCGAGCATTACGCAACAAAAGAAAACGGGCTAGTTTTGTCTACGCCATGCTTGTCGCGGTGAGCGGCCTGTAGCTCACCCCTTTAGGGGTGAGGGTTTCCCGAGTGCCGGCACCCGCGTCTGGCGGAGCGATCGTTTTTGACACTGCGAAAACTTTCAAGCCTAAAAAGCAATTGTGCCGGCATTGATGAAAACCCTCAGGCCTGGGTAACAATTTTTCCGGCATTAATGGAAACCCTCAGGCCTGAAGGCCTGAGCTACAGGATTTTTCGAAACTAATTCCCTTCCCTTTACCCGTTATTTCTCTCAGCTCTCCGATCGCCTTCCCGCCGGTCGCTGTCGCTGCTACAGGTTGCCGCATGTTTGTGCATTTGCGTTGTCACAGCCATTACTCGTTTTTGCGGGGGGTGAATCCTCCGGAGGAGATTATTGCGGCGGCGGTGGAGCAGAAGATGCCCGCCGTGGCGCTGACGGATACGGATGGGATGTATGCGGCGGTGCCGTTTTACCAGGCGGCGTGGGCGGCGGGGGTGAAGCCGATTGTGGGGGTGGTGGTGGAAGTGGAAAGAAGTGGCGAGAGACGGGAGGTAAAGGAAGTAAAGGAAGTAAAGGAAAAAGAACGGAAGAACAGTTCGGCTAGTGTGGCGATGGTGTTGCTAGCGATGGATGCGGAGGGGTATAGCAATTTGTGCCGGTTGACGACGCTGCGGCAGTTGGGGGTTTTGCGGCCGGGGCAGGAGACGTTTGCGGAGGAGGCGGGGCGGGCGGTCACGTTGGAAGAATTGGCGGCGCATGGCGCGGGGGTGATTGCGCTGTGGCCGGCGGGGGAGTTTTTGCGTCGGGGTGGTGCACAGGCGGGCCCGGGGCGGCCGGCCCCTACAGAGGGAAATTCTGGGCCACCTGAAGGTGGCCGCTACATGGGTCACCTTCAACGGTTGAGGGAGATTTTTGGAGATCGGTTGTACATCGAGGTGCAGCATCTTTCACCCGGCGATGGGCGGGTGGTGCGGGAGGCGCAGAGGCTGGGGCGGGAGCTGGGGATTCCGCTGGTGGCGACGAACAATGTGCATTTCGTTAAGCCGGAAGAGCATTTGCATCATCGGGCGGTGAATGCGATTCGGACTGGCGGATTGCTGACGACGGTGGCTGCGCCGGAAATTACGACTGGAGAGGCGTGGTTCAAGCCGGCGGGGGAAATGCAGCGGTTGTTTCCGGATCATCCGGAATTGCTGCGCGCGACGCAGGAGATTGCCGACCGCTGCAACCTGGAACTCGAACTGGGCAAGACGATTTTTCCGGAGTTCCCGGCGCCGGAGGGCGAATCGGCGTTTTCCTATTTATGGAAACTGAGTTTCGAGGGGGCGCAGAAACGCTACCGGCCGCTGCGTCCGGAAGTGCTCACACGGCTGACGCGCGAATTGGATGTCATCGAGAAACGGGGTTTGGCGCCGTATTTTCTGCTGGTGTGGGACATCGTTGAGGAAGCCCACCGGCGCGGCATACCCGCGATAGCACGAGGGTCGGCAGCCAGTTCGATGGTGCTGTATTGCCTGGGAATTTCTTGCGCGTGCCCGCTTCGTTGGGGTCTCTACTTTGAACGCTTCTTGAATGAACAGCGCGGAGATTGTCCGGACATTGATATTGATATCTGTGGGGCGCGGCGCGACGAGGTGCTCGATTACGTGTACGCGCGATGGGGCGCGGAGCATGTGGCGATGATCGGCAGCTTCATCACCATGCACGCTCGGCTGGCGGTGCGCGAAGTTGCCAAAGTGTTTGGCGTGCCGCCGGACGAGGTGAATAACTTCACAAAGAGGCTGCCGCACCGGCCGGTGCGCGAAATCTTGGCTGCAATTCAGCATTTGCCGGAATGCCGCACGCTGCCGGTGAAGGACGAGCCGTGGAAAACGATCCTGCAGGTGGCGCTGCGGCTGGACGACGCGCCGCGGCATTTGGGGATTCATCCGTGCGGCACGGTGATTTCGGCGCGGCCTCTGACACACCTGGTGCCACTGGAGCGGGCGACGAAGGGCATCGTGGTGACGCAGTACGACATGAACGCGATTGAAGCGCTGGGGCTGATCAAGATGGATGTGCTGGGGCAGCGCGGGCTGACGACGATGGCGCTGGCGCTGGACAACATTGAGAAGAAGGAAGGAAAGGAAGTTAAGGAGGCAGAAAAAGTAAAGGATAAGAGCGGCGTGGCGGCAGATGGAGTTACGCCTTGTCCGAGGGCGCGGACGATTGATTTTGCGGCGATTCCAGAGAACGACCCGGCGACGTGCGACGTGATTGCGGCGGGGCGCACGATAGGACTTTTTCAAATTGAATCACCGGCGATGCGCAGCATGCTCCGCATGATGAAGGCACGGACACTCGATGCCATGGCTATCGCGCTGGCGATCATTCGGCCGGGAGCGGCGGAATACGGGTCGAAAGAATTATTCGTAAAACGGCTCACCGGGAAAGAACCGGTGGTGTATGCGCATGAATCGCTGAAGAGCATCCTAGCCGACACGCTGGGCGTGTGCATTTACCAGGAGCAGGTGATGCAGATCGCGCAAACGGTGGGCAGCATGTCGCTGGCGGAAGCGGACCTGGTGCGGCGGTCCACCGTTAAATATTCGGGCCGCGCCGATCGTGAACGCCTGCGCAATAAATTTGAAAAAGCCGCGGGGATGATGGGGCTGACAAAAGAAGAACGCCGGGAAGCCTGGATCATGGTGGAGAAATTCGCGGGGTTTGGATTTTGCAAGGCGCATGCGGCGACGTATGCGGATACTTCGTACCGCATGGCGTATCTGAAGACGCATCACACGGCGGAATTTCTGGCGGCAATGTGTAGCGCCGGCGCGGGGTTTTATCACGTTTCGGCGTATGTGGAGGAGGCAAAGCGCTGGGGGATTGCGGTGCGATTGCCGTCGGTGAATCGTTCGCGGATGGAGTATACGGCGGGGGGAGAGGACAGCGAGACAGGACTGGTCCCTACAAAGGCGATGCGGGTCGGGTTGATGCAGGTGAAGGGGCTGCGCGTGGAGACAATTGTGGCGATTGTGCGGGCGCGAGAGGCGGAGGGAGCGTTTCGTTCGCTGGAGGATTTTCTGATGCGGGTGCCGGCGGAACGGGATGAGATTGAGGCGTTGATCAAGTGCGGCGCGTTTGATGAGGTGTGCGGCATGACGCGGGCAGCGATGTTGTGGCAGTGGAATTTGCTTCAGGCTGGGGGACGGGCAAAGGCGTTTCCTCCTCCGCAAACCCAAGAGCACAGCGAGGAATCGCTGTGCCACAAAAACCCGGAGAGGCGAGGGGCGGTGGCGGGCGTGTTGTTTGCGGAGATGGAGGGGGAGGATGCGATTGGGGCGGCGCTGCGGGAGATTGATGCACCGGACTATACGCGCGAGCAAAAGCTACGGTACGAGCGGGAAGTTCTGGAAGTTTGCGTGAGCGGGCATCCGCTGGATTTTCTGCCGCGAAACGGGGAGACGTGGAGCGATGAATTGCCGGGCTTGCAGGGGAAACGGGTGACGCTGTGCGGGTGGGTGGTGACGTACCGGCATGTAGGCACGAAAAATTACCGAAACATGATGTTCGTGACGCTGGAGGATCAGCGCGGGTTGTTTGAGGTGATTCTCTTCCCCGATGTGTACGACAAATATGGCGGGCTGGTGTATGAGACGCGGTCGATGCGGGTTACGGGCGTGGTGATGGAGGGAGAGCATATCAATGGGGAGAGGATGGAGAGGTTGGGTGGGTGAGTGGAAGAGAGCATTAATCAGTATGAAGTAAGAGGATAACAGATAGCAGCGATCAGATAGCAGGAAGCGAGATGGTGCGTGACGTGCGATGGGGAGCGGTTCCTGCTCGCTGGTCGCTGTTATCTGATCGCCTCGGCACCAAACATGATTCGCAACGCACAAAAAGTCGAGCACGCACCAGAACCACAGAGCGGCCAGCCGGCGACTAGCGGCGAGGGCTGGCTGGGACGGAATCAGAGCGAGAAGCGGCGACTGTGGGAACGGCTGAACCCGCGTCATCGCAAGGAGCTGCGGATGCTGGCGGAGGCGCTGGCGCTGCAACAAAATCACGCGCGGTTGCCGCCTGCGGCGCGCGCGCGACTGGACGTGGCGCTCGCCGAACTGGACCGTGTAATAAGGCGAATTGCGGCCATCCTGGCGGAGTTGGCACGCCGGACACCACCGGCAGGGTGAGTCTTGCGGGCGACAAATGGCGGGCACATACTTTTGACATGAAAACTGCCAGGGGTTCCCGAGCTGTCCCGGGCGTTGCCGCGCTGCTTTTAGCAGGCGTATGCGCGGGTATTTTTGCAAGTGCGGCGCACGCCGACGAAATCCGGTTGAAGGACGGGAAGAAGCTGCACGGCGTGATCGTGGCGTACGAAGACAACATGTTCAAAGTGAAGACGGACTTCGGCTACGTGCTGGTGGAGAAAGACAAGATTGAGTCGATTATCCCGGACACGCCAGCCGATGGAACGGGATCAAGCGCGACTGCCAGGCCTGCGACGAAGAGCGGCGCTGCGGCGCCCGCGAGCGCGGAAGCAAACAAGCAGGCAAAGGCTTCAGCCATTGTGAACAGCACCGCGGTGCGGCCTGAAATTCCGCTGACAACTGCGAAGGGTGACGCGACTCCACCACCAATTAAGATTGTCAGCGCCACACCAAAGGCGGCACCTGCGACTCCCGTGGCGCCACCACCTCCGCCGAAGGAAGAGCCGCCGCCGATTAAAGAAGAGATTCAGGGGAATTTGTATCTCAACCACGAATTTCTGTTCCGGATGTACAAGGCGCCGAGCTGGCAGATTATCGCGGGTGCGGGGCAGAGTTTGCCAAACGCCATCGTGGCTATGGGGACGAGCAACGAGTCAACCTTGCTGGTGATTGGGCATGAAAAGACGAACAGTGCGCTGGAGCCTGCGGCAAAGGAAGTGGAGAAGAAGCTGAGCGAGGTCTACGAAAACTACCGGCTGATTTCGCAGCGCAAAATGGTGCTGGGGGGATTGCCTTCGCTGGAGTACAAGTATCGCGGGATGGCCGACGGACATGATTGGTCCGGCACTCTGGCCGTGGTGGCGCGCAATGGAGATGTGTTCACGGTTTTGGGAATGACCTATGCGGATACGGACCTGATCCAGATTCAGGAAAACGTGATCGCACGCGCGATTGCGAGCATTGATTTCAACGTGAAATAGTGGCGGTATGTCACCACGTCTCAGGGGGTTCACGAACTGAACGTCGCGCAAACTTTGTAAGTTGAGATCCTTCGGGGCGCAAAAGACGCGCCCCTCAGGATGACAGGCGCTGCTGAATGCAAGGTTTCCGCTGGATGACAGGTTGCTGGTGGAATTTTGAGTAAGGTATAAGCCGCGATTCAATAGCATTGTTTTTTTGAGGTTCAGGCGACGGTAATTTCGATGGTGTGGTAGCCGGTGGCGCCGTCGGGCCATTCACCGCTGTCGATGGAAGATTGCAACTTGCCGCGGCCGTCGGTGGCGCGAGCCTTCAGCGTTTGCTTCCCTTTCGGCGCGTTTTTCCAGACAAATTTCCAGAAGGCCCAGACCTGCGAAGGATTCGGGTTGCTGAAGATTTCCACTTCCTGCCAGTGGCTGCCACCGTCGGTGGAGATTTCGACTTTGGAGATGCCGGAAGTGTCGCCGATGGCGTAACCGGTGACGACGAAAGTGTTGCCGGTGATTCGGGAAAGATTGTGGGGATCGTCGATAATACCTTGCGTCTTGCGGTCGCCGGAGTTGGACCAGCCCTGACGCTCCCAGTAGCCGAGATATTCCTTGTCGACAAATTCGATGCGGGTGAGCCACTTGGGCATTTTCATGCCGTAGCGGCCGGGCATCAGCACGCGGAGGGGGAAACCGTGCTGGCGGGGGAGCGGTTCGCCGTTAATGTTGTAGGCGAGGAAGTTTGCGGGATCGTCGAGGCGGGAGACGGGATGGCCGGTGGTGTAGCCTTCGGCGGCGTAGAAGACGGCGTACTTTGCTGTGGGAAGGACTTCGGCGCGATCGATGATTGGTTTCAGTAACGTTCCGGTCCATTTGGCGTTGCCGATGAAGCGGCCGCCGACGGAATTGGAAATGCATTCGAGGGTCAGGATGGTTTCGTACGGAGGAAGAGCGCGAATTTCGTCGTAGCTAAAGCGGAGAGGATTTTTCACGAGGCCATCGATCGTGAGGGACCACTTCTTTTCATCAACCGCGGGTTCTCCGTGGGAAGAAGTGAGATAGAAGTCTTCGGTCGGCGTGATTGCGCGGAGGGCGGCTTGCGGGCCGTCATTGAGATAGGTGCGGATGTTGGCGTCGCCTACGTTTGTGCCCCGCATGAGATAGCGATAGATGACGCCGGGAATCACCAGGCCCAGGCCGAGGCCCCCGGCGACGGAAATGAAATGGCGGCGTTCCATGACGGGTTAGATGAGCAAGCCCGGAAAAGGTATCACGCGGGACGCGCAGGGACTACGCTTCGCCGGGAAAAAGCGGTTCGTCGCCGTCTAAGAGGCGGCGTGGGCTTCGGCGGGTTTGCGGAGTTCGCGGATCATGTTGATAAGGGCTTGGACGGCGCGAGGCAGGCTGCGGTCGCGACGGTAGACGAGAGCGAGTTCGCGCCAGAGGTCGACGCCTTCGACCGTGAGAAGCTTCACTTCACCGGTTTTCACCTGATCGCGCGCGAAGCTTTCACTGATGATGGAGATTCCGACGTCGGCGGCGACGAACGTTTTGATCATGCCGATGCTGGGAAGTTCCATGGCGATCTGCAGGCGGGAACGGTGCGGACGGAAAAGCTTGTCGAGAACCTGGCGCGTGTAGCCGGTCCGCGGAAAAATCAGCGGCGCGGAGGCAATTTCCTCGAGCGTGACGTGGCTGCGTTGCGAAAGGGGATTTTTGGTGCTGACCATGAAGCGGAGGCGGTCGCGATTGATGACGTGCATTTTCAGATTGGGGGATTTCAGAGGCAGGGTGACGATGCCGAGATCGAGCGAGCCGTCTTCGAGTCGCTGTAGAATCTTGTGGCTGAAATTCCGGTAAATGCTGATGTGCACCAGCGGGTAGCGGCGCTTGAATTCGGAAAAGATATCGGGGAGCAGGTAGAGGCAGGTGGCCTCGTTGGCGCCAAACATTACCGGGCCCTGCACCACGCTGCCGCGGTCAGCTACAATCTGCACGGATTCGTCCCGCAGGCGAAGCAGGCGCTCGGCATAATCGAATAACACGACCCCTGCGGGCGTCAGTTCGACAGATTTCGCGGAACGATCCAGCAACTTGGCCTTGTAGGACTGTTCGAGCTGACGAATCTGCGCGCTGACGGCGGATTGCGAGCGAAATACCTTCTGGCCGGCCTTCGAGAAGCTTTTCAGCTTGGCAACCTGGACAAAAGTAGTAAGTTGGTCGAAATCCATGTCCCCCACTCTCTAGAGATAAATATAGCGGATTCTACATTAGAAATCGGTTAAGACAAAAACTTCAGGCGTAGTGCGGAGCGGACGAAGCCGGGAGAGGAAGAACCGCCGGCGCGGGGACAGCAACCGGATCGCGCACGCCACCCGAAAACGCGCGCCACACCCCATCGAGGGATTCCTGAAGGTGAATCGGCTGGATGCGGACGAAATTATGCAGCGAGCGCTGCGCAAGAAAACGCTCGGCCCGCGGGCTGCCGGTGCGCTGGCGATGAGCTTCGATGAGCGCGCGGAGGGAGGATTCTTCGTGCGCTTCGAGTTCGTGTGATTGGACGAATTCGCGGTTAAGGACGTTTTCCATTTCGCTACGCAGGATGTAGGCGAGGCCGCCCGTCATTCCCGAGCCAAAATTGAGGCCGACGGGGCCGAGAATCGCGGCGATTCCGCCGGTCATATATTCGCAGCCGTGCTGGCCGACACCCTCGACAACGGTGATGGCGCCGCTGTTGCGGACGGCAAAGCGTTCGCCGACTTGCCCGGCGATGAAAAGCTGGCCGGAAGTGGCCCCGTACAGGACGGTGTTGCCGGCGAGCACGTCGCCACGCTTGGAGGCGTTGTGGCCGGCGCGAATGGTGATGGAGCCGCCCGAGAGACCTTTGCCGACGTAATCGTTGGCTTCCCCGTAAAGATTCAGAGTGAGGCCTTCGGAGAGAAAAGCGCCAAAACTTTGCCCGGCGGTGCCGTGAAATTCGTGAACGGATACGGCTGGGCCCGCTTGCTTGAGGCTGAGGCGCATTCGTTCGCCGCTGAGATGGCTGCCAATGCTGCGGTGAAAATTATTAATGACGGTTGGACTCGCGGCTTGCGCATAGGCTTGTTGCAGAAGTTCCTCAACTTCCACGCCACTGGTTTCGGGTACAGGAGTCTGCTGCGGCACGACGCGGGCCGGCTTGGAGACAGGAATGACGAGCAGGGCGTCGAGGCCGGATTTAGTTTCGAGGCGATCATACCAGCCGCGAAGTTCGGTTAGCGAGTGCACTCCCAGCTCCGCCATGTTGCGGCGAATTTCTTCGGCGAGGGAGCGGAAGTAAGCGACGACCATTTCGGGCTTGCCGTTGAAGCGGAGACGCAGAGTCTCGTCCTGGGTGGCGATGCCGACGGGGCAGGTGTTGAGATGGCACTGGCGAGCCATGACGCAGCCGATGGCCACGAGAGCCGCGGTGCCGAAGCCGAATTCGTCAGCGCCGAGAATTGCGCCGATGAGAATGTCGCGCGCAAAGCGGAGGCCGCCGTCCACGCGGAGAGAGACGCGGGAGCGCAGGCCGGCACGCAGCAGAGTTTCATGCGTATCACGGAGACCGATTTCCCAGGGCAGGCCTGTGTTTTTGATCGAAGTGAGCGGCGAGGAGCCGGTGCCACCGTTGTGACCGCTGATGGTGATGACGTTCGCGCCAGCTTTCGCAACGCCAGCAGCAATTACGCCGATTCCTGTGCCGGAGACCAGTTTCACCCCGATGCGGGCTTGGGGATTCACGGCGCGCAAATCGTGAATGAGTTGCGCGAGGTCTTCGATGCTGTAAATGTCGTGGTGCGGCGGCGGAGATATCAGCGGAGTGCCCGGCGTCGCATGGCGGATGCGCGCGATGTATTCGGTGACTTTGCGCGCGGGGAGCTGGCCGCCTTCACCGGGTTTTGAGCCCTGCGCCATTTTGATTTCGAGTTCTTCGGCACGGACGAGATATTCGGCAGTGACACCGAAGCGGCCGGACGCGACCTGTTTGATTTTGCTCGCCGCACCCGGGGTGGCGTAGAGATCTGGATCTTCGCCGCCTTCGCCGGTGTTGCTGCGGCCGCCAATCTGGTTCATCGCCAGCGTGAGAGTCTTATGCGCCTCGGGGCTCAACGAGCCGAGAGACATCGCCTGCGTGCTGAAGCGCTGAAGAATGGATTCGAGCGGTTCCACGCCGTCGAGGGGGACGGCCTGCTCGGGCAACATTTCCAGCAAATCGCGGAGGAATGTGGGTCCAGCGGCTTTGCCGAGTTCCTCGACAGCGGAATAATTCTCGGGCCGCGGCTTGCGGGTGTGCGCGTGGAGGCGACGGATAAATTCGGGGGAGTTCGCGTGCAGCTCGGCGCCTTTGCGGAAACGGTAGAGGCCAAAGTCGGGAAGATTTTCGCCGCTCGTCGAATAAGCAGCGGCGTGCATCTTCAGGTAGTCCTGCAGCACGTTGAGCAAGGACTTTGTGCCGGGATAGCGGCCGGCGTCTTCAAAGAATTCGTGACAGATTTGTTCTTCGAGTCCCAGCACTTCAAAGAGATGGCTGTTGCGGTAGCTGGCTAGCGTAGAAATTCCCATACGCGCGAGAACTTTGCGCAAACCGTTGTACATACCCGAGCGCACTTTTTTGAACGCGCCGGGCTCTTCCGATTCGGCGAACTCTTCGGCGAGATACGGCACGACCGCGCTGGCACCGGCTGCCAGTAGCATGGCGACATGGTGGGTTTCGAAAACCTGGGCGCTTTCGACGATCAGGGGCACGTCCGCGTAACCCTGGCGCACAGCGTTTTTCCAAAGTTTCGCGGCGGCCAGCAAGACCGGCAGCGCTGCGCGTTCGCTGCTGACATTGCGATCAGAGAGGAGGAGGAGCCCCGGACGCTCGCCGCTACTCAGAGGGGTAGCTAAACACTGAGTGAGACAGCGGCGCGCACCCGAGACTCCAGTGGTGGCAGGAAAGCTTGAATCGACAAACTGCAGCTCAGGGATCGCTGCACAGAGCGCCGTAAGCTCAGCGGCGCTAAGAACGGGGCCGGGCAAGCAGAGAGACTTGCCGAGCGAAACTTCGAGAGACATCACGTGCGCCTCGCGAAGCGGATCGATGGGAGGATTGGTTACCTGCGCGAAGCGTTGCTTGCAGTAGTCCCAGAGCGGCCGGGTGAACGCGGAAAGAAACGCGGGAGGGGCGTCGTCGCCCATGCTCCAATCGGCTTCCTTGCCGCTGAGAAGCGGGTGAAAAAGAATTTTGTATTGGTCGTCGGTCCAGCCGGAGGCACCGGCGAGACGCCTGGGTTCAGAAATGGCCGGGCGCGGCGCATCGCTCGCCAGATTAAGCAACGAAGGGACGGCTGTTGCTTTCCGTTGAACCTGCGTGGTGACGCTCTTTAAAAGTTCGCGCCAGCGAAGGAACACACCCGTTTGTGGCGTGGCGAGAATCATTTCGCCGGGACCGAGGCGGTGGCGCTCCGCAACACGCGATTCTTCGAGGTCAACCAGGCCCGTTTCGCTGCCGGCGATCACCAGGCCGTCGTGCGTGACGAGATAGCGCATGGGTCGCAGTCCGTTGCGATCGAGTTTCACGCCGACCGAGAGGCCGTCGCTGAAAACCATGGCGGCAGGGCCATCCCAGGGTTCGCCCTCACGCGAGAGGACTTCGAGCGTGCGGCGAACGTCGGAGGAGAGGAACGGATCTTCCGCGAAGGCCGTTGGCACCAGCGAAAGCATCGAGGTTTCCACGGATTTGCCTTCGAGGAGTTTCAGTTCGAGCGCGTTGTCGAAGCTGGCGGAATCGCTGACATAGTCTTCGAGCATCTGGAACCATTCGCCGACACCGATACGCTTGCGAATTTCGCGCTCGCGGGCGCGCAGCCAGCGGCGATTACTGACGATGGTATTGATCTCGCCGTTGTGGGCGACGTAGCGGAAAGGCTGGGCGAGTTGCCAGGACGGTTCGGTGTTCGTCGAATAGCGCTGGTGAAAGATCGCGAAGTGCGAGACAAAATCCGGGTTGCGCAGATCCTCATAAAAGTGCGGGAATTGCCAAGGGGTGAGGAGACCCTTGTACACGATCGTGCGCGAGGAGAGGGATGCGATGTAACAGCGCTCGGGCAGCAGAGTTTCGGCGCGCTTCCGGAGCAGGGACAGGTTGCGCTCGAATTTTGCCGAAGAATCGGGAACCAGAGTTTTCGCGGGAATCGGCTCGATGAAAAACTGCCAGATTTCCGGCATGGTCTCGAACGCGCGTTGGCCGAGGGCGTTCGGATTGACAGGGACCTTGCGCCAGCCTGCGAGGCGCAATTTGCTGCGGCCGATGGCTTCTTCCACAGAACGATGGGCATCCGCAACGCGGGAGTGCGGGGCAAAGAGCATTCCCACACCAAAAGTTTCACCAAGGGCGATCTGGAGTTCGGCGGCGCGGACGCGCAGGAAATCGAGGGGCAAGCTGCTGAGAATTCCGGCGCCGTCGCCACTGGCGCCGTCAGCGTCCACTCCGCCGCGGTGAGAAAGACGTTCGAGGGCTTGCAAGGAGAATTGCAGGATTTCGTGGGTGGGAGGTCCGGCAAGGCGCGCGACGAAACCGGTACCACAGGCATCGTGGTCCGGGTGCCCCCAGTTCGGCTGGCGCCGCCTGCTACACATAGCAGAGTAATAGAGGCTGACGACGCCGAAGTACAATCCAGAATTTCTATGGAATGCATCGGTAATGCAAGGGCAGCCGGAAGGGCAGGTATCTTAGAACTTCGTAACTTCGCTGAAGTGGAAATTGCTGATTTTCATTGGGGGAACCACCATTTCGAAGGATTCCTCGGCGGTAGCGCGGCGGGAAGGGCCGAGGGCTTCGACATTCTTTAACATTTGTAAAATCGATTGATTGAATCGGAAATTCCGCACAGAACGGCTGACTTTTCCCCTTTCGACGAGGAACAAACCGTCGCGGGTCATGCCGGTCATCACTTTTTCGTAGGGGTCGAGTTCGCGGATGTACCAGAGACGCGTGACGAGCAGGCCGTTGCCGGTAGAAGCAATCATTTCGTCTATGGAAGTTTTTCCGCCGCCGATAACCAGATTCATCGGTGCTTCGCCGTATTCATTCGGCAGGGCAAAGCCGTGGCCGGTGGGGCGCACGCCAGCTTTTTTCGCGGAGCGGCGGGAATAGACGAGATTGCGGGGAACACCTTCGTCCACAAGAAGCACGCTCTGGCGAGGAATGCCTTCGCCATCGAATGGCGCGCCGAGTTGGCCGGGGTGATAGACGTCGTCGGTGATGGTGATGTTTTTTCCGAGGAGCGGCTTGCCGAGACGGCCGGAAAAGCAGGAGCGCTGGTCTTGAACTGCAGTGGCGGCGAAGTCGTAGAAGAGAAATCCTACGAGATCGAGAACTGCGGCCGGTTCGAGGATGACGGTGTATTTGCCCGGCGCTAATTCCGCGGGGTTTTCGGCATGGGAGGCCTTTTCGCCGGCAGTTTTTGCGAGGGCCGACGGATCGAAGGCCCGGAAGTCGGCAGCGTTGGCCTTGGCCCAACTGGTGGCGGAGCCCTGCTGCATGGTGACGGAAAATTCTGCCTGAGTCTGGCGGTAGGCCGCGAAGAGTCCGCGGGAATTGGCGAGGACGGACTGGCTTTGGCCGCTGGAGAAAATGCCGGCGGCGATCTGGCCCTTGCTTTCGGCGAGGGAGCAGGCGTCTTTCACGGCTAGCGCGCGGGAATCGGCGGAGAGCGCGGCGGTGGCGGGAGCGAAACGGCGAACGGTGCGGTATTTTTGTTTGGCGGGCAACGGCAAGAGACCGGGATCTTTCGGCTGGCTGGCAGCGAGAGAGGCGGCGGATTCGAGGGCGGCGCGGAGTGCGTCTTCTTCGATGCGGTTGGTGGTGACGCGGGCGGTGCGGCCGTCTACCACAACGCGAAGAGAAACGGTGAGGCCGTTTTCGGCAACATGCTGGTGAATGGAATTGTTGGCAAAGCGGGTGAGCGCGTCGATGACTTCGTCCACGTGAACTTCGGTTTCGGGGATGCCGCTGGTTTTTGCGATGCGCAGAACACGATCGGTGATAGCGCGCAATTCCCTTTCCGGACGAAGGGAAACTTCGGCGGAGGCAGCGCGGCGGGCGGAGAGTGACCTGGTTTTCTTCGTGGGGCTCATTCGTTTGAGAATGCGGTACCGATTTTTACATTGCGAAAACGAGCGGGAGCCGCGCCGTGACCGGTGCCCATGGTCTGCATCGGCTGTCCCTTGCCGCAGTTGGGAGTGCCCCAGAGAACCCAGTGATCGGCGTTGCAAATGGCATCACAGGAGTTCCAGAACTCAGTCGTGATGCCGCTGTAGCTGGGATTTTTCAACATGCGCGCTTTTTTACCGCCTTTGATTTCCCAGGCAATTTCGGTGGAGAACTGAAACTGGTAGCGGCGATCGTCGATGGACCAGGAGCGATTGGTTTCCATCAGGATGCCATCGTCCGTGTCGGCGATGAGATTTTCCGGCGTCCAGGTGCCGGGAAGCAGGCTGACGTTGGTCATGCGAATCATCGGCAGACGATTCCAGCTTTCGGTGCGCATGGTGCCGCCGGAGCGCTGGAGGCCGATGAGATGCGCGGTTTCGCGGCTGGAGAGATAGCCGCGGAATTGGCCGTCCTTGATGACGTCGATGCACTGCGCGGGGACGCCTTCGTCGTCGTAGGCGAAAGTGCCGAGACCGGAACCGTGCGCGGGGCGGGCGTCGGCGACAACATTGACGATGGGCGAGGCGTAACGCAGGTGATTCAATTTATCGAGGGTCAGAAAACTGGTGCCGGCGAAATTCGCTTCCTGGCCGAGAACTCTATCGAGTTCGATGGGGTGGCCGACGGATTCGTGAATCTGCAGACCGAGCTGGCTCCCACCGAGAATGAGCGTCGATTTTTTTTCGGGGCACTGCGCGGCGGAGTGGAGCGCGACCGCTTCTTCGGCGATCTGTGGCGCGTGTTTCAAGAGATCCATGGCTTCGATCAGTTCGTAGCCGCCGAGGATGTGTTGGCCGCCGAAACTGTTGGGATAGGAGCGTTTCTGGATTCCGTCACCTTTGAACGAGGTGGCGACGATGCCGCAGCCGGAGTGGTAGCGGCGCTGGTGAATTTTCGAGCCGGCGCTGGAGGCAAACCAGGTGTCGATTTTGCGGAATTGCATGTCGGTTTCGGTGAGAGTGACGCCTTTGACCTGGCGCATGGCAGCGTCGGCTTTCAACAGAAGATCGATTTGGGCTTCGAGGGGAATTTCGAAGGGGTCTTTCTGGCAAGGGCCCTGCCAACTGTCCACATAGGAAGGCTCGGCGGCGAGATGGACGTCTTCTTTTTTTGCGAGCGCGGAAGCTTTGGCGATGGAGACTGCTTGCGCAGCGCACGCGGCAATACCTTCACGGGTGAGGTGATCGGTCGAGGCGAAGCCCCAGGCTCCGTTGACGACTACGCGAATGCCGAGGCCGATGGATTCGCTCTGGCCGAGCGTGCCGACTTCGCCGCTTTTCGTTGTGAGGTCGCGGTGGCGGAGGTGCATGACACGGACGTCGGCGTAGGTTGCGCCGCGAAGGCGAGCGATGTCGAGAGAGTGGCCGCAGTAGTCCCACATGGTGTTCACCAAAATTATGGGGCGGTTCGACGGTGTCGAAACGCCCCATAAGGATATCTTACTTGATTTCGGCGCCTGAGAGCGGCCCGCCCCGTAAAACCATCCGGGATGCAAACAACGCACCTCGGAAGGTTGGCCCTACACGGGCCAGGCTGGGCCACCTGAAGGTGGCCGCTACGGGGCGGAGGCGGCCTAAAGCCGCCCCTACACGATAAGGTTAGGTGCCTTCTTGCCAGGAGGCTAGATACTGCTCCTGCTCGGCGGTGAGCTTGTCGAGGCGGTGGCCCATCGACTCGAGTTTGAGGCGGGCGATTTCGCGGTCGAGGTGCTCGGGCACGACATAGACTTGCGGCTTCATTTCTTTGTGGTGCTTGACGAGATATTCCGCGGAGAGCGACTGGTTCGCGAAGCTCATGTCCATCACGGAAGCCGGGTGGCCTTCGGCAGTGGCGAGGTTCACCAGGCGGCCTTCGGCGATCAGATAAACCTTGCGGCCGTCCTTCATCAAGAATTCATCAACCAGCGGGCGAACTTCTTTTTTGCCGGAAGAGAGCGCTTCGAGCGCGGGAATTTCGATTTCCACGTTGAAGTGGCCGGAGTTGCAAACGATCGCGCCGCTCTTCATCACTTCGAAGTGCTCGCGGCGAATGACGTTTTTGTTTCCGGTGACAGTGATGAAGATGTCGCCTTCCTTGGCGGCGTCGGCCATGGGCATCACGCGGAAGCCATCCATCACGGCTTCGATGCCCTTGACGGGATCGATTTCGGTGACGATGACGTCAGCGCCGAGACCCTTGGCGCGCATCGCAGCGCCGCGTCCGCACCAGCCGTAGCCGGCGATGACGACCTTAAGTCCGGCGATGAGCACGTTGGTGGCGCGAATGACGCCATCGAGCGTGGACTGGCCGGTGCCGTAGCGGTTGTCGAAGAAGTGCTTGGTCATCGCGTCGTTGACGGCGATGATCGGATAC
>Ga0210400_10002321_pt1 | contig 17839 bp, 19 predicted proteins | sample IncBWH26MmetaG_FD_155456 | JGI IMG/M metagenome (GOLD analysis project Ga0210400, IMG submission 155456) | Forest soil microbial communities from Barre Woods Harvard Forest LTER site, Petersham, Massachusetts, United States - Inc-BW-H-26-M | ecosystem: Environmental > Terrestrial > Soil >...
GGCGTGGCCGCCTCGCTGCTCGACAATGCGTTGGGCGCGGCGGTAGTCGAGTGTCGCCAAGTACATGGTCAAGCGGCGAGGCCCACCAAGTCAGGCATGGCGAACCTTCTTGGGTAACCACGCGCCGGACATTGCCGCCATGCACTTGTTCGTTGTTCCCACCATCAGTTTCGACCTGCTCTATGCGTTCGTCATCGTCCGACTAGACCGCGGAGACTTGGTCTGGATCAACGTCACAAAGAATCCGACGGCGGAATGGATCGCACGTCAGATCACCGAGGCCTTTCCTTGGGATGAGGCCCCAAAATACCTCATTCGCGATCGTGACCGTATGGCACCATCGTTACGCGCCGATTGCGCGCCACGGGCATCCGCGACAGGCCTACTGCACCAGCCTCGCCGTGCTCCCTGAGCCGGGGCGCTGGCACCTTCACTATACGGAAGCGGTCCTTCAAGGGAGCGGGTAGGGGCTCGATCGAGTTTGCGGTCGCGATATATGCGAGATAAAGTGGGAGGGAACAGTCGAGATCGGAGAGAGAATCGCTATCGCTTCCCGATGAGGTCCGTCTTGCGCCATAGAGCGCCACGCGGCCTTGGGGCCGCGCATGGCGCTGTACCGCGCGGTCGAGTCACGACCGGTGATGACGGCTGGCATGATGACGCGGGAATGCGTCGGGTGCTCGGCAGTGAAATGACGGGTGACATATTATCACGTTGTTGAGAGCCCCTCGCGTGATTAGGACGGAGTCTATGGCTCAGCAGAAGCTTGAACTGCAGTATGGCTCAGCAGAAGCTTGAACTGCAGGCTCGCTAGAACGTCATCGATACAATCCAGCGAGGATGACCCAGCGCGACCGAACTCTGCGGTCTCCGGATCACCGCTCCGACTGAGGGGCACCGTCTAGGTAGTCGGGTTTGCGGGTGCCCTTTGGCATCCACACACGGCCGCAGCGGGGTTGAAAGATTCGAGCGGCACTTCCATTTCTTTCGTGGAAATTGGAGTCGGAAATGATCGAGCAAAGTAAACTTGAATCGGCGATCCATCATTACCTGGTGCGCGGGCTCATCGATGATGGTTTCGCCCCCGATATTGCCAGGCTGCAGGAATTGGTCAAGGTCGATGCGGCACCGGTGAGGGAGGTGCTCAAGCGGCTGGAGGCGAGCCACAGCGTCGTCTGCCACCCCGGTTGCGCGGCGCCGTGGGTAGTCCACCCGTTCTCGCTCAGCCCCACAGCCACCTGGGTGCAGAGCGGTCAGCGGGGTTGGTGGGCGCCGTGCATCTGGTGCGCTCTCGGCATCGCCACACTGGTCGGCGGCAATGTCGTCATCCACTCCCGCATCGGCGGGGAGGCGGAGGACCTCAACTTTCATGTCGGCGACGGTCTTGTGCGCGAGGACAACATTGTGATGCATTTCGCCGTGCCGCTGCGTAGGGCGTGGGACAACGTCCATCATTATTGCGCGACCGTTCTACCGTTCAGAAGCGAGGGGGACATTGATGCCTGGTCACGCCGCCACGCAATCCCAAAGGGCGCCGTCGTGCCAATTGTCCAGGTCGCCGAACTAGCTCGACTCTGGTACGGCAAACATGCCGACCGCGACTGGAAAAAATGGTCGGTGGCGCAAGCACGTGAGATCTTCGAGCAGGTCGGCCTAACCGGACCATTTTGGGATCTGGAGCCGGATGAAGGGAGGAAAACCTTTTAGCGCGCTATTTCCGAGCGTGACGGCCTCGCCGTCTGCTCGCGTCTCGCGTAAGCGCGATAAGTATGTTTTGAAAGCCAGCAGGCAAACGTCAGGGCGACGGAAAATATCGCGTTGGCGGTGGCGAGGCTGTCACGCTGGGAAACAGAGTGAGGGGCGGCGAGTCCTGTCTGCACCGATGGACATGCGCTGGCGATCGAAGTCCAACTCGCGTCCGTTTCAAACTGTGAGGGGCGGACCTCCCGCGTGTTTGATCCGGAGCGCCTTGCCCCTCTGTGGGAGAGGCTGACGCGAGCATAGCACATTGTGGCCCTCTAGCGCATGTTTTGTCCCTCCTGTGGAAGCGCGCGCTCGTACGCGGCAGTACGTAAAGGACCGGCGAGAGACAGCTAATTCCTTTCGCACAGGCATGATGGTGGCGACGATGACGCTTGAAATTGCAGCCACGGAATTCGTCGATGCGGCATCGACGCGGTTCGCCTATCGCAGGCTGGGGCCAGCGACGGTAACGCGCCTCGCCGCCGCGTGGGAAAGCTGTCGCATCGGCAACTTAGAAAGCGAGAGCTGCCCTCAAGTCTTCAATCCCAGGAAAAATTGCCGAAAACGGTCGCCGTTTGCATGATCACTGTCGTGCAAAGCGCGGTCTCCGCCCGCGATCGCGCGGTCTGTCCGGAGGCACGGCGTCGGTCAAATGGAGGAAAGCGATGGCAATGAAGTCGAAAGTGCCAACACAATCCTGGCGCTTCATTGTCAGCAAATCGAAGCTCGATGACTGCAAGGTTGTCGATGGACCGAGCGCTGACCCGGTCGATCTCGCCGACGGCGCGATCCTGATCAAAGTCGATCGCATTTCGCTGACCGCCAACAATATTCTCTACGCGGTTCTCGGCGAGGAATTCCACTACTGGGATCTGTTTCCGGCTCCCGACGGTTTTGGCGTGATCCCGGCGTGGGGATTCGGGGATGTTGTCGCCTCTCGGCATCCAGGGATCGCCGTCGGCGAACGGCTCTTTGGCTACTTCCCCATGGCCTCTCACGCGACGCTCGAGCCCGCTGACGTGGCTCAAGGCCGTTTCCGGGATGGAGCGCAGCATCGCGCCCTCGCGGCGGCTCCCTACAACGAATACCAGCGGATAAGCGGCGACCCTGCATTCGAGGGCCGTCAAGGCGACTATCTCATCCTGCTTCGCCCACTGTTCCTGGTATCGTGGCTGGCCTCAATTTACTTCTCCGAGAACGCCTTCTTCGGTGCCGAGAACGTCATCGTCACGAGCGCCTCAAGCAAGACGGCCATTGCTCTGGCATACCTGCTGCACAAGTCTGGTGCTTCGATCGAGGTGATCGGGCTGACGTAAAGCCGAAACGTGCCGTTCGTACGATCGAGGTGATCGGGCTGACGTCAAGCCGAAACGTGCCGTTCGTAAAACAGCTCGATTATTATGACCGGGTCGTGAGCTACGACAACTTGGACGAATTGGAACCAGGTCGCACTAGTAGCGTCTTGTTCGACATCGCAGGTGACGGAGAGTTGAGGGCTAAGATTCACGCGCTCTACGGCAACAACCTGCGGCACAGCGCGCAAGTCGGGCTCGCCCATTGGGACGCGCCTGCACAGACCGAACCACTTTCTGGTCCTGCACCGACCCGATTCTTCGGTCCTGACCACATGGGTCCCCTCAGGGAAAAGTGGGGCGTAGTTGAGTTCGAGCAACGTCGCCGGGCTGCTGCATTGGACTTCATCAATTCATTTGGCTCGCTACTGTCCGTTCGGGACAGGCTGGCGCCGGACAACTTTACAGACACGTACCTCGAGGTTCTAAACGGGCGCGCGCCTCCCGAGGTCGGCTACATCCTCGTCATGTCTTAGGCCCTCGATCTGAGGGGCCGGAAAACGGATCGGTCATGGATGCTCAAGAATGAACAGCCGCCTCTGGCAGGTCCCATCACAAAAGACATATCCCAAGATTATCCGGACTGTTAGTTCCGGATAATCCTTGGGAAGCACTGTCCCTAATCTCTACGATCTTGAGTAGATCCCTGGATGCTGTTGAGGTCTATGCGTTCATCTCGCTTCCACCGTTGACTGACCGACATTGTCCAGTGATGAAAGATGCGGCGTCCGAAAAAAAGAAGCAGACGACCGGCGCGACCTCTTCCGGCGTATCTCCCGAACGGAATTTTAGCAAGATAGGCCTCTCGAAATTTGTCACCGCGGCTCCCGTCTTGGTCAGGGTTTGGTCCAAGAGCACCGCGGCGCGCACTCAGAGCTGGCGCGCGAGCGAGCCCAGCGTCTACTTCGCTTTGATCAGGTGTTCCTTGCTCGTTGACGTGCGGTGGTATTCCGCAGGGTCTCGAGGTCCAACGCCTCAGGCGGTGGGCGGGAGGAAGTCCGCCAGCAATCTGGCGAAGGCGGCCGGAGCCTCGCGGGGCGCCAAGTGGCCGACCTCTGGGATGATGTGGAGCTGTGCGCCTGAGATCTCGCGGGCGATCTGCTCGGCGTGTGACGGCGGCAGCGCTTGATCGGCGCCGCCGGCGATCAGAAGCACCGGCGCGTGAATCCGATGGATGTCGGCGGCTATGCTCTCGCGGCCGACCAGGACCGAGGACGCGGATCGAGCAAGCCCGACTTTGTCAAACGCGTCGATGAGCTTGGCCAGCTGCTGCGCGGACGCGGGATCGTCTCCTCGGGCCCGCGCGCCCAACAGCCCTTCGACAGCGACCTTGCCCAGGCCGCCTGGGAAACCATTCCGGATCATCTTCGCCAGGGCCGCGTCTCGCATCCGCGCTGTCGTGGGCATCCGTTGGGACGAGGTATTGCTCAGCACAAGGGCGACGACCCGGTCCGGTGCTTCCAGGGCGACATGCAGGGCGACGAAGCCGCCCCACGACACGCCAAGGAAGGCAGCCCTTTGAACGCCAAGCTCATCCAGGATCGCTAAGGCGGCCTGGCCGCACTGCCGCATCGAGAACTCGCGGGGCGCGGGGCCGCTGGCCCCGTGGCCGGGTGGATCCACCAGCGCTGTTCGCCAACCCAGCCCGTGCAGGCCATCTAGTTGCAGCCCCCAGGTGGCCGACCCATCCGTGAAGAGGCTTGGCCACATAAAGGCGAGCGGCCCGTGCTGAGGTCCGCTGAGCCCCACTTTGAGTCGGCCCACGCTGGTCTCGATGAATTTGCTTGTTTGATTGTCCATGGGTTCACGAGCAAGGGGTCGGTCAGCGCTCAGAGATGGCGCTCGAACCAGGCGAGGGCGGATCGGCTTGAGGCGTCATAGCCTTCGAAATAGATGCCGTAATGTTTGATGCCGGGGATGACCTGATAATTGACGATCTGCCCCGGGCGGCCCCGCAACTGCTCGAACGCCCGCCCGCAGTTCTCCGCTATGGCGAACATCTCTTCATCGCCCGCGTCGATCATATTGGTGGGAATATGAAGCCGGTCGAGCTCGCCAAGGACGTTGTAGCGGGCGCTCTTGGCCAGGTTGGGGCTGCCCGCCAGCCCCGGCCGGGCGTCCAAGCCTTCCGGGATCGGATCAATCGCTCCGCGGGCGATCTCGATGGCGCGCTGGCGTGCCCGCGCCAAGGCCCGATCGGACAACGGCACCACCGCGGTGACCTGAACGCTCAGGACCTTGATGCGCGCGTCGTTGGCCGCGGCGTGTATGGCGACCCCGCCGCCGAAGCTGGTACCCCAGGCGCCAATCCGACCGGGATCAACGTTGGGCTCGCCCTCGATGAAGTCGATGGCGGCATGGAAGTTCTGTATCCAGTCGACTGGATCTACTTGGTCTCGGATGAGCCGGACCTTGGCCGCGGCCTGACCCAGTGCGTCGCGTTCCGGCGGTGGGCCGATCAGGTGGACGCGCGCGCCGGAACCGAACCAAGTCGCCTGAGTGAAGGTCAAAGTGATCATGCCAGCGTCGGCGAACAGCGCGGCGTAGCGCTCGCCCGTTAGCTTGCTGCCGCCCCAGCCGTGACAGAGCACCACGGCGGGAAGTTCGGCGTCTGGCGCCACCTGGCGCGGACGATAGACGTCACCGTCTAAGGCGACGCCATTGCTCCAGATCGTGACCTTCCGTCTCTCGACGGTCGGCGGCATCTCCAGCGGCGGGTAGACAGGTTCAGGCATGTACGGGCTCCCGGCCTGGCGAGCGCGGCCAGATTTCGGACAGTGTGTCCGTGTCCGTTGCGGTCGACTGAATGCCAACTACGCGCCAGCCTTGGTCTGACTTGGCGACTTCGAAGTGCACCGCCCAGCGCTGGATTTCGCTGTCATCGGCGCGCCGGCGCGACCAGATAACTTCGACGGCGGCACCGACGATATTGTAGACGAACACCCGACTGTCAGGGACGACCGTATGAGTGTACCCAGCCGCCTTGAGGGGGGCGCGGTTCATCTCCAGGAAGCTTAGCACCCCCTTGGCGTCGAGGAACCACGTGCTCTTGTCGGGGAGGCTGACGTGCATCGGCACGCCCCAGTAGTCGAGGATGAACTCGGGGCTCTCATCGGTTGCGCCCGAACTCGCGGACACCCACCGTGGTAGATAGTCTTCGAAGAACCAGGCGGTGACTTCTGCGCGCGTCTGGGTAAAGCGATCTGACATCGCGGTTTTCCCGTTTAGCGTCCGTGGAAGTCGAGGTCGGGACGATCAACACCCCGGCTTAGCGCATCGATGGCCGAAGCGATGCCCCGCCGGGCGTCCTCGGTTTGCATCAGGGTCGTGGTCAGGGCCGGCAACAGCTTGTCCGCCGCCTCGATGCCGCCGTCGGACCAGGCGCGAAGCATCTGCTTGTGGCCTGCATGGGCGCGGGTCGGCCCCCGGCCGAGTCGAACCGCCCAGGCCTGCGCGGCCTTCAACAGGTCCCCCGGAGGAACCACCTCGGTGATCACTCCAGCGGCTAACATCTCTGCGGCCGGAACGAGCTCCGAGGTGTACGCCCAGCGGGTGGCTCGGGCCCGGCCAGCGCGTTCAGCGACGCGCTGGATACCGCCCAGCAGGGTCACGACGCCCAGAGTTTGCTCGGAGTGTCCAAACTGGGCGCCCTCTGCAGCGACGATAATGTCGGAGCGCAGCACCAACTCGAAGCCGCCCCCCGTGCACCGGCCCTGCACAGCCGTGATGACCGGTACGGGCAGTTGCTCGAAGGCGTTGAATATCGAAAGCGCCCGGCCGGTGTTTTCGCCCATCTGAGCCGGTTCCAGGTCCAGCCAATTGGAGATGTCTCCACCGAAGCAGAAGTTCTCGCCCGCCGCGCGGACCACGACCACCCGGACATCGGGATGGCCGTGCACCTTCTGCACCGCTTCGGCAAACCCACGTATGACCGCGAAGCTCAACCGGTTCTGCGGCGGATTGTCGATTACAAAGGTTGCGACTCCTGCATCGATGCGACATTCAAAGGCGGACATCATGTGACCTCGCTGGTGGATGCGTTGCCTCTAGCACATACGTGCATAATACCGCAATATTATATGTGCATGATACCCTAATTGACATGCCTGGTGACAGATTCCTTGGAGAGTTGACGTTCAGTATCCCGCCGACATGGGGTACGAAGCTTCGGTTTGGCTGAACTTCCCTGACGAAGAACGGCCGGAATCACGGTGGCGCACGGCTACGGCAAGATTGGGCGCACAATAGTCCCGTTCGCCCAAGGTGGAGCTCACTTGCGCGACATTGTCGTCGAGCAGGCGTCGCCCTCAGCGCAGCCTGACGCTCGTCAGGATTCGCCCGAACCCTGCCTGTCGAATCGGGCACAGTCGGCGATCTGCAGGGGAGTCAGGCGCAGCACCTTCGAGGTTGGGTTGTCCACCGGCCGCTCGACATCGCGTCGTCGGACAAGGTCAGATTGCGCTGGGGCGCGTTGAGAGAATCTGGCCCTCTTCTGGACGCCCGCCGCCCTTCAGGGTCTCTCGGAAGGCCTTCGCAACGGCGTCGGGCCCGTGGCCTTCGATAAGGTGGAGCCAGCTTTCCAGAGCCTGTGTGAACCCGCCCCACGCGAGGTCGAATCGCTCAGCGAAGGCCGCGGGTCCCCATGCCTTGTTGTAACGTGTCATGTAGACCGGAGTAAAGAACAGCGTCGGCTGGGCGCCCGGCAAGTCCTCGGTATTAGGGGCTGCGTCCCAGTGTGCCATACCCACTCGCGCACTGTGCTTCACGTTATCACCGAAGTGCCGGTGCAACGCGGCGCGCGCATCCCAGTTTCCAGCGACATCGAAAAACAGAATAGGCTCGCCCGCATCGAGCGATGCGAGATCGTCGTAGGTCACTATTGCATCGTAATAGCCCAGAGCCTCAACGAATTCGGCGTTTCTCTGGGAGGTGAGAGCGACCACGCGAAGGGCCGAATGTCGGTTGTGCAGAAGCCAGGCCAGTGCAATCGACGTCTTGCTGGAGGCACTGGATATGATGGCGGTCGTGGCTCCGAAGAATTCATTATCCGCGAAGTAGGTTTCCGCCATGAATGAAGTCAGGAACTGGGGGCGAAGCAGGGTCTGGTAGTCACCCTGGCGCCCGGTGAACCTGTCGTTCTGGCTCACCCGGAAATAGTTGCTGTAGGGGGCCGCGGCCCCTTGCCGATGAGGGGCGGCGTCGCGAAAGCTGCGCGCGGTGACCTCGGCGACCTGAACCAGCAGGTGCGTGGCCATGGGGAAAAGGCCGTAGAGGCGCTCGCCCGTCGCGATCTCGGGATGCCGAGACGCGATCACATCCCCCACGCCCCAGACCGGTACGATCCCGTACCCTGCTTTTGCGGGGAACAGGTCCCAATAATGATATTCATCGCCCGACAGAGCGTAGAAGATGTTGTTCGTGGTTAAGGAGAAGCGATCAACCTCGATCAGCGCGCTCCCCACCGGGACATCCTCGACGCGGGGCGCCACCGATCGCTCGACATTGCAATCCTCAAATCGCTCGCGGTTGACGATAAAGCTCCAAGCGTCCGAGCGCGGGGCCAGCAGTGCATCCTTCATTCGTAATCTCCACTTCAATGATTTCAGATTGCCGGAGCGCCTGGCTGGCCGGCGGGGTAGTCGGTGTAGCCGCGCGGGCCCTTGGTGTAGAAGCTGGCGCGATCATAGGTGTTGAGCGGCGCCCCCTCGAAGAGGCGACGCGGCAGATCCGGGTTGGCAATGAAGGCGCGACCAAACCCAATCGCGTCCGCATGGCCGCCGGCGATCATGGTGTTCGCGTTGGCTTGGTCGTAGCCGCCCGCGCTGATGAGGGCACTCGGCCAATGCGGTCGAAAGAGCGCCGCCGCGAGTGGTTGATCCGAGCGGTCAACCTCAGCAGAGCCGATGCCGCTTGAGCGCGGCTCGATCAAGTGGAGATAGGCGATATTTAGCTTCGCCAACGCTTGGATTGTGTGCAGGTAGAGCGGAAAGGGCTCGTCCTCGCCGCTGTCGGATGCAACGCCGTATGGAGAAAGGCGCACGCCCACGCGCTCCGGCCCGCAGACATCCGCCACCGCCGAGGCCGCCTCTAGGAGGAAGCGGGCGCGGTTCTCGAATGCGCCGCCATAGGCGTCGCTCCGCCTGTTGGTACGGCTCTGCAGGAATTGCTCGAACAGATAGCCGTTGGCGCCATGAAGCTCGACGCCGTCAAAGCCGGCCACGAGCGCGTTCCTGGCTCCCTGACGAAATTCCTCGACGAGGCTGGCGATCTCGTGGGTTTCAAGCGCCCGTGGCGTCTCGAATGGCACACGTTCGCCTCGCGCGTTGAGGGTTAGGCCCCGGGCAGCGACGGCGGAGGGGGCCACAGGTCGACCCCCGCCGGGTCGCACGGAGGAGTGACCGATGCGTCCACTATGCCAGAGCTGAAGGAAGATGACGCCGCCCTTCGCGTGGACCGCCTTGGTCACCGCCGCCCAGCCTTCGACCTGGTGATCCGTAGAGACGCCGGGCGCGCCCGGGAGCGCCTTGCCGCCAGGCGACACCCAGGTCGCTTCCGCGATGATCAACCCACCTTCGCTCGCACGCTGGCCATAGTACTGGGCGTTCAGTGGGCCGGGTGCATTGTGCGGCTCATCCGACCTCAGCCGGGTCAAGGGCGGCATGACAATACGATGCCGAAGGTCGTATGGCCCAAGGCGCCAGGGCGAAAACAGGGTGCTCGAATTCATCTGGAAATCCGTCGGTTGACTGAGTATCGCTGGGCGAGCCGCCAGTGCGGTTCGAGCGGGTCGCTAACCTGCTGATGAGACGTTCATCAAGACGCGCCCGAATGGCCGGTCCTCGATAAGATGGCGGACGGCCTCGGCCGCCTGGGCGAGCGGAAATATCTTGGCGATGGTGGGGCTGAGCCCGCCCTCGATTAGGAATTTCTGTAGGACCTCCTTGGCGATCGCGATCGTATCGGCGCTGAAGATTTCCGGCCGGAAGACAAATCCGCGGGCGGTGGCCCCACGCCAGATCAGATCGGTCACGTCGATGCTTGCATTGCGGCCGCCTGCATAACCGACACTGATCCACATGCCGCCGAAGGCCAAGGTTCCGACTGCCTCACCGGCGAGATCGCCACCGACCCCGTCGACAATGACATCGACGCCCGCCCCAGAGGTCAGCCGCGCGACGCCGTCGCGCAAGGATTCGCGGGAGAGGTCGATGGCGTCACCGTAGCCTGCGGCGCGAGCCGTCTCCGCCTTCTCCGTCGTGCTGGCAGTGGAAATCGCCATGCCCGCGCCGAGACGACGTGCGATCTGGACGGTCTCCATGCCCACGGCGCCGCCTATCCCCGGAGCCAGAACAATTTGACCCGGCTTGAACTTCGCGAACTCCGTGAGGGCCAGATAGCCGGTGAGGTATCCGGCACCGGCAACGAAGGCCGATGCGATGTCGTCGCTGACGTCGTCTGGGACAATGGACAAGAAGTCTGCTGGAGCGGTCATGAACTCGCGCCAGGTCCCGTCCAGGCTGCGGCCAAACCCGCCGCCAGCCACAGTTACCCGCTCACCTGGCTTGAAGGCGGGATTCCTGGTTTCGACAACGATGCCGACGCCGTTCTGGCCGCCGACACGCGCCAGGTTCTGGCCGTTGGCGGCAGGATGGTGGCCCGAGCGGAAGGTGTTGTCGAGCGGGTTGATCCCCACCGTTCGCATCCGGAGGAGAACCTCGCCGTTGCTTGGCGACGGCATCGGCAGCTCAACGAGGCGGTTTTCTTCATAGCCGCCGAAGGCGCGGTATTGAAGGGCTTTCATGGTAGTCTCCTGGAGGAGGCCGCGCGGCGTGTGCGCGGCTGTCTGCTTTCGAAGGCGAGGGCCGCGTCCTCTTGGTGACCGGCAATGTGCTTGAACTCAAAGATCGCGCCGCGGACCGCCATGTTCGCATCCAGGGTCTCGAACTTGTTCCAACGCTCTGGGCCGCCGTGCGCGGACCGCCATTTCGAGAAGATCGTTCACTCTCGCCCTCGATCTCGATGTACAGAACCTGCCAATCTCGCGCTCGGCGGCCGCCGGCCGCTCATCAAGATTCGCCCCTGTCCTGTTCGTCCAACCAGGCGGTGATGTTCTCGACCACGTCGGCGTAGAACGTGCGGTAGAGGTCTTCAGACACGTAACCGACGTGTGGTGTGGCCAGGACATTATCTAAGGTGCGGTAAGGATGCTTCGCCGGCAGAGGCTCCTGATCGAAGACGTCGAGCGCCGCCCCCGCGATTGCCTTGGCGCGCAAAGCCTTTATGAGGGCGTCATCGTCGATGATCGGGCCGCGCGACGTGTTGATCAGTCTGGCGGTCGGCTTCATGAGTTCAAGCTCGGCCGAGCCGATCAGCCCGCGGGTGCGCCGGCTCAAGACCAGGTGGATCGTCACCACGTCCGCATCGCGAAACAGCTCGCTTTTGGTGACCAGGGTCGCTCCTGCCGATTCCGCGGCTTCGGCGGTCAAATTCTGGCTCCAGGCAATAATATTCATGCCAAAGGCGAGGCCGATCCGAGCGACCGCGCCGCCGATCCGACCCAGCCCGACGACGCCCAACGTCTTGCCACCGAGTTCATGGCCGATCGCCGTCTGCCATCCGCCGGACCTCACCGAATGGCTTTCCGACGCGAGATTGCGCGCGCCGGCGAGAATCAGGGCCCAAGTCATCTCGACCGTCGGCGTCGACCGATAGCCGGTCGCCGAAACCTTGATCCCCCGCTCCGCAGCCGCGGTCATATCGATCGATGCGTTTCCGGGGCCGGTGGATGCGATAAGCTTGAGGCGAGGCAAGCGCTCGATGATCTCGCGCGGCAGAGGCGTGCGCTCACGCATGACGCAAACGACGTCGAACGGAAGCAGCCTTGCGACGACCGCATCTGGATCGGCGAGATGGTCATTGAAGGCAGTTATTTCCGCTCGCGCGCTAAGCGCCGACCAGTCCGCCAGCGTCAACGCGACATTTTGATAGTCATCTAGGACAGCGATCCTCGTCATCTCACCTCCTTGGAGTCGCGGGCCAGACCTGGACGAGCGCCTTGCCGAAGTTTCGGCCCTCCAGCATGCCCATGAAGGCGGAAGGCGCGTGGTGTACGCATTCGGTCTCAAATGGCGTCGGCCTTCGAAAGCTCGATCCATCCCAGGCCCCGATCTCAACCGGTCAAGGCCCACCGGCACTGAGGGGCGGCTTGCCAGCACGATCTGCTGCGCGATCTCGTCGGTCATTGGTATGGGTTCCTGTACACCTTACGGCTTCGCAAGCTGGCCCGCGCTTGGCCTTGCCCATGGCTCGATCCGCGGCTCAACGCTCCCCAATCATATAGGTGCATAATACCCTAATTGACAAGCGTTGATATCCGTGTCCAAATTCTTGTGCGTCGGCGGCGCCTAAGCCGCGCCAGCGCCCGGTCGGGCGCAACCATGGAACCCATCAAGAGCGAGCCACGGAGCCGACATGGCTGATCTTTTTAGTCCCTTCACATTGAAGGGGGTGACGCTGCGCAATCGAATCGCGGTGTCCCCGATGTGCCAGTATTCGGCAGTCAATGGCTTACTCAACGAGTGGCATCAGGTGCACTACGCTGGACTCGCCAGGGGCGGAGCGGGCGTTGTTGTCGTGGAGGCGACAGGCGTTGCCCCGGAGGGCCGCATTACGCCAGGCTGTACGGGCATTTGGACGGATGAGCACGCTGCGAAGTTCGAACCGATCGTCCAGTCGATCGAGGCTGCCGGTGCGGTGCCCGGCCTTCAATTGGCGCACGCCGGGCGCAAGGCCAGCGCCAATCGCCCTTGGGAAGGGGATGACCACATTCCCGAGGATCACCCGGAGAGCTGGCAGCCCGTCGCGCCTTCCGCGGTCGCCTTCGGTCGCCATCTCCACCGCGTGCCGCGCGAAATGACGAAGGACGATATCATTCGCGTCCAAAACGACTTCGTCGAAGGTGCAAAACGGGCCCTGAGGGTAGGATTCAGATGGCTGAACCTGCACTTCGCGCACGGATACCTGGGGCAGAACTTCCTATCGATCCATTCGAACAAGCGCACGGATGAGTATGGCGGTTCGTTTGAGAACCGAGCCCGCTTTCTCCTCGAGACCCTCGCCGCCGTTCGGGCCGTGTGGCCGGAAGAATACCCGCTCTCCGTTCGGCTTGGCGTCGTCGAGTTCGACGGACGTGATGAGGAGACTCTGGCCGAGGCGATAGAGTTAGTCCGACGCTTCAAGGTGGCGGGATTGGACATGGTGGACGTGAGCTTCGGATTTTCGACCTATGAGAACCAGATCCCGTGGGGGCCGGCCTTACTCGTACCCTTTGCCGAGCGTGTTAGGCGCGAGGCGGACATTCCCACGTCGACGACCTGGAACATCGGCACTTCGAAATTGGCTGATGACGTCATCCGGCAGGAGAGCATCGACGTGGTCATGCTTGGCCGGTCGTTCTTGCAGAACCCGCATTGGCCGGACACGGCCGCTCGTGAATTGGGGCGCGACGCAGCGAATTGGACGCTTCCGGCGCCCTATGGCTACTGGCTGGAGCGCTATGGCGTCGCGAAGTTGACCTAACCTATCGCGCCATCGGCGCGCTTTGTGCAGGTCGATGGTGCCTAGTTTGGCCAATGGCGGTCTGCTCGGCGCCGGCGCATCGGGGGCTGTCTTGACAAAACCGGACGAGGCCATCCCTTAAAGGGGGATATGCACGCAAAATTAAATTTGGGAGTTGAGAATGCGCGACGCTGTCGACGTCCTCTATGGTGGTTCCGCTGAGAACCGCGGTCGGCCGCGTGTGGAAATATTGGGAGACGTTCGCGCCGTCTGGCCGGAGCGGTTGCCACTCAGCATCCAATTGGGCGTCGTTGAGTTTGACGGCTCGCGTCGCGGGTGATCTCACGGTTGCGACGTCCCGCGCAACACAAATGTGCGGACACGCCCCGCTGAAGTCAGGAATGAATGAACATGTCGGACCTTGGACCCGTTGACCCCCGAACTGGAGGATCGATCTGCAACAGCACCTCGATCCGACAAGCTGCCCGACACATGTCGAGATTTTACGATACCTGTTTGGCCGAAGTCGGATTGCGGGGAACACAATATGGGGTCCTGCTTTACCTGTCCCGCCACGGGGCAGTGAGCGTCAACGAACTTGCCGAAATCTTAGTGATGGATCGCACGACGGTCGCTCATACTCTTCAACCCTTGAAACGCGACGGATTAGTTTCCGTAAAGGTATCCCGAAAAGACCGCCGGGCTCGCTGCATCGCCCTGTCAGAGTCAGGCCGTCAGCGCTTGAGGGACGGCCAAGCCGCGTGGTCGAAGGCGCAACGCCTGTTTGAGGAAAAATTCGGTCAGGCTCGGGCGCTGGCGATGCGCAAGATGATGGCGGAAATCGTGGCTCTTGATTTAAGCACGGAGTGAGACGAAGCGCGGCTTCGCCGCGACCCCTCCTTCGATAATCGGTAACAGCTGATTTGAACGGTCAGAAAGCGGTATCGCGTCTCATGATCCCGCTCCACAAACGAACTAGCGCGGCCAATTCTCCATCGCGATGTCGACGATCGCATCGAGTTCCGATGGCGCCGCTCCGTCTCGAGCCTGAACCATAGTGCCTTGCATCGCCTTTATCAACGAAGGTAGTGAGTGAACATCTCGATCCGGCGCGCAATCGGCATCGTCAGTACATCGTCACCAGGCATCATCGCCCAAACCTCACCGACCGCTCAGACTCGGCGATCAACTCGGCGGCGGAAAGGTGGGTGAGGGGACGGTTACAATGTTCGAAACGACGGGCCGATTGGACTTCCGACCAAGATTGCGCTGACTAGGTTCGTGCATGCGCAGCGCCTCGTCGATCAGCTGAGACGTCAGCGCCGAGCCGGTCGCGCCGCCTTGTAAAGCCAGCGACGGGATACGGCCACGGCTTACGGCGGGACAATCAAGGAGGCCGGTGAGCAAGGTAGATTCCCAAGAGGTGACGCCGGTTGAACTCTGGCGCGGCGCGGCAATATCCTCCGAGCCGTCCGCGGCAGAACTGGACGGATCATCGATCCATCCTCAGGTTTGCCAGCCGCCGCCGAGGGCATCTCCCGCATGAAAGGCTTCGCGATGGGGGCTGTGATCACCGGCGCTCCAGGCGTTCCTGGGGCAGTTGCAATTGAAAAGTCAGCGGGGCCTACAGGCAGCGCCAGAAGGGTCAATCGAGGACGCCTCGACCCGGTTGATGGAACATTGCTATCTCGCAGGTTCAGAATCGGCGCCGGCCTTTACATGAGACCTCAGTTGCAGGCCGCCGGGTATGTTAGCATCGCCCAGGCGCAATCCATTCGAAACCCGGTCGGTTCAACGATGGAATTCAAGTGATCGGAACAAGGATGGCGTCCCCAACCGCGATCAGTTTCTCGGGCGCGTCACGCGCAAACAGTTCTCCGAAGGCGAACACTTGTTGTCGACCGGGCTTGATGACCTTGCCCCTGACGACAAAGACATCCGCGACAGCAGGCCTCAGAAATCGAACTGACAATTGGGACGCCAGGACACGGCCCGACATGGTCGACGCAGCGAAGCCGCAGGCCGTATCGATCAAACCGGACACGATGCTTGCGTGGAGGTAGCCGCTGTATTGACCAAATTCGATCCTCCACGGGAGGCTAAGCTCAACCTCACCTTCGCTCGCCTTATCGACCTCGAGCCCAAGCCAAGTGTTGAACGTCGCCTTGCTTGAGGTCGCCTGCAGTCTTGATCGGAAATCGTCTTGAACTGAGTTCATCACTAGCTGCCTTCCGAAATGCGCGCCACGCATGTTGTCGCGGCGCTGACCAGCGACCTTCTCTGAAGGCGGTGGCCGCCTTCGCCGCGAAACGAAAGCCGGTCTTCTCCTGCTATATATGGCGGGTTGACCCTTAAGTTCAATAACTCAACTGTCGTCTTGATAAGTTTAATAACTCAACTTATTCTTCCTCTGTGACGCCGGTTGTGGCGCAGAGCGAGGTGTAAGCAATGAGAGCGGCATTCCTGACGGGTTACGGCGGCAATGAAGTGGTTTCCCACGGCGAGCGACCAGATCCTGCAGTTGACGATGGCGAGGTACTTTTGGAGGTCCACGCCGCGGGTGTGAATCCGGTCGAGGTCACCTTGCGCGCCGGCCTGTTCAAGCTGCGTAAGCTTCACTTTCCGCAGATCATGGGGTTGGACGTTTCAGGCGTCGTGCTGCAAGCACCCAGCGGTTCGGGTCACAAGCCTGGCGACGCCGTCTATGCCCGTCTCGCCGGCCTGGGAGCCTACGCTGAACGCGTCGCCGTGCCCGTCAGCCTATTGGCTCACAAGCCGAAGGCGATCACCCACCAGGAAGCCGCGAGCCTTCCAACCGTCGCACTGACCACGTGGCAAAGCTTCTACGAACGTGCCAAACTAAAGTCCGGCGAAAGCCTGCTGATCCAAGCGGGCGCTGGTGGGATAGGCTCCTTCGCCATTCAGCTGGCCAAGCACATCGGCTAAAGTCCGGCGAAAGCCTGCTGATCCAAGCGGGCGCTGGTGGGATAGGCTCCTTCGCCATTCAGCTGGCCAAGCACATCGGCGCCAAAGTGACCGCCACGGCCAGCGCGGCCAATCAAGAGCTTCTCAAGTCTCTGGGCGCCGACATCGCCGTGGACTATGCGAACCAACGTTTCGAGGACGCCGGACCGTTCGACGTGGTTTATGACGGCGTTTGCGGGGACTTGGTGGTCCCTTCGATTAAAAGCGTGAAAGCGGGCGGCCGCTACGTGGGCTTGGTGCGGGTGGCCGACGAGCGTGCCTGGACCGAGACGGGTGTGCCGGCCCAGATCGCCGCGGACCTCGCCAAGGGTAACAGGCCCTATTGCGCGCTGGCGGCCGAACGTGGCGTGGAATTCCACGGACCCTTGACGCGAGCGGACGGCGCTCAGCTTGCCGAGATAGCGGCCTTGGTCGACGCTGGTTCGATCAAACCTCTCGTCAGCCAGGTGTTCGGTCTCGACGAATTGGCGAAGGCCTACGACACCATGGCGAGCCAACGCACCCGAGGCAAGGTTGTAATCGCGATTAAAGACTAGGGTTCGTGTTGCCAATCCCATCGCGGCGCCGGACCATTCGGTCCGCACCGCGATGAAGATTGGTTCAATGGCATAACTGCCGATGTAAGATGGGAGCATGGAAAAAAAGAGCTGGGCCAATGCCGACTGTCCGATCGCCCGCGCGGTTGATCTCCTCGGAGAATGGGGGAGTCTGCTGATCGTGCGCGAAGCTTTTGGAGGGACCACACGGTTCGACGCGTTTCAGAAGCGGCTCGGAATCTCGCGCAATCTTTTGACCACTAGGCTGAACAAGCTGGTCGACGGTGGGGTGCTAAAGCGCCGCCCGATCGCCACAGACGCCAAGCGTCAGGAGTACGTTCTAACGGAGATGGGCGAGGACTTGCTCACGTTGGTCGTGGCGATGCGCCAGTGGGGCGACCGCTGGCTGTTTACGCCAGATACCGTTCCAGCCGACCTGATCGACGGTCGGGACGGAGCCTTGGTTTCTCCCCTTGAGGTCCGCTCGGCCACTGGCCGTCCTTTGACCCTGGCGGATATTCGCCTGAAGCGCCGCCGCCGGTCTGAAGACGGTTGAACGCTCCGCGGCAACGCAAGAAAGCGCTGCCCTCCAGTTCTTTTCGGCGCGCTCCGCATCGGGTTCCAGTTTGGCGATTGTTAATAGGCGCATAAGCGTGACCCCGCGAA
>Ga0210400_10002322_pt1 | contig 17839 bp, 26 predicted proteins | sample IncBWH26MmetaG_FD_155456 | JGI IMG/M metagenome (GOLD analysis project Ga0210400, IMG submission 155456) | Forest soil microbial communities from Barre Woods Harvard Forest LTER site, Petersham, Massachusetts, United States - Inc-BW-H-26-M | ecosystem: Environmental > Terrestrial > Soil >...
TGCGCCCGTCATGGTGGAGGGGGCGTTCCGGGTGGAGGCGGCTTTCATGGTGGCGGGGGCGGTCACGTTGGAGGAGGCTCTCCGAGTGGAGGCGGATTTCATGGTGGCGGAGGCGGCCATGCTGGAGGAGGCGGAGGCGGCGGTCACCGCTGAGATCCAAGATATGAACGGCGTGAGGCACACGGTTGATGTGGCGGCCGGAAGCCTATATGAAGCCGTAGCTCTTGGGATGGCAGCGATCCGCACCGACGAATGGGTACCGGCATCGCTCAAGGGCTGAACCCCGTCAGGATTCGAGTCACGAACGTTGCGGTCGAGCACGAAGCTCAGGCTTATGGATTTCACGAAATGGCTTGACCGCAGTGGCGGCACACCGAGGGAGATTACAGAACGCAATTCGGTCAATTTTCGGGATGGAGAAATCGAATAGCAGACACTGATACACTTTGCCGATGAGGGAACCTCACCCGCGTTTGAAGACGCCGATGCGACTCGTAGAGCATTTGTATTTTGTCGCCGAAGACAACGATCATCATCTCGCGCGAATATGGGAACTGGTGAAAGATAGTCACTAGGCCCGCGGTCGCCGATGCGAAAACGGTGTTTCATGGCTCACTTCATAAGTTACGTTGTCCTATTGTGCATGTTGATTGCGCCGCTGTCGTTCGCGTCCGATCTAAAGATTACTCGCCGCACGACCGCTCCCGAAGCTCTGACGACCAACACGACATACATTCAAGGTCCTCGGGTGCGGCACGAGGCGCGTCCGGTTAACGGATACCAAGTATGGAGCGGCGGGCCTTGGGTTTCGCTGTATGGTCATCGGTTCGCAACTATCCTTCAATGTGATCGGAAGCAAGCCATCAGCATCATGGACCTGGAGGAATACACGACCTACGCTATTGACGACCTGGGCCGGCCTCTACGCAATCAGACCGCGCCGGTTCCGATCTCGCCCGTCAAAACTGAGCCATCGGGCGCAACTCTCCACGCGTACGTGGATGACGTTGATACTGGCGAGCGCAAGACCATGTTCGGGTACACCGTCCGCCACATCATCCGGGCGGAACGGCGCGTGCCCGGATCCGGAGCCGTATCTCAAGCACAAGAGATTAAAGGCGAAAAATGAGACGACGATGAACAGCGCCAAAATAATTTGCATGCTCCGGGTTGACTTGGCCCTGGTTTGGGAAACAGCGGAGATCAGCGAAGCCCTCATTCGGGCTGGCAAACGTGACGCCTTATAAGCCTAAGGATGGGCTTTTTCGGGGCTCGCTGGTAATAATGGTGCAAGAATGGTGCAAGTTTTCTCCGAAATGTGGTAGCGCTAGCGGGAATCGAACCCGCATTTTGGCCTTGAAAGGGACTTATGCGGCAATTTTCGCTGTTCTGGGAGCCGCATAAACACTAGAGATTTGCGTTTCTGCGCGGATTTTGCGTCAGAACTTGTATCAAACTTGTATCAGGCGGAACGGCGGGGAGACGGTAGGTGCTGGTAGCCCCGGCGGGAATCGAACCCGCATTTCTGCCTTGAAAGGGCAGCGTGCTAACCGTTGCACCACGGGGCCACAAACCAAGAAGTCTATCATAAAAGAAAACGTCTCTGTGACGCCCCGGATTCACTTATCGGGGAACAGGCCCGAATCGAATGTTCTGATACTGGTTGTCGAATTTCCATCCAGCAAGGAAACACCCCTCGTACGGGTCAACAACTCTGTGGCAGGCTTGTATTCTGGCAATAGGGATTCGAACTTTTCAATGATCGGGCGCAGTTCGTTGTACATGACGTTTACTCGCCATGGTGGTCTTCCTTCGACTCGTTGCTCGGTACAGTGATGCAGATATTTCGAGATCGACTCGTCATGGTCACGGGTATCGTATTTCTCCCATAAATCAGGTCTTGTCATGGAGTCGAGAACGGCCTTATCGGGCACTCGACCGGGCCAGATGCGTTCAGGTCCCAGAAATTTTGCGCCATGCTCGGACTGTGGTGTGACAACGTTCAGCCAGCACGATCCGCTGTGTCGCTACGGGAGTGTTCTCTGGCTACCGAATTGGTATGAGATCATCCGGAACCGTGACGAAGTTCGATGATCAGTCTGATCCGGCTCGCCCACCGTACATAGTCACCTTCCCATCAACCACGTTCGCCACGTAACGACCCTCACTGAGGAACTGCATCACTTTCTTTCCAGCCCTCGCCAATTCAGCCCATCGAGATCGCACGCGGCTACGGCGCGGTTCATTCTTCAGATGAGTACCGAATTCGACGAATCAGTCAGGCGCTTGGGGAATGATATGCTTGTTCAATGAACGAAGCGAGCGGAATTCATCTAGGGATCGTCTACTCACAGCGGCGGGATGATGCGGCTTGGCAGAACAAATACGATTATTTCGTTCAATTCAGCGGGCAGAAAAGTGAATACGAAATATCCGAAATAACGTCCAAGCCACATTGGCTGCAAAGAGAGCCCAACCGAACAGAAAACTAAGAATAGTTCCAAAAAGACCGCCAACCTGCCAGATACTCAGCGGCGAATTTATCCCAATGAAAGAGCCCACGATGAGCCAAAGAATAAATGCCAGCGCGATGAAGGTGAAACTCAACAGTCCCGTCGTCTGGTTGAGTGGACGCGGCATCCACCGGGCAAAAGCTAGATATATAAGAGCCAGAATGGCACAAACAAATGCTCCGAGAAGTTGCCAGAAAAATGGACCGAGGAAGATATTCTTGACCGGTAAATACAAATTCATCGGAGGGAGTATCCGTCCTATTGTGAGGAACGCACAAGTAGCCAATATAATTGCCGATACTGCGAACAGCTTTGCAGTCAGCATGTAACCCACTCCAAACAAAGCGGGATGGTGACGTTAATTCTTCGGATTGACCGACGACCAAGCATTCAAAAATAAATCAACACCGTCTTTGATATTGTCGCGGATGCCTTGGGCAGTCGGCTTCCAGATTATATCGCCCACGTTCCATGTTGTGACACCCAATACAAATTGGCCGTTCGGTTCTAAACGCGCATTCTGACGCAACTCAATGGCGACACTCGCGGCTTGGGCGTTGTCCGTCAAATTCAACTCAACGTATACGTAAGGGCTGCCGGGAAGCTTAACGCCCGCTTCTGGCGTTACGACACGTAATCCGGCCAGCCGCAGCTTCAGTTCAACGTCGGTCTGAATGGTTTCTGCAGTTAAGCTCAGCACCTTCGCGCCATCTGGAAGCTGTTCGACCACCACAAAAAGCGTACTAATACTCTTCAGACTCGCTATTGAATGTTTGCTATTTTGTGCTTGAGCGGATAAAGAGCTAACCGCGATCAAGAACATCGTCATGAAGCATGCGGTCAGTTGCGTTGTCATTTTTATACTCCCGCAGAAATGCGCTCATTTAGCACACTCATTGCCCGACGTATATAATTGCGGAGTTTTCTCTGTTGAGAACAGTATCTCCAGAATCCGGTTGGCAATCTTGCGGGGCAATGCCAGCTGGACCGACTCCGGCGCACTCTCTTCCAAACATAAATCTGTGTCAAGTAACATTTGTTGGCAGCTTTGATAGTACGCACAGTACCCATAGAACGGGAACATCCCCGGCGTCCAGTTTCAATTATTCCCGCGAGTCCAAAACAGGACTTGAATGATTTCATGTTGCCATTCACGCGGTAGCAATAACACTACCGCTTCGACGCCAGCGATATAGAGCATCGCAAAATCGAACCAATTGAATGGCGGAGGTGTGAAGCTGTATCATCAAGGCACGTCCTTTTGTGAATTGCGGGACGCGCCTTGCTCGAAACGACGGATTGTCAGTAAACTGCGCTCAGGCATCGGGTTCCTCATACGAGTCCGGTGCTCAGGGGCGCGTCTGTGTTTGAAGCACAGGCGCATAACCGTAGACCTACTTACCAGAGAAGTTAACGGTACGAAATGGTAAAATCCATCAGCGGTACGATACGCGGTAGTTGTGGGCGCGTGATAGAATCGGCCCGCGAAGAAGAACCACAAGACGAAAATCCCTGGTGCGGCCTCATCGCGGAGTGCTTTATGTTGAAATCATTGCCAGCGCATGTTGGGCGGTCCAGCTTGTTGGAAGTATTGCAATATCGTCGGCAGGTCGGCAGCATCAGTGCAAAAAGAATTTTGTTGCTGCCCGAAGCACGCCTCTCGGTTAAGTAAAGACTATGATAATTCGTCGCGTGGCAAGCGGTGGAATCGCTGCAAACGACTACCGTGGCAGACCGATGCAGAAAGACTTGAATTTGCCAAGCGTGCCTGTCCGTAGTTCTGCGGTTAAACCGGTAATTTACAAAAAACCAAAATTAGTTTCCACCACGGAAGCTTTCGATGCATCGCCGAAAGGCCGTGCCGGACAAGGAGGGTCATATATATCGCCGTCATCAGCATTTTGCAAACGCCGAATTCTATCTGAAGCCAGTACGTCATTCCGTTCGCTGAGCCGAGCGCAATGAAACGATAGGCATACTGAACCTCAAAACCAAGATAGATTATAAAAAGGATTACGGTCGCGGCGAAAATAGGTTTAGGTGCCAGCCACCATATTGCCAAGCAAATTGCAACATCGCCCACTGCATAAAAACATGTCGACAAAATAACCAGAGCTGTACCGGTGGAAAGCTGCACAAGCGGGAGGGAGAAAGTTGTGGCAAGCGCTCCAAGAAAAGCCAGCGGTAGCCACTCCCAAATGCTAACTCTTTGTCCGATACCCTTACAATCGCGGATAACTATGCCAGCTGAATAGACTGTTAGAAAGGCGGCGAATGCTGACAAGACCTCCGGTGGCGATGATGTTGCGCCATAATATGTGAGAACCAGCGCCCAAGTAAGAGAAAATAAGGCTGCCGAAGTGAACAAACGAGCGTTGTGCAGGAGGAAGGCGGTTGCGCATCTGATGCTGTAAAACATGCACAGGAACGTCGTTATCCATGAGAGGCGGTACGTTTCAGGCAGAAGGTCTGTGGGCACGTTGAAAACCCTCGGTCAAGATAAGCGGGAATTTCCGATTTGGCCTTCTTGCTCGTGCGCATCCTACGCTTCTCCTGCCGTAAAGACAACGAAATTGCCAACACCGCGAGCCCTCTGGAATTCTCAGAAACCTGAGGGACCCGTCGTCGTGATAGAATCCGCGCACGGTTTCACATGCCGAAAATCCCCGGAAGGCTACTTGCGGATTTGCATCCAAACGGCACCGTACGGATCGTGTTCATCGCGACCAACGGCGGCGGGAACGGAACCCCATTCACAGCAAAGAACCTCGACGCAGCCGAACTTATTTTCATGACGTGCGGGCTCACGCCGATACGGGCTGCGGCAATACGGGCAGAACTCGAACGCAACAAGGTCGCCAGTACGCAGACAAACTTGGACGATGCGGTGGTGGAAAAGTTTCGTTACACGAGACCATAGCCTGAACTCCCACTAACACACCGGCCGTGGAATAAATCCGGGCGGCAGCGATTCCGCGCCTCTCGGCGGGGAGACTGTGACCCGCTGACCACCACAGATGCTAGGCCCACAGGCTAAGTGAATGATACTATGTGGTGAAAGGAAAAATCGGATTCGTCCGCAAGTACCGGCAGATAGGTTACAAGTGAAAGATTCTTGGGAGAAAAAGATAGGTCAAGTGACCGTGGTCTACTCAACACAAGGCGTAGTGGAATGCGGTTTTATTCACGACTGTGAATGCAGGCACTGAAACGTAGTCAGCATGACCACCGCGCAAAGTACCCGCCAACTTACACGTGAAGAGATCGAGGGCCTACCTCGATTCGTGGAATTTGTTTCGAGATATCACTCCAAGTTGTGAAGTGGCGCAGCCTCAGCATAGAGTTGACGTAGTTTGGCCAACGACATTTCATCGGATTTCAGATCGATTTCAGCGACAGCGAACTCATTCTGCACGGTTTCTGGTGGTGCGATTACGAAGCCACGCGGACGCGTGGTACGGCCTTGAGATGAAAACTCCGGCGTTCCCCCTTCGTCATTGGGCGTCTCATTACGCTACGGAATATGCGTTCGATAGGAGTTTCGCTGGTGGGACGAGAGCGGGGCATAACGTCTCCCATACTGAGTTGCGTGGAACACGCGGCTGCCAAGTCATCCTTCCGTATACCCGTGATCTGCCCGGCACTGGCTATCCCCTCAGTTTGCGCGTTGTCTGTCGGCAAGCTGATCTAGGCCAGAGCCGGGCACATCACGCGTCCTAGAGGAAATCGTTGTGCACTACATGCACGGAAGTGACGGTTCGGTCACGACGTTCCTCAAGAAGCAGGCGGTCAAGCTTCTTGAGTACAAGTTTCATTTTTGCCAATAGTCGCCGTCGAGTTTGTGAATTGCAGTCCGTGAGTTGTAGTAACAGCGCGTCAACTGTTTTCGAGAGTGTCCTGAAGTCTTCGTCGGCCACAATAACTAACTCCCATGTTGTAATCCCAATGTTAACGTGCGTAGAGTAGCCTTAGCTAGCGACCGTCGGAATAGGGTAAAACCCCTATTTTTTTCACAGGTGTTTACCCCGGCCCGGTCCACGGTAGTGTCACCATCAAGCCAGCGGTCCAACTCTGGGAGAAGGTCGCCCGCGTAACCTTCGCGGCGAAGCTCTGTGAGAAATTCGTAGAGACTTCGAACGGTGCTCACTTCTATCCCAAGCTAACTCGCGCATCGCGTGCTGCTGACCGGCCCGGCGTAGGTTGTCCCCTCAGCTTGCTCTTTTTTTGTGTGCAAGCTCACCTACCCCAAAGCCGGGCCGGTCACCGCACGCGTCCTGGGAAATCGTTGCGCACGACATGCATGGAAGTGACGGTTCGGTCACGATGTTTCTCAAGAAGGAGCCGGTCAATCTTGATGAGCAGGAATAAATCATTCGACCCCGACGCTGGGAACAGGGTCGCGGTTTGAATCCTCTGAGCGATGGCGGCTTTCACGTGCCTTTCTTAATTCTCGTGCTAATTCCCGCCGCAAAGCTGCGGGCTGAACTGGAACGCAATCAAAGCTTGTCGCGTAATTACGAGGATCGACGACGCGGTAAACGCTCGGCCTAGTGGAGCCAGCGAAATGTCAGATGAGTTTCAGCCTTGAGCTTTTGGACCCGCTCCTTCACCTCAACGCCAGTTAGAATTCCTTTTTCCGCTAATAGCTCGAAAATGGCCTCAGTCAACATCATGTTGTAATGCGCAATTTCCTGAATGGTTGCAGTTACCCTTCCAGTCTTCTCATCTTGTTCCATCGTGACCTCCACATACTTGACACCGACAGTGTAGCCGCGTAGTTTACTTCATAATTATGTGCCGCAGGGAGGAAACACATGCCCGGCGAAGCCTTGGTCGAGATGACATTGGTATGCAAACACTGTGGTACTGAGCAAATGATCCTCGTCGTCGCAGGTAAGGGATTTGCACAGATGAACGAACGATTTATAACATGCGTGGAGTGCAGGAAGGATTTTCCCGCGATGGTCCCCGATAGGATTGTGGGCGGGCCGCTCCGCGCGTAGTCGCGCCAGGCACGGTAGCAGAATCCGTCAAGGACGAGAGATCATGGCGAAAATCCCCGGTAGGCTTCTCGCAGACTTCCTGCTTCATTCAAAGGAGGTATTTTATGACGACGATTACGACGAAAGACCGAACACGGATTTATTACAAGGACTGGGGTAAGGGACAACCGATTGTTTTCAGCCACGGCTGGCCGCTGACTGCGGATGACTGGGACGGGCAGATGCTGTTCTTCGGGCAACATGGCTATCGCGTCATTGCGCACGACAGGCGAGGTCATGGGCGCTCCAGCCAGACGTGGGACGGCAACGAAATGGACACCTATTCGGACGATCTGGCGGCGCTACTCGAAACGCTCAATCTCAAGGACGTTATCATGGTTGGGCATTCCACTGGCGGTGGCGAAGTCGCCCGCTATCTCGGTCGCCATGGCACCAAACGAGTTGCTAAGGCGGCGCTTATCAGTTCCGTGCCACCGCTCATGCTGAAGACGGACAAGAACCCTGGCGGGCTGCCCATATCGTTCTTCGACGACCTCCGGGCAGCACTCGCGGCCAACCGACCACAGTTCTACAAGGACATCACGCTCCCGTTCTATGGATACAACCGCCCCGGCGCAAAGATTTCCGAAGGCATCCGTGAACACTGGTGGTTGCAGGGAATGTTGGGTGGCGTCAAGGCCCACTATGACTGCATCAAGGCTTTCTCGGAAACCGACTTTACGGAAGACCTGAAGAAGATCGACATCCCCGTGCTGGTGATGCACGGTGACGACGATCAGATAGTGCCGATCGGCGCTGCGGGTCTAATGTCCGCTAAAATACTAAAAAACGCGACCCTGAAAGTCTATCCCGGTTTTCCACATGGAATGCCCACGACCAACGCGGACCAGATCAACGCCGACCTGCTTGCCTTTTGCAAAGGCTCTGCAACATCGGCAGCGGCGTAACCTGGGAGTCGCAAGCTCTGCGGCGGAACATACATACCGATAAGACCGTTCTACGAAGTCAAAATGCTTGACACCCGAACGCCGCTCGCATAAAAAGATGTGGGTAATGGTGGTACTGGAACTACCGCTCTGAAATCTGACGGAACAAGCGTGTTCCAAAGGCACACCTTCTGCGATTTGGAAGTGTGCTAGAGGAGACCTTATGCCTGCTACCCAGCCGAGCAAGAAACTTCGCGCGCTTTGTCACGAGCATCACATGGAAATGAGGCTTAATCAGAACCTGTTGCACAGCGAGGGTGACGCTATACGAACGCTCACATATGTTTGTACGGAGCCCGATTGTCTTGTCCACTACAACAGATCTCGTGGATACTTCATGCTGGGCCAAAACGGAAACATCGAGGAGCAGGGCATGGTTCCCAGAGTCCGATGTCCCCACGATGGAGCGCCCATGTATCTCGACGAAATCGGTGTGGAGAAAAGAGATTTTCGCCTGTGGAGATGCCCGCAATGCGAGGCGAGACGAAGTAATGAAGAAGGGCTGATAGGGTCGCAACCATCGCAAACACTTTAGGTTGTTGCAGGCAAGGCCCGCCGAGGCCTGTAATAGCGGGCATTGCTGCCGCCGAAATCTCTCGCTGCCTACTCATTCTCGGCTAGCGGATCTCCCCCACTCCTCGACCCGCCCTTCAAGCTGGAGGCCGACTGCAAATTTTGTGCTCTCCAGGCGTCGGCAGTAAACCACGCGCGCCAGCGACTTGACGCCTTCCTGTGGGGAGGTAACCAGCACATGCTTCCCCGGAACGTAAATCCAGTCAGTCACGATACGCGCGCCTAGAGGGCTCACATTTTCAGTGACTGCCTTCTGATTAATTCCCGATTCGTCCAAACGCAAAACTTCTACCATCACTGTCCTCGCGGTGCGCTTTTCATATCGGCCGGTGGGTACACGCATCTGGCACTTGCTCTCCGCCGGTCCCTAAATCGGCTACAGGCCAAGTTACGTGTGAATAATATAATAAAGGATGGAGGGAGTTGCCAAGGGTCGTAAATCCGATAAATACCTTAATCGAGGGACGGAAATCTGCCGTGTATTGCCAACAGCAACTCTCGATGAGGAATCGAGGTAGTGGGAATCGGAATTCTGACCTCGACAGTGCATGGGGCTAAACTCGGCCCGAACAGAGGGACTGGGCCGAATCCCGGTTCGTCATCCTCGGCTAAATAGTTGCCCTTGTTCTGCTGGTTGGTGAGACTTCGTAACCTCCGGTGCTACCTGCTTTCGCCATAAGTTACGGAACATTTCGACGGTTGCGGGGCTATACCCGGCGTAGTGATTATTTGCGAAAACATAGATCGGGACGTTTCGTTTGTAAACTTTGCCGAGAATATCCGCCCATTCCGACAACTCCCCGCTCCGGTCTACGATGATCTTGTCCCAGACTTTCGTCTGAGCCTCGATATCCTTTCGGTCGCCCAAGAACCGAACGTACGTGAAGTCAGTGGTGATGGGATCGAATTTCTCGAACCATTGCGCCGGGCGCACCATCACCCAACTCTGATCTATCAGAGCTAGAGCAACACTGTGCTCCCGCAGAGTCTCCACAAACTGCGGGACAAGCCAATGCTTGTTTCAAATCCCGACGGCAAACTTGTGATCTTTCGGAAGCTTTTTCAGGAACGGTTTCAATCGACGCGGAAAATCGTTTACGCCGCGAAATACGGTGTTGTTGAAATACCCGAATTGGAGTAACAGGGGTCCCAACTTCTCACCCAGAATATCCATGACTTCGATGAACTCATTTAATTCAGCATCGCAATCCACGAGAACTTTCTCATGCGTTATGACTTGCGGACCCTTCGCGGCGAAGATGAATCCGGGTGGCGTCTTCGCGTTCCAGCCCTTGACCGTTGAGACCGAAGGCGTCCTGCAGAACGTGCTGTCCACCTCAACGGTGTCGAACTTCGTCGCGTAGTGAGCGAGGTAGTCTGCTGGCTTCATGCCAGGCGGATAAAACGTGCCGGGCCGTCCAATTGCTCGGAACGCCGACGTACCAATTCGAAGATGATTCGGTTCAGACACGACGGAATGATATCACCCGGCGCAGCTTGTTCTCGCTGGCTACAACTCGGAAGCCGTCCTCGAATTTGCTCCCGAGACGTCATATCAATCAGGTATATACCTCGTAGTGAATTAAGCATACTACAGTGAACACTGTATGGGCGACTCGTTTTGATCCTGATATCAAGCTTTGCATGGTGGCAGAAACCTCGCAGACGAAATTAGTATCCGGCTTCGAAAGAGAAAAACTCATCCTGCGCCAAACTCAGGTCCTTGCTGGGTTTCCTCGAATTACCGATCGTGACGGGAGACTTGTTTATGATTGGCGAACAGAAACGCCTTGTCTGTACGAATCATGAGTGTGGTGCGGAGTTTATTGTTCTGAGGAAGCCCTCCGTCGAAAAGCAGAACTTGCGCTGTGCTTGTGGAAGCGAACTGAAGAAATACTATCACGCACCTGAAGTCCGCATTTCCGAGGGCAATATATGCCGCGATGATATGACGTTGGTCAGGTCTCAGGGTGAGTCTAGAGACTAATGAAATACGATGACTCTTACCGGGCACCGCGTCATCCTTTGGTAGTTGATGTGGTGGTGACTGAAATTCAATCTGGGGTTCAAATTAGCGAGCGCACCAAGGACTTAGGCCCCTGTGGATGCGGCGTGACCACGGCGACACCTTTCCCCGCGGGAACCAGGATCATGCTAAAGGTGACCTATAGAGAAGAGACGATAACGGCGTTTGGCAGGGTGGTGTATGGCCGACCTGACATCGGCATGGTAATCACGTTCACAATCATTGCGCCGGAAGTCCAAAAACTTATTGCGGGTTGGATAGCTGAGCTTGAGATGTCGAATGCGAGCTAAGGAGTTCCAAGGAGTCACATGGGCGAGATCTGTCAGTGTTGAGGTGCATGTGCGAAGCGTATGGCCTTATGCACGTAGAGAGCTTCATCGGCACGCCTCATGAGCGCTTCGGCTGTATCAGCTTCCTCATATTGAGCCCATCCCCGGGAGCTGGAAACAAGGATCCTGTCCTGGCCCATTTCAATCTGAAAGTCTGTCAGACGGGACAAAACCACGTCTATCTTCTCCGATGGGCAGTCGGGAAGTATCACTAGAAACTCATCACCGCCCAGTCGCACGGCTGTATCTGAGGCACGGATGCCTTTGTTCAACCGTCGAGCAAATTCCTTCAGAACCAGATCGCCAGCAGCGTGGCCAAAACGGTCGTTAATGCCTTTGAAATTGTCTAAGTCCAGGAGGAGCACCATAAGGGGATCGCCGCGTCTCTCCGTACTGGCGATTTGCCTTAGCAGGTGCTCCTCACCAAAGCGTTGGCTATACAACCTAGTGAGGGGGTCAAGAATTGCCAATTGGTAGAAGGCTTCTGCTCGCACTCGTTGTTCCGTCGCAACTTCTATCTGACTCGAAAGATTGTTCCGTGATTGCCTGAGAAGGTGCTGCTGATAGAGCATATAAATATTGAAAATCAACACCAAACCGAGTAATCCACGTACGGCTACTTCAAGTTCCAGCTGGGAAAAGAAAATTATTGTCGCCAAGGATTTTGGGAAGTGATAGGGATACGATTGCTCCCATGAGCAGCATGATCACAAGTATGGTATTCCCCTAGTCACGGCGGACAAATTTGTCCGGCGACGTAGGCTCCCTCGGCGCACATTTCCCTCCATCGCCGGCGGACAAAAATGTCCGGGAAATAGACGATCTTAGTCGGCGATGTTGAAATTCTAAGTAGACGAGTGCGAGTAGCCGATACCGCTGGCGCGGTGTCCCGCTTCGCCCGTCACATCAAAAACGAAAACCGTCCGCTTCGCGGACACAGGCAGAAGGACGAATATGGAGACAGCAATCTCAATAGTGCTGTACGACCCGACTGGACGTCAGACGGGCGAGGCATATCCGCCAGATTCAGTCTGAACCCGGCACCACGAAGAACGAAGAGAGATCGACGAGTCGCAGACGGAATGCCGGGAACGTGGTGTTAAAGCTAGGCCGTCCCGCCTGGTGCGCCTGCGGAGCTACACTGGCCGGAAAGCGTCAAGGGTACAAGTGGTGCTCCGAGACATGCCGGAAACGTCTGGGACGTGAAAATAGCCCGGAATCACCCATACAAAACAAAGGGGTTGCGGACGCGAAATCGGATGCCTGGTGGGGTAGCAGCTTGGGAGTCTCAAAACCTCCCCAAAACGGCGCAGAAGCGGTTTCGTAAGTGGCGCGAATCCCGAGCACAAAGACCCTCGCTTTGCATACTCCCTTGGGTGTTTGGCTTGTCGTTTGCGCTAGCTGCCTATTCGCCTGCCTGTCCCCTAAACTGTCCCTTAACTGTTCCTTCGTCCAGTAGGACTGGAGGCGAGCGGTTGTTAACCTGAGCACGGGTGATGAATCACGCGGATCCTCTACTTCCTTCCCGAAAACACTTTGGAATAGGAAAGGCGAATATCATGCGCGCTTTCATTGAGCACTTTTGTCCCTCAAGTCACTACTGCAATATCCGCGGCCCTGGTCACGTGAATGCACGCCCCGTTCGCCGCCGGAATGATTTTTGCAGGTTGGCAGGTCTCCTGGTTCTTCTCTTGGGAGTCTTCCCTCTTTCAGGGTGCACGGGCCTGGCAAATGTGAGCAGCAGCGCCGGCGGCAAGCCCAGCAATAACGCTCCTATGTCCGCCCCCCCGTCAATTACGGCGCAACCGGTTAGCCAATATGTTACGGTCGGGCAAACGGCAACTTTCTCGGTGATAGCGGGGGGCACGTCCCCGCTCAACTACCAGTGGCAGAAGAACGCAGCGGTAATTGACGGCGCGACTTCTTCCTCGTATACCACTCCAGCCACCACGAGTTCCGACGATCGTGCGCTGTTCACGGTGGTGGTTACCAACAGCGTAGGCAGTGCGACCAGCAACCCCAGCACCCTTAACGTTGCCGCCGGAGCTGGTATAGCGATTTCGGTTTCGCCAACTAACACGACGGTCGCGGCTGGAGCGACCCAACAATTCAGAGCTATGGTGACCGGCAATTCAAACAGCTCAGTTACTTGGGGCGTGAGCGGAGCGGGTTGCAGCGGCGCAGCGTGCGGTACAATCGATAGGAGCGGTCTTTATAGAGCTCCTGTGGCGATTCCCTCCCCGGCGACCGTGACCGTTACCGCGGCTAGTGTGGCAGATCCGTCCAAAACGAATTCGGTGTTCCTGTCTATCGTATCCGCGGCTTCCACCACTGCGACCGGCAACCTTAATATTCCTGCCACCCACCCCAGGCTATTCTGGAACGCAGCTCGAATCTCGACGGCAAACAGTTGGGTCGCCAACACGAGTTACCCGGGGGTCTCGGTCGATTACCGGCCACTCGACTATTACGACATGGCGTTTACCTGCTTCATCATGAACAATGCCGCCGCGTGTTCCACGGCCATAAACGATGCCGTTGCATTCGTCCCGACCAGTTCAAACGGAATAGGCGTCGGCGACGACAACATGCGCCGAAACGGCGAGTGGATCATGTTGGTGCGCGACTGGTTAGCGCCGGGATGCGGCAAGATTCAGTGCCTGACCAGCGCACAAGCAAGCACCATCGATTCCAATTGGAGCCTATGGCAATCCAATCAGGACAGTCCCGCGCAGACTTGGGGAAACATCGGCATGCCCGCCAACAACTATTTCGCCGGGCAGTTTCGCAATGACTTCGATTTCGGGATTGCCAGCTATAACGAGAATGTTAATGCGGCCACAAGTCTGAACAACGCCATTGTGAATCGCTGGAACGATCTATCAAATTTTGTGTCCCTCACCGGATCAGGAAAAAATGCCGGGTTGGGTTACGGCTTGCACAGTCAGGAAGGCGGAGGAGAATACGGCCGTTATTCCCTGAACTATTACGCTCTGCCCCTGGCTTCATCGGCGGTGCTCGGCCGAGATATGTGGACCGAGACACCGGCGTTCGAGGCTGGTGTGCTACAGACGATTTACAACACCATGCTTACCCCAACAACTGGCCGCAGCATTTGGGATGGATTCACTTGGGCGGACGACGAAAACTGGGCGGACGGGGCGAATTGCGGATATCAGAGCCACAACGGACCCGATAGCCATGGCGGATGCGGAATGTCCAGCCAGTACTACGGCGATTTCATGCAGGCGGCCGCAACCGAATATAATTCCATCAACATTGGAAAGTATGCCAGGCAATGGATGAGCACCGTCAATCCCGCAATTGGCCCCATCTTTAAATCCGTCGATCCGGGAGGATCGAGCTTGGCCTTTTCAAATTTGCCGCTCGACTATTATTCTTCCGGCGCACAGTATTTGTACGCTCATGACAATTGGACATCCAATGGAACTGTTCTGCTCTGGCAGATGGGCTTGAACCAAGGCGGAAATCCAAGTCCCTCGTCCGCCCTTGGCACTGGGCACTATCATCAGGATGCGGGTACGTTCCAGGTATCGCGCAAGGGCGTGAACATCATTCGAGAGACGATGGGCTACAGCCAAACAGTGGCCGGTTACAATGGCAGCGGGACTGTGGATTCGGCAATTGGATTCGCCCACAACCAGCCACTCATGGGCGGCCAAGCATCCATCAATGTATTTGGGGGATGCGCCGACGGACCCGGCGTTGTTAAGAGATTGGAGACACAACCGGGGTTTGTCTTCGCCGCTACCGACCTGACGTTGACCTACAAGGACACCGCATGCGATTCAGGCCACCCGGAGAGACAGAATCCTTATGTGGTTTCCGCAGTGCGCGAATATTACTATCTCAGGTCGATCAACGTCCTGGTGATTGTGGATCGCCTGCAAAGCGACGCCGCGACGCGCAGTACCACTTTCGTAAGCCATTGCGAGACGGTTCCAAAAGTAGCCTCCGCGACAATCGCTTGCGTGGATGGGTCACAGGAAGCGCTTTACACAGCCCTGCTTCCCGCCAATCCTTCCATTGCCATCGTGGCCGAAAACGCCAACGGAGCCAACGATCCGAACTGGCAGTATCGCATCGAGGCAAATAACAGCAATCCTGGAAACGTGGTTAGCCACAATATTTATACGATTCAACTTGGAGATGCGGCAGGCTTCAATCCACTGACGCCAAGCATCGTGGATTCCGCTCCCGGCAGTCCGAGCACGGGAACGTTCACGATTACACTCGGCCCCAGCGACTCCCTGATGCTAAATAAGGGAACCACGTCGTCCGGCGGCACAATCAAGGCGGCTGGAAATACAAGCTCGCTTACCACGACGGTCCAGGGTATGACCATTACCGACACAGGACCAGTATGGGGAGCGCCATGAGCGCCGGTCGCGCCCTTCAATGCCACGTAATTTTCGCGGTGACCGAAGGAGCGAATAAGGTGCAGGCATTCGAAGATCAAGCGCGCGGGCAGCGCGAGCCGCAAAACCGCCACTGCTCAATTCACAGCAATGGTGATCGGTAATTCGAACACCTCAGTTACTTGGGGTGTGAGCGGAGCCGGTTGCAGCGACGCAGCGTGTGGTAGCATTTGGAGTGGCGGACTTTACACACCGCCGTCGAGTGTGCCCTCCTCAGCGACGGTCAGTGTGGTGGCGACCAACGTGGCAGACACAACGAAATCGGCCTCGGCGAGCGTGGCCGTTGTCACGGCAGTTGCGGTGCTGCTCAGCATCAGCCCGACAAGCACTTCTGTTATTGCCGCCAGAATGCAGTCTTTCACGAGAAGCGTCACCGGAATTTGGAACACTGCGGCGATCGCTACAGCGACCGGTGCAGCGGGTCCGTCCAAAGCGGATTCCGTGTTCCTCTCAATTGCCCCCACGACTTCAACGAACGCGATCGACGGCCTTAATATTCCCGCGACCCACCCGAGGCTATTCTGGAGTTCAGACCGGTTGGCGAAGGCACGGAGTTGGTGGGGCCAGCACAGTTACACACCAAACTATTCCAATCCGAATCCTTTTGATCCTTACGACACCTTGCTTGCTTGCCAGATGTCGAACAACCAAACCTGGTGCAACGCTCAGATCAACTGGGCCGTTAACTTGAGTGAAGCGAGCTGCTATCAAAGCGTCGGTTGCGATTCCATGCGCGTGTACGGCGAGGCTGTGATGCTCACGTATGACTGGCTTTACGCCCGGATGACGGCTACACAGCGCGCGAACATCATGAATAACTGGAACACCTGGCAGAATTATCTCGATACAAGCAATAGCTGGGGTAACACAGGAATGCCTTCGAGCAACTACTTTGCCGGAGCGTTCCGCACCGACTTCAGCATGGGAGTAGCAACACTGGGCGATAACACCCAGGCCACGAATTTCCTCAACTATGCCTTGAACAATCGCTGGCCGGCAGTGGTGAATTTCGTTTCTCCTACTGGAAACGGAGCCCTGGCCGGGAAAGGCTATGCGATGCCCCAACAGGAGGGTTCACAATACGGGCGGTATTCCCTGTCTTATTATGCGGTGTCGCTAGTAACTTCCGCGCTGATGAGACGGGATTTAGGGCAGGAGAGCTTGGCGTTCAAGGCAGGAGTGCTAGAGACGATCTACAATACGATGCCAACGCAAACGGTATCGCGTGGAATGTACGACGGATTTACGTGGAGCGATGATGAAAACTGGATCGCAGGCGCTACCCTGTACGGTGGCGGCGGGATGCAGTCACGTTATTACGGCGATTTCATGATGGCTGCCGCACAGGAGTTCCCTACTACAGCCATTGGTAAGGTGACGCGGCAGTGGATCAATAAAGTGAATCCGAACGTCGGCGCGATGTGGAAGGCGGTCGATCCCGGCGGCAGCACACAAGCGTTCTCGACTTTGCCGCTCGACTATTATGCTTCCGGCCCGCACTTCGCATTCTGGCGAAGCAGTTGGAATACCAACGCCAGCGCGCTCTTTCTGCAAATGGGGCAGACTTTCGGCGTCGGCCACACTCACTTTGATGTGGGAAACTTCCAGTGGTTCCGTTCGGGCGCGTACTTAATACGTGAAACCCCAACTTACACTACGACCGTAGCGGGCTATAACTCATTGGGAACAGTGGACGGCAGCTCAGGCTACGCGCATAACGTTCCGCTCATCGGAGGGCTCCCTGGTGTGACTGCCGGCTGCAGCGACAGCAATGCCGTCGTGCGACGCATGGAGAGCCAGCCCAGTTATGCCTATATCGACACCGATATCGGCGGGACTTACACCAACAACGTCTGCGCCGGCAACCATCCGGAACGCGAGAATGCGTACGCCAAACACGTGGAACGCGAATTTATTTTCTTCCGCGACATTGAGGTACTACTCGTTCTTGACCGCTTGCAGTCGGACAC
>Ga0210400_10002323_pt1 | contig 17839 bp, 12 predicted proteins | sample IncBWH26MmetaG_FD_155456 | JGI IMG/M metagenome (GOLD analysis project Ga0210400, IMG submission 155456) | Forest soil microbial communities from Barre Woods Harvard Forest LTER site, Petersham, Massachusetts, United States - Inc-BW-H-26-M | ecosystem: Environmental > Terrestrial > Soil >...
TCCACATGGCGTTTGGAAATCCGTACGGGGCGCACACGGGCGCGGAGTGGTATTCGTCGACGCACATTGACGTGGTGGGACGAAAGTTCGATATCTGGGTGGACGGCGAACAGATCATGCGGGGCGGGCAGTTCTTGATTGAGGCGTAGAGCAGCTATTGGCTGTTGGCCCTTGGCTTTTAGCTCTTGGCATCCGGCGATTGCGTAAAGACCTGCGCTTCGTATCAGGGCATCGCTTTAGCGATGCCGTAGCGACTCAGTGATTCCTGCCCCTTTAGGGGCTGTCGTCAGCGGGACGGGCGAGGACACCCTTCGCTCCACGAACTTCGATGATCCCCTCTTATCGGCACGCATTCAATTCGAACTTCACTCCCGAAAAATACGAACAGTTGCGGCGCGAGATGACCGCGCGGTGCGGCATGGAAGTCCCATTCGCGCTTTGCGAGACGCCATGCTTCTTTCCGCATGCGCTGGTCGAGAGCATGGGGGAGGATGGGAAAGCGCTGATCCGGCAGTTGGTGGAGAATCCCGAGTACCGGGCGCGCTCCGAGGCTTCGATTCCCGCCAAGTTTCGGGTGCCAAATGAATCGCCGCATCCCATGTTTATCCAGGTGGACTTCGGTCTGGTGCGGGATTCGGCGGGCGAGCTACAGCCGAAGCTCGTCGAGTTACAGGCCTTCCCTTCCCTTTACGCGTACCAGCCGGTCTTGGCGCAGGCTTACATCGACGTCTTCGGACTTGATGAGAAGCTTCGCTACTTTTTGAGCGGGCCGGATTCGGCTTCGTACAAGCGGCTTTTGCAGGACGCGATTGTCGCCGAGCACGATCCGGCTAATGTCGTGTTGATGGAGGTGCACCCGGAGGAACAGAAAACGCGTCCGGATTTTCTGCTGACCGAGAAGCTGCTCGGAATTCGAACAGTGTGCATCACGAAGATTCGCAAAGAGGGGCGGCGGCTGTTTTACGAGGACGCGGGCAAGCGGGTCCCGATCAAGCGGATTTACAACCGCACCATCGTGGATGAACTGGAACGCAAGGGCGTGGCTTTGCCGTTTGATTTTCGGGATGAGCTGGATGTGGAGTGGGCGGGGCATCCGAACTGGTATTTCCGGATCAGCAAGTATTCGATTCCGTATTTGAAGCATCCGTCGGTGCCGAGAACGTGGTTTCTGGATCGACTGCCGGAAATGCCGTCGGATCTGGAGAATTTTGTGCTCAAGCCGCTGTATTCATTCGCCGGATCGGGCGTGGTGATTGCGCCTTCGCGCAAAGAAATTGAGGCGATTCCGGTCGCACAACGCAGCGACTACATTCTGCAGGAGCGATTGAATTTCACGCCGGTGGTGGAGACGCCGCACGGCGCGACCAAGGTCGAATTGCGGATCATGTATGTGTGGCTCGATGAATTAGTTCCGGTGCTGACGATCGTGCGTATGGGCCGGGGCCTGATGATGGGCGTGGATCACAACAAGAATATGAAATGGGTAGGATCGTCGGCGGCACTAGTTCATGGTTAGTGGATAGTGGCATAGCTACAGTTTGCTCGATGGCGACAGTTCGCGGGCGGGGCCCGCGGCCACACGAGCGTAATATATTTGCTCCTTTATTTGGGGAAAATCCATCAGATGGTCATGTCTGTAATGCTGAAGAAGTTCGGGTCTGGATTTGTCTGCAGCCGGCGCGCGACTGCGATGCTGCTGGTACTACCGGCGGCTTTAATCGCGATGCCTGCCGCTGCGCAGACGTCCGACAAGAGCGCCGTCGATCATTACGTCGATCATTACTATGAACCCCTGCCGCAGGAAACGGGCGCAGCGGGGCTGAAGCTGATGTTGCGGCGCCTGCAAACCACGGGGCGGCTGATGCAGGTGGATGCGCATCCCGATGATGAAGACGGCGGGATGCTGACGCTGGAGGCGCGCGGGAAAGGCGTTTCGACGCTGCTCATGACGCTGACCCGAGGCGAAGGTGGGCAGAACGAACTGGGCAGCAATCTGTTCGACGTGCTGGGCGTGGTGAGGACATTAGAGGTGTTGGCCTCGGGTCGCTACTATGGCATCGAGCAAAGATTTTCGCGAGTCGCGGACTTCGGCTATTCAAAGACTCCGGAAGAAACGTTTCAGAAGTGGCAGGGTCACGACATTCCGCTGGGCGATATCGTGCGAGTGATCCGGACGTTTCGCCCTGACGTGCTAATCGCGCGATTTTCGGGCACGGAACGCGACGGGCACGGACATCACCAGGCATCAGCGATTTTGACGAAAGAGGCGTTCCGCGCAGCGGGCGATCCGAAGCGTTTTCCGGAGCAAATCGCAGAGGGCCTCCAGCCCTGGCAGCCGAAGAAGTTGTACATCGGGAATGTGTGCGGCTTCGGAGCCTCGACCTGTGATGCTGCCAATTACACGGTAAAGCTGAACACTGGAAAAGAAGATCCGCTGCTGGGCGAATCGTATGTGCGGTTTGCGGTCGAGGGATTGCGGCATCAGCGATCGCAAGCGCTGGGCGGCGTCTCGATTCCCAAGGGCGATCGATTTGCCTATTACAAGCTGGTGGATTCGGTGGTGGATTCGCCAAAAGACAAAGACGGCCACGAGCAGGATTTCTTCGATGGAATTGACACGACGCTCGTGGGACTGGCGTCGAGACTCGGGAACGAAGAGAAAAAGGTGCCATGGCTGAGTGATGAACTATCTCGTATCCACCAACGGATTGCCGAAGTTGAGCACAACCCTGATAGCGACTCGGCAAAGAGCTCGATAGCTCTCCTGAGCGGACGAAAGGCGGCTGATGATCTGCTGCAGCGTGTTCGAGAATCATCGCTGTCCGATGACGCGAAAAAGTTGCTTACAAGAGAACTTGAGTCGAAGCGCAATCAGTTCCAGCAGGCAGCGAACGTCGCACTAGGAGTCAAGTTCACTGCAACCTACGACGCCCCACCCGCGTCTTCTCCCGAATCGGCAGCGATGGCCGTTCCCGGAGAAAGTGTTGCCGTGAAGTCGTTGGGCAGTGTCACTGGAGGAACAGTGGTTTCGGCGAAGTTGATCTTGGACGCCCCGAGTTGCCAACAGACCACGCAAGGAGCAAAGTCGGCCGACAAACCTTCAGCAGCCGAGTTCGATTTCCGCATCACGCCGTGCGCGAGGGTCGGCTACACACGGCCGTATTGGCATCGACACGATCCAGAGCGCGACGCGCTGAATACGATTGATGAGCCAGCGTATCAAACGCTCCCCTTCCCGCCACCGCCATTTCATGTGCGCATGGAATATCAATATCAAGGGCTTGCTGGATCAATCGAAATTCCCGTCATGGTGCGGTTCAAACAGTCTGACGGAAGCCAGGGCGAGCATCCGCTGGCGATTGGCCCGAAATTTTCAATTGCGTTGTCACCATCGAACTCAGTCATCCCCTCAGACAAGCTCGGCAGCACGAGCGTAACGACCACGGCGCGCGATCAGAGCAGCGGCTCCGAGGCGCAGATTGCTTTGAGTGTGCCTAACGGATGGCGCTCGGAGCCGGCGCATGAATCGGTTGAGATTCCCAAAAGTGAGTCGAAGGACGCCTCATTCCAGGTCTTCCCTTCCAAGTTAGAGGAAAGCCAGACTCATATTCGAGCGGAACTCGCGAGCGGGAAAAGGACCTATGACGAGGGATACTCCGTGGTCACACGCGAAGATCTCGGCACCTTTTATTACTACCAGCCGGCCGTGCAGCGCGTGTCGATCGTGGATGTGAAGATCCCGAAAGACCTCAAGGTTGGATACATCATGGGCGCTGGCGATAACATTCCAGCGGTGCTCGATCAGATCGGGATGAATGTCACGATGATTCCGGCTGACAGGCTGGTCAGCGAAGACCTCAGCAAGTACCAGACGATCGTGCTCGGCATCCGCGCTTACGATACGCAGAAGGATGTGATCGCGAACAACAAGCGGCTGCTCGAGTTCGTCGAAAATGGCGGACGCATGGTCGTGCAATACAACACAATGGGGTCGTTTGGCGTGCCGATCGATTTTAATTCGGGCAAATACACGCCCTATCCGGCAACACTGAGCCGGGCCCGCGTTTCGGTGGAAGAAGCGCCGGTCGCGATTCTCGATCCAGCGAACCCGATCTTTCATTCCCCAAACGAAATCACGCAGAAAGATTTCCAGGGCTGGGTGCAGGAGCGCGGACTGTACTTCATGTCGCAGTGGGATTCGAACTACACTCCGCTGCTGGAATCGCATGATCCGGGCGAAAGCGAGCAGAAGGGCGGACTGCTAGTGGCGCACTATGGCAAGGGGACATATATCTACACGGGATACGCGTTCTTTCGCCAGTTGCCGGCCGGCGTGCCGGGCGCGGTGCGGTTGTTTGTGAATTTGGTTGCGGGTCGTTAGTCGTTAGTGGCTGGTCGTTCGGAGTCGTTGGCCAGCGCTCAGGGTTGGCCGATTCAAACGCGGTAATCTGGTTAACTTTGTCATCCTGAGCGAAGCGAAGGACCTGCTTTTCGCAGCGCCACTAATGTCGCGTGCGGCCTTGAACGACTCCGCCAACGACAAACGACCATCGACTTCTCTAATGACAATTCCACACGAAGTCGAACCCGGCGCCAACCCGCAACTCATCCGCGGCATCGGCCTCGGCTCCGCTACGGCGCTGAACATGATTGACATGATCGGCGTGGGACCGTTTATTACGATCCCGCTGATCGTGACCGTGATGGGCGGTCCGCAGGCGATGCTGGGATGGATACTGGGCGCCGTCCTGGCCGTCTGCGATGGGCTGGTCTGGGCGGAGCTTGGCGCGGCGATGCCGGGATCGGGCGGATCTTACCGCTACTTGAAAGAGATCTACGGGCCGCAGAAGCTGGGACGAGCGGTTTCATTCCTCTTTATCTGGCAACTCTCATTCAGCGCGCCGCTATCGATTGCCTCGGGAGCCGTCGGGCTCTCGCAGTACGCGGCTTTTTTCTGGCCGGGACTGGAACGGGTTTGGGCGGCGCACACGCTGAGCCTGAATCTGCCCCTGCTAGGTCAATTGCAAGTTAGCTGGGTAGCAATGCCCGCGACTTTGCTGGCAATTGGAGTCGTCCTGTTCACGGCGTTTCTCCTCTACCGCCGAATCACGGCGATCTCCAGACTTTCAACAGTGCTCTGGGTCGGCGTAATGGGAACGATCGGTTGGATCATCTTCGCCGGCCTGACTCATTTCAATGCGCGGCAGGCATTTGATTTTCCCCCGGGGGCGTTTTCGCTTTCGCGAGACTTCTTTCACGGCCTGGGAGGCGCAATGCTGATCGCCGCCTACGATTACTGGGGTTATTACAACGTCTGTTTCCTCGGGGACGAGATTAAGAATCCGGGAAAAAATATTCCGAGGGCGTTGTTGCTATCCATTCTGGCGGTGGCGTGTCTATATGTAGTAATGAACGTCAGCATTCTCGGCGTGGTGCCGTGGCGGGAACTGACGCAGTCGGGGGCGTCGAACAGCAAGCTGTACGTGGTTTCCACCTTTATGCAGAGAGCCTACGGGCATGGAGCGGCGTCAGTGGTATCGGCTCTGGTGATGTGGACCGCGTTCGCGTCGGTGTTCTCGCTGATGCTGGGCTATTCTCGCGTACCCTACGCGGCGGCCTTGGACGGTAACTATTTTCGGGCGTTTGCCCGCGTGCATCCGGTATATCAGTTTCCCTATGTCTCGTTGCTGGCGCTGGCAGGTGTTGCGGCGTTGTTTTGTTTTCTGCGGCTGGCGGACTTGATTGCCGCGCTGGTGGTGATACGGATCATCCTGCAATTTCTGGTACAGAGCATTGGCGTGATTGTGCTGCGCATCAGGCGACCCGAGATGCCGCGTCCGTTTCGGATGTGGCTCTATCCGGTGCCCGCGCTGGTGGCAGCGGCGAGTTTCGTTTTCATTCTGGTTTCGCGCACGGGCTTCTTGCGGGAGATCCGGTACGCGGCGGTGATATTGATAGTCGGCACTGTCGTTTATTGTGTGCGGGCGTGGCGGCGCCGGGAGTGGCCGTTTGGGGATCGGTCGTTAGTCGTTAGTCGTTAGTCGTTCGCTGGGCGTCGTTCGGTATTGTTGGCTGTTCGCGGGAAATCAAAGAACTTCTCATGGCGGAAATTATCAACATCCCGGTCGTACCGCCGATCGCGGGGAAGTCTTCGGTTTCGCCCTGGGCGCCGCTTGGCGAGCCGCTGTTCCGCTCCCTTTGGATCGCATCCGTCATTTCCTATACCGGCACGTGGATGCAGAACGTCGGTGCAGGCTGGCTGATGACGCAGCTGACCATGAATCCGTTGATGGTGGGACTGGTACAGGCGGCCGGAGCGGTGCCGGTGTTCCTGGTGATCCTGCCGGCAGGCGCGCTTGCGGACATGGTAGATCGGCGGCGTTTTCTGTTGCTGACCCAGGGATGGATGGTGCTCGCGTCAGCGACGCTCGGCATCCTCACGCTGACCAGTTGTGTGGGACCGTGGGTGCTGCTGCTGTTTACGTTCCTGCTCGGCCTCGGTGCCGTGATGAATGATCCGGCCTGGCAGGCGATTACTCCGGAGTTAGTTCCGGCGAAGCAGCATGCGTCAGCCGTGGCCCTGAATTCCGCAGGATTCAACGTGGCAAGAGCTGTAGGACCAGCCATGGGAGGCTTGATTGTGGCGGCGGTCGGATGCGGCACAACATTCTTGCTGAATGCGTTTTCGTTCCTGGGCGTAATCCTCTTTCTGTACCGTTGGAAGCGGCCGATCGAAGCTCGACCGAACACGCAGCGCGTATGGTCCGCAATCGGCGACGGCTTCTCCTATGTGCGCGAGAGCGGGCTGGCGAAGTCGGTGCTGCTGCGAACGGGAACGTTCAGCGTGGCGGCGGTTGCCATGTTGGCGCTGCTGCCGATCATCGCGCGTCCGTATGGGGCGAGAGGATACGGCGTGCTCCTCGGCTGCTTCGGGCTGGGCGCGCTCCTCGGAGCATTAGCGCTGCCGCGGTTGAGAGAAAGACTTTCGGTGGATGGCGTGGTGGTTACGGCCATCCTGATCTTTGCCGGCATGACTTTTGCGGCGGGACGGGCGGAGACTTTTGCGCTGCTGTGTGTGGTGATGGTGGTTGCGGGCGCGGCTTGGATCGGAATTCTGGCTTGCCTGAACGTGGCGGCACAGACCATGTGTCCGGCATATGTGCGTGCGCGCGCACTGTCGTTTTACCTGCTGGTGTTGCAGGGAGGCATGGCCGTCGGAGCCACGCTGTGGGGCGCGCTGGCAAAGAGGATTGGGGTTCCGGATGCTCTCGGCGTAGCAGCGGTGGCACTGGCGCTGGGAGTGTTGGCGCTGCGCGGGCATCGCATCACGGCGACTGAGTTGGAGTTGGCTCCGGCGGTAATTCGCGATTAGATTCGACAGTTAACTTTAAGTGGAGGCAAGATGAAAACGATCACAGCGATTCTGGGATCAGTGTTGATCCTCTGCAGTTTTGGCCTGGCGCAAGCGCAAACGCAAACCAAAGAAGAAAAGAAAACCCTAAGCCAGGTCGTCGACAGTGCGACCTCAAGACTCGAACGCGATTTTGTTCCCGCGGCCGAAGCCATGCCCGAGGATAAATACAGCTTCGCGCCAACGAACGGAGAGTTCAAGGGTGTTCGTACATTCGCTGAACAGATCAAGCACTATGCCGCCACCAACTACCTGGTCGCGTCCCTGATTCTTGGCGAAAAGCCGCCCGTCGATGTGAACGACGAAAAGGGCCCCGACAGCGTGAAGTCGAAGGCCGAAATACTCAAGTATCTGAAAGATTCCTTTGCATATGCTCACAAGGCAGTCGCAACCATTACCGAAGCAAATGTTGTGGAACCGATTCCCTCTTTCGACGGCAAATCCACCACCACGCGACTTAGCCTGGCTATGTTGTTCGCATGGCATGGGTACGATCACTACGGACAAATGGTGGAGTATCTGCGCATGAACGGCATCGTGCCTCCCGCCAGCCGAAAGTAGGAAACCTACTTCTTTGCCGCAGGATGATGTTTGCGCCAGTCGGCTCCATCGCGTCCACCATGGAGCGCGATCTGCGTGAGGAAGAGTTCGGCAGTGAGCCGGCGCTTGGTCAGGTGCGCAGCGATTCTCTGCTTGGCCCTTTTCGCTGGAACCTTCGGATCGAGGAACACCAGCACGGACGGGCCCGCTCCGCTGAGCGCGGCCCCGAGGATGCCTGAATCTCCAGTAAGTTCCTTGAGGGCGGGAAGCAGCGGAGAGAGCGGCGCCCGATACGGCTGATGAATGCGGTCTTCCAGAGCTGCGGGGAGCAAGTCCGGACGATCCTGCGTGAATGCCGCAAGCAGCAGCATCGAGTTCTGAATGTTCGTGACCGCGTCGGCGCGCGAGTATTGGAACGGCAGCACCCGGCGAGCTTGCTCGGTCGAGACCGAAGCTTCGGGAACCGCCAGCAGCAGCGGCCACTTCCCTTTCGGCTTCACTTCGACCACCTGCGCCTGCACCTGATTGGCCATGCGAGCGACGGTGAGCGCGCCCATCCAGCAGGCGGAGGCGTTATCGGGATGGTGCTCGCGCATGGAAGCTTCGCCGACGATGCGGTCATTTTTCCAGCGCAGGTGTCCGAAGTGTACGGCCAGCGCGATCCCAGCCAGGCGCGCCGCGGCGGACGATCCGCAACCTCGGCCAATAGGAATCTCGTTTTCGATGTGGATCCGCAACGGCGCGATCTTGCGATTCTCCGATTCGAGGACTTCGCAATAAGTGGTAACGATGAGGTGGTTCTCCATACGGGCACAGATCTGCGCGTCGCGGCCCTCGGCAGTGACGAAGAAGTCGGGCGCGCGCTCAGCCCGCAAGCGGAGGTGAAAATCCAGGGCAAGGGCGGCGGCGTCAAAAGCAGGGCCCAGGTTGGCAGAGGTCGCCGGCAGCGCCAGGCGCAGCGAGCGGTCCTGAGATGTAGGACGTGAAGGCATAGGTTAAAAAGCAAACTCCTCGGCAGCCTGACAAGGCTGCGGAAACCTCGAGCTTTGTATCAGGGCATCGCGTTAGCGATGCCGCAAGACTTGCGAAATCAATGCCCCTTGTAGGGGCTGGGCATGGACGTCCGACTCCCCACAGTCCATCAAGCCCGACCCGAAAACGATAGAAATGGAAGGCTTTAGCCAGATCCGGCCCGCGTAGAACCGCTAACGATCGGCAGCAACGATTGAACTGTGTTTTATACACGAATTTGCGGCGAACTGCTACGAATTTCTGCGGAATTATGCCTTTGACATACCCACCACGTTAGAGAATCAGTGCTTCCTGACAACGTTGGAGGCGGATTCGATACAAACAAACCGCATCGCGCCCTTCCGTTCTTGCGTGAAGGGACACACCTCAAAGTCGCCATGAATGGCGTCACTTGGATTCAACTTCAGGTTTCGCGGAAAGATGGGTTCTCCAGCGTCGTCGATGCTTGGCCCTCCGGTAACGCCCAGCAACCGATCTGTTCCGATGGGCCAGAGTCGCAAACGTACAGTGTCGGCTCCCAAATTGACCCTGCCGTGAACTGAGTAGCAAGCGTCGATGACCTTTGGGTTTCCCTTGCACTTTGGCATCGGCGCAGCGAGGACAGGAATCACCATTACGAGAATTACGGAAAACCGCCTCATGCTCGTTTACCTTTCCGCACTTTCTTTATCTTCTCCGCCGGCTTCGTCTTGAGCGCATCCGCTGTCATCGAACAGCACGGACGTGCCGGTTTGGAGTTCGTCGTCCTGTTCACGAATGTCTCTCGGCCGCGTCGAGCTCGGCAATGACGGCCTCTAGATTAGCGTCGAGCACAACAGGGGCACGCTGAAGATGTTTTGTCTTGACAGCTTCGGCCGCGTCACCAGTTCCAGCAAACAGATCTCCGCGATGGAACTTGATGGTGAAATCGGGATCTTTGAGGAGATGGCCGGTCAGGATCAAAACAACGGCCTCGCCGGATTTGACAAATCCACTTCGCCGCAGCTTTTTGAGTCCCGCCAGCGTGACGGCGGACGCAGGTTCGCAACCGATGCCATCAGCACCGATTTCGGCTTTGGCAGCGGCGATTTCGACTTCCGAGACCTCTTCGACCTCGCCGCCGGTTGCCTGGAGCACTCGCAGCGCTTTCTTCCACGACGCAGGATTGCCGATGCGTATGGCGGTCGCGAGCGTGTCGGCAGTCATGGGTTCGAGCTTCTTGCCGCCAAACTCGCGCACACTGCGGTAGAACGGATTCGCGCCGCGCGCCTGGATGATGGAAAGTTTCGGCAGGCGCGAGATCAGTTTGAGCTCACGCATTTCGAGCAACGCCTTGCCGATCGCGGAACTGTTTCCCAGATTCCCTCCGGGGACGATGATGTGGTCTGGCGGCTCCCAAGCGAGTTGCTCCATGAGTTCGATGCCGGCAGTTTTCTGGCCTTCGATGCGATAAGGATTCACCGAATTCAGCAGGTAGACCGGCTTCTGGCGAACAAGCTCGTTGAGGATGCGGACACATCCGTCGAAATCGGTGCGGAGCTGGCACGTGAGGGCTCCGTAGTCGAGGGATTGCGAAAGCTTGCCCCAGGAAATTTGGCCATCCGGAATCAGCACCAGGCTGCGCATATTGCCGCGCGCGGCATAGGCGGCCATGGAAGCTGAAGTGTTGCCGGTAGAGGCACAGGCAACCCAAGGGAATCCGCCCTGGTTCGCGGACGACGCAGCGACCGTCATGCCGGTGTCTTTGAACGATGCGGTTGGGTTCATCCCCTGGTGCTTCGCGTGGAGATTCTCGACGCCGACAGCGCGAGCGCACCGTGGCAGGCGGTACAGCGGCGTGTTGCCTTCGCGCAGCGTGATGACATGTTCTTCGGTATTGGGAATGTGTGGAAGAAGTTCGCGGAAGCGCCAGACGCCGCTCTGGTCGAGCGCTTCGTGTGAGGTGCGGCGGCTGAGCCAGAGAGATTTCAGAGTTGCTGCATCGAAGGAAAGCGCGTCGGAGGTCCATCCGGGGAAAAAGAATTCCAGCAGGTCGCCGCAAACGATGCAGCGAAAGTCCTGAGCGGCCGACGCGGGAGTAGCGCCGCAGGAAATGCAGCGGAGCTTCACGGCGATTTCCGTATTTTGAGCGATCGACAAAGGCCAATGATCCGGTGGAGGCGGTGGTTGAACAGGCTGCGAAACATTCCGGCTTCGTATCAGGGTATCGCTTCAGCGATACCGTGAGCGTCCCGAAATCCGATGCCCCTTTAGGGGCCCATCGACATTCGACTCTTTCCGCAGCCTGTAAAAGCGCATCGCCCATAAACATGATACGGCACGCCAACACTGAGCCCTCTACACACCTACCGCAAATAAGCGTCGGTCTTATTGATCCAGTCGGCGCGGGGAGGGTTGAAGATATCGAGATCGACCGTATCCGCGAGCGCCTCGGCCCAGTGCGGCATGTTGGGCGGAATGGTCAGAACCTCGCCGGCATTCACCACAATCTCTTTGCCGTCGATCCCGAATTTCAGCGCGCCCTCCAGCACGTATGTGATCTGCTCGTTGTGGTGGCTGTGCTCAGGCACAAGACATCCTTTCTTGAGCAGGACGCGGGCGAGCATGACGTTCTGCCCGACAACGAAGTGGCGGCCAAGCAACGGGTTCAAAGCTTCGACCTCGACCGAACTCCACGGGATGTGGCGCAACTCAGCCTTGGCTGGCTTGCTTTTCCGGATGGTGCCTTTGAGCGCAACTTTTCTTGCCGGGCGCGCAGTTTTCGTCGTTTTTCTGGTTGCGGATTTCTTCCCTTCGGTTCTTCTCAGTTTTTTCTTTTTCATACGAAAGTCTCTATGAAGATGAACGATACTACAACCCTTTATACAGGCCGCCGTCAACGAGGATGGTCTGGCCGGTGATATAGGAGGCACGCTCGCTGGCCAGCCAGACAATAGTGTCGGCAAGTTCACGCGGTTCGCCCAGACGTTTCAGGGCAGTATCCGCAGCCCAGCCTTCAAATATTTCTTTCTCGGTCTTGCCGAGCGCAGCTGAACGCACATGGGCGAGTTCCTTCAAGCGGTCAGTGGCGGTAAATCCCGGACCGACATTATTGACGAGGATGCCGTCTTTGCCGAACTCATTGGCGAGACTCTTGACTAATCCAACGACCGCGGCACGCACGGCATTCGAATAAACAAGGTCGCCCACAGGCTGCTTGGTAGTGATGGACGTGATTGTGATGATGCGTCCCCAGTTTTTCTTCTGCATGTGCGGGATAACCTGGTGGGCGAAATAGACGGTGCTCATGAAGTTCACGTCCACGGCGCGCTTCCACTCGTCAATGGTGGTCGCGAGAAAGCCCTTGGCGGGAGGGCCTCCGGCATTGGTCACACAGATATCTGCGCTGCCGAATTTCTGCATCACGGCATTGACGAAATCGCGGACAGCGCCCGCGTCCGTAACATCGAACGGCTCGGCAAGCACTTCCGTCTTGTGCTGGCTGCGAATCTTTTCGGCGACAGTGTTGAGCGCTTCCCGGTTGCGCGCGCAGATCGCCAGACGACACCCTTCGGCGGCAAAGGCCTCGGCGGTGGCGCGCCCGATCCCCTGGCTGGAGGCGGCAACGATGGCGACGCGGTTTCTGAGTCCGGTTTCCATAGCCGCGTCATTATAATGGACAACATGGGAGCCGCTCGTTACATATGGATTCATGATTCTTTGAGGCCCGCCAGTGAAGGCGTGGTCCCGTTCGTCAGCGCCGCCGTGCAGTACGGCTTCAGCGTCTTTGAGGGCATCCGCTGCTACTCGACCGATCGAGGACCGGCTGTGTTCCGGATGGACGAACACGTACAACGCCTGATGGATTCCGCCCACATCGTGGGTTTTCGCGATCTGCCCGTTACCGCCGAGCTTGTGAAGACGGCCATTAACCAGACGATTGCCGCAAACGAATTTTCATCGTGCTACATCCGCCCGATGATCTACCTTGACGGCGCGATGAGCCTGACCGTCGAGGCCGGAGAACCGCGCTTCGTGGTTGCGGTGTGGGAGTGGAAGACTTTTCTGGGGGCCGAGGCGAAGGAACGCGGCATCCGCGCCAATATTGCGTCGTTCACGCGGCTCCATCCGAACATCATGATGACCAAAGCCAAAGTCGCGGGAAATTATGTGAGCTCGATTCTGGCCAAGACCGAATCGCAACGCGCCGGATTCGATGAGGCGATCATGCTCGGGCCTGATGGATACGTGGCGGAGTGCACCGGCGAAAATCTTTTCCTCGTTCGTAATAAAGACGGAAATAAGATCATCTACACCACGCCGAGGGCGGGGATTCTGGAAGGCATTACTCGCGACACTCTGATCACGCTGGCTCGGGATTTGGGCTACTCCGTGGTCGAGGAGCCGATCTCGCGCGATCAGCTTTATATTGCCGACGAAGTTTTTGTGTGCGGCACGGCGGCGGAAGTCATTGGGTTGCGCGAAATAGATTTTCGCGTCATCGGCGATGGCAACGCTGGTCCCGCAACCCGCGCCCTGCAACAGGAGTTCGACAAACTGGTGAGCGGGCGGCACGCGAGGTCGGCAGAGTGGTTGGCGCCCGTGCCCGCGCTGAATGAGGCCGCGGTGCGAAGCTAGTGTGGAGACGGAGCTCTGCTCCGTCTCCCTTTGTGACGCTAAATGTCAATAATCCGTTCTTTAGCCTAGGCGGGCAGATGATTGTGTCATCTGCAGGTGCTCTCGCGGGACCCACAGTCGGAAGCGCCGGATTCTCGTTCCAAGTAAGTCTTGGAGGGCTATGCGCTCCGTAGTCTTCACTTTTTTCGTGCTGATCGTTCTGTCCGCCGCGTTCGTGGCGGTAGGGCTGCTAATTGTCTTTTGGCCTGCTACCTACTCGCGATGGGCTCGTTGGTCGAATGTGGAACACTATGCGCCGTGGTTTTTTCGCGGATGGGACGCCCACAGCTGGCGGTCCAGGATAGTAGGTATCTGGATGGCGCTGTTCGGGGTCATTGCAGCCATCCTGACTGTACACATTTGTTGGTTCCAATAACGGGCCGTTAAATCCGCAAACAACGGCACGCAGACGCCGACACAACCGGCGACGCTACACAGGAGATTCGAAATGAAAAAGCACGAGTTCCGTCAGGAAACTGAAGCGGTACGCGGCGGCACTAGCCTCGCCAAGAAAAACGGTCCGCTCGCCACGCCGATCTATCAGACTTCTACCTTCGAAGTCACCGACATGCAGGAGCAGGTGCGCGCCACTCCAACTGACAGCTACTACACGCGCTACGGCAATCCCACGAATACCGCCGCCGAGAACGCGATCGCCGAACTGGAAGGCACAGATGCGGCGCTCCTATTCTCTTCGGGCATGTCCGCGATCACTACGTCGATTCTGGCGCTGGTGAAGGCGGGCGACCATATCGTGGCGCAGCGCGATATTTATGGCGGCGTGATCAGATTCCTTTCGCAGTGGCTGCCGAAGCTGGGGATCGAAACGACGTTCGTCGACACCAACGACATGGAGCAGCACGAGCGCGCCATCCGGCCGAACACAAAGATCCTGCATATCGAATCGCCGACGAATCCGACAGTGCGAGTCGTCGATCTCGAAAAAATTGCGGCGCTGGCACGCAAGCACGGCTTGATCTCAACCATTGATTCGACTTTCGCCACGCCGATCAATTGCCGTCCGGCGGAGTGGGGCATCGATCTGGTGCTGCATTCCGGCACGAAATATTTTGGCGGACATGCCGACATTATGTGCGGCATCGCCACCGGCCGACGCGATCTGATCGATCAGATCCACCACCTGCGCACGACGCTCGGCTGCTGCATGGACCCGCACGCGGCGTTTCTGCTGCTGCGCGGGATCAAGACGCTGGCCGTCCGCATCGAGCGCCAGAATGAAAACGCGCTGCGGATTGCCGAGTCTCTGAGCCAGCATCCCAAGGTAACGCGGGTGCATTATCCGCTGCTGAAAAAACATCCTGACTACGCGATCGCAAAGAAACAAATGAAGGGCGCGGGCGGCGTCCTGAGCTTCGAGGTGGAGGGCAGCGGCGCCGACGCGTGCCGCGTGGCCGAGGCGCTGAATCTATTTACCCTGGCGCCAAGCCTCGGCGGAGTCGATTCGCTGGTGACCATCCCGGTGCTGACCTCACACTACCTGATCGATCCGGAGCTGCTGAAAAAGATGGGAGTGACCAAACAGATGATTCGCCTGTCCGTGGGCGTTGAGCATGTCGAGGATCTGATTGCCGATCTGGAGAAGGGGCTTGCGGTGCTCAGCCGCACGCAGAAAGAGGCGGTGGTGGCAGACTAAGGCACGGCCGTTCGTCGCGGTTGAGTTTCAAATAAAAAATCCTGGCTCGTGGCGAGCCAGGATTTTTGTTTGCACGGATGTTAGAAGATGAGCTTTAGACCAAGTTGTAGGTGGCGTTCGAGGTGGGTTGCCCCTGGACGCAGCAGGCCTCCCGCGAGGCATGACGGATCATTAGGCGTATTGTTTGGTCCCGCGTAGCAGCCCACGCTGTTAGCGTAGCTGGTGAGGCCGCTATTGCCCGCAGCAGAACCCGCGTCGCCGTAAACGTAGCCCCATTCGGTGTGATTGAAAACGTTGAAGGCCTCCGCACGAAATTCCAACGACAGACTCTCATGGATGGGGAAGTGCTTGAACAGCGCCATGTCGAAGTTGGTTTGACGCGGGTTGCGAACAACGTTTCTGCCGGCGGTGCCGAATGTCAGGCCTCGCGGAGCCGCGAATGCCCCGGGATTGTAGAGCAGCGGTCCGAAACCGCCGCCGGCGCCTGAATCTGGAATTCTGGTGTTTGGATTCCCGATAAGATCAGGTCTTGAACCAGCGCTAGCCGTTCCATCGGCTACGCCCGCATTGTCTCCCGGGACCACTCCGTCGCCGCCGTTCGTCACGGTAAAAGGACCACCGGTCTGAACCAGAGTGATCCCCGACCACTGCCAACCGCCAAGCAGCGTATGCGTCAACCCTGACCCTTTGAAGAACGGCAGATCGTAAATGTAACTCAGGCTGAAAACATGACGCTGGTCGAAGTTCGAACTGGCGCGGTTCGCAGCCAGATTGTAGGAATCGACGAAACTGGCATCTCCCGCAGAGGAAGCATCGTCAATCGAGTGGCTGTAAGTATAGGCGGCACTGAGTTGGACTGAGCCGACGCTTCTGCGTGCCGAAAGCTGCAACGCATGGTAAACGGAAGAGGATGCGTTCTCCTGTCGCCGTATGTCGGCGTAACCCACGAATGGCCGGAAAAAGTTCGCATCGTTGCCGCACGCAACAAACATATTAACAGCGGCACCTGATGGTGGTCCTCCGCTCGTCCCCGGGGAGTATGGAATGGGGGTGCCATATGATGTCTGGGCATTTGTTGGAACACCGTAACCGTCGAGGACGACACTGGGCTGATCGTTACCAAGCCCCCAACTGCAATCGTATACAGTGTTGGGCTGGGCAGTTGCCTGAAGTGGGCCTCCACCGAAGATCTCGCCGGCCCCGTATGGATTCTGGCTCAACGGAACCGGGTGAATCTGGTTCAGATCTCGCCGCCGCCCCAGGTGTGTCCCCTTGCTGCCAACATAGGAGACGATACCAACCACATGCGCAGGCAACTCATGTTCAATGTCGAGATGCCACTGTTGAACATATGGCCAGATCTGTTTCTGTGGAATCGAAACCACGCTCTGTGGGAGCTGCGCGCCGAACGCGCCCACTTGGGAGTAGCCAGAGGTCCCGATGCTGCCGTCCAGGTTGAAAACTGTAGGAATAATGCTCTGGACAGGGTTCTGCACCAGTGGCGGTGAACCTTCAAGCGCAGTTGCGACAGCCTCGTTGCCATTTGTGTGTTCGAAGAAGATGCCATATCCGCCGCGCAGCGCTGTCTTACCATTGCCGAAGACATCCCAGGCAAAACCGACGCGCGGAGCCGGATTAAATAAGTGTCCGCTGGCGCAGCCTCTCGGACTGCCGCCCAAGCCGCATCGAACAAGACCACTGGTTGGGTCGGGGCTGGCGGGGTCAATTGTCCCGTCCGGCGCCAGTAAGATTGCGCCAGCCACGTACTTCGTTGGGTCGAAGTTCCCCGCCTGATGCAGGTTCTCATAGACGGTACCAAACAGGCTGATTCGCAGACCCAGATTCAAGGTCAAACGCGGTGTCACATGCCAGTCATCCTGGAAATAGGGTTCGAAGATCTTATAGCGCAAGTAGTACTTGGGTTGTCCACTGGCCTGTTGAAAGTTATCGATGCCCCCGGTCAGCATATCTGCAAAAGCGTTGCCCGTACTTCCTGAAAGACCTGTGTTGAAGTTTATAAAACCGTTGATCGAAGGTGTGAACTGGGGCAGTTCGTTCTTCTGCGAGGCGACAAAATAACCGCCAAACACCAGATTGTGCTTGCCGATAATCTTGGAGACGTTATCGCGGTAAGTGTAGTTGGGATTCGAATTCACCGGCCCTTGGGGAACCCAACCGGCATCTTCGCCGAGCCCGTCAAATATGCCTCCGTTGAGCTGGATACCGGGCAATCTGCCAGCGTTATTCGGGAACAAACCTATGTTGTAGCCACTGGGCCGCTGCCAAGGCCCTATGTTCTGGGTCGTGATGTGATTGGTGGAATAGCTGGCAACGAACTCGTTGAGGAGGGTGGGGGTAATAGTCGCGGTGAGGTGGGCCACCAGGCTGGTGGACGGTTGTCCGAAGGAAGTCTGAATCGACGGGTAAGTTGTCGCATTGGTCCAAAGGGGAGTCGGATAGACCTGGTTCCAGGAGTCATGAATGTACCGCACCGAAACATGTAGCTTGGAATTGATGTTGTGGTCGATGCGGAACAATTCTTCCCGCCAGTCGGTCGGGGTCGGTAC
>Ga0210400_10002324_pt1 | contig 17832 bp, 13 predicted proteins | sample IncBWH26MmetaG_FD_155456 | JGI IMG/M metagenome (GOLD analysis project Ga0210400, IMG submission 155456) | Forest soil microbial communities from Barre Woods Harvard Forest LTER site, Petersham, Massachusetts, United States - Inc-BW-H-26-M | ecosystem: Environmental > Terrestrial > Soil >...
GCTGGTAGCGGGTATGAAAATCACAACCTATAATCAACATTGCTCGGCTCCTTTCTTCCGAGCCCTGGTCGTTTAGCGCAACCAAGTTTACTCGGTCGGGGGAGCCGACACCGTCATCCAATCAGCCAGGCAAGCGGAAACGCCAAAACCCGCACCCTTACGCAGCAAGGGTGCGGCACCCGGCTCTTTCGAACTCCTTGTTCATTTTGGGAAAACGCGCATCCGAATCCCGAACGCTAACCGCTTGCCTTTCAACATATACGGAAAATCATTCGAATGTTTGATAACTATTGAATAAACCTTCAAGTAATACTTTAAATGTCGGCGCGCCGACATTTTCTCCGGGTGCCCCACGTGCCGGTTTTGCACGTGGGCTCTTGCTTCTTCCACCGTTCCGCCGGGTGCCCGGAAGTTACTGCTATGGCGGAGTGCAGAGAAAGCTCCAACCCAAGCCATAGCCAGTGATCCGTCGGATCTTCTTAGGCACCTGAGTGAAGAGAGGTCCACCCTTCGCAAAAAGCGCATAGGGTAGGCCAACCGGGATACGCATCTATTATCACTGTAAGGTAAAATTCCTGACTTGGGACTTTGCGACGGTCGCTGATTAATGGGCGACACACCCGCCACCGCAAGGACGGAGGATTCACCGCGGAGGGGGCGCAGAAGGAGCGGAGTATTCAAAACCCGCACACTTAAACCCCAAGGGTGCGGCATCCGGCCAATGACGCAGGATGAGCAAAACTCGTCAGTGAGATCGATTTGGATGGGTGAGAAGAAACTTCAAGACCCAGGTGCTAACTCCGAACATGGCGCATCCGGCGCTTCCGTACTATAGTCTGACGGAGTGGTAAAACTCTCCAAATGAGCGAGCTTCTCCCCCTGAAAGACGATGGACTGACGCCCGTCCTCAAAGCCCCACCTCTTGTCGTAGGGACCATTGAAGAGTTCGCGTGATAGCGGAATGCGCGCGACCGCGTTTTCCCACACGATAACACCCAGCTGTTTTTCTTCCGGATCAAACTTCGTGAAACGCTTGGCTGCCTCCTCGCACAATTCGTCATAGGCAGCAAACGGGTTTGCTTTGCCGAAATCTTGCTCGGTTCGCCTTCGTTCCTGCCACAGTCGGTCAATCCTCCGCTGCCCAACCGCCACATGGCGAAGAGTGATAAGCGCACTTATCGTTCTGTTATGCGCGTTATCTGCGTCGCCATATCGGAACATTTTCCCGCGCCCCAAGAAAGCGTGGCTAGGCTCACCAGAAGCCATGCCTGAAGTCGGGTCAATCGGAACTCTAAATCCAGAGTCTCCGTACATCGCTCCGAGCATTGTCATTCGGTTTTCTGTGTCTACCAGGACATTTCCATTGTTCCTGACCACAAGGGAGCAGGGATACTCCTTGAACTCTTTGAATTTTTTCCAACCAGCCTGAATCTTTCCCCTAATCTGGACGTATGGATCGTATGCCCCACCACCTTCGGGCACGTAGGGGTCGAAGTCCTTCACGTCGAAGAGAAACTCACGACCCATGCACACGGTGTAGTCGGGCCGCTTGATCTTCCCCGGAAACTGTTTTTCAAACTCGTAGGGATAGTGCATCGCTTCCAAATAGGTTTGGAAGAGCAATTCACCTGTGGTGGTAGGGACTGGAGTTTGTGCGGGTGATGCCATGCACTAGTTTAGCATGGAAGTCAGTTGCTTCTCGTCCGTGGCAGACATAGCAAATCGCCAGTGTTTATGCGGGTATCCGCACAGTGTGCGCAGATAGGCTCCAATGACGCCGAATCGGGGCAGGCGCAGAGGCCGGCGCCGTGATGCCATGGGGCTTAGCGGATTTTTTCCGAAGTTCGACTTCCACACGCCTCCGCCAACCTATTTAGGGTGAAGTGGTTTCCGCTTGTTGCTGTTCCGCTTCAGTCTGTCCAGTCGAAGGACTTGGTTACTGCTCGCTTCCACAGGCGATAGATGTCGTCGCGTTGCTGCGGGCTCATCTGCGGGGTCCAGGTGTGGTCGGCGGCCCAGTTGGCTCGCAGGTCGTGGAGGTCTTCGAAGTAGCCGACCGCGAGGCCGGCGGCATAGGCCGAACCGAGCGCGGTGGTGGCCGCGCGGCTGACCGGGCGCACAACGGGCAAGTTCAGGATGTCGGATTGAAATTGCATCAGGAGATGGTTTTCGACCATGCCGCCATCGGCGCGCAAGACTTCCAGCTTGATCTTGGCGTCCTTCTCCATCGCTTCCACCACTTCGCGGGTCTGGAAGGCAGTAGCTTCCAGGGCCGCACGCGCAAGATGACCCTTGGTGGCGTAGCGCGTGAGTCCGGCGATCACGCCGCGCGCGTTGGCTTTCCAGTAAGGAGCGTACAAGCCGGAAAAAGCCGGAACAATGTAGACGCCTCCATTGTCGTCCACCGAGCGAGCCAACGTCTCGATGTCCGAACTTTTTTCAATGAGTCCGAAATTGTCGCGCAGCCATTGCACCAGTGCGCCGGCAATGGCGATGCTTCCCTCCAGTGCGTATTGCGCAGGATTCGAACCTATCTTGTAGGCGACGGTGGTCAGCAAACCGGAATTGGAAATGACCGGTTCAGTGCCGGAGTTCATCAAGAGAAAGCAACCCGTGCCATAGGTATTCTTCGCTTCGCCGGGCTGGAAACAGGTTTGGCCGACGAGGGCAGCTTGCTGGTCGCCGAGGATGCCGGCAATGGCCACGCCCTTGATGGAGTCGAGTTGCGCGGAACCATAGACTTCGCTGCTGGAGCAGATGCGTGGCAGCATTTGCCGGGGAATTCCGAACGCCTGCAACATCCCCGCATCCCAGTCCAGGGTACGAAGATTCATCAACTGGGTGCGGCTGGCGTTGGTAACGTCGGTCACGTGAGCGCCGCCGTTTACGCCGCCTGTCAGTTTCCAGACCAGGAAAGTGTCGATCGTCCCGAAGATGACCTCACCCGCCTTGGCTTGTTCCCGCGCGCCTGGCACATGGTTCAGAATCCACCGGATTTTTAAGCCACTGAAGTAAGTGGCAAGAGGGAGGCCGGTCTTTTCCCGGAAGCGGTCCTGCCCGCCATCGCGTGAAAACTCGGCGACTGCGTCTTCCACACGCGTGTCTTGCCAGACAATCGCGTTCGACACCGGCTCGCCGGTATTGCGATTCCACACAACAGTCGTTTCGCGCTGATTCGTGATACCGATGGCGGCAAGATCCTGCGGATGAAATCCGCGCAGCCGCATGGCCTCGGCGATTACCTCTTGCGTGCGCCGCCAGATCTCCTCAGCGTCGTGTTCCACCCAGCCTGCCCGGGGATAGATCTGCTCGTGCTCCGCCTGAGCGGTGGAAACAATTCGCCCGGACTTGTCGAAGACGATGAAGCGGGTGCTGGTGGTTCCCTGATCGATGGCGGCAATGTAGCTGGACATGGTGAACTGTCCCCTGGGGTGAAGTTTTCCCGAACTTGGCTTCCGAGCTGTGCGAAAGATCGCGGTCGAGCCCCGCGATATCCAGATACAGTTTCGTATTGGCGGTGGAATCCCCGATCGCGGCTTCGCGAGCGGTTTCCGCCGTGGGAAACTCTATCGCACGATTACTTTTAATGGAAATCGGGGAACTTGTCTGTTTGAGTTTTGCGGCTGCTTTCGCGCCGGCATCCGCTTTATTACCTGGAAGTCTTCAGAAGGGAAGAGGAGCCGCCGGAAGGCTTTACGTCCTTTTCACGAGAGGGTTCCGACGCCATCCACTCTTGCAGATTGGTGACGGCCCGAAATGTCTTTGAATCAACCGCTCCCCGTGGGGTCGTAAAATAAACGGTCGCGCTATTGGTCAATCTGTCGATGCAAATGCGCTGGTTCGGCTGCTGGTCAGGTTGCGAAGTGTTTTTGCCGAACCACAGCACGCTTCCATCGCCGGATGATTTCATTTCGACGAAGCCGCATTCGCGCGCGGCGGCTTGAAACTTTCGAAATCTACCCATGATTGGTTCCTTCTTTACTTAGCAGATCTAAGCTATCCGGCAGATTCGCAATTTCCTGAGCAATGGTTCCGCGCTCCGCTGCCTGGCGAATGAGGAACCGCCAGTGGAGTGCAGGTTCGCTGCCAAGGTAAGAAATGGATGGAATGGAGATTTCCCGGTCTACTAATAGCCTTTCATTTCATTGAGTTCGGTGCGAAAGGTGAGGCGCTGGATGATCACCGCTTGAGGAGGGTTGCTGTTCGGTTTTCAGACACAGGGGCAAAGAGAGAACAGTCCCAAATCGTGTTTCATCAGAAATCGCGCCAGCGCCGGCACCAGTGGTAATTCAAAATAGAAACCAAGGCGCCGAGGGCATTTGCACCCCCGGCGCCGGTCAAACATTTCTAATCTTAGCTAATTCTATTGTTGGTTCGGCGGTTGTTCAGAGTGTGGCTGTGCCGGGCTGTCGCTGGCTGGCACATGCGCGGCCACGGGAGTGACAGTGCCTGCCGTACCGGATGTCGCGAGCTCCGACGGCCTATATTTTGGCGCGCTGACGTAGCCGTGGATCAGGTTCTTTTCGATGCGGTTTACCACAATCTGCACCGGTTGCGATTCGTTCTCGGTGTGGATCCAGATCGGCTCGTACAAGTTCACTTTCTTCTTGCTCATCTGGTTGTCGTCCACGATCATTTCGATATCGTAGTTTTTATGCTTGGTGTCGGCTTTGCGAAGGGAAAGGGTGATCGGCCCAATGCGCTGGAACTGTTTGGCCTTCATCAGATCAAACTCGGTATAGTTCCGCTCCCCTCGCTTTTGCAGCACCACCAGTTCGTCGTGGGTTTTCGCGATCGAACCGTTCAGCTCATCGCGGGTCGAACTGATATTGCCTTCGAGGTCCGCGCGGTTCTTGGCCACCAGGTCCTGGGTGTCCTTCAGCTGTTTCTGCTGTTCGGCAAGTTGCGATTGCAGTTGCTTGTAGCGCTTGTCGCTTGAGGTCGCGCGCCGGGCCCCGGTGTGCGGTGCGTTGGCTGCGGATGCTTTCTTGTCAGCGGGTTTTGCGGCGTCGGCTTGCGCTTGAGCCTGAGCCTGAGCTTGTGCCTGCTGCTGCGCCTGTGCTGCGGTCATGTCGTTCAGCTTGGAGGTCACGGCGCTCAACTGCCCCTGCATCTGGCTGATGGTGGAGTCGGCAACCGTCTGCTGCGCCGTCAGGTGACCGACCAGCATCTGTTGCCGGTAGCCGTAGCCAAGGGCCACGCCAGCGACGCCGAGCAGCACCACAATGGCGATCACCAGCCAGCGGTTTGTGCTTGTCGTGCCACCTTCCAACCGGTCTTCGTATTCATGCATATCGCCGTTTTCATGCATATCGTCGTGCTCCTGCATTTCCTTCCTCCTCAAAATTTTTTATTTTCCCGCACGGCCGGTGCAATGGGCCCGGGGCTACTTTGTGCCACAAACAACCCTCGGCCCACACAAATAAAGTCTGCTCAAAGATTTACTTGCACGAGCGGGGCCGAGTACTTCGTATTTAGCGGGTCTCTAACACCTGAACAATCAACGAGGAACAACGGATGAAAAGCGTAGTCGGAACGCGAGGCAGTACTAGTCCTGGAAAATTTTCCTTGATGCTGTGCTGACTTTTCCCGAATCTCCACCTGGAACGAAATTGATCCGCGATCGAAGGAGGCGTCAGTTAGCGGGGCAGCCTTGTTTGTCCAAGTCCGCTAGTCGCCTGATGGCGGCCGCACTGTGTTTTTCGGAAGCCACCAGAAGAAGCACTCTCGCCTGGGCGCAGTTTTGGGGAACGCCTTCGCCCTTGAGATAGAGTTCCGCCAAGGCTGCCGCGGCCGTACCGTTCCCCGCCTGTACCAAGGCCCACAATTGATCCGGGGTCAGGGGATTTTTGGTCCTGCTGGTGTGTGCGGAGGCATCGGGCGCGGCCGCTGGCTGGCGCACGAGCAATGCTCCTTTTTTCTGATTGCCAATGGCGAAGACATCCGTCGAAGGGCCGTTCACAACGGCGGGCGCCACCGACGGCGAACCAGTTCCCAACCCTACCGGCGCAGGTAGTTCGACGGGGGGCTTGGCAGCTGCTCGATTTTCGTTGAGGTATTGCGAAAGCTTGACCGCCGCGAACGCGATGATGCCGGCGACGGCAGCACCGATCAACACGCCGATGATCAACTGGCGCCGCTTCACCGCAAGATGCCGTTTCATGGGCACCAGGACGCCGCTGGCGAAAGTTTCGGCGTTTGCCGCCGCAAAGGGAGTGCGAGGCTCTCTGCTCTCTTTTTTGCCGGAGAATAGTGTGGATTGCCGCGGGCGCGCTCTGGAGACGAAGCTGGCTACGGCGTCCCTTTCGCCAGTTACAGTGGTTGAGAGCGGTTTCAGTGGAGACGAACGAGCGAGATATTCGCGAATCTGGCCGCGGGCTGCTTCGGAGATGCTCAGGAATTTCAGGCCGCCGGACTTTCGTTCCGCGTCGGTCCAAGCCAGTTCGCCCCAGGCTTCGATGCGTTCGCGGAGATTAAGCGAAAACCAAAAGTGGATTGGCCCGTGTTCCTGAACGGGGGCAAACGATTCAAAGCGCAAGCCTCCTTCGGAGATGTCCAAAACCGTGCCGCCGTCGTCCTGCTCCAGTTGCAGAAAAGCAAACTGCTCCGGCACCTTTCTCGTTTTTTCACGACGTTCCAGGACAATATTTCTCAGGGTCATATCTCATTAGAGGCTTGTTTGATTTTTCGGGATGCCCTTCAGAGGGGGAAGTGAAGGTTTGCCGAATTGGTGGGCCTGGGAAGGGTGCGAAGCCGAGCCTCTCGGCCTCACGCGGCCATTATACTCTTCCGCCCCCAGAATAAAACTCAAAGCTGCGCATTGACCAAAAAAAGTTTCTGCCAGTGGGTCCCTGGGCCAAGATTGCGGACTAGCGGACTGCTGCAGAGTGATATTCTAGGTGCGCATTACGAGTGAGCCGAGCCGCGCTGTTTGGAGAGCGTATTCCCCCTCCTGTGGCTTCGTGCACCCCATAGATAGCTGACTGAGGGGCGAGCCTTCGCGATTGGCTCGTGAAAAGGAACATGGCCAAATCCCTGCGTCCGATTCTGGACATCGTCAAAAAGCTGGAACTTCCCGAGAAATATTTCGAACAGATTGGCCCGTACGGCGGAAAGGTGCGCCTGGACCTGCTGAACGACCCCGCGTTCCCCCGGCGGGGAAAGCTGATACTGGTGACCGCCACGACGCCAACGGCCAGCGGTGAGGGGAAGACTGTAACGTCCATCGGATTGACCCAGGGGTTGGCGCGCATCGGCAAGAAAGCGATTATCACCTCGCGGGAGCCATCGCTTGGACCGGTGTTTGGGATGAAAGGCGGAGCGGCAGGAGGTGGTGCGTCCACAATCGAGCCGGCCGCGAAGATCAATCTTCATTTCCACGGAGACTTTCACGCCATCGCCGCCGCGCACAATTTGCTTGCGGCGCTGGTGGACGCGCACCTCTTTCATGGCAACGATTTGCACCTGGACCCGGGACGCATTTCGTGGCCGCGCACCATGGACATGAATGACCGCGCGCTGCGCGACATTGTGGTGAACGCAAACAGCAAGAAAGAAGAAGCCAGGCGCCACGCGGGATTTGTGATCACCGCCGCTTCCGAGGTGATGGCTATCGTCGCACTGGCCAAGGACCGTGCCGACTTGCGGCGAAGGCTGGAAAATATTGTTGTTGGAATCACGCGCATCGGGAAGCCGGTGTTTGCGAAGGACCTGCATGCAGTTGGCGCGATGATCGCTTTGCTGACCGAGGCGATCCAACCCAACCTGGTGCAGACCGCCGAAGGAGTGCCTGCGTTCGTGCATGCGGGGCCGTTTGGAAATATCGCGCATGGCACCAGCAGCGTGGTTTCGCAGGAGATGGGTTTGCAGCTTGCGGATTATATAGTGAACGAGTGCGGATTTGCCGCCGACCTGGGCGCGGAGAAGTACATTGACATTGTTTACCGCTCGACGGGCGTCAGCCCCGCCGCGGCGGTGCTGGTGACGACGGTGCAGAGTTTGCGGAACCAGGGCGAAGGCGAACTGGAGAAGGGAATTCCAAACCTGGTGCAGCATCTGCAGATTCTCCGCAAATTCGGGTTGCCGACTGTGGTGGCCATCAATCGTTTTCCGAAAGACACGGACGCGGACCTGGAGCGCCTGGAACGCGCGTGCCAGGAAAATGGAGCGCTCAGCGCACGGCACACCGCGTTTGCTAACGGCGGGGCGGGAGCCGAGGAATTGGCGCGCCGCGTGGTGGAGATCATCGAGAAAAATCCGGGCGTTCGCGCGAAGCACATTTACGAGCTGGATGAGACTCTGGAAGCAAAGATTCAGAAGGTTGCCCGGGAAGTCTATGGCGCAAGCGGCGTGGCATTCAGCGAGAAGGCCAAATCGAAACTGGACGATGTTGCGAAATGGGGTTTCAGCAAATTGCCGGTGTGCATCGCCAAAACGCAATATTCACTTTCGGACAATCCAAAATTGATGGGAGCGCCGAAGGGCTGGGTGCTGAATGTGACGGACATTTCGCTTTCAGCGGGAGCGGGGTTTGTGGTGGTGATTTCCGGAAACATGATGCTGATGCCGGGCCTGCCGAAAGTTTCGCGCGCGGTGGAGGTGGATGTGGACGCGGCAGGGGAGATCGTGGGGATTTGAGAAGAGAAGATCCGACCTCAAAGTAGAGGGTGCTGAGGGAGCCCAGAGAGTATGCTGAGAAGCAGAAGCTTGGAACACAGGCTGAAGCGTGCGCTCCCAGTGAATTTCCATGAAACGCCGGACGGCTTTCCCGGCGTCTAAACGGTAGTACTCGCCTGCGCCGCAGGGGAGTGTGTCTATGCCGGCTCGCGATCCCGCCCACCAAAGGGAACTCGAGGAGAACTGAATGCAAATGCGGGGATTTGAAACGCGTGGTGTTTTCGCAAGGGGTGCAGTTCGGGCGGGAGCCTTTCTTTGCCTGGCGCTAGCCTTCGCGATTAGTACGATTGCGCAGGTTGCTTCCTCCCCGGCTCCGGTAAAGACGCCTCCGATTTTGGGGACGGTCAAGGCGATCGCGGGCGAATCGTTGACCGTAGCGACCGATGCCGGAGCCGAGACCAAGGTGACGGTGACCCCGGGGACAAAGCTCTTACGTGTCCCTCCCGGCTCCAAGGATTTATCGCAGGCGGAGGTGATTCCATTTTCCGAATTTCAGCAAGGCGATCGCGTGCTGGTGCGTTTGCGCTGTGCAGGCGATCCGCCAGTCTGTGAAGCCGGATCCGTGATCGCCATGAAGAAGAGCGACATCGCGGAAAAGCAGACGCATGAACGGGAAGAGTGGCAAAGGCACGGAATTGGCGGGCTGGTGAAAAGCGTGGACGCGGCGCAGGGCGCGATTACCGTCAGTACGATGACCGCCGCAGGCAAGAAAGATGTGGCGATCGAACTCAGCAAGAACACGATCATTCGGCGGTACGCGCCGGGTTCCGTGAAATTTGATGATGCAAAAGTGAGCAGCCTTGGGGAACTGAGTCCCGGCGACCAGTTGCGTGCGCGTGGCGTGCGCAGCGCTGATGGAACCAGCTTTGCCGCGGATGAAATTGTGACGGGGGCATTCCGAAATATAGCGGGAACCATCTCCGCGGTCGACGCAGGTGCGGGGACAATCACGTTGGCCGATCTCGTCACGAAGAAGCCCGCGGTTGTGAAAGTGAGTTCAGATTCGCAGTTGCGAAAGCTCCCGCCGCAAATGGCTCAGATGATTGCGATGCGGTTGAAAGGCGCGGCCACGGGTGCGCCTGCCCCTGCGGCGGCGAACTCCTCCGCGCCGGCCCCCGGCCAAGGCGGAGGGCCCGGCGGGCAGGGGCGTAATGGAGGAGGCGATCTGCAACAGTTACTGGGCAGGCTTCCGGCTGCACCATTGTCCGAATTTCAAAAAGGCGACATGGTGATGATCGTCGCCACCGGCGGACTGACGGATGCGCAAGTTACGGCCATCACCATCCTCGGTGGGGTGGAGCTTCTCCTGCAAGCCACCACGCAGGAGCAGGCATCCAGCATTTTGACGCCGTGGAGCTTAAGCAGCAGCGGAGCAGACGCGGCGGCGCAATAGTGCCGGCGCGTGCGGTGGAAATTGCAGAGGGGCGGAATTCTCGATTGAAGCGAAAGAACCTGATTCGGAAATTCGTGCGAAACGGTATTCTGTCTTTCCTTACGGCGGTACTGATCGCGTTGCCTTGCCTTGCGCAATCCCAAACCGGCGCGATCCGCGGCCAGGTTACGGATCCATCCGGCGGCGCGCTGGTTGGAGCGACCGTGCTGCTGACGACGCCGTCCGGCGCCTCGATGGACACGACTACGAACAAAGAGGGCTTCTACGAATTCAAGAACCTGGCGCCGGGAACTTACGAACTCAAGTCTGTGGCCGCGGGCTTTGCGATGTTTGATAAAACCGGCGTGGCACTTACCGCGGGGCAAACTTTGCGCTTCGATGTTCCACTGGAGCTGGAAGTCGAGAAGGAAAAAGTTGAGGTAAGCGCGACGACCACGCAGCTCGACGTCAGCCCGCAAAACAACGCCAACAGCATCGTGCTGCAGGGGAAAGATCTCGAGGCGCTCTCCGACGATCCCGACGAACTGTCTTCGGAGTTGCAGGCGCTCGCTGGCCCATCCGCAGGCCCCAACGGCGGACAAATGTACATCGATGGCTTCACCGCCGGGCAATTGCCGCCAAAAGCGTCGATTCGCGAGATTCGCATCAACCAGAACCCGTTTTCGTCCGAGTACGACAAGCTGGGGTACGGACGCATCGAAATTTTCACCAAGCCTGGAACAGACAAGCTGCACGGGCAACTGCAGGTTCAGGGAAACACTTCCTCCTTCAACTCCAGAAACCCATTTGAAACAGCGCAGAGCGGCGTCTCACCGCCCGGATACAACTCCCAGCAGTACAGCGGGAATATCGGCGGGCCGATCAACAAAAAGGCGTCGTTCTTTTTTAATATCGAGCGGCGCGACATTGGGGCGCTGAACGTCGTCAGCGCGACGGTCCTCGATCCGGCCAACAACTTCGCCATCGTTCCCGAGAGCCTCGCTGTTGCAAATCCGCAGACCCGCACCAACCTGAGCCCGCGGATCGATTACCAGCTGACGCCCAACAACACGCTTACGGTGCGTTATCAGTATTATCGCGACGTCGCGACAAACGCCGGCGTGGGACAGTTCAATCTGCGCGAAACCGGGAGCGACACGCTCGGAGTGGAGCACACGCTTCAGGCAACGGACACGCAGATCCTTGGGGCGCATGCAATCAACGAATCGCGGTTCCAGTTTGTTCACGCCGATAACGAAAATACGCCGTTGCAAACGGGCGCAGCCGTGAATGTTGGCGGAGCATTTAATGGAAACGGCAGCGGCGGCTTCGGCACATCGGATATTCAGAAGCGCTACGAATACCAGAACACCACGTTTCTGAATTACGGCAAGCACGCCTGGAAATTCGGCGGGAGGATCCGCGCCACGAACGACCGCAATCAGGTCAGCAATAATTTCAACGGCACGTTTTCGTTCGGATCGCGGCCGAATCCCGATCCGGCCTGCATTCCTGCTCCCGCGAACAACAATTGCATTATCACGCCGATCGTGGCGTACCAGATCACCGAGCAGGGAATTGCCGCGGGGCTTCCATTCGCCACAATCCAGGCGATGGGCGGCGGTGCGAGTTACTACACGCAGACTTTTCAGACCGCCGGCGGCACGCAGATTATTCCTTCGACCGTAACGTGGGTGGATGCGGGACTCTTCCTCCAGGACGATTGGAAAGTTCGGCCGAATGTGACCCTGAGTTACGGGTTGAGGTTCGAGACGCAAAACAATTTCAGCGACAAATCCGATTTTGCACCGCGCCTGGGCCTGGCCTGGGGCATCGGCGGTAGCGCCAAGAACGCGCCGAAGATGGTGCTGCGCGCGGGTTTTGGCATATTTTATGACAGGTTCACCTACGATCTTGTGGAGACGCAGCAAAGGTTCAACGTTCTGAACCCGCTGCAGCAGCAACTGCAGATTCAGAATCCGACATTCTTCCTGCCGCTTCCAAATCCGGTTCCGGCCGGGACGCTGGTTTCCACCCAGTACGAAACCAACAATAATTTGCGCACGCCGTATACGATTCAGACGGGTGTCACCCTGGAGCGGCAGCTCACGAAGTTTGCGAATATCGCGGTGACGTACCTGAACTCGCGCGGGGTCCACCAGTTCTATACGAACAATCTCAATCCCTTCCTCCCGGCGACCGCCACTGCGCCTGCCGGCCGTCCTCTCCCGAACCAGGGCAACATTTATCAGTACCAGTCGGGGGCGGACTTCGAGCAGAACCAGTTGATCGTCAATGGCAGCGTGCGATTGGGGGCGAAACTTTCCCTCTTCGGCTACTACACTTTTAATCACGCCAACAGCGACACCTCCGGCGTGAACAGTTTTCCCTCGAATCCACTGGATCTGCGGGAAAACTACGGCCGCGCGAGTTTCGATATCCGCCATCGGCTCTTCCTTGGTGGAACGATTGGATTGCCACGAGGTTTCCGCCTGAGCCCATTCGTGATTGCCAGCTCTGGAATTCCGTTCAACATCACCACGGGAACAGATCCGTACCAGGACAATCTTTACAATGTGCGGCCCACCTTCGCGACGTGCGCTGCCTCGAATCAGACGAAATTCGGATGCTTTGACGCGAACCCTGCGGTGGGTGCAGTGCCCATTCCCGTATATTACGGCGAAGGGCCCGGCCGCTTTTCCATGAACCTGCGGGTCAGCAAAACGTTTGGATTCGGGCCGGTGATCGAGGGCGCTTCCACAAGTGGAGGTGGCGGCGGCATGAGCGGCGGAACATTTGGCCGTGGGCCTGGCCGAGGTGGAGGCGGCGGCCGCGGCGCGGACGCCGGTGCCACCAACCGCCGCTACGCGCTGACGTTTGGCGTAATCGGCCGAAACATCTTTAACAATGTGAATGTCCTTCCACCGATCGGCAACCTCGGCTCGCCGCTCTTTGGCGAATCGAACGGACTCGCCGGCCGGCCTTACAGCGACTCCACCTCAAATCGCCGGCTCGACTTGCAAGCCACATTTACGTTCTAAGTTGTCGCAAGAGTGGCGAAACTGCGAACGAGCCCCGATTGAATTTGCGCGCAGACGAATGTTCCTATATGAATGATGCAATCGATCACGCATGAGGAGCGGTAATGGAAAGCGCCGCGAGGAAGAGTTGAAGTGGTGAAGCGCAAGAAAAATCGCCTGGAGAAGGGAACCGAAGCGCGCCGGAGAGCCCGCAAGTCCGGGCTGGCGCCGGCCGGAACACGGGTAATCCCCGACAAACGAAGAAAGCCGGAGAAGCACAAGCCGGACCTGCTCCAGGAAGCGAATTGAGCGGCAGCCTGGCTCGAAATGCTTGCTTTTGCTGTTTGCGTTAGGTCCCGACCGGACCTAGTTTTTTGAGCTTCATCCAGGCTTTTGCGCCGGGACCACTTCATCCGGGCGAAACAGCGGCGCGGCTGCGATCTTGCGCCGTTGTGAAAGTTCAGCGGCGATCTTTTCCAGATCGTCTTTATCAAATCCCATGCAACTGATCTTCACCTTGCCGTCCGGCTCAATCAGGAAAATTGTGGGCACCATATTCAGGCCGTACGCATTGGAGACGGGGTAACCGGGCTCGTCGAGCAGTGTAGGAAACGTCAAGCCATACTCGCGATTGAACTCTTTTGTGCCGCGCGCGTCATCCTGCGAGACAGCGATCACCGTGGCGGAATCGCCCGCGTATCGCTCGGCCAGACGCTGCAGAAAAGGAAGCGTGAATTGGCACACGGGACAGGAAATCTTGAAGAAGACGACGACTGCCGGGCCCTTGTCCAGTAAATTTCCAAGCGCGTATTCTTTGCCGTCCAGCGATTTCAGGGTAAAACCCGGTGCAACGTCTCCCGCCGCGATATTTGTCAAAGGCGCCTCCCGCCCGAGCCATCTGGAAAATTTATGCAAGAAGGACATGGAAAAAGCCTAGAGCAAATCTATGAGCCGGCAAGTTCGAGGCAAAATCAGTGAATGGTCTTCGTTTTGCGCTGCATGTAATCCATCAGCAGGTACTGGCCCAAATTGTAGGGCGTGGTGAAATAGGCTTTGCCCTTGCACATCTGCGTGATTTTCTGCACGAACTGCACCAGGCTGTAATCCGTTGCCAGCATGAACGTGTTGATCATGATGCCGGCGCGCTTGCACTTATTCACTTCCTCCAGCGTCTCGCCCACTACGAACGGATCCAGCCCGAATGCGTTTTTATAAATCCGTCCATCATCCAGTGTCAAGGCGGAAGGCTTCCCGTCGGTGATCATCACGATCTGCCTCATGTCTTTACGCTGGCGCAGCAGAATCCGTTGCGCCATGCGCAAGCCTTCGCGCGTGTTGGTGTAATAAGGACCAACTTGCACGCGCGCGAGTTGCCCAAGAGGAACTTCCTCCGCGGAGTCGTGAAACAGGACCAGGCTAAGCGTGTCGCCCGGATATTGCGTGCGGATCAGGTGCGAGAGCGCCATGGCCACGCGCTTGGCGGGCGTGAAGCGGTCCTCTCCATAAAGAATCATGCTGTGGCTGCAATCGAGCAGCAACACTGTGGCGCAGGAGGAATGGTATTCGCACTGGTGGACCATCAGGTCGCGATATTCCATCTGCAGGGGAACCTTGGCGCCTTCGCGGCGAATCGCGTTCGAAAGCGTCTCGCTGATATCCAGGTTCAAGACATCGCCAAACTCGTAGGGACGCGAAATACCGCCCGACTCGACCCCCGTGGAAAGATCTCGCGTGTCGTGCCGCCCGAAACTGCTGCGGCCCAGCGAACCGAGCAGGTCCTGCAACGTTTTGAAGCCGAGAAAATCGATGGCCTTGTCCGTAATTTCGAATCGCGCTTCCGTGTCGATGTCGTGCGGCTGGCCCAGACTTCCGCCCGGCGTGTTCTGCGGGGGCGGGGTCACTTGCGGCGGCTGCTGTGGATTGATGAAGCCTTCCTGGGCCATGCGCTCCACCAATTTGTCGATCAGGTCGCGGATCTCTTCATTGTTCAGCGCGCCGGGATCCTGCAGCATTTCGCGCAGTTCATCGCTCATGGCGTCTTCGGGGAAGAGGTCGCCTTCCTGCAGCGCGCGCAAAATGGCTTCGCGCAATGCTTCCATGGAATGCGAAGCGTCCATCTCGGAAAGTCCGTAGAACTGCGACTCGAAGCCGCTCTGAAGCAGGAAATCACCCAGCCGCTTCATCAGCTCGTCGAGGTCGACGGCGTCGGCCGGCTCGCCTACGTACTTTCCGTATTTGATTACTTTCATTTCCTGGCCCTCGTCGCCTTTTGCTGCTGGGGTGGCCGAGCTAAAGCTCGGCCACTACATTGCCTGGGCTAAAGCCCGGTGCCTGGGGTTGAGATCCTTCGTCGCGATGCTCCTCAGGATGACGACCCTTCATCGGGTCGTCAATTATAATTCCGGCGCGGGCGGCTGACAGATTCCCGCGGCTCCGGCGCGCGCTGTTTTTCCGCGTAGAAGCCGCGCTCTTCGCTGCGGCCGATCCGGCGATGCGCCCAGAGGCCCTCGAGAATCATCTCGGCGGCCGCGGCGGCATGCGGTTCGTCCTTGCGATTCGTGACCCCAAGTTTCGCCACGTGCTCCAGCAATCCCTGGACTTTGGCGAGTTGCTCGTAGCGCTTGCCGGTGGAAATCAGATCCGGAAGCTTCAGCTCTCCACCGGCCTCGAACCACTGAACAACCGGCTGGAAACTGACCTCGCCGAAGTACTTCGAAAACACGCGTCCGATCGCGGTGCGAATCAGCTCCCGTGCAATGACCTCCGCGCCTTTCAACTCGCCCTCGTATTCCAATTCCATTTTTCCGGTGATCGAAGGAAGGGCTGCGTACAGATCGGCAATGCGCGCAACGGCGTGGCGTTCACTGGCCCGTGCGGCGTGCTGTTCCGTGCTGCTCACCAGGCTTTCCAGGGTAGAGATCGGCAGTCGCTGGCTCACGCCCGAGCGCCGGTCCACCCGCTTGTCTTCGCGCGCCTGAAAGGCAATCTCCTCCACCACCTCGCGGAGGTAATCCGGCACTTCGACAGTTATGCCGGAGTCGCGGGCCGTCCAGGCCTCCTGCGTGGTGATGGCGATGCCTTCCTCGACCGTTGACGGATAGTGGGTGCGAATTTCCGCGCCGATGCGGTCCTTCAGCGGCGTGATGATTTTGCCGCGCGCGGTGTAGTCCTCGGGATTCGCGGAGAAGACCAGCAGCACATCCAGCGGAAGCCGGAGCGGGTAGCCCTTAATCTGGATGTCGCCTTCCTGCATGATGTTGAAGAGGCCGACCTGGATTTTTCCGGCAAGGTCGGGAAGTTCGTTGATAGCGAAGATTCCGCGGTTGGCGCGGGGCAGAAGGCCGTAATGGATGGTCAGCTCGTCGGAAAGGTCGCGGCCACCGCGCGCGGCTCGAATCGGATCCACGTCGCCGATGATGTCGGCGATGGTCACGTCCGGTGTGGCCAGCTTTTCCACGTAGCGTTGGTCGCGGGGCAGCCAGTTGATCGGGGTGTTGTCACCTTCGGCGGCGACGCGTTCGCGGCAGCCGCGGCAAATGGGCTGGAGCGGATTGTCGTTGATTTCGCAACCGGCGATTACTGGAATCTCCGGGTCCAGAAACTGGAGCAGGCCGCGCAAAATCCGGCTTTTGGCCTGGCCGCGCAAGCCCAGCAGAATAAAATTGTGTCGAGAGAGCAGGGCATTGACGATCTGCGGGATCACCGTGTCTTCATAGCCGTGCACGCCGGGGAACAACGGCTCGTTGCGCTCGATCGCCCGCAGCAGGTTGCGGCGAATTTCATTCTTCACCGAAACACCGGCCGAGCGGGAATCGAAATCCGGTATGCGCTTCAGCTCGCCGATGGTCCGTGGTTTCGAACGTCCTGCCGAATGCCCTGAGGTGCTTGCCGTCATGGGGCCCCTGTCTGCGAACCATTCGTGGTCCGCGAACTGCTAATTCAAACCGTGCCCGTTACTTCCGGCACTTTGTCGCATTGCCTTCTCTTTCAGTAGATGCGGCGCCCAGTCGCAGAGATACCTGAGCAGACGTTCCTGCCGTTCGCTCTCGGTTCGAAGCTCCAGAATCTGCTGTTTGCAGAGCAGTTCGATGGGCAGGGTGGAGGCAATCGCGTAGGATAGTTTCCCCTCCGGCGCTTCTTCCACGTTGCGGGGCAAACTGTTGAAGAGCAGCGTGTGGCAGGTTTCGTATTCCTCAATCAGTTTCCCTTTGCATTGTGGCTGGAGCGGCGCTTCACGGTCTTCCAGATAGTCCACCTGCCCTTCGAGCAAGGGATCTTCGGTAAACAGTTCCACAATGCGGAAGGGGTCGCGGCCAACGGTGATGATGTCCATCCGCCCGTCGGGATACCGCTTTACCACTTCCAGAATCTCGGCGGTGCAGCCGACGCGAGTGATCCCATCATCCATCGCCAGCAACATGCCGAACGGGGAACGACCGTCCAGGCACTCGCGCACCATTCTCCGGTAGCGGGGCTCGAAAATGTGCAGGGGAAGCTCTTCGCCGGGGAAAAGTACGACGTTCAGAGGGAAGAGCGGAATGCGATCTGGCCGCATGGCTACAGAGGCCCATCATAGCAGAGCCGCCAAGAAAGGGTGAAGCGAGCGGGGCAGGGCGAGTGAGTTAGCGGGCATTGTCCAAATTAGCCGGGTCCTAAGTCCACTAGCAGGAGAATCCTGGCGGGGTAACGTCGATCCTCCTCGAGCTAGGACATTTCACTCATTCTTTGTCCGCTTTTCACCCGGCACCTCTGGTGGGATTACTC
>Ga0210400_10002325_pt1 | contig 17820 bp, 15 predicted proteins | sample IncBWH26MmetaG_FD_155456 | JGI IMG/M metagenome (GOLD analysis project Ga0210400, IMG submission 155456) | Forest soil microbial communities from Barre Woods Harvard Forest LTER site, Petersham, Massachusetts, United States - Inc-BW-H-26-M | ecosystem: Environmental > Terrestrial > Soil >...
TAGCGCAAGCTCACGTAGCTCATGGTAAGATGGGCGTTCTTGGGCGCTCCGGCAGCCACAAACCACGGGCTGCGCGTCAGATATGAAGCCTGAGTGACCAGCAGCACGGCTCCATACTGAGGGTTTCTCCAGAAGGTCTGGGTCCAGTCGAACGTGACTTCCTGAACAGACCGGTTGGCGCTGTTGGGTGAATTAGGTCCACCAAATCCGACGAAAGGTTTAATCACCAAGGGCGACGTGACGTCCTGGAAGGCGTTGCGTTGAGCGTATGCTCCACCGTAGTACAAGCCGAACTGAGCTTTAGGGTGAATCACGAATTCAAAGCCTCCGACAAAATCGCCGGAGTGGACCATAGAGGTCGCCAGGTCGAAAGTGGTAGGACCGGTTTGAATCGGCCGAACCACTGCCTGAGGCGCCAGTGAGTTGAGGTACCGGCCCACGCCATAGCCCCACATGCCGTTGGTCACAAATTTAAGATTTCTGCCCTCCGAACCCTTGAGCAGTTCAAAGTTCAAGGCGCCCATAAAGCCACCGCCAACGGTCGAGGTGCCGTGGAAGGTGGTTCCGCCTACAGGAATGGCCATAGCTTTGGCTGTTGTCAACAGGCCGCCGGCTTCTATGTGGAAATGCCTTCCGCTGGTGGTGTCGTAGGCAATCTTAGTAAGTAAGTCCGGAACCGCATTGGGAGTGCCCGGGTTGTTGGCCGCATCGAACTGCGGCCCTAGAGCAGCATTGAAGGCGAAGGGGAAAATGACCTCACCGGCGCCCACAAACTGCTGCGGGTTCTGGATTTCCGCGGCCCATACCCATTGGTCGTTGAAGTGATACGCCGCCCGGAACGCAGATGCGCGGGTGTAGTTGTAGCCTACGCCAATCCCGGAATCCTCTTGATATCCAAGGGCCAGGTCGGCCGGCGCGGGCGATACTCCCGTCCGATTTGGCGTTTGCAGGCCAAAGGTCTGGCCGCCCAGGAACTCCCAGTTCCCGCGCCGCAGATCCAGCCAAAAAAGACGGAAACGGGCGGTATGACTGTTGGCGGTGACGAACACGTTGGCCGGATCGTTACCGTTGAAGTCGGCTTCGATATAGCCGGTGACATCATTCGCGCCGAACTTGGCATGGGTCTTCAGATTCAAGCGGGAGTACTGTGCGGTGGAGCGAAACTCGGTGAGATGGCCCGCCACCGTATTGCTATAGGGAATTGTCCCGAAGTTGGTCGCCGAGGTGTTCCCTGTATTGGTGGTGCGGAAGACATTCTCGAAGTCAATGAACCCGCCGGGCGTGAAGTCCGCCCCGCCAATGCGGAACGACAGCGGAGATTCCTTCGTTGTCTCCTCTTGAACGGGCGCGCCGGGCACGGGGCCAGTCGATGTGGCAGAGCTGGACGAGTGCAAGGTTGCGTCGACGAGGCGTGGTGCCGTGCTACTGCTGTTGGCAGAGGCTGCCTGCTGGCGCGCGGCAACTTGCTCTCGAAGCTCGTTAAGTTTCTGTCGCTGTTGCGCGAGTTGTTGCTGTTGGGCGGCAATGGCTTCGCGCAGGGCCTTGAGTTCATTCATCGACTTAGAGTCCGCGGGCGCGGTATTGGGCGCACTGGTTTGTCCCAGCGCCAGGCCTGAAGCCATCAATAAGAAACCAATCTTCCTTAACCATGTCATCGTGAGCTGCTCTCCTTGTCCTCCACCGAGTTAGTTAATAGTGACCCTGCCATATCATCCTGAATTCCAAGATCCACTTGTTTGGCCTGCCTTGGGGCGATGAAACTTTACTTCAAAGCGGAGCATAAAGGAAGGGCCTAATGCGGATTGCCAAAATTGCCAAAATTGCCATAACTGCCAAAATTGCGATACTTGAAAACACCAAACCCTCGCCGATTTCACTGGATGACGCTGATCAACTTTGGCGAATTTTGACGAAATAGAAGAGTAGAGCCACAGGCGCAGGGTAAGTGGCAGAAAACATTAGAGTTGTCAATTGCAGCAGTTATGGCAGCAGTTATGGCAATTGTGGCAGTTATGGCAATTCTGGCAATCGGTTTTGTTCATTCCTTCCGGATGTGGATGGTGCCGCGCTCGGTGCGCAAACGGACCTGGGGACCGCCTTTGCCTACGGTACCGCGTGCGGTGGCGTCACGGCGGCCATTGTTAATGCTGAGATCGAAATCGCTTTCGATATTGCCATTGCTGCTCTGCGCGTCCACCTGGAAGCCGGCATTTTCCGGAACGTCCACGATGATCTGGCCGCGCCGGTTATCAACGTCGATCTTGCCTAGTGGGGCTTTCAGATGGAGTTCCACCGGAGCATTGCTGTCTTCAATTTGAACGTCGCCGCCGAGTTGTTCGAGGTCGATGTTCTTGGACGAGGTCCGCAGGTGCAGCGGCCCGGCTAGTGAGTTGGCATGCAGGCTGCCTCGATCCATGGTGAGGTCACCTTCCAGACTGGCGAACTGAAGGTCGGTGCGATCGCTCTTGAAGCTCACCTGTTTAGCGACGTGCGACAACTGCGTGGTGTTCCAATAGTCTCCGTTGAGCGCAAGGGTACCAGTGATGTCTGCGATCTCGGTTTCGCGTACGCTTCCTCCCACGGTTACATTGCCGTCCACGTGCTTCACAGTCGCGTTGCCACGCTCCAGTTGAAGGGTCGTGTTGCCCTTGATGTTCTCGGCGGAAATGTTGCCCCGGTTGCTTTCCATGTCAACATTGCCGCCCCGATCGGAAACATGGATGTCGCCCCGGCGGGTCACCAGCGCGACCGGGAAATTCTTAGGTATCTCCAGATCCACGTTGAAACGTCCGTGGGTGAAGTTGCTGTTGGTCATGTCCAACAGCCACACGTTGCCTTGCAGCTCGAACTTGGGATTTGTGGCGTCATTCATGCTCTTGGCGCTGCTCTCAGAGTCGGTGGCGAGAACTTTGTGGACGACCACGTGCGTCTGGTCGTCAGGGCTGGGAGTAACGCTGAGGTCTCCGCGGCCAACCATGATCTTCACCTGCTTACCCGGCTCAATGGTTTGAGAGAAGGTATTGGTAAATTCATACCTGCCGCCGAACATGCCAAAGAAATTGTCGTCGCCAAAGTTGATTTCGTCTCCCAGCCCCGACCAGTTCACGTTCCTGGCCTTGGATGCTCCCAGGCCGATCATAATGAAGAAAACCAGAAAGACCACGCCGCCGGCGCCAATGCCGGGAGCGGCGTAGCCTTTTTGGCGGGCCCATATCTGCTCCAATAGCTTAGTGACTCCCCACACGATTAAAAGAACGGGCCAATAGCGGGAGAACCACCATCCCAGGCTGGGAATCACTCCCATGTTGCGGAGCAGAAGCAGAACGCCAATTCCGACGAGTACGAGCGGACCGAAGATGGAGTGCCGGCGATAATAAGAATTTTCGTTGCTCATGATGTCACCTGCGAATCATTTTGCTGGCTCGACTTTGGGGGCGCTGAACCGGGGAGCCCAAAGGGTTGAACGTGGCCTTCCATTGAAGCGTTGTGGCCGGCGAACAGGAAGAGGCCAATGACAATCAGGATCACGGGAAAGCTTTTCTCGAAATCCACCACTCCGAAGTTTTCCAGCAGGAAAAGAACCCCCACGGTTATCAGGATGCCCGCTCCCATAAGTCCTCGGACCCGGCATCTCTGGCATGGGCACGACCGATTTCTGATGTAGATGCTCATCCATTACTCCTTGAGGTTGCACGCGCCGTGCGTTTGAGCGCGATCCACACACCCAGGCCTATCAGCAATATCGGCCACATTCGGCCAATGTGCAGCATTCCCAGATTCCCCAGCAAGAAGAAGACCCCCAGCCCGATGAGGATTACGGCGCCGGTAGGCCCTTGATCGCCACGAACAGGCGGAACAACGTCACCGCCGGCAGGCGGAACCGCGCCGGCAGTGAAAGGCGAATCAGTACCGGTATTACCACCCGCCGGTGTGGGGGGTACCGTGGCCGCAATGGGCGGAGCTGTTTCCTGGATGCCGAAAAGGCGGTCGATTCCCAGAAGATCCGGGGCCGGCAAGCCCCTTTGCCTGTACTTTGCAGTGTTATACGCTTCAAACACCATGTAAAACCAAAAGAACGTGGTGAGCAGGCCAAACAGCGGCCCGGCGAAAGAGACATGGTCTTGAAGTGCGATCAAGCACCCAAATATCACGACATGGATAAAAGCTTTGGCAAACTGACCGTTATACATGGCCCCAACACCGGGAATCATGCCCAGCAGGGCAGCTACGGTGGGATTGGGAGCGCCCGACATCGGAGACTGCGCTAAGGGCACGCCGGCGGCAACCGGAGTTGCGCCCTGCAAGCGGGCGGCTATGCAGGATTCGCAGTAAATGGCCCCCATTACGTCGCGCTTGCATTCTTCGCATAGCGCTTTACCACAGGTGCGGCAGTAAGCCACTGCCGGGACTTGGGAATGAATAGCGCAGTTCATAGTGAGGCTCCTTGATTGCTTGACTTGGTATAAGCGATAAAGCTGTCGCCCACTTCGCGGGTATAGTCTTCGTGTTTTTCGGGGCGTCCGCTGGTATCGTTATCCCGGTTCTTGTCTTGCTTCTGCTGCTCTTTGGGTTTCTGATCGTTCTCGGGGGAACTGGCAGCTTTTCTCAATTCGCGCACGCGCGATTGGATTTCATAGACGAAACGCATGTTTTCGTAATACTTCACTACTTTTGCTTCCACCTGGGTCAGCTGCAGTACCACAGCTTTGCTGACGGAGCTGGGCCTCAGATCCAGATTGGCGAGGTCCTTGATTCTTACCCCCGCCAGCGAAAGCGTGATGGAGAGAGAAAAGAAGGCCATGGCGAAAGATGTGACAAAGCGGGGATGGGCAGCGCCACTGGCAATCGGACGGATCGAGTTCCACACGTTCCGTAGCCAGCCGGACACAATGCCCAGTGCTTTGGCCCGCTGTTGTTCCTCGGCGGCAGTCATGGTTGTGGCTGCCAGAATATTGTGCAGAAGATTTTTGGGAGGTTCTACTTCTTCCAGGTTGCGCAGCCACTCCATCCCCTCCTGGGCCTCGGCAAACATCGGCCCGCAGACCAGGCAGCTCCGGCTATGGATCTCGAAGCCCTGCCGGATCTCTTCCGGCAGGTGCCCTTCCAGGGCCTCTGCCAGCAGCGCTTCGAACTGGCTGCACTGAATCTCGGATTGGGACTTTCTGTTATCCATTGCCTACCTGTCTTTTATTACGAGAAAGTAATCTCGCAAGTTCCATTCTTCCTCTGTTTATTCGGGACTTGACCGTCCCCTCCGGCACCCTGAGGACGTGGGCGATTTCCTTGTAATCCATGTCTTGCAAGTCTCTAAGAATCACTGCTTCCCGCAGGTCCGGCGAGAGGTGCCCCAGCGCCTGTTGCACCATTTTTTGGGTCTCTTTGCTGGCCAGCCGGTCGTCCGGGCTCGGCGCCTGGTCTTCCAGCCGGTCACCCAGGGACAAAGAATCTTCTTCTTCCCGAAGCCCGGCGTCAATGGATTCCGTAAGGCGGTCCTGACGGCTCCGGCGGAAATGGTCCACAAGCAGGTTCCGGGTCAGCGTGGTCAGCCAAGTGGTGAAAGCTCCTTTGTCAACGTCATACGATGCCAGGGTGCGATAGACCTTTATAAAGACCTCCTGGGTAAGATCCTGAGCGTCGTCTGGAGAGCTGGTAAACCGGTAACAGAGGTTATAGATGCGGCGGTTGTGCAGGCGCACAATCTCCTCCCACGCCGTGGCGTCGCCGGCCAGGCATCGGCGGACCAAGAGCCCTGTGTGCTGCTGGTCGTCCAAGCAGTCCCCCCGCCTCACAGTACGTTGAAAATGATGTTCCAGTTCCAAGGTTTACAGCAGACGATGCACGGGAAGCAAATTGGGTGATTGGGGGAGAAGCAAATCGGGTGATCACTCCGGCGCGCCTCAGTGCAGGCTATTCATCGCGTGATCGGAGACTGAATGGGTGAAAGCACCCAGGGCTTGGCTTAGATGAGGCCGACTCTACTCGCAGCCCGCTGGTTTAGCCAGAAGCTAGGAGCCAGAAGCTAGCAGCTGTATTCACTCCGAGGTAAAGTAATCCACTGCGACCGGGCTTTCGAACAGCGAATAATCGCGGGTGACGACGGTGATGCCGGTCTCGGTGACCACAAAATTCTTAGCGTCGAGTTCCGGGTCGTAGCCGATGATTGTGCCCTCCGGGATATGTACGTCGCGGTCAACAATGGCGTTTCGAATGCGGCAATGACGGCCAATATTTACGTGGGAAAAAATTATGCTGGATTCCACTTCAGAGTAGGAGTTGATCCTTACGTCCGGGGAGAGCACGCTGGTTTTGACGCTGCCGCCGGAAACAATGCATCCGGCGGAGACAATTGAATCAATGGCAGTACCCGTGCGTCCCGGCTCGCCGAATACGAATTTGGCCGGCGGATACTGGCGCTGATGCGTGCGGATGGGCCAGGCCTCGTCGTAAAGATTAAACACAGGCGAGACTGCCACCAGGTCCATGTTGGCTTCGTAATAGGCTTCCAGCGTGCCTACATCACGCCAATAGAGAGCTTCTTTCTTGTTTTCATCGATAAAATTGAAAGAATAGATTTTGTACTGGTCGAGGATCTTAGGCAGAATGTCCTTGCCAAAGTCATGGGAAGAGCTGGGGTCTTCAGCGTCTTTCAATAACACCGGCAGCAGCACGTCCGTATTGAACACGTATACGCCCATAGAGCCGGAAACCATCTCCGGGTTATAAGGCGAGCGAAGTTGAGTGACCCGCGGCTTCTCCTCAAACCCATTGATCCGGCCGTCATGATCGATCTCCATCACACCAAAGCGATAGGATTCGTGAGGAGGGATGAGGATGGTAGCAAGAGTCACATCCGCTCCGGCGTCAATATGCTGGTCCAGCATGAGCTGGTAGTTCATCTTGTAGATGTGATCACCGGAGAGGATGAGCACGTGCCTGGGTTGCTCGCTGCCGATGGAGTAGATGTTCTGGTACACGGCGTCGGCTGTGCCCAGATACCAGTTATCGCTGACCCGCTTCATCGGCGGCATGATTTCAATGAATTCGCCCAGTTCCCGCGCCACCACCGACCCCCAGCCTTCGCGAATATGGCGGTTCAACGAAAGCGCTTTATATTGTGTGAGGATATAGACCTTGCGCAGGTCCGAATTAATGCAGTTGGAGAGGGTGACATCGATAATGCGGTAGGCTCCCCCAAATGTGACGGCCGGCTTGGCGCGATCACGGGTGAGGGGATAAAGGCGTTCTCCGGCGCCACCTGCTAACAACACTCCCAAGGTATTTCTCATAGAGAGGCTCCGCAATCTACTGCTCGGCGGTGGTGAAAAGTCAGGGTACGAGCGTGGCTCACATCTCCTTAAGAACTAGATGCTATCAGAAAAAGAAATAGCGCTGCAGGGCTGCCGGGCGCGGTTTGCGGTGGAAGTTCCTAGACGGCATCTTCCACGCTGATGCGTAGAGATTTGAGGAAACGAACATCGTTAGCGTTGATGGCAAGTTCCGGAGGCTCTCCATTCCTGGTGCGCATGCTGACCAGTTCCGGCGCGGCCGGCACAGATTCGTCATTCTTGCGGTTGAACCCGATGGTAGCTTCCAGCACCAGAAAGATGTCGTACCCCTGTTCTTTGATCTTGGCAATCACCTGTGCGATCTGCTCTGACTCGGAAAGCGAGCCGTTAATAGCCTCCCCGAGTTCCTTCATCAGTCGTTTTAGTCGCGTATCCACAATTGCGCTCCCTTGTCTGATGCTGGTCAGACTTACTTAATTTGGATGCCGAACGGGGCATAGCTGTTTCACTTCTTTTGAGCGGTATCTCTCGATTTTCACTGTACAATAAACTCCACATGACCAACATTTCCATCCTGAAGAACTCTGCAAAGGCTCTCACGCGGAGTCGCCTCGGCTATGCGCTCTTCAGCGGCGCCAAGGCGTTGACAGTTTCGTTTGCCCGTACATTCTATTCGCTTTGGCTGGAAATAGTGGGACTTCTGGCTGCGGTATTCGCGTTCCGCGTCGCTGCCGAACTGCTCAAGATATATCGGGCGTCCGGGCTTTCCGGCGACCCGAAACGATTCTGGGTGACCTTGGCGGTTACGCTGTTTTGCCTCTGGTTCAGTGTAAGCTCCTTCCTGAAAGCGCGCCGGATCAAGAAGCACACGCACAACGCAGCAGCGCCGGGTGGACCATCAATTTAATCCGGACGCTTCTAGATCCCTAGACCCTAGACCTAGACCTAAGACCTAAGATGGCCGAAGATCTAAAAAACGAACCTCGGGTTGGAGAGCTGAAGACCATTGATCCCCAACCCCTGTACACGCCTGCCAATCTTGAGGGCTGGGACTATGACCGCGACGTAGGCTATCCAGGCGAGTTCCCGTTCACCCGGGGCGTGCAGCCCACCATGTATCGTGGACGCCTCTGGACCATGCGCCAGTATGCCGGCATGGGCGATGCGGAAGAATCCAACAAGCGATACAAGTATCTCCTGGCCAACGGAACTGCCGGGCTCTCCGTGGCCTTTGATCTTCCTACTCAGATCGGCATGGACTCGGACCATGCCATGGCAGCGGGCGAGGTGGGCAAGGTAGGGGTGGCCATTGATTCCATCGAAGATATGCAGAGGCTGTTCGACGGTATCGATCCGGAAAAAGTCTCTACCTCCATGACCATCAACGCTACGGCCAGCATTCTTCTGTCACTTTATATTGCTACGGCCAAGCGATCAGGGGCCAACATTTCCAAGCTCAGCGGCACGGTGCAAAATGACATTTTGAAGGAATACATTGCCCGTGGCACTTACATTTTTCCACCGCAGCAGGCCATGCGCATTATTACCGACATGTTCGCATTCGCTAACGAGCATGTCCCCGAGTGGAACATCATTTCCATCTCTGGCTATCACCTGCGCGAAGCCGGTTGCACCGCGGTGCAGGAAGTGGCTTTCACGCTGGCCAATGCCATTGCCTATGTACAAACAGCAATTCGGGCGGGACTCGATATTGACCGCTTTGCTCCACGACTGTCTTTCTTTTTCAACGCGCACAACAATTTTCTGGAGGAAGTAGCCAAGTACCGCGCTGCCCGGCGGCTATGGGCCAGAATTGTGAAAGAGCGTTTCCACGCCCGCAACGAGCGCTCCATGATGCTGCGTTTTCACACGCAGACGGCAGGATCGACTTTGACGGCGCAGCAACCGGAAAACAACATTGTGCGTACGGCCATCCAGGCCATGGCAGCAGTTCTGGGCGGAACACAATCTCTGCATACCAACTCCTTTGATGAAGCGTTGGGCCTGCCGACGGAGGAATCGGTGCGCGTGGCGTTGCGTACCCAGCAGATCATCGCCTATGAAACCGGCGCCCCCAATACCGTTGATCCTCTGGCTGGGTCGTATTACATCGAGTCTTTGACCAACGAGATCGAGGACCGCGCCAAGGTCTACCTGGAAAAGATCAATGCCATGGGTGGCACTCTGCGCGCCATTGAACTGGGATATATCCAGCAGGAGATCCAGGACGCCGCTTATGACTTTCAACAGACCGTCGACCGCCTCGAAACGGTAGTTGTCGGCGCCAACCGGTTCCAGCAGGAACAGGAAAAATCCATCGCTATCCAGCGCATTGATGAGGCGTTGGAGCGCAAGCAGGTGGAGCGAGTACGAGCTTTACGCGTCCGCCGGGATAAAACCGCATGGGAAGCAGCCATCCGCAAAGTTGAAGATGCGGCCCGTTCCGGTGACAACCTGATGCCCCACATCATCTACGCGGTAGAGAACTACTGCACTGTCGGCGAGATTTCAGACGCTCTGCGTCGGGTGTTTGGTGAATATCAGGAAACGATAGTGATTTGATCGCCGGTCGGTGTTCCGTCCGGGACGATGCCTTGCTTGCCTAACGGCCTCCAGATAATTCTAGCGATTGTCGAACGAGTCACAGGCTTCCGGCATTCCAATATTGGAAGGCAGTGGACGGCGCACAATGACCGAGCGGTCCCGTTCATACCGCGTGATCACAGCGGTTGAATTTTCCCCTGTCGGACCAGTTTTAATGAAACAGGACTCAACAGGAATCAGGCGCGGCCAGTAGGGTCTATCCTTGCTCTCGCTCTCGATTCGATACTCGTCCCACAAAGGGTTCACTGGACCGATGCTGTAGGAGATGATTCGACCGCGCTTCGAGTCGGCCCGGAGATGATAGAGAAGCTCAAGTTGCTCGGTTAAAAATCCCTTTTGGAAACTACGGGTGGCCGGGTCGAAGAGCCATACGCAGTAACGGCTCCACGAGGCGCCGAACTCTCGCGGCCCTTTAAGATCTGGATACCCATCCAGGTTGAGGTCTTCGGTCTCGAAGTGAGTGACAAATTGCTCGGCCGCACCTTTGATTTCAAGATCGGAGGGATTGGAGATGCCCTGGAGCAGCGGACACGTTAGAGTCTGGACAAGAGCTTTCGAACCACCCCGTACCTCCACCAGACCCTCTCTCCCCTTGGCGGAAATGCGGAGCGTATAGCTGGGCTGACCTGAAGCGGCCCCGACCTGTAACGTTCGACTAGCATTCTCGCCAGATGTCTGAGGGGACGAGAAGCCATTTGGTCGAAGGGAAGTGCAGAGCACTAGAAGAGCGATTTGCGCGGTACGCCAGGACATCATTGACCTCCGAAATTAGAAAATCACTAGGCCGCGAGAGTTATATACTTTAACGAAACTATCGGTGGCTTATGGGTCTTTAGAAAGCTTCCAGGAAAGCCAAGCAAGCAATTTGCAGGCCACCTACGAGCATCGCGTTTTGATTGCACGTACGAAAAACATCGTGTCATTCTGGACTCGCACTGTGTCGGAATTGAAACATCGCCGTGTTGGAACTGGCACAGGATCTGGTCGCTGATATTGCACCCACTACATGGCCCTTACTTTTGGTAGGACTCCTCCCTCCGGATCGGAATGGAAAATCCTTAGAAAGGCAGTGGTTACCAGAAGTACATGCCCCAAAAGCCTGAAAACGTTACTCCTTAGCTAACAATTCTGGATTGACAATTTATGTCACCCAGCATACGATTCGGGGCTAGGAAGCTTTTTCTGCGACTGGCCACCCCCGAGCCCTTCGAGAAGCGCAATTTTCACCTAATTTCACAGCCAGGAATCAGCGGGATATGTCTCAGCGACTAGGCGATCTTCTTGTCCGAGAGAAGATCATCACTCCAGATCAGCTCGAAAAGGCGCTGAAGGCGCAACGAGACGCTGGCCCCAGCGCCCGTTTGGGTTCCGTCCTGGTGCATTTAGGTTTTGTAAGCGACGAAGAAGTCACAAACTTTCTCTCCCGGCAGTACGGCGTCCCCGCCATTAATCTCCAATACTTCGAAATTGATTCCTCCGTAGTCAAGCTGATTCCGGAAGAGACCGCCAAACGGTACCAGATTCTGCCGCTCAGCCGTGTAGGCGCGTCGTTGACCATCGCCATGGTGGATCCCACCAACGTGTTTGCCATGGACGACATCAAGTTCATGACCGGTTTCAACATCGAGCCGGTGGTGGCCTCGGAATCGGCCATCATGGATGCGATTGACAAGGCCTATAGCCATCCGGTTGCGGAAGAAAACGTCGATGATCTGCTGGCATCCATGGGCGAAGAGCCGGATGTGGAGTTGCAGGCTGAACAGGACCAGATGGATCTCTCGGAGCTGGAGAAATCCGCCGATGAGGCGCCCATCGTCAAGCTGGTGAACATTATTCTCACAGATGCGGTGAAGCGCGGAGCCAGCGACATCCATGTTGAGCCCTACGAGAAAGAATACCGGGTGCGATTCCGCATTGATGGCGTGCTGCAGCACATCATGTCGCCGCCCATGAAGCTCAAAGACGCCATTACTTCGCGCATCAAGATCATGTCCAAAATGGACATCAGCGAAAAGCGCCTTCCCCAGGACGGGCGCATCATGTTGAAGATGCAGATTGGCGGGAAGAAAAAGCAGCTTGATTTTCGCGTGAATTGCCTGCCTACCTTGTGGGGAGAGAAAGTGGTTCTGCGGCTGCTCGACAAAGAGAATCTGCGGCTGGACATGACCAAGCTGGGCTTTGAGCCGGAGTCGCTGGAAAAATTCCAGCGCGCAGTGCTTAAGCCTTACGGCATGGTCCTGGTGACCGGACCCACCGGTTCCGGCAAGACCAATACTTTGTATTCTTCCATCTCGCTGCTCAATAAGCCGGACACCAACATCCTGACGGCCGAAGATCCAGTGGAGTTCCAGTTGCACGGGGTGAACCAGGTGCAGATGAAAGAATCCATCGGTTTGAACTTTGCGGCGGCACTGCGCGCTTTTCTGCGGCAGGATCCCAATATCATCCTAGTGGGTGAGATACGCGATTTTGAGACGGCGGAAATTGCCATTAAGGCTTCGCTCACCGGGCACCTGGTGCTTTCCACGCTTCATACTAATGGCGCGCCCGAAACCATCAGCCGGCTGATGAACATGGGCATCGAGCCGTTTCTGGTGGCCACGGCCGTTCACCTGATCTGCGCGCAACGACTGGTGCGCCGTATCTGTTCGGAGTGCAAAGAACAGGTACCGATGTCGCCCCAGGCGCTCATGGAGGCGGGGTTCGGCGCCGAAGAGTCGAAGACCGTCAAGATCTACAAAGGCAAGGGCTGCAGCACCTGCAACGGCAGCGGATACAAGGGACGGGCTGGCCTTTATGAAGTCATGGAAGTGGATGACGAAATACGCGAGCTTATTCTGATTGGGGCGTCCGCGACCGAATTGAAAAAGAAAGCCATGGAGCGGGGCATGATTACACTGCGCCGCAGTGGGTTGAGAAAAGTAATGGATGGAGTAACGACCCTGGAAGAAATTGCCCGGGAAACCATTCACTAGTTGCATGAAGGGAATGCCGCGAAGTCATGAATGTAACATTGAGTGATCTGCTGAAAAAGATGCTGGAGCTGAATGGCAGCGATCTCCACATCACTACCAATTCTCCGCCGCAGGTGCGTGTCCACGGGCACCTCCAGCCGTTGGATATGCCTCCTTTGACTCCGGCCGAAACCAAGCAACTGGCCTACAGCGTGCTCACCGACGCGCAAAAGCACCGGTTCGAAGAAAATCTGGAGTTGGACTTCTCCTTCGGGTTGAAAGGGCTGGCGCGCTTTCGCGGCAACTGTTTCAACCAGCGAGGAGCGGTCGGCGCCGTGTACCGCGTGATCCCGTTTGAGATCAAGGCCTTTAACCAGTTGAATCTGCCCCCGATCGTTTCCAAGCTGTGCGATAAGCCGCGCGGCCTCATTCTGGTGACCGGGCCTACGGGTTCGGGCAAGTCCACCACGTTGGCCGCTATGCTCGACAAAATCAACACCGAGCGGCACGACCACATTATTACCATTGAAGATCCAATTGAGTTCGTGCACCAGAACAAGAGCTGCCTGGTCAACCAGCGCGAGGTCCACTCCGACACCAAGTCGTTCTCCGACGCTCTGCGCGCCGCACTCCGCGAAGACCCGGACGTGGTGCTTATCGGCGAAATGCGTGATCTGGAAACCATTGAATCGGCGTTGCGAATTGCGGAAACCGGCCACCTTACCTTTGGCACGTTGCACACGAACTCGGCAGCCTCCACTATCAATCGTGTGATTGACGTTTTCCCTTCGCATCAGCAATCCCAGATCCGGGCCCAGCTTTCTCTGGTGCTGGAAGGCATCTTGTGTCAATCGCTGTTGCCCAAGGTGGGCGGGGCCGGCCGCTGCATGGCCATGGAAATTCTGGTGCCCAACGCCGCCGTTCGCAATTTGATCCGTGAAGACAAGATTCACCAGGTTTACTCGGCCATGCAGTCCGGCCAGGACAGGTTTGGAATGCAGACCTTTAATCAGTCTCTGGCCACGCTGTATTACCAAAAACAGATCACGCTCGATGTCGCATTGTCACGCTCGTCATTTCCCGACGAGTTGCAGGACATTATCAATCGTGGGGTGATGGCGCCAAAGACGGCCGCGGCGCCAGCGCGAAAGTGATGAGATAGAAAACGGTCCTCGGACTGTAGCCACAAAGAACGAGAGGAGTTTTTCGATATGCCGGTATTTACATACAAGGGAACGGACGCGCAAGGTAAATCGATCTCTGGGCAAAGAGAAGCCGACAACAAGGCCCACTTGCAGAATCTCCTACGCCGGGAGCGCATTACCCCGAAAGCCATCAAGGAGAAGGGCAAGGAATTCAACCTGCCTACTTTCGGCTCCGGCAAAGTGGCCACCAAAGACATCGCCATTTTCTTCCGTCAGTTTTCGGTAATGATTGATGCCGGCCTGCCGCTCGTCCAATGCCTGGAAATTCTTGCCGGGAACCAGGAAAACGCCGCTTTTCAGAAGTGCCTGACGGGAGTCCGCACTACCGTTGAGGGCGGTTCCACCCTCTCCAACGCCATGCGTAACTATCCCAAGGTCTTTGATGACCTCACGACCAACATGATTGAGGCGGGCGAAGCCGGCGGTATTCTGGATGTCATCCTGCAACGGCTGGCAGTCTACGTGGAAAAAGCGGTCAAGCTGAAGGCCGCGGTCAAATCAGCTCTCATCTATCCGGTCTCGGTCATAACTATCGCTGCTTTGGTGGTGGGTTTGCTGCTCAAATTTGTGGTGCCTATCTTTGCCAACATGTTCAGCGGTATGGGTGTCGAGTTGCCACTGGCGACCAGGATCGTCGTGAACTTGAGCACCATTGTGGGATGGGGCTGGCCGTTTCTGATTATAGGACTGATAATGATGTTCGTCGGCGTTCATTATCTCCGCAAAAACCCCAGAGGCCGCTACCTGTTCGACAAATTTCTGTTGAGCCTGCCGGTGCTCGGCCAAGTGCTTCGTAAGATTGCCGTAGCGCGCTTTACCCGGACGCTTGGAACGTTGATCACCTCCGGCGTTCCCATTCTTGAAGGCCTGGCGATCACCGCCCGCACCTCCGGAAACGCGGTGCTGGAAGATGCGCTGATGAAGGTGCGCAAAGCGGTGGAAGAGGGCCGCACTATTGTCGACCCATTGAAGGAAAGCGGCGTCTTCCCCAACATGGTGACCCAGATGATTGGCGTGGGCGAGGCCACTGGTGCAATGGATGCCATGCTCCAGAAAATTGCCGATTTCTATGAAGACGAAGTCGATGCGGCCACCAAGAACCTGCTCACCCTGATGGAGCCGATCATGATTGGCGTTCTGGGCGTAGTGGTGGGCGGCATCGTCATTTCGCTGTACCTGCCATTGTTCTCAATGATCGCAAAACTGTCCTAGCAAGGAAAGAGTACCGGGCGCGTTCGATAGAGTTACGGGCATAGAGGCCGTACAGGAAATCGCGGGAACCCAAACGGGTCGGGGAGGGGCTCCTTCACCTGGGTTGAGGGCGCAGCTTTTTCTGCTCGCAGCAGGCCTCGCCCTGCCTTCATGAGACTTCGGTGCCTTTTAGGCGGGGCCGCTTATTTAACAACTAGAGACTGCATGGAAGAAACTAAGTTCAACGAAAGATCATGGCTGGCATGGCTTGTAAAAGTCCGTGTCGTCATCATCTCTTTTCTGCTTGCGGTTGAACTCCTGATCATTGATTTCACTCCCAACCATGTTCCTACAGCGATGTTTGTCTCCATCGTGATGGTCTGGTTCTCGGTCTCGGTTTTTCTCACTTTCCTTCAGTCTCTCTGGCGCGAATACAAGATGCAGGCCATTACCCAGATATTCACGGACCTTGCATTTACCACGGCCGTGGTCTACGTGACCGGAGGCATTGATACCTTTTTTAACTTCCTTTACCCGCTGGTGATCATTGTTGCCAGCATTCTGTTGCCGCGTTATTGGGCTTACCTGACTGCCGCGGTCTCTTTCATCCTGTTCGGGTTACTGCTGGAACTTTCATATTTTGAGAAGATTCCGTCGTATCAAGTCTCCCCTCACGGCGATCTAAAGTCGCTCCAGGCCGTGATTCTGATCAATTTCTTCGCTTATTTAACTGTGGCCCATCTGGCCAGCGCACTCACGGCCAAGCTCCGGCAGACCGGACTTGAACTGGAAGGCAAGAGCGGAGAACTGTTGAGCCTGCAGGCACTGCATGAGAATGTGATTCATTCCATCCGCAGCGGCCTCATCACCACAGATCTCCATGGCCGAGTGACACTGCTGAACGCGCCCGGACAAAAGTTGTTGCAGCGCACGGCCACTGCCGCTTATGGAAGGTACATTTCCGAGCTTTTTGTCGACCGCTTGCCGAAAGTCGATTCCTCTGCCACCCAGGGCGAGGTGCGAGGACTTACACCCGCGGGCGAGGAAAAGACCTTTGGCATGACCGCCACTCCGCTGAGCGTACCGAACCGTGGAATTATCGGCTACGTGTATACGTTTGAAGACCGCACCGAAATTCGGCGGCTGGAACGCGAGGTCCGCATGAGGGACCGCCTGGCTGCTGTGGGCCGTTTGGCCGCTGGTATTGCTCATGAGATCCGCAATCCCCTGGCTTCCATCTCCGGTTCGATCGATGTGCTTTCGCGGGTCTCCCCGTTTAACGATGACCAGAAGACGTTGGTGAATATTATTACCCGCGAGTCGAAGAGACTGAATCTCATCATCTCCGATTTTCTCATCTACTCCAGGGAAAAAAGTTACAAGCTTTCCCGCGCGGATGTGATTCCGCTGCTCGAAGATACGCTGGTTCTGTTGCAGAACCGCTCGCAGTGCGCCGGCCTCAAGATCGTCAAACAGTTTGCCGCGCCCCAGGCATTTGCGGTCGTGGACAGTGACAGAATGAAGCAGGTTTTTTGGAACCTTCTGGAGAACGCGGTCCGGGCGATGTCCCAGCAGGGCACCATCACCGCGTCGGTGCGCGCGGTGGAGGACAAATGGAGAATAGGAATTCGGGACACCGGGACCGGGATTCAGGCACAGCAGATGGAGAAAATCTTTGAGCCCTTCCAGTCTCAATTTGAGGGCGGCACAGGGCTGGGTCTTGCGATTGTGTATCAGATCGTTCAGGCGCATGGCGCCAAGATCTCCGTCCAGTCCGAACCCGGCAAGGGTGCGGAATTTATTCTGGAGATACTGCGCGCCTCCGAAACGAAAGAGGTAGAGCCTTCCGAAACGGCCGCTGCGGGGGCGTCGCATGGCTAGCATTCTTGTTTGTGACGACCAGCGCTCCATCTGCGAGATGCTTGATATCTCCTTGCGTCGCGATGGCCACAGGGTAGAAACCGTGAACGCCGGGGAAGCCGCCAAGAAAAAGCTGAGCTCCGCAAATTATGAGGTGCTGATTACCGACATCAAAATGCCTCAGACCGACGGTATTGAGGTTCTGCGGTTTGCCCGTCAGGTCTGTCCTGAAACGTCCGTCATTCTCATCACCGCCGTTGAAGACTATGAGGCAGCAGTGCAGGCAGTCAGGGGCGGGGCCTTCGATTACATTCACAAAGGACCGGGGCTGCTGGAAGAGTTGAAAATCTCCGTGGGCCGGGCAGTCGAATCATTGCTCCTTCGCCGTCAGAACTTCGCTTATAAACGCGATGCAGCCAGCCGCAATTCCCTGGAAAACATCATCGGGAACAGTCCCGCCATTACAAAACTCAAGGAAACGATCCGAACGATAGCCGCTACCGGCAGTACCGTCCTGATCTATGGCGAGAGCGGGACTGGCAAAGAGTTGGTGGCGCGGGCCGTCCATGCCAGCTCGCCACGGGCTTCCGAGCCTTTCGTATCCATCAATTGCGGGGCGTTTCCGGAGACGTTGCTGGAAAGCGAGTTGTTTGGCTACGTAAAGGGCGCGTTCACCGGCGCCAATAACAACAAGCGCGGTCTCTTTGAAATAGCCGCAGG
>Ga0210400_10002327_pt1 | contig 17819 bp, 14 predicted proteins | sample IncBWH26MmetaG_FD_155456 | JGI IMG/M metagenome (GOLD analysis project Ga0210400, IMG submission 155456) | Forest soil microbial communities from Barre Woods Harvard Forest LTER site, Petersham, Massachusetts, United States - Inc-BW-H-26-M | ecosystem: Environmental > Terrestrial > Soil >...
CCAGGCTGCGCTGGATGCGGTGAACCCGGAGTTGCCGCACTATAAGCAAGTGCGGGCGTTTGTGTTACGGGCAGAAGGGTTTTCGATTGAGGGTGGTGAGTTGACGGTGAATGGGAAATTGAAGCGCGACGTAATTGCGTCACGGATGAAGAACGAGATTGAGGAGATGTACGGGATTCGGCAGGCGGTGTAAGACCGGATTCAGGCAAAATCTTTACCACAGAGGGCACTGAAGTGCACAGAGGAAGCGCGGAGGCTGAGCTGGCTGCAGGCAGCGGAAGCGCTTTGTCTTGGGCCTTGTCTGATGGCGTGATTGAGTTGGCGTTGCATCGGGCACCTTGCAATGAACTGGGGTCTCGATCTCTTGAGGAGTTGGAGAAATTTGCTTCCGCATTGCAGTTGATGCAAAGTAAGGCGCATGCGCTCATTATTTATAGCGAGTTGAGGTCCGGGTTTTGCGCGGGCGCGGATTTGCGCGAACTCTATCAGCGATCGCAGGCAATGGCGAAGGCTGAGGCGGGGAAGGGAGTGCGGGATTTTTTGGAGCGCATTCATCGCGTACTGAATCTGATCGACGGCTTGCCTTTTACGACGATTGCAGCGGTACATGGCGTCGCGTTTGGCGGCGGGTTCGAGTTGGCGCTGGCTTGTGATTTGATTGTTGTGGACAGGATGGCGCGATTTTGTTTTCCGGAGCTACGGCTGGGATTGATTCCGGGATTTGGCGGGATTCCGCGACTGAAGCGGGATTTAGGGAATGGCGTGGTGCGCGATTTGTTGCTGACGGGGCGCAGTTTTAACGCGACCAAGGCTCAGCAGGTCGGGTTGGTGAGCCAGGTGGTGGGCGAAGGCGAGGCTCTGCGAGCGGCTCGGGCGACTGCGGTGCAACTGGGAAAGTTTGATCGGGAGACGGCGGCAGCGGCGAAGAAATTTATTAAGCCGATTCCGCACGAGGAGTTGAAGCGCGAGATCGACCTATTTTGCGAGTTGTTTGCGCGTCCGGCTGTGCAGGCGGGGCTGCGGAAGTTTGTGGAAAGTTCGGATGCGCAGCCGTATTTGCCGTGAAGCGTATGGGGGCGAGCATCGAGGAGATGGAGATCCTTCGCTCCGCTCAGGATGACAATGTGTTTCGCTCAGGATGACAAATGTGCTTCGCTCGGATGACATTGCACTTATGAAAACTGCTGAACAAACGCTCGATGAAATCTTAAGCCTTGCCGCTGCTCACTTTAGGGTACCGCGGGAGAAGTTGAATCCGGATGAGGATTTTTTCAAGACGCTGGCGATTGATAGCTTGCAGACACTTGATTTGCTGACCAAGCTGGAAAATCATTTTCGCGTCGAACTTCCTGATTATGAACTGCAAGGGGTTTCGGATTTTCGGACCCTGGCTGGGAAGATTCAGGCGCGGCTTTAGTACACAATATTGCTGATTATCGATTGATGATTGCAACCGAGCCCGAGATCGGTTGTTAATCAGCAATCATAAATCTACAATCAGCGATTCTCTTATGCTTGATCTCCAAAAATATAGCTGTTTGGGCGCGGCACTGCGCGACGCGCTGGAGCGCTTTGCGGGCGAGACTTGCTTGATTGAGGCGGACCGGGACCGGGAGAAGGTGCGGCTTACTTATTCTGATTTCAAAGAGATCAGCATGCCCTTGGCGCGGGCGCTGGAGGATGCGGAGTTTGACGCGGGAGATCGGGCGGCGATTCTGATGTCGAATCAGTCGAAGTGGCTGACTTCAGCGTATGCAGTTTTTTACTGCGGCGGGGTTCTGGTGCCGCTGGACTTCAAGCTGACGGCTGCGGAACAGTTGCAGCTTCTGGAGCACTCGAAGGCCAAGGTGCTGGTGGTCGAGTATTACCTCTGGCGGGCGATTACGGAGGCCCCGGAATTTCACAATATAAAGACCAAGCTGGTGCTGGTGACGGAAGCCCCGATCGGAGCGGAACTGGCGGGAGGATTTCGCTGGGAAAACTTCAAGCGAAAGGGCGCGCCGGATTTTGTGATGCGCCAGCGGGAAGATGTGGCGTGCGTCGTGTACTCGTCGGGCACGGGTGGGCGTCCGAAGGGATGCGTGCTGACGCACGAAAATTATCTGGAGCAGTGCCGGGCGTTGACGGCGTGGTATCCGTTCTGGCCGGGAGTGCGGTACCTGAGCATTCTACCGACGAATCATGCGATCGATTTCATGGTGGGATTTATTGGGCCGTTTGTGTGCGGGGCGTGCGTGGTGCATTTGCGCACACTGCGTCCGGAGTTTGTGCGGGACGCGTTTGTGCGTTACCGGATCACTTACGTCTCGCTGGTGCCGATGATCGTGAAAAATCTCGAACGTGGGCTGCGGGCCAAGTTTGATGAATTGCCGGGGTGGAAGCGAACGATTCTCAATCGCATGATCGGGATTAATAAGATGCTGACGCGAAGGCGCGCGCGGCCGAAGTTGAGTCGAGCGTTGTTACCGCAAGTGCATCGCGCGTTTGGCGGGGAATTGCTGGCGCTGATCACTGGAGGGGCGTTTATGGAGCCTTCGACGATGCAGTTTTTCTATGAGCTTGGAGTTCCCGTGGTGAATGGGTATGGACTCACCGAGGCGGGAACGGCGCTGACGTTGAATGACTTGAAACCGTTTCGCTCCGATACCGTGGGAAGGCCGTTGCCGGGGATTGAGTTGCGGGTGCTGAGTCCGAATGAAGAGGGAATCGGCGAGATCGCGGCGCGGAGCAAGACGGTGATGTCGCACTACCTTGATGATCCGGAGTTGACGCTGGAAACGATCGTCGATGGCTGGCTGCTGACGGGCGATCTGGGGAGATTCGATGGAGGCGGGCATCTGCAGCTTTTCGGGCGCAAGAAGAACATGATCGTGACCGAAGGCGGCAAGAATATTTATCCCGAGGATATTGAAACGGTTTTCGATGGGCTGCCGGTGAAGGAGTTTTGCGTGTTCGCGGCAAACTTTGTCTGGCCGCAAAAAGAGTTAGGGCGCGAGATGTTAGTGATGGTGCTTCGCCTGGAGCAGGGGCAGCGCTTCGGCAGTTCGTTACTGCAGGAGATCGTGGCGCGTAACCGGCGACTGCCTGATTTTAAGCGGCTTGGCGGGTATCTGATCTGGGAAAAGGATTTTCCGCGAACGGCGTCGATGAAGATTAAGCGGCAAGCACTGGCGGAGGAGATGGGAAAGACGGTGGCGCGAGGAACTGTGGTGGGGCTGTAGCTGATTTCTTAAGAAGCTTGAACCGCAAAGGTCACGAGGAAATACCGCGAAGGGCGCAAAGGATTCTCTAGTGTCTTCTGACAGTTCTAGATCGTATTTGGCCATTGTGAATCCGGCGGCTGGGGGCGGGCGATCGCGCAAAATGCTGGTGCCGGCGTTGGAGAGATTGCGGGCCGGTGGAGTTGAGGTTGAAGTTGTGGAGACGCAAAGCGCGGGAGAGGCTACGCGGATTGCGCGCAAAGCTTACGGCCTCGGACGGCGGCGATTTATAGCGGTGGGCGGGGATGGGACTTCGTATGAAGTGGTGAACGGACTCTTCCCTGAGGCGAGTGCTGGAGAGCGTCCAACGCTGGGGTTTTTACCGCTGGGGACGGGGAATTCCTTTCTGCGGGACTTCAGCCAGCGCGGCGCGGAACATGCGATTGAGTCGGTACTTGCGGGGCGGACGCGGAGTTGCGATGTTTTGCGATTGCGGCATCGCGACGGGGTGCTCCACTACATCAATTTGTTGAGCGTGGGATTTCCGGCGGATGTGGCGACGCTCCGGGCGCGGCGGTTCAGCGAGCGCGGGGAATTCGGGTATCTGATTTCAATTTTTCTGGGACTCGCGCGGCTGGAAAGGCGGCCGTTTCCTGTGCGCGTCGATGGTCAGACAGAATTTGACCGGAGACGCTGTTTGTTTCTGACATTCAACAACAGCAAGTTTACCGGCGGGACGATGATGATTGCTCCGAAGGCGGAGGTCAACAGCGGGCTGATCGAATATGTTCGTTGGGGCGCGATCGGGCGGTTGGGATTGATTCGAAATTTGCCCAAGCTTTACGATGGCACGCACATTGAACATCCCTTGGCAGAGAGAAAAGCCGTGAAGCGGGTGCAGTTCGATTTGAGCACGCCGGTGGATGTGATGGTGGATGGAGAAGTGCTGACACTGCATTGCGAGGAATTGGATGTGCTGCCGGGGGCGCTGGACGTGGTAGCTTAGGCGGGGCGTAGAGCGCGTGATATAAAAAAGATCATGTCTGAGGCAAGGCGAAAGCGGCAACAGGAGCGGGTAGGTACGGTGGAATCCAAGCCTGTGTCACGCGCTCCACTCATCTGGATGGGAATTGCGGTGGTGGCCGTACTGGCTTACGCGGGCTACTGGTATTACAGCAATCATCGCTACGATGGGTTTGCGAAATGTCTGGCGGCCAAGCAGGCGAAGATGTACGGATTGTATTGGTGTCCGCACTGTGCCGACCAGAAGGCGATGTTCGGGAAGGCGTTTCAATACGTGCCCTATGTCGAGTGCGCGATCAAAGGGTCGAGAGAATTGGCTCCAGCGTGCTCGGCGGCGGGAGTAAAGTTATTTCCGAGTTGGCAGTTTGGAACCAATGCTCCGGTGGAAGGAGTGTTTCCGCTGGAAGAATTGGGTGACAAGACCGGGTGCAGCTTGCCGTGACGCCAACTCGCGATCAGTCCGCTCCGTCCAATACAACTCCCGCGAACGGTAGATTTCTGTTTGCGGCCATCGCGAGTCTGGCGGTAGCAGGGATTATCCTGTCGGCCATATCGCTCCAACGGCACTATGCGAAGTCGGCGACGGCGTTCTGCGATTTTGGCGAGCGCTTCAATTGCGACATTGTGAATCGGAGTGAATATTCCACGGTGATGGGGATTCCTGTGGCAGGAATAGGAGTGGTGGGATATGGAGTGCTTCTGGCGTTGGCCACGGTCTATCGCGCGCGAGAGGAGACTCCGCTGCGGCTGCTGTTGGCGGCGCTTGCGGGATTGGGATTTGCGCTGTATCTGACCTACGTCGAAGGATATGTTTTAGGAACATGGTGCGTTTTGTGTTTAAGTTCGCTGGGCGCGATTGCGGGGATAACGCTTTTGGCGGGGTTGGTGAAGAAGCGGGCGGCCCAGGGCTAATGCCCGGCTCAAGATGAGAACTGGATTTGGCGCGGCTGAAGGAGCACGTTTTAGGTCAACGCTTGAGGTACCTATCCAATTCTCTGGTCAAGAAAACACTCTTCTGATGGGAAAGATCCAAAAAAAAGAGAAAGTATCCGGAGCAGTTGCGGCGCCGGTTCGTGCCGATGGCGCGACCGGAGACTTGCGTCTGCACGAGTTTCGCAGCCGGGTTTTTCGGAACCTGCGGTTTCTGCGGGTATGGCTGCCCCCAGGGTATGAGGAGGGAGAGAATCACGGCAGGCATTATCCGGTGCTGTATTTGAATGACGGGCAGAATTTGTTCGAGACCATTTCTGCGTTTGGTGGAGTCGAGTGGCAGGTGGATGAGGCGGCGGATCGGTTGATCCGCGAAGGCGTTGTGCCGCCGCTGATTATTGTTGGGATTGATAACACCGGGAAAAACCGGATGCGGGAGTATATGCCGCACCGGTCGATGCATCCGATGATGCTGCGCGTGCAGGGGCGACATTATCCCGATTTTCTGACGAAGGAAGTGATGCCGTTTGTGGAAAGCAACTATCGAGTGGCGACGGGGCCGGAGAATACAGGTCTGGGAGGATCGTCGTTGGGGGCGCTGATCGCGCTGTATACAGCCATTGCGCGGCCGGGATTGATTGGGCGGCTTTTGCTGGAGAGTCCGTCGTTGTGGGCGTCGCAGCGGCAATTGATTAAAGAGAGCCGGGCGGTGAGGATTTGGCCGGAACGAGTTTTCTTGGCGGCAGGAACGGCGGAGGCGGGAGCCGCAGAGCGGAGTCGCACGGTGGTGGATGATGTGCGGGAGTTGGCGGCAATTATCCGGCGCGCGGTATTGAGCGAAAAGAGATTGCGGCTGGTGATCAGAGAGGGGGCCGGGCACACTGAAGCGGCCTGGGCGGAGCGATTTCCAGAGGCATTGCAGTTTTTGTTTGAGTCGTGAGGATCCGGTTTGACTGGAGTTAGAACTGTAAACCAGAAGCCGAAATAATTTACAGACTTTTTATATTTCTGACTCGCGTTTCTGTGATTCCATAATTGCATCCCGCCGCTTCGCAGGAGGTCATGATGCGAGCACTGTTTCTCTCACGAGCCGCCGTGGTTTTTTCTTTGTTGACAGCCGTGGCATTAGCGGACGGCAGTCTGCAGAAGGTGAACCACATTATCGTGGTCATGCAAGAAAACCATTCCTTCGACAACTATTTTGGCGCACTAGCGTACGCACCGGGGAGCCCCTATCACCCGGGAAATGGCGCGTGTGCCAGCACCGATCACACCTGTGTGGATGGCTTGATTTGCACGGTGAACAATGGAAACTACAGCTGTAAGAACTCAAATCCCGATGATGACGGATCGACAGTGTACGCTTTCCATGCAACTAGTCGTTGCGTTATCCCCGACCTCGATCACTCATGGGTGGGAACGCATTTCGAGGTGAATTTCGAAAATCCGAACAATACGCTTGCCGACCCGCTGAGCGACGGATTCGTGCGGCAGAATGATCTGACCGAGCAAATAGACCGAGGAAGCGAAACGCCCACAGACGATCAGACGATTTCGTTCTACACCCAGGACGATTTGCCGTTCTATTACGGATTGGCGCAGAACTTTGCCATGAGCGACAGGCAATTTGCGTCCGTGCTGGGTCCGACCTTTCCGAATCGTTCGTATCTGATGGCAGCGACTTCGTTTGGTCACCTGACGACGAGCGACATCATTCCGCCGATCGTAGGCTACCAACCGATCACCGGCACGATCTTCGATCGGTTCGACAAAAACGGCGTGTCATGGGCGGATTATTTTGAGGATGTTCCACAAGACAGCAGTTACCGGCCGACCGATTCGCATAATCAGCCGCTGGCGGCGTTCTTGCTGGCCGCGTCCGGCGTCGGCTCACTGCCGCAGGTCTCACTTGTCGATCCTAATTTCGGAACATTCGGAACCACCCTGGAGGATGATGAGCATCCACCGACCGACATTCAGCGCGGGCAGTTGCACGTATCGGATGTGATAAATGCAGTGAGGAATGGGCCGCACTGGAAGGACTCGATCATTTTTATTCTTTATGACGAGCATGGCGGATTTTACGATCACGCCAAGCCACCGCGGGCGCCGCAGAATAATGCGCGCACGCCGGATGGAATCTTTCCTGGACAATGCGAGGACCTATCGTTTCCGCCATTCAGTTTGCTGCCGGGAGGGGGTGCCGAGTGCTCGTGGAACTTCGTGAGCACAACCGACACTACGCTTCTCGATGCTGAAGCGCTTTGTCCAGCTCTCACCCAGAATCCGACCGGGCCGTTTCCTGCGAGTTGCGCGGCGTTCGATCAATTGGGAGTGCGCGTCCCGCTGATTGCGGTCTCGCCGTTCTCGAAGAAGTCCTATGTTTCGCACACGGTGGGAGATCATACGTCTCTGTTGGCGATGATCGAGAAGCGCTTTCTCGCATCGGGAGGCAAGGTTCAGCACATAACCAAGCGGGACCAGTACGCCAATGATCTTGAGGATCTGTTCGACTTCACGCATTCTCCTTCGCTGAAAACTGCCGTGGGGCAGGCGCAGCCGCCGCAAACGGATTGCACGCCTGCGCCATCGCACTGAAATTCCTTTCTAACTCTAAGCTATGACGCGTTTGTGACTGGGCCGGATTCCCGGCCCAGTTGCCAAACCGTGAAGAGCGCTGCTGCCATAACGGGCACGCTGAGTTGGAAGTGCGTCCAGCGAGCGAGGGGACCGGCGAGAGGCAAGATGAAGGCGAGGTAAAGCAGGAGCTTCAGGATCTGGGTTGACGACGTGTCGGGTTGGGTGACGATCCAATTGGAGATAAGCAGGAACGCAGGTGCGAGGATTACTAAATCGTATACAGTGAGGTGCGGAGCCAGCAGAACTGTGGCGAACAGCAGCGCGGAATAACGCAATGACAATGGAAGACGGCTCCGCCAACAAGCAACGGTCAAGACACAGACGGCGAGGCCGCTGATGATGTAGAGGGCAACTGAGATTGAGGGCCAGGGGATGAGCATGGTCCAGAAGGTGCGGAGGGAGTGGGTTTGGTAGATTCTTGGTTCGAGCAGCGGGAGCAGGTTGGGGGTGTTGAGTAGCGTGGTGATCCAGAGCCGAAGAGGATGTGAGCCGTAAAAGAGCCAAGCGGCGGCGAGTTGCAATGAGGCTGAGATCAATGCTCCGAAGATTATTTTCCAGCGGCGAGAAGCCATGAAAACAACTGCCGAGGCAAAACCGAGTTGCGGTTTGAAGATGATGCATCCGAGGGCGAGGCCCGCCAGGAATTCACGCTGTGAGCGCAGAGAGATAAAAGCTAGGGTGAAGCAAGCGAGAGCCAGAGCGGAGGTTTGTCCCCAGGCGATGAGATGCCAGAAAGCAGGGAAGGCAAGGGCGAGAATCAGAGCCGTGAGCTTCTGGTTATGCAGGTTAGGACAGGCTCGCCACACAGCGTAGCAACATAGGCCGTAAAGCAGAGAGCTAAGAGCGAGCCAGAGGATGAGGGCACCTGAGTAAGGCAGTTCAGCAAATGGCGCGAAGAAAAGCGAAACCTGCGGCGGATAAAGCGGCAGATAACGAATGCTTGCGGCGGCCGGCACGCGTTGAGCGGCAAGCTGTGCTTGCGCTTGCAGGTTGTACAGATCGGCGCCCCGATGAGCGAGAGCCAGCGAGCCCAGGGTGTAAAAGTGCAGAAAATCCGTACCTTTGAGGTTGCCGGCGCGATCCCATAAGCCGAGGGTGGCGATATTCCATAAGTAAACCGACCAGAGGCAGAGGGCGAGGATCAGGCCGTGGGCGCGGAGGCGACGGGTGGTGAGCCAAGAGGCAAAAAATATCGACATGGACCTGCCTATAATAAGCTGCTCTTCGAATTGAATCGCTTGAGAACGGCTACTCTTTACTGATCCAGCCCATGACACAAATGCAGGACCGCGCAACACGAGGTCGACGAGCGCGTTGGCTTTGGATACGGGAACCTGCGTGGATTTCTCTAGTGGCCTTGATTCTCCGCATTAGTGTAATGGCAGTGCTCCTTGCTCATAACAAATTGGGCTGGGGAGCGAATGAACTGGGGGGAATCGCGCGGGCGCTCGTGGAAGGGCATGGATTCTCGTCTGCATTTCACGACGCGCGGGGGCCCACTGCCTGGTTTGCTCCGGCCTATCCGGCTTTGCTTGCCGGTGTTTTTCGAGTATTCGGAGTGGAAACAAGGGCCTCCGCAATTGTGGCCATTCTTCTCAACGTGGTTTTCGCGTCCCTCACCGCAGCAATCTTGGTTCGGTTGGGGAGGGAACAATTGCACGAGACGGCGGGCATCATCGCGGCCTGGACTTGGGCTATTTCGCCTCCTCTATTGTTCATGCCATGGCTGCTATGGGAGACGTGCCTTTCCGGCATGGTCTTCGCTTTCTCCTTCATGATGACCCTCAGACTCACTGAGGCTTCGAGCCTGCGGGATTGGGGACAGTGCGGAGCAATCTGGGGTCTTGCAGGTTTGGTAAACCCAGCGACGCTTGCGCCACTTCCCGCGCTAGCTATCTATGCGGCGGTACGAAACCGCCGCTGGCAGGGATTCGTCATCACAACCCTGATGTGTGCACTCTGTATTTTGCCGTGGACCGCGCGAAATTTCTTCGCGTTGGGACGCCTGGTGCCTGTGCGCAGCAATTTTTGGCCTGAGCTCTATTTCGCCAACGCGGCGGACTTTGACCTGCACCCACTAGGTAACAGCATGCTTTATCAAAGGGAAGGGGAAGCCCTGTTCGTCGCTGACATGAAAGCACGCGCAGTTGACGTTGTGCGTTCCAATCCCGGCGTCTTCTGCCGGCAAACCCGAAAGCGGATTGTCGCCTTCTGGGCACAGCCGGCGCAGCTGTCTCCTTTTCCTGTATCGCTTTTTCTAATGAGTCTAGGCGGAATTTTCATAGCCTGGCAGCGGAGCAGGCCGTGGTTCGCGTATCTGTCGGTGTTCGTGCTGTACCCGCTTGTTTATTATGCTACCTACGATTTTGCGCGTTTCCGCTATCCGATTGAGCCATTGATGTACGGTTTGGCCGCATATTTTCTTTGCGAACTGCTAGCCGGTCTTCGTAAAGTGCCAGGATTGCGTCAGGAAGACGGGAAACCGCCATTAGAAACCTAAAGCGGTTATGGGGATAAGTTGCGATCCGGGCGGCGGTGAACCAAAACGGGCCGAGCCTATAACGCGGAAGCGCAGAGAATCCGTACCTTTGAGCTTTCCGGCGCGATCCCGCACTCCGGGAGCCGCAATGCTCCACAAGTAAACGGACCAGAGGCAGAGGGCAAGGCTCATGTGTGCGCGCAGGGCCTTGGGGTTAGCCGCAGGCCGATTTGAACGAGTGCACTTGTAGGGCGATCATTTCGCATCCAATCCCAAATCGACATCCTCGATAATGTTCGGAGTTCCTTCTGTGTTGTGACGCAACAGAACCAACCAACCGAAAACGACCAACGGAAGTGCAAGGCTCGAATTGAGAAGCATCATCCATGAAATCCAGGGCCTTGTGATGTGGAGAACCACCTCCACGGTGAGGGCTATGCCCAAGAGCCAGGGGAGGAAAGAGATGGCGCTAAATGCCGTGCTTATGATGTGGAGCGGGCGAGTCCTCCGAAGCTCTCCCCAATGGTGGATCACTAGCAATATGGCGGGAAGTAACAGGATCTGATTAAAGGATGCAACCACAGTAGGAATAATAGTGACCGTGAGAGTCAGGACGAACGACGTGGCCAGCGCGAATGGCGCGGAATTAGCGGGTTGATGTCGCGTCCGCCAGCAAAACGGGGCGACGATGAACAACGCCCCGACGGTGAGCAGGCGATGCACGGGAACAGGCATCAGCAGGGTTAGAAGAGACCCTGCACCGGTGTAACTGGCATAAAGATTGAGCACGTGGGGGTAGCGCAACAACCAGCCTGGCGCAAGAAGCTCCGCAGCGAACAAGAGCGCGGCGAGCGTGCTCACGAATCCCCAAAACAGAGATTGCCGCTGCGACCAAGCTGCAGAAAGCCAAAGGGCAAACCAAGCGATTGTGAGAAGTGCCATTTGCGGCCTTATTGTAGCGACCGCGAGAAGGGCGCCGGCAAGGAAGAGATATCCCCTACAGGCACAGTAAGCCGTGCCCGCGAGGAGTGCGGCTACCAGAAGGCCCGGCTGCAAAAGGCTGAGACCTTGCAGTACAGGAATGCTGCTAAGGAAAATGGCAAAAACCGCGGCGATTTCAGGTGCGATTATCGATGGTCGGACAAACCCCAACCAAAGAGACCCCCCGGCGCACAGAGTGAACGAGAAGAACAGCACAAAAACAGTCTGCGCCTCGTCGAAGTCCATCCGGATGGTAGGGGCCACTAGGAAAACGGCGTACAACGGATAGGCAAAGCGATAGGCCAGAGAGAAGCGTTGTGCGTCCGACAAGCTTGCGGCGTGAGTCTCCTCAAGCTCGCTTCCAAAGTAGGCAATTTGGATTTCCCGAGTTACGTAGGACCCGTAGGGGTCGCGGCCATGGATTAGTAGTTCACGGGCGGCAAGCCAAGGGGGATACAAATCGGTAAGAGGCTTGGCCGTAGCATGATCTGGCGAGGGGCGGATCGCGTACGAACTGCGATGCATGTGGCTCCAGAGAAAGCACATGTTCGCACCGCAAAGGAACAGCAAAAAAAATCGAGTCCAGCCCCAGGACAAAAATCTGCTCATGCGAAGGGATTCCCAGCTCCGTTTTTGTTTGGAGGCGCAATTTTGTTAGTTAGCAAATGGGAGCAACTCAGGTGCAAGGCTGTCGCCCTCCACCAACCATACCCCCTGGTCGTGGAAATAATTTAACAATTCCCGATTGTTATCTCTCCCCATATCTCGCGCCCATACCACCTTCGAGTGATCGATGTCGGCGTCGTTGTATACCCACTCACGATCGACGTCATGATGCGGTCCGTAACGGACGATGACAAGTTGCGGGCCTGGTTGCTGTTGCAGCTGAGCCAACATTCTTGCTCTTTCCAAATTGCCGCGCGGCCATGCGGGTTCGATGTTGGTGTGAGTGAGAACGGCGGCAACGCGCAGGAGAATCATAGCGCACGCGATCACCGGGATGATCCGGACCAAGGCCTGCCCGATGGAATCGTGTCGACTCTGTTTCCAGAGCCAAAGATGGCGCATGCCCTGCACCAGCAGCAGGTATAGCGCGCCAGTAGCAGGAGCGAAATAGTGAGGAAGAGTCCAGGTTTGAATGGCGAAACCGCCGATCATGGTGGCGCATATCAGGAGCGGGAGGCGCATCTTGCGCTGGCCAACGATACGGGGCAGGGCCAGCAGCGGCAAGGTCAGGAGCGGGCCCAGATAAAATTGCCACCAGGAAAATAGTTTTTCAAAGCCGCGGCGGATATAGCCGGAGAAGGTGCGGTTTGCCTCGAACTCGCCGAGTTCCCAGCGATAAAAATTTCGCATGACAGCGTGGTGATAGACCGGCTCGGGACGCGGGGTTTGCCAGATGAAATAGGGGGCCGTGGCATAGGTGTCGCGATTCACTTGATACGCCATACGGAAGGAATTGCCCGTGACGCGGTGATTATAGTAAGCCGTCGCCGTGCCGGCGATGAGCAGGACGACGGAAATCGGCAGAATCACGCTGAGAAAGGATCGGCGAAAAGCTGGATGATTCGATCCCAAATTGCTCGAACGTTGATGATTCGAACCTGGATGCTTCGATCCGACCAACCAGAAAAGCATCGCGAGGGCGACGGGAATCACGAAGACAAGGCCTTCGTAGGGGCGGCTGTTGGCGAGAATTGCCACGCCCAGCGCCAGGAGGAGAGAGTCACGAACGCGGCGATGTTTGCGCAGTCGTGGCCACGCTCCCAGCACGAGCGCGCCGCCGAGAGCGGCAACCGAGGCGCACCAGTAGGTATTCATCCAGTAGCTGAGCAGGCCCAGCCGCAATACGGATAACATGCCTCCCAAAAAGGCCCAGGGCGGAGGCAGCCAGCCTTGCAGCATCCAACACAAGGCTGAGCACATGAGCGCGTTTACGAATAGTTGACCGATCCAGGGATGGCCGAGTAGCTGGCCCGCGGCAAGGACCAGGCCTTGCGCTGGCGGGTACATCGACATGTATGTCGGCTGTTGAATGATGTGGAAACTTTCGAAGTGGATCCACATGGGATGCGTGGGGTTGGTGATTCGGCCGTGGGCGAAGGTATCGGCCGCTAGCAGGTAGCTGAATTCATCATTGAAGCGAGGCTGGGGAATGCCGAGGATGGGAATGAGGGCGACGCGGACGGCGACCACACTGATGCCCACCAGCAAGACGGAAAGACGCTTTCGCCGCCCCAGACGGGCGAAGGCGGTCTGAAGAGATAGGAAGGCGGCAGGCTGATCACGGCTGGCAGAACCGCGAGAGGAAAGAAAAATCAAAGCTGTCGCAGATGCGAGAAGAAGAAATTCGATGATCGCCAATAAATGCGGAGCCAGCTTCGGGTAGAGGTTATGCATCGTGAAGATTACTCTACCGTATCGCGAGGGCTGAAACGCCGAATCGGATGGCTGCTCTTGGGCGCGGCTGCCCGTTCACGTGACTTTGGAGGCGGCAGCAGCAAAAGCAGGTTCCTCCACTTCTCCGTCGCTGTCGCTCCGGCTTCGGTCGGAATGACAGGGGATGTGGGGTCGCTGTCGCTCCGGCTTCGGCCGGAATTTCAGGGGATGTGCGGTGGCTGTTGCACCGGTTTCGGGCAAAGGACCGCGGTCGAAGATGATGCCGCGTGACTGCAGGGAATGATTGAAATCTGTCACAATTAGAGTGGAGCATCGGCGAAGAAATCTAGTTGGCATAAGGATGAGTGTGAAAGCAAAAAAAGGTGTGATCGGAATTCTTACCGGTGGGGGTGACGTGCCAGGGCTGAACCCTGCAATACGCGCGGTTACGATCCGTGCGCTGCGGGAAGGGTGCCAGGTGATTGGCATTCGGCGGGGTTGGGCGGGGCTTGTCGACATTGTCCGCGAAAAGGATTACGACAACAGCGAGAATTTTCAAATCCTGTCGGAGGACGTGGTCAACCGCACCGGTCGAACGGGCGGGACGTTTTTGCACAGTTCCCGTACCAATCCCAGCAAGGTGAAGGCGTCGAGCGTTCCCCTTCATCTGCAGGCTACTTACAATGCCGCGACGAACGACCTGACTGGGGAGGTGTTGAAGAACCTGGATTGGCTGGGAATCGACTATCTGATCCCGATCGGCGGAGATGACACGCTCAGCTACGGCGTGCGGCTTTATCAGGAAGGCGTGAAGGTAGTTGCCATACCGAAGACAATGGACAATGACGTTCCCGGGACCGACTACTGCATAGGGTTCAGCACGGCTGTGACTCGTACCATCTCCATGACGAACAGCTTGCGAACGAGCGCCGGGTCGCACGAGCGTTTCATGGTGCTGGAAGTGTTCGGGCGCTACGCTGGATTTACAGCCATGCTGCCCACCATGGCGGGCGCGGCGCACCGCTGCGTGATTCCCGAGCACCAGTTCGACATGGAGCGGCTTACGGAGTTGCTGGTGTCGGATCGCCAGAAAAATCCGAGTCATTATTCTGTGGTGCTGGTTTCTGAGGGGGCGATGTTCCAGGGTGGAGAAATGATTTTTGAGGCGGACACGCCGGATGCTTTTGGGCACAAGAAATTGGGCGGCATTGGAGACCTGGTATCGGAGAAACTAAAGGAGCTTTCGCCCAAATACAACAGGGGCAAGACGATCGACGTGATCAACCAGAAGCTGGGTTATCTGGTGCGATGCGGCGATCCTGACGCCATTGATTCGATCGTGCCGATGGCATATGGAAACCTCGCGCTGGATTTGCTGCTCGGACGGATACACGGACGGCTCGTGGTCCTTCGGAACGGCCGCTATGACAACATGCCCATCGATACGGTGATTGCCAGCAAGAAAGTAGTGAACGTAAAGGAACACTACAATGTGGACCGCCTGCGGCCCCACTACTCGAGCTTTGAAATGAAGCCGCTGTTTATTATGACCAGTGAGGCGATGTGAGAGGGCGAAGGCTTCGAGAGAGCATCCTGAGAGGATTCTCCTGATACGAACTGTTATCCTCAATCTCTACTCCAGCCGTAGTTTTCCTCAGAAGGGTACCCTCATTTTTATTGACAAAGGAGCATTCTCAAGCGAAACTCTCCGGTAGCTCCTCCCCCCTTTGAGTTTTCATTGATTCCGCTTGGCATTTTTCAGTTCTGCGACCGAGGGCTTGTATCCAATCAAATCCGCAAGCGCGCAGGCAGCGGTGGCTCTGGGAGGGAAAGTTGAAGAGATCAATTTATCCGTCATTCCGTCGGGCCTTGCTCACCATGGCGGGGCTTTGCGTCCTGATTAGCCCATCGCTGGCCCAACACTACGCTGTCACCGATCTTGGCCTGCTGCCGGGCGGCACATTCAGCCAGGCAGCGGCGATCAATTCGTTGGGGCAGGTGACCGGCTTCGCGGATGGACCTCCGATGTCCCATGCCTTTCTGTGGACGAAGGCGAACGGGATGCAGGACCTGGGAGCTTTGTTTGTCAGCGGGGCCAGCTGGGGAGCGAGTATTAACGATCTGGGGCACGTCACCGGCGGTTCCTGGATTGACGATGTCAATAACGCTGCCTATTTGTGGACCGCCGCGACCGGGATGCAATCGATTGTTCCTGTCCATGACGGATACGGGGGGAAATCGATCGATAACTTCGATCAGGTGGCAGGCTGGACTACAGTGGAGCCCCCCGAGGCCTTCGTATGGACCAAGAAGAATGGTGAGTTGAATCTGAATACGCTGCTGGGTGGAATGGGCAGCGGAGCGAGCGGAAACAACGATTTGGGCCAAGTCGTGGGATATTTCCAAGCCACCGACGGCAATTTGCACGCGTTCTTTTGGACTTTACCCTCAGGCTACGAAGACTTGGGCGAGGGTCAGGCGACTGCCATCAACTTGTTTGGAAATGTGGTTGGGGTGAATTCTGCCAATCACGCATTCTTGTGGACCAGGCACAACGGCATGCAGGACCTGGGAACTCTGACGGGCGATGATGGCAGCTCGGCGGCGGCGATCAACTTTTACGGACATATCGTAGGGATGTCTACCTCCAGCTCAGGTTCGCGCGCGTTCTTGTGGAACGCCCGGAAAGGCATGCGCGATCTGAATACACTGATCCCGAGCAATTCCGGATGGACGCTGTGGGAAGCGTCAGGCATCAATGTTTTTGGATCGATTGTCGGAACTGGCATGATCAACGGGCAATTCCATGCTTTTATGCTGACGCTGACTGGGTCAGCGGAGGAGTAGAGCGCGAAAGCGCGTTTGCGGAATCGCATCCCACAACCTTACTTTGCGCTTAGCCCTTAACGCCGACCGCGGCCGCATCGAGTTGTACCAGTGCTGCCCGTCGGAGGGCAGATTGCACATTCTCGCAGATGTTTTCAGCGCCGACCACTTCTTCGAATTCCGCCTGATGAATCAGGCTGGCCGGCTGTTCGCGCGCTCCGCAGATAATCAATGTTCGATTGCTGGCGTGCAGTTGGCGGGCGACTTCTTCAATGGCGAAGAGTCCCGTTGCATCGAGTGCAGTCATGTTGCGTAGACGCAGAATCACGACTGGGGGCAGCGTGTGCAGATCCTCGGTGATGGCGTTGATTTTGTCAGTGGCGCCGAACAGGAATGGCCCGTGAATGCGGAAGATCGTGACGTAGTAGGGGATATCTTTGTCTTGCAGGATGTGCATTCGGCCGTCTTCGACATACTCGTCGGTGACCTGGGAAACCGTGGTGGTGGCGGCCACGCGGCTGATGAAAAGCAGTGCGGCGAGGATCATGCCGGCTTCGACGGCGACGGTGAGGTCGGCGAAAACGGTGAGCGCGAAAGTGACGAGCCAGACACTGATGTCAGTTTTTGTGAGCTTCAGCAGTTGCGGAATCTCGCGCCATTCGCCCATGTTGTAGGCAACAACCATGAGGATTCCCGCGAGCACGGCCAGAGGTACGTGGCGCACCAGAGGAGCGGCAAAGAGCAGGACGCAGAGCAGGGTAAAGGCGTGAATCATGCCTGCGACTGGAGACTGGGCGCCGGCGCGGATGTTGGTAGCGGTGCGGGCGATGGCGCCGGTGGCCGGGAGTCCTCCAAACATCGGAGAAATCATGTTGGCCACGCCCTGTCCGATGAGTTCAACATTAGGATTGTGGCGGTCCTTGCTAATGCGGTCGGAGACCACGGCCGACATCAAGGACTCGATCGCTCCCAGCATGGCGACCGTGAGGGCTGGGCCGAGCAGTCCGTGGATGAGGTCGGCGCGGAACTTGGGTATTACAAAGTGGGGCAAGCCGGCAGGAATTCCGCCGAAACGCGAGCCGATGGTTTCGACCGGCAGTTTGAAGGCGATGACTGCGACGGTGCCAAGCAGAAACGCGACGATTGCGCCGGGAATGCGATTCGAGAGGGCACGGCATAGGATCATCACCAGCACCGTGCCAGCGGCGAGTGCAGTTGCGGTGTAAGAGAGTGAATGGAAGTTGCCGGCCAGAGCCTCCATGCGCTGCCAGAAAACGCCGGGAACCTTGGTGAGCTGCAGGCCGAAGAAATCCTTTACTTGCGTGCTGGCGATCAGAATGGCGATGCCGTTGGTGAAGCCG
>Ga0210400_10002328_pt1 | contig 17811 bp, 3 predicted proteins | sample IncBWH26MmetaG_FD_155456 | JGI IMG/M metagenome (GOLD analysis project Ga0210400, IMG submission 155456) | Forest soil microbial communities from Barre Woods Harvard Forest LTER site, Petersham, Massachusetts, United States - Inc-BW-H-26-M | ecosystem: Environmental > Terrestrial > Soil >...
TTCTCTGCTCGATCTTTGAATATTGCGCTTGCGGCAAAGCGATCTTCATCGTGACCACATGCTCCGGAAGAAAGCCCGGATTCACCCTCTGCAGCCTGGCGAAACTCTTGAGCATTAATCCTGCGCCGCACAGCAGCAGCAGGGTAATGGCCACCTCTGAAACGACCAGGCCATCGCGCAGCCGCCGGTTGTGAACACCGGTCATGCCGCCGCGGCTTCCTTCCCGCAGGGCTTGCTGGAAGTTGAGCGCCGAGCCTTGCCATGCCGGGGCCAGGCCCACCAGCACGGTTGTTATCACCGTCAGTAATCCTGCAAAAAACAGCACCTCAGGATCGAGACGAAAGGCGTCCATGCGCTGGATGCTGTTTGCAGATAAAACGGTGAGCAGCTTGATTCCGCCTTTGGCCAGCAGAAGCGCGAGCACCGTGCTGATGGAAACAATCAACAGGCTTTCCGTAAGGGTCTGCCGGAGCAGCCGTCTCTTGCCGGCGCCCATCGCCGTGCGAATCGCAAACTCCTTCTCCCGGCCAACGGCCCGTGCAAGGAGCAGGTTGGTCACGTTGGCGCATGCAAGCAAAAGAACGAACACCACCACGCCGAAAATCACCATGAGCGAGAGCCGCAGGTTCCCTACATATTCATCAATTAAGGGAGTGACTTTCACGCGCCAGTTGCTGTTCGTTTTTGGATAAATCTGTGCCAGTTGCGTGGAAACTCCATCCAGCTCGGCCTGCGCCTGCTTCTGCGTAACACCGGGCCGCAGGCGCGCAAGCATCCAGAATGGATGGGAAGAACGATTGCTTAGAGAACCTGCCGAGAGCGAACTAAGCGAGGCCCACAGGTCGCACTTCTCCGGAAACTGGAAACCTCGAGGCATGACTCCGATCAAAGTGTAAGTATCACCATCCAATTGAAAAGTCTTTCCTATCACGTTGGGATTTCCGCCGAAGCTGCGCTGCCACAATCCATCACTGATCAGGAAGACGTTGCCGCCGCCCGCGCGCTCTTCGTCCGCGGTGAAATCGCGCCCCAGCGCAGGATGCACGCCCAGGATGGAAAAGAAACTGTTGGTGACGATGGTGGTTTTCACCATCTCCGCCGAGCCGCCCGTTCCGCTGAGCACTGCGCCGTCCCACGCTTTTACGTTGTAGTATGCGGCAGTTTCCTCGAATACCCTGCTCTGCTTGGCCATGTCCTGGTAGTCAGGAAACGGAAGCCCGGACCGCAGGACCTTCTGGGCGGAGTTGTATTCCGTCAGGACAAGGAGGTGATCTGAATCCTTGTAAGGCAGCGGCTTAAGCAGAACAGTATTGATCACACTGAAGATTGCGGTGTTGGCGCCAATGCCCAGCGCGAGGGTGAAAACCGCAACAATGGTAAAACTTGGGTTCTTGAGCAACATGCGAATGCTGAAGCGCAAGTCTTGAATCAGGGTTTCCATGGAGAAATACCTCCTTGCACAAGTAAGTGCAAACTCTGCTAAGAAACTTCACTCGGAATTGTTCATTGAAGGTTGAACTTGAATTTGTTTACCGCATTAAGAAATGGTTACCTGGTGCTCTGACCACGTGACAACCAGGAGCGCCGACAGATGGTCGCGGCCTCGCCAGCTCTATTTGGTATCTGTTTCAACCACAGCTTGGCGCTGAGGGCTACTGGGATTTCCGCCGGCTTTGTTTCAAACCAGTGTTGACTCAAGGGTCCCGATCATTTGTTAAACAGCTTGTTTGTCAATGCTTTGGTGTTCAAAGCTGGAAAGGAGGTGCTCTGGATATTCCAGCACCTTATGAACCAGGACATTAAAGCGGTTTAACACTTGCCGTATCCATGCTTTCTCGAATAATGCTGTTTTGTACAGGAGGGCAGCTTCCAACTCGCTATTTTGCTCCTTAATCAGCAATGTTAGATCGTTTCCAATCACCAGGCTTTCAGGTTCTGGTTCGAGGGTCTTTACTTCCAAGGAGGCTGGTGGAGCTTTGACATCATTGTTGCCTACCACAAGGTCAATCATCATCCGAAACAATGGGTTATCTTCTGAGGGCATGCCCCGTCCCAGCATGGAGAGCAGCTTGGCGTAGGGCATGTCACGGTGCTCGTAGGACTCCAGCACCACCTTGCGGACCCTTTGCACCAGTTGGGTAAAGCTGATCTCTGCCGTAATCGGCGTCCGCAAAACCAGGGTGTTAGCGAAGCTGCCGATAAGGCCTTCAATCTCACCGCGGTTACGGCCTGATTCAGGAATTCCGAGCGTAATTTCCTGCTTTCCGGTGTATTCATGCAGCAGGGCCTTGAAAGCCGCGACCATGAACATAAACATGGTGATTTCGTGGCGCAGGCAGAAGTTCCGGATTTTCTCTACTGTCGGCGCGTCGATAGACACGCTGACACTGCCGCCCTGGCTGGACGCGTCAGCGTAACGCGGCTGTGATAAAGGCAACTCCACCGCTTCAAAATCTCCGCCCAGTTGCTGTTTCCAATAGCTGACTTCGCGTTCGAACCCTTTTTGTCTCTCCCATTGCGCGTAATCGACCAGTTGAATGGGCAGCTCTTCGAGCGGTGACGAAGCGCCGGCGAGGAATGCTGGATAAAGGATCGCCAATTCCCGCATCAGGATGTTCAACGACCATGCATCGGAGACGATCAAATGCAGCGTGAACAAAGCCACATGATCTTCCTCGTTGAAGCGCAGCAGCTTTACCCTGAATAGCGGCCATTTTTGCAGATCAAACAGCGTGTGGGAATCTTCGCGAATCAATTTTCTCGCTGTTCGTTGAGCCTCTTCGGGTGAATAGCCGGAGAGATCTACTATCGGAATGCTTTCCAGCCGAATCTTCTCTGAAACGATTTGTCCGGTGTGGCCGTTGGTCTGCACGATCACAGTACGCAATGCCGCATGCCGCCGGATGATCTCATTCAGGCTGCGCTCCAGCGAGGGTATATGAAGTTTTCCTTTCAGCTCAATGCTCAATGGAATATTAAAACTGCCGGGCTTTTTCTGCTCACGATTCCATATTTGCTCCTGCGAGTAGGAAAGCGGGAATACCGCAGCCCCATGCGCAGGCGCCTCAAGCATTTGCTGGGCTGTTTCGTCGGACAGTCCTTCAATCTCCGCGAGCAGGCTGTCGATGTCCATGGTTGGACGGGACACGATCTGGTCATTCCTGGCGCGAGAAATGGGAATGATCTCAGGCGCGCCGGCCCTGGCTGCAATTGCCTGGTCAACGCGCGGGGCAAAGCTGGCAATATCGGGAAAATCAAACAAGTCTACCAGCGGAAGTTCAATTCCAAACCGCCCGCGTATTCTGGAAATGAGCTGTGTAGCGATCAGGGAGTGTCCGCCAAGGGCAAACAAATTGTCCTGAACGCCAACCCGTTCCACCTGCAGAACCTCGGCCCAAAGCTCTGCCAGGACCATCTCTGTCCCGGTCTGCGGCGGTACGTATTCCTGTTCCTGCCGGAGTTGGTCGAGATCAGGTTGGGGAAGTTTTGCGCGGTCTACTTTTCCATTTTTTGTCAGCGGCAACTTTTCCAGCCTGATAAACTTCGCCGGAACCATGTATTCCGGCAATTGGTTCTTCAGCCCTTCGCGCAGCTCGAGCATCGTGGCTTCAGTTCCTTGCTCCAGCACCATATACGCAACAATCTCTTTTTCTCCAGCCTGGTCACTGACAATTACCGCTGCTTCGCTGATCTGCGGCTGCCGCAATAGCGCCGCTTCGATCTCCGGTAGTTCAATCCTGAACCCGCGAATCTTCACCTGGTCATCCGCACGCCCGCAGAATTCCAGGTTGCCATCTTCGCGATACTTCACAAGGTCGCCGGTGCGGTAGAGACGCTCTCCGGGGTGCTGGCTGAACGGATCGGGCACGAAACGTTCCGCAGTTAAGTCGGGACGGTTGAGATATCCGCGGCCAAGTCCTTCCCCGCCGATATAAAGCTCCCCGACAACTCCCGCCGGCGCCTGTTGTATGTGTTCATCGAGCACGTAAACCTCAGTGAGATTAATGGGTTTACCTATGGGAACATTCGTTTCCCACTGGGCCGAACGCGCGTTGAAGCAGCAGGCAAATGTAGTTGTCTCGGTCGGTCCATAGCCATTGATGACCTCGCAGTCAGGCAACAATTGCAGTACTGTTCCTACGGCTGCCGGGGACAGGACGTCGCCGCCAGCCAGCAACTGCCGGATCGGTGCAAGCACGTGAAGCTCGTCTTCTACGATCTTATGAAACAGTCCGGCGGTGAGCCACAGCGTTGTAATTTCATTCTTTTGCAGGAAACTCCCAAATTCAGCGAACGATGACAGATCTCCCGGGAATACAACCAACCTGCCTCCGTTCAGTAAGCTTCCCCAGATTTCCAGTGTTGAAGCATCAAAGGAAACCGGCGCAAACTGCGCAATACTTTGCCGCGCATCCAGATTTGCAAACTGGGCTTGATAGACAAGGCGCAAAATGTTGCCGTGCGTGATGGCAACGCCTTTGGGGTGTCCGGTTGATCCGGAGGTGTACATCGCATACGCCAGATTGTCACGAGTCGCTCTCTGCGGAAGTCTTTCCGTGCTCTCCTGGGAGATCGCTTCCCCGTCGCTATCCAGGTTAATGACCTGCATCCTGCCAAGCACTCCCGCGGAGGCAAGCTTCCACTGCTCGCTTTTCCCGGTCAGCACCACTAACATGCCGGTGTCTTTGATGATGTAATCCAGGCGCTCTGCGGGTAAATTGGCATCCAGGGGAAGATAAGCGCCGCCGGCTTTCAATATTGCGAGAAGGCCCTTCACCAGATTCGCGCTTCGGTCCACTGATATGCCAACGATCGTGTCCGGCCCTACACCGAGATTTTGCAGGTAATGCGCCAACTGATTGGCTTCCTGATCAAGCTCCTGATAAGTCCAGCTTTGGCCTTTGTATGTGAGCGCCACAGCATTGGGCGCGCGGGTGGCCAGGTGTTCAAAAAGCGCGGCGACGCTTTCAAACTTAGCGTCTGCCGGCTTGAAGCCCCCGGAATGTTCTGATAGCCACCGCTCCTCCGGCTCAGACAGCAAATGGACGTTGGCATAATCGGCCTCGGGATTTGCAGCCATGGCTTGAAGTGCCCGCACATAGTAGCCGCCGATGATTTCAATCCGCTCTTGAGAGAATTCCGTGGGCAGATAATTGAATTGCAGATGGATGCGCGGCGATGCCGGTTCCACTGAGAAATTAGCTACAAAAGCAAAGTTCGTTTCTTCATAGCCGCTATAGTCCAGTAGCTGGGCGTCGCTCATGCGTTCCACGTTCCGGTAAACGTGATAATGCATGAAGTTGCATGCGGTTTCGAACAGTTCCTGGCCGCCGCGAATACGCTGGAGTTCCGCCAGCGGAAACCGCCGGAACGGCAGCATGGAGCGTTCAGCCTCGAAGGTCTCGGTGATCAGTTGCTGCCAGCTTCCCCCTTGCAGATGCAGCCGCAGGGGCATCACATTGAGGAAAAGGCCAAGCACGCGGTCGCCATCGGTCTCCGCCAGCCGACCGCTCAACACGGTGCCGGTGGTCACATCATTTCTTCCAGCCAGCAGATTCATCACCCTGAGATGTGCCGCAAGCAGCACGCTCTTCACCGGAACGGAAGACGCTCGCGCCAGCCTTTGCAGGTCAAAGGAAAGCTGGTCTGAGATGCTGACTGGGAAAATGTGCGCGCGCCGTTCTGTGCTTTGAATGGTCCCGCTCTGGCTTCGCGGCAGCTTCACCGCTGTCGCCCCTTCGGTCAGCTCCTCCCAGAAGGAGTGGTGTTCTTTTGAGGCCAGGGCTTTGCTTTCTGCCGCCACAAAATCGCGAAACGCAGTGGTTAACCTGGGCAGCTCTTCTGAAAACCCGCGCAGCAGCGCCGAATAGCGGTTGAACAAGCTGGTCAGCAGGGTCGCTGCGCTCCATCCGTCCATGATCGAATGCTGGAAGCACATAACAAACTGGATCGTCTCGTCAGTGCGCCGTTGCACTGCAAATCGCAGGAGGGGAGCGTTGTTCCATAGGAACCTGTGCTGTCTTTGCTTTTCAACGGCTTCCGCAAGAGCTGCCTGCAGGGCCTCGCCGGTGAGATGGCGCAGATCAGTGATCTCAAGCTCGATCTTGACCCGACGATGAACAACCTGGAGGGGCTGGCTGTAGCTAGTCAGGTCAAACGATGTGCGCAGCACTTCATGCTGCTGCGCCAGGTCTTGAATGGCAGCGTCCAAAGCCTTGTTATCGAACGGAATTCTCAAATGGAAGCTGTGCAGATCATGGTAGACGGCCGACTCTGGATTGAGTTCGGCGTGAAACAGCATGCCTTTCTGCAGGTGCGTGAGGGGATAGGCGTCCTCAATGTCTGCCGGAAGCTTCTGCCGCTCCTCCTCTGAGATCAGGCTGAATGGCCCCGTAAGCGCGTCTTCACCGGCGTCCGCATTGCCAAAAGCGGCTACCTGTGCCAGTTCCCGGATGGTTTGAAGCTCAAAGAGCTGCTGCTGTGAAATCTGCAAGTCACGCTTTTGCGCACGGGCGCGGACCTGGATGGCCCGAATTGAATCACCTCCCAGCACGAAGAAGTTGTCATCGATTCCCACCTGCTCCAATGCCAGCACTTCTGACCAGATGGAGGCCAGCACCTCCTGCGCCAATGTTTGCGGCGGCGCATAAGGAACATCCATGGTGAGTGTGTTCACAGGTCCCGGGTTCGGGAGCGCCTTCCGGTCTATTTTGCCGCTGGGGGTAAGCGGCATCCGGTCGATGACAATGTAGCGGGCCGGGACCATATATTCAGGCAGACGTTCCAACAAAAACTGCCTGAGTTCGCGGGACGATGGTCCTGGCCTGGCATTCACGACCAGGTATGCAATGAGCTGTTTTTCGATGGATCCGCCCCAGGTAATTACAGCTGCATCCCGGACCTCCCGATGCCGGCGCAATGCCGCCTCGACCTCGCCCGACTCCACGCGGTGTCCATGGACCTTCACTTGCGAGTCTGTGCGTCCTGCGTATTCGATTGTTCCGTCATGGCGGTAACGGGCCAGATCACCTGTCTTGTAAAGCCGCTCGCCGGGAATTGGACTGAATGGATTAGGGACAAACCGTTCCGCGGTCAGATCAAAACGGTTCAGATAGCCGCGGGCGATTCCTGCTCCTCCGATGTACAACTCGCCCATTGCGCCGATGGGCGCAGGACCATACGATTCATCCAGGATATAGAGCTGTGTGTTGTCAATCGGACGGCCAATAGGTACGGAACCGTTGGCAGGCAGGTCCTCACCAACTTCATAGATGCAGCATCCTACGACTGCCTCGGTAGGGCCGTATTCATTGATGATGCGCGTGCGGGGCGAACGCGCCCGCCAAAGCGCCAGGCTCTCAGCCATTAAAGCCTCACCGCCAACGATCAATGCGCCGGCAGCTCCCGAAATATCATCGTTTTGTAACTGCGGATTGAACAAGTCCAGGTGTGACGGGGTGAGCTTAATGAAGCTGAGGTTTTCTTTTGATCGCAGCAACTCGTACAGGCCATCAGGCCCCTTGCGCTCCGGGACGATCAGAACTTTTTTACCGGCGATCAAGGGAGCGAACAGGCTGGTCACCGTCATGTCGAAGTTGATATCAGAATGCAAGGCAGCTCCGTTGCCTTCAGCCACCTTGTAATACTTGCCCGCCCAGTGCAGGTAGTTCAGCAGCCCTGCATGAGTGACCTGCACGCCTTTGGGTGTCCCCGTCGAGCCGGAGGTATAAATAATGTAGGCGAGATTTTCCGGCAGGGTGACCGGCTGCGGAGTAACTTTTCTTTCCTTGTTGATTTCCTCAGATTGCCGGTCAAGGTTGACGATCCTTGCTGTCACGCCCTCAATCGCTCCTCTATTCCCATTGGTCAGCACCACGCCGGGCGCAGCGTCGTTGAGAATCAGGGCAATTCTTTCCTGGGGATCAAACGGCGAGAGTGGCAGATAAGCGCCGCCGGCTTTAAGGACCGCGAGCGTCGCCACCAGCAGCTCTATGGAGCGGTCCATCAGTATGCCAACCGGCTCGTCCGCGCCAACTCCATGGGCCTGAAGGTAATGAGCAAGCTGGGTGCTGCGCCGTTCCAGTTGGGCAAAAGTCAGTGCCTCGCTGCCATATTCCACCGCCGTTTGGTGTTCTGCTCTGGAAGCGGCCCTGGAGATCAGCTCATGCACAAGAACGTCACGGGGGGAGTCTTGCCTGGTCTGGTTCCAATCTACGACTGCACGGCGGCGATCGTCTGAGTTGAGGACGGATAACGCGCCGATCTTTGCTTCGGGATGGTCCAGCGCGCTTTCAGCCAGTGCCAGCAGGCAGCGGCCGAGTATTCTCACTGATTCGCTGGAAAAGCAATCCTGGTCGTAGTGCAATTCCAGCCTGCAGGCTTCTTCCGATTGCACCACCACAGCTTTTACCAGGAAGGGGCTAGAGCAACTGAACCGGGAATGCATCAGGAAAGAAACTCCAGCTCGTATTTCGGCTCCGGGCCACGGCTGGAACTCAAAGCATGCCGTAAATGGGGTCTCCCCGGCTTCTACCTGCTTTCGAGAGAAATACTCTTGCTCGCTTTCCGCGTTCGCAATTTCAGTGGATGTGAGCGCCAGCACTTCAGCAAATTGATAATCGGGGTGAAGGCTTGCGCTTACCGGTAACACCCGAAAGCATGGCCCCGGCACATCTTGCAATTCCTCATACTTCCGCCCGGCGCAGCCGTGGCCTATGGTGAGTCGCAACTCACCGCTGAGCTTCCACAGCGTAACCTGCCATAGAGCCATCCATACTGCCTGGGGACTTGCCGAGAACTGTTCCGCCAAGAATTTGATTTTGCGAAGCAGTGAGGCATCTGTTTGGAATTCGGCGACTGCCACTAAAAACGGCGATCCCTTCAGCGGCTGCGCCTGGCCGGGCAGAGTAAAAGTCCGGTTGTCAGGCTGCTGTTCCTCCTGCGTCTCTCTGCCTTCCATCAATTCATTGAGCCACTCCGAAACTTGCAGGTACTGGGTACGATTGGACTCCGGGATCCCGCCGTCCACCAGGGCAGAGTAACTTTCAACGACCAGGCGGAAGAGGCAATCCAGCGTGTCTGAATCGGCGCACAAAGCTGGAAGGGTGAGAAGCAAACGGTGATTATCCGGTCCAGTCCGCACCAAGCAGACCCGCAGCAAAGAGCTGGAAGCAAACTGGAAATGATGAGCGCGTTCAGCGTTCAAGATCTCGCCGAGTTTTTCCTGCTTCGCATCCGTGCTGAAACCGCTGATGTCGATCTCTTTCCATTCGATGGCGGCCTGCTCAGAGATCACTTGCAATGGCAGTTCGCGGCTGCCGGTCTGATAGAAGCTCGTCCTGAAGATGCTGTTTTCATCCACAATGCGCTGCAGCGCGCTTTTCAGGACATCTGTGTCGATGCTGCCCTGGATTGCAATTGAGCAGGAAGAGATATAGCTGCCACCGCTTTCGCACAGTTTCCATAGAAGGCTTTGCTGCGGCGAAATCTGGAATCCTTCAATGGTTTGATGTGCCATATTGTTTCCTTTCCCCCTGGACCACACTGGTGGCGAGATCCTAAACCTCAATTGCCTGCGGCTGGACCCTCGCAAAACGCCGCCGGTTGAGTTCTTCGCGCGTGGCTTGAGCGGCCAGTATCTGCTGCTTCTCTTCCTTCGTGCGGGTATCGAGCTGGCTTATTCTTGTGTGCGGCGCTGCCGCGATATGGGCCACCAAAACCTCATAACCGCGGGCCAGGGTGGCGATGGTCTCTTTCTTGAACAATGCCGTGCGGTATTCGATGTGGCCGGTGATCTCCCCATTGGACTCCCACATGTCCATCAACAAATCCATTTTGGTGGCGCCGGTGTTGGCGCTTACAGGCGACATAGTGAGGGTGGAGAGCCGGGCCTCGCGCGGCGGCGTGTTTACAAAATCAAACAGCACTTGATAGACGGGCGTATAAGCCGGATGGCGCGGAATGCCCAGCGCTTCAATAATCCTTTCAAAAGGAACCTCTTGATGCGCGGAGATGCGCCGCGCAGCGTTCTGCACATTGCGGAGCAATTCGATGAACTCCATGTGCTCGGCGACGCGCATACGCAATGGAGGAATGTTGATGAAGCATCCAATCAATCCTTCCAGTTCTACGGAGATGCGGCCCGCCATGGGCGTACCCACGACAATTTCCTGCTGGCTGCTGAATTTTGCCAGCAGCACCTGAAATGCCGCCAGCAACAGGGCAAACATGGTGATGTTTTCTTTCTTTAGCAATTCCTTCAGCTTCTGCGTGAGCTCTGGCGGGAAATGGAAAAAGTAATGTGCTCCATCGGCGCTGAGTTTTTCCGGACGCGGGAAATCCAGCGGTAAATCCAGGAAAGCGGAGACCCCTGCCAGTTGCTGCTTCCAGAATTCCTTTGTCCGCTCCAGAACATCGGCAGTAAAGCGGTCGCGCTGCCATTTTGCATAATCCGCATATTGAACGGGCAGTTCCGCCAGTGGAGATTCTGTCCCGGCAGAGTACGCTTCATAGATTGTCGCCAGTTCTCGCAGCAGAATGCCCATAGACCAGGCATCGGAAACTATATGGTGGACAGCGAGTACCGCAATGTGTTCCTGCGGTCCAAGTTTCAGGAGTGAACTGCGGAGCAATGGCCCTTTTCCCAAGTCGAATGGTTTCCGCACTTCGCTCTCAATGTGTTCCCGGATTGCAGTCTCCTGCTCTGGCGGAGATATCATCGAGAAATCTTTTATCGGAAAGGCCCACGCCTGGGGTTTTGAGATAACCTGCCTCGGCTCGCCGTTGACCATGGGGAAGCTGGTCCGCAGGCTTTCATGGCGCTTCACGACTTCACTGAGGCTTCTTTCAAGCGCCGCAACGTCAAGATGGCCGGAAAGCCGCACCGCCGCAGGAAGCGTGTAGGCGGCGCTGCCGGGATTTAGTTGTTCCTGCAGCCATAGGCCTTCCTGAATGTACGAAAGCGGCAGTTCGCCCTCGCGTGAAATAACGGGGATCGATATGTTCTGCGCTCTGTTGATTCTGGAAGAGACCGCATTCCGCAGTTCCTCATAGGAGGCGAGGATCTGCTGGCCAGTCGGGTATGCCGCGAAATCCAGCTCGTAACCTTTGTATTGGACTCTGATTCCCATGCGTTTACTTCCCGTTACACCTGTGCAAGTTGATCGGACGCTTCAGTAAGTTTTCTGGCCTTGAACTCTCCTTCAGGGAGATAGATCTCGGCCGCATCATCCGCAACCTGCAGACGGATACTATGCTGCGTATCAGGCTCAACTTCGTCGAACCTGATCCCGGCCGCCCGCTTGATTTGCCGCTGCAGGGTGCGCGAGAGCTCACTGATCGTTGAAGCTGACAACACTTGCTCAAGAGTTATGTCCACCGCCATGGCCTGCTTGAGGCGGGAGTAGACCTGGACAGAGGTCAAGGAATCTCCGCCTAATTCGAAGAACAAATCTGCAATCCCGATGTTGGAGTGCCCCAAAACCTCGCTCCATATTTCGGCCAGCACCTGTTCTAATTCGTTGCGCGGAGGCACATGCACCCGATCTGCATTCGTTCCGCTTTGCTCATGACCATTGCTGTTTGTATGGACCAAGGCGGGAATGCTGCTTTCCGGCGCGGCAGGCGCTGCAACACCGGTGGAACGCGGCGCCTCAATCCAGTACCGCTTGCGCTCAAATGGATACGCAGGAAGAGGAATCCGGCGAAATGTGTCATCACGGTAATAATTCGTCCAATCGACATTCAATCCTGCGCTCCAGAGGTTTCCCAGTGTTCTTAACAAAGCTGTGCTTTCACCTTTGCCGGCGGAAGCGGCGTCAAACGAGTTGAGCGCCGCTATTTCGCGCTTCCCGAGATGCTGCCCGGCCAAGGCAGACAGCGCCGGTGACGGCCCAAGCTCAAGGTAAGTCCGCACGGCCGACTGGTGCAGAAGATCAAGGCCGGGAGCAAACTGTACGGTCTGCCTCATCTGTCTTACCCAGTACTCCGCCGTAATGACCTGTTCGGGATCGACCCACGAGCCGCTGAGACTGGAGATGAAAGGCATCGATGGCGCTTTGAGCGAAATATTTCTGAACACAGCGCGAAATTCTTCCAGGATGCCTTCAACCATTGGGGAATGGTAAGCGTAAGGGACATCCATGCGGCGGAAAGCGATGCTCTTTTCCCGCAGCCGCCTCTCGGTCTCTTCGATGTTCGCTACCGGCCCTGAAACGGTGCAATCGGTTCGGCTGTTGTTTGCGGAAATCACCACTGGATCCTGCAGGAATGGCAAAGCTTCCGGCGCGGACAACCGCACAGCCGTCATTGCGCCGGCAGGCAGCTTCTCCATCAGGCTGCCGCGTATGCCTGCAAGCCACAGACCTTCTTCCAGTGTGAAAACTCCAGCAAGGCAGGCGGCCACGTACTCCCCAAAACTATGGCCGAACAGCACGTCGGGCCTGATGCCCCAGCTTATCCAGAGTTGCGCCAGAGAATATTCAATTGAGAAAAGTGTCGGCAGTGAAATGCCCGGCTGCGCCAGCTTTTTGGCGGCTTCCGCCGTATCCGAATGCGGGCCATACAGGCACTTATGGAGATCGAGTTCGAACTTTGAGCGCACAAACTGGAAGCACCGGTCGATATTGCGGCGAAACTCCGGCTGCTCATCGTAAACCTGTCTGGTTGCGCCCAGCTTCTGTGAACCCTGTCCGGGAAACAGAAAAACCAGTTTTGGAGGCCCGCCGGGAACAGGTCTGGCTTCAGCCTTTGTTGCCTTATTCAAGGAATCCAGGAGCTCTTCCCGGGTACGGCCGGTGGCGAACGCCCGGTATTCAAAAGCGTGCCGGCCCGCGTTGCGCGTGAATGCCACGTCTCCGGCATCAGATTGAGGATCCTGCTGCAGATACGCAGTTAAATCTTCTGCCATTCTCTTTAGAGCCTGGGAAGATTTTGCAGATAAAGTGATGATGTGCGACTGCTCGCGGGAGGGAGTGCGCTGGGGTTGTTGCCCTTCAGCCACAATCATATGTACGTTGGTGCCGCCGATCCCGAAGGAGCTTACGCCTGCATAGCGTCCGCCCTTGGATGATGGCCACGGCAGCAAAGTGTTGTTGACGAGGAATGGGCTGCTTTCCAGGTTCAGCATGGGGTTGGGCGTCTTGAAATGCAGAGTCGGCGGTATTTCGTGGTGGCGCAGCGCCAGCACGGTCTTAATCAGGCCGGCCACGCCAGCAGCGTTGTCGAGGTGGCCGATCATCGATTTCACCGCGCCCAGCACGCAATATTGTTTGCGTTGTGTGTACTTGCGATACACCCGCGTGAGCGCTTCTACTTCAATCGGGTCTCCCAGCGGCGTTCCCGTCCCATGCGCCTCAACAAATGTGATCTGGTCGGGATTGAGATCAGCCATGGCCAGCGCCTTGGCAATTACGTTCGCCTGCCCTTCCACGCTCGGCGCGGTGTACCCGACCTTGTTCGATCCATCATTATTAATGGCGGAGCCTTTGATCACCCCGTAAATCGTGTCTCTGTCCTGGAGAGCCTCCGATAACAGCTTCAACACGACGATTCCAAATCCATGCCCCGGCACTGTGCCTTTGGCTCGCGCATCGAAAGGCCGGCAATGGCCGTCAGGCGATCCCACCATGCCTTCCTGGTAAAGATAACCGGTTTTCTGGGGCACCCGTATCGAGATGCCGCCGGCCAGCGCCATATTGCTCTGCCCGCTGAGCACGCTCTGGTAGGCCAGGTGAATTGCGACCAGCGAGGTTGAACATGATGTCTGCACGGTAATGCTTTCACCACGCAGGTTCAGCTTGTATGCCACCCGTGTTGCCAAGTGGTCTTTTTCATTCGACAAAAGAATTCGAAAATCATTGGCAGGATCGCCGCCCTGCAGATGTCCAAGCCGGCTTAGCAGATAGGTGTTGGTGTTGACACCGGCATAGACTGATATTTGTCCGGGATAAGTAACGGGGTCGTAACCGGCGTTTTCCAGCGCGTCCCAGGCTCCTTCTAGAAACAGCCGTTGCTGTGGGTCCATCCACTCTGCTTCACGCGCTGAGATATTAAAGAACTCAGCGTCAAACAGGTCGATACCCTGGATCACTCCCTTGGCCTTCACAAAGTTAGGCCTGGGAACCCGGTGACCTTCGAGCTCCTCATCAGAGAAGAAGCAGATGCCTTCCCTGCCATTTCTAAGGTTCTCCCAGAATGCCGCAACGTCTTGCGCGCCCGGAAAACGCCCAGCCATGCCAATAATGGCAACATCGAAATCGCTTGCAGGAATCATGTTTGGTTCTCAGGAGATCTTCTGGACTAATATTCTTTGCCGGTGCAGCGCCTGGCGGCGGTTCACGGCCCAGTCGGTGGCCGCTTCTGCTGAAGTTTCATTTGTTGGTAAAACATTTCTCTGTTCAAGGAAGTGGGCCAGCGTTCGAATGGTGGGAAATTCGAACAATTTGAGCAGGGGAATCTCGCGGTGCAGCAACTGTTCGAGCCGGTGATGGATCTTGATGGCGAGAAAAGAATGCCCGCCAAGGTCGAAAAAGTTGTCATCGATGCCGATCTGTCCGGAGCTAAGCGCCTCGCTCCATAAAGAAGCCAGTTGAGTTTCGATTTCAGAAACAGGGGGCGCGTACGCCGCAGTCCGGCCCCGTTTTGCGCCGGGTTTTGGGAAGGCTTTGCGGTCAATCTTTCCATTCGGCAGCAGTGGAAATTCCGAAAGGACTTCAATCGCGGATGGGACCATATATTCCGGCAATCTGCTTCTCAACGCTGCCCGCAACGCCGCAGGCTCCAGTACTCCACTCGCCGCCATTGTTGCGTTTTCGCCGGATGCTTCCAACGATTGCGCCAGACTCATATACGGGCTTGCATCTCGAACGGCATAGATGTTGAACAAATCTGTGCCTTTCAAATGTTCGTCTTCTTCTACAGTGACCCCGTATCCCCGGCTTCCGAGCAACTTGATGATCGACCATACCCGGTTGTATTCACGGCCCTCAATGAAATCATGGGCTTCGATGACGATTTGGCGTATTTTGCTCCAGTCTGCGTCATCAATGCCCCGCAGGACATCCAATTCCGCCCGCTGAACGTCAATCTTCAGCAAATCGACCTGCTGGATCTGTTCTTCCCGAATCACATCAGAAAGCCTGCGCAGCGGGCAGGGACATACCTGAGCTTTGAATCTTTCCGCCAGCAGCGCATCTGCCTGGTCCAGAAGGTCGCCTGCTTCAGACGAACCAAGGACCTGTTCGTTCTGAAGGAACTTCTTGACCACTGCAATCTCTTCTTCCCGGTTTGCATAGGAACTCACGCTCGACATCATGGAGCTGAGCGGGTAATAAACGAAATTTTCTGTTCTGCTGGTTTCAGCCAATCCGCATTGAAAGGCTTTTACTTCTGCAACGCATGCCGCAGCGTTCTTTTTCAGCACTTCAAAAACCTGCGGAATGGGCTCGAACGCAAAAATCCTCGCGGTAGGGCACAGGCTGCTGGCAAGAAGAGTAAACATGCCGATATTAGCGCCCACGTCGACAATGCACGCATTCTCCCCCAGCTCGATTCCGTGCTTCAAATAGCCGCGTGATTCGAAAATCTCTCGATAAAGGTAATCGGTCTCATTTTTGTTTAAATGAGCAATGGTCATGCCGTTGGGAAGGCGGTAGGTTCCGTTTCCATTCATGGCCGCCGGCGGATGGGTGGGCACAACATAAGCAGTCAACCTCTGGTCCCCTGGCTCATCTTCTCTTACGATTGCGACTGCATCTTTCACCCCGGGGGCTTGCCGCAAGGCCGATTCAATCTCACCCAGCTCGATGCGGTATCCTCTCAGCTTTATCTGGTCGTCTGCTCTGCCGTGGAAGTCAATCTGGCCATCTGCGCGATAAGCAGCCAGATCACCCGTCTTATACAAACGCGCTCCCGGCTGATGGCTGTGCGGATCAGGAACAAAACGTTCTGCCGTGAGGCTGGGCTGCCTGAGATAGCCCCTGGAAAGCCCTGCGCCACCGATGTAAATCTCTCCTTGTTGTCCGGCTGGAATAAGCTCCATTTGCGCGTCCAGCAAACATACATAAGTGTTCGCAATCGGACTCCCGATAGAAACTCCGGAGTCTGCATCTTCCGGATTAAGTTCGGCCACCGTGGTCCATACCGTATTCTCCGTAGGCCCATATTCGTTATACAGCTTCGTTTGCGGCAGGAGTTGGTGATGCGTCGCCACCAGGTCTTTTGCGGATGCTTCGCCGGCGACGATCACCGCGCGCAACGAGCCAAGTTTGTGGGTGTCAGTCTGTTTTAACAGAAACGAGTACAAAGAAGGCAGGCACAACAGATGCGATACAGAGAACCTCTCCACAGTCTGGGCGATTGCGGAAACATCTATCTCCAGCCGTTCTTCAGGAAGGCAGAGCGTCCCGCCCGTGCACAACGTCCAAAAGATACCTGCTACGGAACTATCAAAGGAAAAAGATGATAAGAGCAGAAAGCTATCCACGTTGCCGGGATAATAATCCTTGCGTGCCAGTGTGGAGTGCGCCAGATTTTCATGGCTGATTAACGTTCCTTTCGGTCGTCCAGTAGAACCTGAGGTATAGATCACATAAGCAAGATTTCCTGCGTGTAGAGAAACCGCCGGGGCGGATTCCGGTTCCTCCGCGATCTTCCCCCAGTCAAGGTCCATGGAGATCGTAGCGGCATCATGCTCAGGCAGCACACCTGCGTTACGGCTCCAGTTAATGATGAACTTCGTCCCCGTGTCCTTTACCACAAATGCAAGCCGCTCTTTCGGATACGAAGGATCGAGAGGAACGTATGCGCCCCCGGCTTTCAAGATTCCCAACAGTCCAACCATCATCTCGGGAGAGCGCTCTGCCACAATGGCCACTGGCATCTCCGGTCTGACTCCCTGCTTGATCAGATAGCGCGCCAGTTGGTTGGAGCGGCGGCTCAATTCCTGATAGGTAAGCTGCTTCGCGCCGCAGCGGACGGCAGTCCTGGTGGGCGATCCTGCCGCAACATTTTCAAAGATGGTGTGGATCGGCCCGGGAATGGTCCTCAGCCTGGGTTCGGGATTGAAGCGGGTCCTCAACTCCTGCTGGTCAGTCGCGCTGAGCAGTGGCAAGTCAGCAATCGATGTTGCTGGGGTGTTCGCTGCTGCGCTCATGATGTTGGCAAGATATCTTCCACAGCGGCTGATCGATTCGGCATCCAGAAAAGCTGGATCGTAGTGCAGAAACGCCTGCCATTCGTTTGCCGCAGTCTGGCAGATTCTGAGCTTCAGCTTGTAGCGGTCACTCTCGCTGTGTTGCCATAGCGTGGCGAACTCCAGGTTGTCTATGGACTGTGGGGCCGCCCACTTTTCCAGTTCGAAAGCGTAAGGGAAGAACCCTGGCTCCGCATGGGCGTCCCAGGAAAAATAGGTCTGCCATTCCTCCGCCGCCTTATGCGCCGCCTGGTTGTGCTTAATCAGTTCGTTGAAGGGAAGGTCACCGCGTAAATGGCTGATGAATGGAAGATGTTTCGCGAATAGACCACAGGCAGGTTTGAATTCCTCATAGTCGCGCCCGGAAAATACTTTTCCAATCAGCACCCGGGCCTGCCCCGTGAGCTTCCACAATACAACCTGCCAGCATCCCAGAAAAAACTCCGGCTCTGCGGATCCTGCCTGGACATCTTTCGGGAGCTTCACTTCGACTTGCCGAGAATGAAAAGCCGCCAGATTTTCAGGCTTCTTCTCCAGAGGAAGCGGCGCGTCCGGCAAGGAAGAGGCCCTCTGCCTCTCCCAATACTCTTTGCCCGCAAGGCTGTCCGGCTCAGCAAATA
>Ga0210400_10002329_pt1 | contig 17811 bp, 12 predicted proteins | sample IncBWH26MmetaG_FD_155456 | JGI IMG/M metagenome (GOLD analysis project Ga0210400, IMG submission 155456) | Forest soil microbial communities from Barre Woods Harvard Forest LTER site, Petersham, Massachusetts, United States - Inc-BW-H-26-M | ecosystem: Environmental > Terrestrial > Soil >...
GGGACCACTCGTGTGCGAGAGCGGTGCGGGAACTGGACGGTCATAACCGAGATTTATTTCGTAAACTCTCGAACCCTAGGCAAACTCAATCATGTCACTACGCAAGCATCATGACAACAGATGGCGAACTACTTCGGCCGGCGCTTTTCAACACGCCGGCGTAGAACAGGGAAGGGCCTGGCTACGACTCCTCTATTTATGCTCTGAAATATGCCCTTGCCACATTGATCCAGGGTGTCGCATCGGCACTTCGTCATCAACGTCTTGAGCACGCCTCGCACTACCTTTATTCCATTCATCAGATCATCCAGCTCCGCAAGCTTTCTTTGGGAGAGCGTTCGCCAGCGACCGGCGCGGATACCCGCTGCTGCAAGTCCGTGGCGGCAGCCGAAAGCGGCTGCGTATCGACGGAGCGGTCGTAATTAAATCGCATGAAGGCTGTGGTTGCTGCCGTGAAATGATGGTCGAGGCGCAGCATAGCCGAATTCTCGTTGACCACCTGAGTGCATGAGCAGGTCAGCAGGTCATAGTCCGCGTAGTGCTGGTCACCGGGATCGTTAGCCGGCGTCCAGGGCGTCAGAATTGTCCGTGGACCCGCTCCCGGGAAGGCATGGATGATCCCGTAGGTCGGCGACGACGTCGGAACCGCCGCAATGAGCGCGGCGCTCGGCACATCGCCGCTCACCGGATAGCCCTAGGTTTGCCGGTAGGCTTCCGCAGCGACGAAGAAGAATGTCTTGTCGGGGTTGATCGGGCCTCCGAGCGCTCCGCCAAACTGATTCAGACGAAGCGGTTGCTGGGCTTCGCCGTTGGAGGCCCATTGGGGTACGGGCGCGTCAAAAGCATCGTTGCGCAAGAACTCGAATAGCCGCCCGTGGAAACCGTTTGTGCCCGAAGGCGAGGTGACGGCCAGTTGCGGCCCGCCGGTTCCGCCGCCCTCGGCGGATGCCAGCAGCGAATCGACGCGAAACTCCTGGATCGCGTCCAGGGGAATGGCGAGCCTCACCCATGGGCGCTGCGTCTGATTCACGATATTAGTCGAGTCGACGCCATCGTAAGTCCAGTTGCTGTCGTCGAGGCCCCGTCCGGCGAACCGAATCGTCCGCTGGTTGCTGCCGCCGGTATCAATGGCGCCGGGGACAAAAGCCGTCAGCGAGGCCCAGTTGCGGCCGTTCAGCGGCAGTTCATCCGCCTGCTCTTTCTCGATGTAGCCGGTCACCGCGCTCATGTTGCGGTCCATCAGGGCCGAACTGGCGGATACTTCCACCCGTTCGTCTTTGCCAGAAACCTGGAGGGTCGCGTCGAGTGTTCGCGTACGGCCGATGACCTCCTCGACATCAACGAAAGTCAGCGACTTGAAGCCTTCATGCTCAAGTGTGATGGTATAAATTCCGACCGGCAACTCAGGGATGTCATACGTTCCTCTCGAAGAGGAAAGGGTCTTACGTTGCAGCCCGGTCGCACGTTGTACGGCGGAGACCTGAGTCTGTGGCAGAACGCGGCCCGAAGTGTCGGTGACAAGGCCGCTCAATCCTGCGCGATCGACCTGCGCCAGCGAACATGCCGAGAGGGATAAAACGATTCCGGCCAGAAAAAGTGTTCGACGAGTTCTGTAACCGCAATTCCGACCTGCCCATTCGAGCGCCTGCTTTCGACTTCGTCGCATGGAGTCCTCCTCGTTGTTCGTTGGCCGCCCGTGTCGAGGCTGCCCGTAGCGCTCGATCACCTGGACATCTCGAAAGCTTCTGCGGCTCGCGGCCACGGAATAAGTCCCCGGCATAAGCGCTAGAAACTGGTACAGTCGGCCGTGATCCGAAACGGCAGTCTGTCGCAGTCCAGTCGCAAGATTGCGCAGAATAAATGGCGTTCCCGGAACCACCGCGCGACTTGGGTCGCTCACGCGACCGCTGATGGGCCCAGTTAGTACAACGTTTTGCGGAAACATCTCCGGAATGCTCGCTGAGGTAAAGATTGCACTGAGGAGCAAGTGGGTTTTAAGCGTTGCGGTAAATAGACGGAAGGTCTTTCATTTTCGAGTCGACTTTCATCAAGCTGACCAGCAGATCAATCGCTACCGGAGCATGTAAGAACGATGCCGGCACCGCATCGACGGCAGAGCGCTGCTAAATCCCCGTACAGGAATCAAAGATAGACTGCCTCGATTGGGAACTGACCCACGACGCTACGTGCTGTTGGTTAGGGGAAGTTTAATCGAACGTGAATTTTGCATGAAAAAAATAGCAACAAAACCTTGAACCGCCGAGCAGACCTATCGAAGGGGACTTTGCGCGGAGAAGAAGGCCCTTGCAACGATGCGCAAAACCGGAAATCATTCTGGGACTGAAGGCCCCGTCGGGGAATCGTGGAGCATACTCGCCTCTCTGTGGGAAAGCGCGGCGAAAGGAATGATGAGGGTTGATTTCCGGAAGTCAGAGGGACGCCTTTCCAATTTCGGCCGTTTCCCTGTTTTCGCCACCTCCAAACAGCGGCAATTCAACCCGGAAACAGCTGCCCCGCCCTTCCTCGCTGGCGACACCGATATCGGCGCCGTGGGCCGAGCAGATGGCTTTCACGATGGAAAGGCCGAGCCCCGCCCCGCCGGAACTTCGGGAACGCGCCTTGTCGACTCGATAGAAGCGTTCGAAAACATGAGCAATCGCGTCGGCCGGAATTCCCGCACCGTTATCGGAGACTCCGAGTATGGCTTTCCCCTCTTCACTCTTGACTTTGACTTCGACCGTGCCGCACTCCTGCGTGTACTTGATGGCGTTGTCGATGAGATTCGCAATCACCTGCTGCAGGCGTGTGCGATCGCCCTCGACATAAACGCCATCCTCTGTGGCGGTACGCAACGTGATCGCCTTCTCCTGCGCCAGGACTCGCATTTCGTTGGCGGTGGAGATGACCAGAGCGCTCAGGTCCAGGTGAATTCGTTCGAGCTTCGCATCTCCGGCGTCGAGGCGCGAGATCGTCAACAAACTCTCGACAATCCGGGACATGCGATGAGTTTCCTCCAAAGCGCTGCCAATCTGGTCCGCCAGAGGTTCGCTCGGCGCGCAGTTGTTAACCATTGCTTCCAGTTCCAACTGAAGAATGGTTAAAGGCGTACGCAATTCGTGAGAGGCGTCCGCGGAAAAGCGATTGATATGCTGGAAGGCATCTTCGAGGCGGGCAATCATGCGGTTAAGCGCAGTCGATAGGCGCTCCAGTTCATCTCCGCTGCGGATCACAGGCAGGCGTTCGCTCAGGTTCGTGGAAGTGATTCCCTCCGCCCTTTCGGTAATCTTATCCACGGGCTGCAATGATCGTCTCATGAGCCAGTAGCCGCCTGCGATCGCCAGGAAAACGATGAATGGCGTGTAGATCGCGAGCGTCAACAGCAATCCGTGCAGGACCACTTGAATCTGCTGGTATGAGACCCCGGTTTCAACCAGGAAGTGGCTGCGGTCGGGCATCGTGAAGGTCATCGCATTGATGAGGAGGTGATGTCCACTCCCGAGTCGAATCTGGCGCAGTCCATCTTTTTTGTCCGCGCTCGGCGGAGGAATTTGAACTGGATCGAACTCACCGTCTTTTGGCGCGCCCGATAGATAAATCACCCCCCCTCCCTCGCGATAAACACGGATGAAACGCGCGTTCACCTCCGGGGCGTAGGCTTCGTTGATTTCGGTCTGCAGCCAGTCTGAATGCTTCCCGGGAAGTTGGGAAAGCAACTCGGTTCCAATGGTGCGGCACTCCGAAGACAGCGTTCCTTGCAAAGTCCAGTCCAGATACCTTTCCAGCCCCAAATAGACTGACACCCCAAAGACCAGCAGGGCGCCTGCCAGCAGGCCGGCATACCAGGCCGTCATCCGGAAGCGCAGCGAGTGAATGTTCAAGATTGCCCTCCCGGTGTCACGGTGTAGCCGACACCGCGCACGGTCCGGATAAGTTTTTGTTCGAAGGGATCGTCTACCTTGACGCGCAGGTGGCGGATATAGACGTCGATGATATTGGTGACGCCATTGAAACTCTGGTCCCAGACGTGTTCGACAATCATCGTCCGCGAGAGAACACGCCCCGCGTTGGACACAAGATACTCCAGCAGTGAATACTCCTTGGAGGTCAGGTCGATCCGTTTGCCTGAGCGTTTCACCTGTTGCGAGAGGCGATCCAATTCCAAATCGCTAACCCGAACCACGCTGCTGCGGCTTACCGACCCACGCCGGAGAAGGGCCTTTACGCGAACCAGTAATTCGGCAAAAGCAAACGGCTTGGTCAAATAGTCATCGGCTCCAGCCTCAAAATTACCCACCTTGTCGGCAACCGTGTCGCGAGCGGTGAGGATCAGTACGGGAACGTTTACATTCTGTGTGCGAATCCGGCGAAGCACTTCACTGCCATCGAGTTTCGGCAACATCAGATCGAGAATCATGAGGTCGTAGTGATAAGTCGTCGCCAGTTCCAGGCCGGACTGCCCGTCCGCCGCCACATCGACGGCGAACCTTTCTTCCATCAGCCCGCGAGCGACAAAGTTAGAAACCTTTTTCTCGTCTTCAACCAGAAGGATTCGCATGATCTCCGCAGGGTAAGTATATTGTGATACGCGCTGAACCGTTAGCAAAACTCCACATGAAAACTTATTCAGAATTCATAGGGACTTATTGCTCTTGCAGAACGGGTCGAGCCGGAATGCGCTGATCCTGAATAACATTTCATCTCGTTTTCATTGAATGTTAATGTTGACCAGCCAGCATCATTATCCCGCCATGATTAAGAAAATATTCGCATCTCTACTGTGGGTCTGCGTATCGTTCGGCGCGATCATCAGCGCCCAGACAGCCGACTCACGTGATCACTGGATCGCGGTGCGCGCGGGCCGGCTTTTCACCGGAACGGAGAAGCTCGCGGCGAACCAGATTGTGTTGATCAAGGGCGACCGGATTACTGAGGTCGGGCCAGCGGAGAAAATCGAGATCCCCGCCCGCAGCGAGATCGTCGATTTGAGCCATGCGACTGTGCTGCCGGGCTTAATCGATGCTCATACGCACGTCTTTGGCAATGGGCCTGATTTCGACATGCAGATTCTGCGCGACTCCTACCAGTACCGCACGTTGGTAGCGTTGGCGAACGCTCAGAAAGATCTGATGGCCGGCTTCACGACTCTGCGCGATCTTAAGACTTTGGGAGCGATGTACAGCGATGTCGACCTGCGCAACGCCATCGACCGCGGCGTAGTGCAGGGACCGCGCATGCAAGTGGCGACCAGAGGGATTCAATCTACCGGCGGATTCATCATGCGTGGTTATTCAACCGATGTTCCCCTTCCCTCTGCGCTCGAGGTGGTGGACTCACCCTGGGCTGCGCGCCAGGCGGTAAGGGATCAGGTTGCGCATGATGCTGATTTGATCAAGGTCTACGCGGCCTACGATTTTCATTTCACCGCCGATGGCAAGATGGTCAGTCCGCCCACATTTACCGCGGAGGAAATCAATGCCATTGTCGATGAAGCTCATAAAAAAGGCCGCAAAGTTTCCTGCCATGCTTTTGGCGGAGAAGGCCTGCGCAATTGCCTGAACGCTGGAGTAGATTCGCTGGAACACGGTGTGGAGTTGGACGACGCTGATATCAAAATGATGGTGCAAAAAGGAATCTATCTTGTCCCAACGCTTTATCACTATCAGGATGATCGCGAAAAGGACATGAAGAAGTACTCGGGCCACAGCGTGGCGGAAGTCTCCGAACGCAGCTTCCCGCGAGCCGTAGCCCAGGGGGTGAAGATTGCGTTCGGATCCGGCGTGGGACCGTTTCCGCACGGTACCCAGAACAAAGAGTTTGCCTACATGGTGAAGTTCGGCATGACCCCGGTACAGGCGATTCGAGCGGCAACGGTTGACGCCGCGCAACTGATGGGATGGCAAGATCGCGTAGGCTCAGTCGAAGCCGGCAAATTTGCCGACCTGGTCGCGGTGGAAGGCGACCCGGTTGCCGACATCTCCGAACTTGAGCGTGTCAGGTTCGTGATGAAAGGCGGCCATGTTTTTAAGAACGATTTGAAGTGAATCGGTTGCATCCGGCATTTTGCGCAGTACACGTCGAACGAGCGAGGCTCATGAAACGTAGAGATTTCTTAAGAAACACTACCAGCGTTGCTGCGGTCCTGGGGCTGTCAAGCTCGACCACTTCCGCGCTCGGCAGCCTGGAGGCTGACCAGCCTTGCAAGGAAGCGGCCTTCCTGAAGGTTGAGAAACTCCAGGCCCGAGTGGCGGACTTCGTCGTCAATACTCAGCTGTCGCGGATTCCGGACGAGACCATCGAACTCGGAAAGAAGTCGATTCTCGACGGCTTGGGACTCGCCCTCAGTGGATCGAGAGCCGAAACTGCGCCTTTGATTCAACAATACGTCACATCGCTGGGTTGCGGGTCTGGCGGTGCGGCGGTGTTGGGGTCCGCCATAAAACTGCCTGCCCGTTTCGCCGCCCTCAGCAATGGAATCGCGATTCACGTCGACGACTTCGACGATACGCAGTTGGCGGCGGCAAAAGATCGCGTCTATGGCCTGCTGGTCCATCCAACGGTGTGCGTGCTACCGGCGGCCCTGGCAACGGCCGAAGTTGGCGGCAGAAACGGCAAAGACCTGCTGCTGGCCTATCAGGTGGGCGTGGAAGTGGAGTGCAAAATCGCGGAATCGATTTCGCCCCGCCACTATCAGGACGGGTTTCACACCACCGGCACGGTTGGCGTGTTTGGGGGCACGGCGGCATGCGCCAAACTCAAAGGCCTGGATGCGGTTTATACAGCCCGCGCCTTTGGGATCGCGGCCAGCCACGCTGCCGGATTGCGCGAGAACTTCGGCACGATGATGAAAGCCTTCCAGGCTGGTCATGCGACCGAGAGCGGGGTCGTAGCGACCGACCTGGCCGCCCTCGGCTGGACCGCCGCCGAACAGATTCTGGAAGCGGAGCGCGGTTTTTTTCACGCCTATGGCGGAAGTTACGATCCGTCGGTGATGGAGCGGTTGGGAGAACCGTGGACCTTCCAAGACCCGGGAGTCTCGATCAAGCCCTATCCGTCTGGCTCACTGACTCATCCGGGAATGACCGAGCTCTTGCGGCTGATCCAAAAGAATTCAATTCATCCTGCCGACGTGGTCCAAGTCGAGGTTGGTACGAATCACAACATGCTGAACACCCTGATTCATCACCATCCAACGACTGGATTGCAGGCAAAATTCAGCATGGAGTTTTGCATGGCGATTCTCTTGCTCGATGGCAAGGCCGATCAAACCAAGTACACCGATGCCGTGGCCAACCGTCTCGACGTGCAAGAGATGGTCAAGCGAGTGCGCTTTTATACCGACCCCGAGGCCGAGAATGCCGGCTATGACAAGATGACGACCATCCTCAAGATCACCCTGAAAGATGGACGTGTTATCTCCGGGCGCGCTGATTTCGGCAAGGGTAGTCCTACCCACCCCATGAGCTATGACGAAGTGGCCGAAAAATTTCTGGGTTGCACCGCGTTCGCGGAGTGGCCGGAATCGAAAGCCCATCAAGTTATTGAGCTGGTGCGAAAGCTCGAAGACGTACGAGATGTAAAAGCTCTGACTGCGCTTTGCAGTAAGTAATTTTTGAAATCAAACTGGACTGCGAGGGGAAATTGAAAAACTACAGGGTAGCGGTAATCGAGGGAGATGGGATTGGGCGCGAAGTCGTACCCGAAGGCATTCGCGTGCTGGAGGCTGCGGGCCGTCGTTTTGACCTTTCGTTTTCGTGGCAGCATTTCGATTGGAGTTGCCAGACCTACTTGAAGACCGGCCGCATGATGCCGGAAAACGGACTGGAACTATTGCGCCCCTTCGATGCCATTTACCTGGGCGCCATCGGCTATCCCGGCGTGCCCGATCATGTTTCGCTGTGGCAATTACTGATTCCCATCCGCCGCGGGTTTCAGGAATACGTGAATGTGCGCCCGGCGCGGCTGCTGGAAGGCATTACTAGCCCGCTTAGTGGACGCAAGGCGGGAGACATCGACTTTATCGTTGTGCGCGAGAACAATGAGGGCGAATATTCAGAAGTGGGCGGACGTATGTATCGCGACACAGAGTTCGAGACGGCGATGCAGCAATCTATCTTCACTCGCCGCGGATGTGATCGCGTCATCAAGTACGCCTTCGAGCTAGCGCGCAAGAGGAAGAAACATGTGACTTCGGCAACTAAGTCCAATGGCATTTTCTACTCGATGCCCTTCTGGGACGAACGCTTCGCCGAGATTTCAAAACAGTATCCCGACGTGAAGACAGACCAGTTTCACATCGATATTTTAACCGCCCATTTTGTGCAACATCCGGACTGGTTCGACGTCGTGGTGGGATCCAATCTGTTTGGCGACATTCTCTCTGATCTAGGCGCAGCGGTCGTCGGCTCCATGGGGCTGGCCCCTGCCGCCAACTTGAATCCTGAGCGGGAATTTCCGTCAACCTTTGAGCCAGTGCATGGATCCGCGCCAGACATTGCCGGCAAAGGGATTGCTAATCCGGTGGCACAAATCTGGACAGGCGCGATGATGTTGGAACATTTGGGCGAGAAGCAAGCCGCTCATGCGGTGGAGCAGGCGATCTTTAGAGTTCTCGCCAGCTCGAACGTTCGAACCAGAGACATCGGTGGTAAGGCCAGCACCCAGGATGTGGGAGAGGCGATCGCCGCAGAAGTTTCGGCAATGTCCACGGTGCCGGTCGGTTAGCGGTTACTCGCGAGTCTGCCCAGTTAACTGGCGGGAGCGCATAGAGGCATTAAAGAAAGTCCCACCGCTTACAGTGGGACCTTCTCGCGCTAGGGGAGAACATCGTAAACCCGAAGTTCCGAGACTTGCTTTTCGTGATGCGGAACCGCGAGGTAATATTTATTCAGTTCAGGAATCAGGATCGCCGTCTTCGCCCGAAACGCAGTGGAGATATGTGCCATGCGGTCGTAGTGGTCTGCATCGTTCTGCTGGAAGACATCGAGGAATTCCGTCCCTGCAAAATAAATCCGTTTGTGCTGGCTGTCGAAAGTCATTTCATCGACCATTGCCGACGCTGGGTAGCTCCCTACGACTTTGCCGGACTGCGTATCCAGGACAATCATCTTCCCCGGATCCCGAGTGCCGACGAACAGCCGGTGGGCGGTATCGTCCAGAACGATCGCAGTGGGCTTCTTCGCCACTTGAGAAATTGGCCAGGTGGCAAGTAGGGCGCGGCTATTCCGATCAAATACTTCCACAGTGTTGTTACCCCGAACGTTTACGAACATGCGCGTGCCGGATTTTTCGAAAGCCATGCCTTCGACATCGTCGGAATCCATCTTGATTTCAGCGATTGTCTTCCCCGCGGCAACGTCCACGATACTGATGTACGAGTTGGGAAGTTTGGCATCCTTTCCACCGTTCACCACGTACAAAGACTTGGTGTCAGAATCATAAGTGCTCGCATCCGCTCCTTCGCGCAGCTTGATGCTGCCGGCCGGCTTGTAGGAATTCGTCTCGTAGATTTTGATCTCACCCAGGTCTCCATCGACCACGAAGAGCTTCCTCAGGTCTGCCCGGTAGAGCAACGAATGCGGAGCTTTGAGATCGGAAATCGTGTAGACGAGCTTGTTGGTCTTCAGATCGAAGACCAGAACCTTGGAATTTTCCTCAGCAGTGGCGAACAAGCGACTTCCTTCCACATCCGCCAGAAAGTGGTCGAAGTCGCCGTCATGCAGCGCCGGCAGCGGCGTTGTGTGTGAGAGTTTGAGCGGAGCCTTCTGCTGAGCAGAAATGCCAGCCACGAATCCAAGAACCACCGCGGGCACGATGATGGCGCGCGATATTTTCACTTTATCCTCCAGTTTAGAAAGACTGCTTCGCAACAAAGACAAAATGTTCGACTCGACTCAGCCAGTAGACCCGAACAATCTGAAATAGGCATTAAAGCTACATTAAGAACAGTTCAGCGCTTTGGCTTGTCGGGTGGAGCGCTGGCAATAGCCAGTCGCTTCGGCGACTTCCCCACCTTAATGCGTGTTACTTCCCGCCTGTTCTTCACGTCGATGATGGAGACATCGTCGGAATCGGAATTGCTCACGCACAGGTACTTTCCGTCGGGCGTGAAAGCCATCCAGTTCGGACCATCGCCAGTCACCACCTTGCCTACAATTTTTCGGCTTTGGAGATCGTAGATATAGACGCAATCATCCAACAGACTTGTCACCCAGAGTTCGCCTTCATTGGGCGTAAGCGCGAGGCCGTGGGTACGGGTGTCGGCAGATTCATACTTCAGTGGATGGGGAATAGGATGCTCGGCTGGCATTTCCACACGTTCAATTACTTTCTTATCTGGAATGTCGACGATAGCGAACCCATGCAGCTCCGCCAAGGCCACAAACATCGTTTTCCCGTCGGTACTAACTACATAAGGACGCGGTCGACCGCCGACCGGAATCACAGCCGAGTATTCCATTTTCTCCAGATCGATTACGTTGATCTCATGGGAGGCCATCGAGCTGACAAAAGTGTAGCGATTGCTGCCGGTATTTAACGCGTTGTGCGGCTCTTTGATGGGTAGAGTCTTGACGACCTCCAGCTTTGTCACATCGACAATCTCTACCTTGTCGCCGTCGCGAATCGGAACCACAACATACCTTCCATCCGGAGTGACGGCCACCTGATTCGGACGTCCGCTGAGATGGACGATTCCCACCGTCTCCCGCGTAGCCGTATTGACAATCTTCAGTGTGCGGTCGGATTCCACCGTAGCGAATAGGCGCTTACCATCGGGCTGCAACGCAACTCCGTGAACCCGATCACCGGCGAGCTTGATGCTGCCGATCATTTTCAAGGATGCCAGATCAATGACGCTGATATCGTCTCCCCGGCTGCTGCCTACGTAAAGCCGCAAATTCTGGGCCGCGGCGGTTACCGCGCAAGCCGTCAGAATACAAATCAAACAAATCTTTATTGCCGAATGAAACTTGCGTTGCAACATCCTATTCCCCCTATCCTTAAATGAAATGAATTACGTGTGGACTGGAGCCGCCGCTGAATGCCTTCCGACAGCCAGCATCAAGACGCCAGATACGAATAAACTCGCCACCAGGTACAACAATCCCGCAGAAAAAGAGTGCGTTCGGTGAGCCAGATAGCCCATCACCATCGGGCCGGCAAAGCCGCCGAGATTTCCGACGGCATTAATAAGTCCTATGGATGCGGCCGCCGCCGATTCCGTCAAAAACAACGTTGGCACCGCCCAAAACACCGGCTGAAATCCATAAAACGATCCGCCCGCCAGAATAAACAAGCCAAGCGACAGTCCGAGGTTTCCCCGATAGAGCACCGCAAACGCAAGAGCCAATCCGCACACAAATACCGGCACAGCCGCGTGCCACTGCCGCTCCCGCTTGCGATCGGAGTGCCAGCCATTGATCTGCTGGGTAACAAATGCGGCGATGTAGGGTAACGCAGCCATGAACGTCACTTTCAGATCGCTCTGGCCGGAAAGGCGCTTCAGGATGGTGGGCAACCAGAAGGCAATCCCATAACTCCCTGTCATGGCGCAGAAGTAACACAGGGTCAGAAGGATCACGTCGCGATGGCGAAAGGCTTCCCATATCCGGTAAGACTTTTTCTTGCCTGCCTTCTCTTGCTTCAGCTCGGTGATAATCCACGATTTCTCTTCTTCAGAAAGCCAGGCGGCCTGCTCCGGCCAGTCGGTCAAATACCAGAGTGTGATGAATCCGAGGATTATCGCGGGGATACCTTCGATGATGAACAGCCAACGCCAGCCCCTCATACCAAGCCAGGAGAGTCCAAGCAGGAGGCCGGCCAGCGGCGAACCGATCACATAGGAAAGCGGATTCGCGGCATAAAAAACCGCCACTGCCTTCGCGCGATCCTGGTACCGAAACCAGTGCGTCAGGTAGACGATTACACCCGGTAGAAATCCGGCTTCTGCCGCCCCGACCAGAAAGCGCACCACATAAAACTGCCGCGAGGTGTGGATAAACGCCATAAATACGGTCATCACTCCCCAGGAAATCATGATGCGGGCAATCCACTTGCGCGCACTCCAGCGCTCAACGATCAGCGCGCCCGGAATTTCCAGCAGGAAATAACCCAGGAAGAAGATGCCGGCGCCAAACCCAATCACCCCTTCGCTGAATCCAAGGTCGTGCGGCATTTGCAACGCAGCCGCTCCAACGTTCATCCGATCCAGGAAGGCGATCACATAGAGAATGAACAGAAAGGGCAGAAGCCTGCGTGCGATCCGATGCCGAGCGCGTTGAGCGACCAGTGCTGCCGGCTGAACATAAGCATCGATGATAGCGGGACTATTCATGGGCAAGTCGCGGCGAAACCCGCACGAAGCGGGCAAGTCAACGGCTGCATGCGCGTTACCTACAGTCTGAGTTCCCCCTAACTCAAAAGATCACCTTGACGGCGAACTGGACTTCCCGCGCCGTGGTCGTCGTCTTGGTCAGCAAACCCGCCGTCGGGTTTGGGGTACCTGTCCCATCGAAAATGTCAGTGTTAGTTGGGTTTGCAGGCGGGGCAAAGTTCGGGTGGTTCAGAATGTTAAACATCTCCGCCCGGAACTGAATGTTGAACTTTTCCGAAATACTCCGGATGTAGTTATTTTTGTACAGCGAAAAATCCATCGACGTAACACCCGGGCCGATCAGGATGTTGCGGCCTGCGTTGCCGCGGAGGTTGAAGCATCGCAGGTCGCCCGGCGCAAGTGCAGCTCCCAGACTTGGAGGTGCTGGGTCGCAGTTCGCGGTCCAGAAAGCCAGGTTTGGAGCAGTGGGAACCGCGAAACATTGAGTCTTGACGTAGTTGTTGGGATTTCCAGGATTCGTGAGTGTCCCGCAACCTGATCCACCCAAACGGTTCGGGAAAGCCCAATCGTCGCTGCTCAGGGTGTATTGTGGGTCCGAACCGGTGCCCCAAGTCGCGCTGAAGGGGACGCCTCCACTGGCCGTAAAGATGAGGCCCAATTCCCATCCGCCCAGAGCCCATTGCGCCGGGCCGGAGAAATTCTTGGGAGTGGGAAGTTCCCATGTGCCGTTTACAACCAGCGTCTTATCTACGTTGAAATCCGAGAGGCCTCGGCTCAATCGCATATCGAACCAGTGCAAACTCGAAATGGAATTGCCGAACGTGTCGCCGGCCACCGAGGCTGAACTCGTGTCCATGCTCTTGCCCCACGTGAAGGTTCCCTGCACCTGAAGGCCGTGGCTCATGCGCTTCGCCAACTGTGCTTCAAGAGCGTTGTAGTAAGAGTGCCCCTCGTAAAATATTCCGCGAATTGAGCCGAATTTCGGGTTGATGGGTAGTGGTGCAACGCATTGCGAGGGGTCTAATCCGGTAGGATCGGTCTGATTGCACTGCCCCGGCCCCGGCACGTATAGGTTGCCGAGAACGTCTACCTGTGGCCATATATATCCGTATGGGCCCTTGTTCGGAATCACGAGATCCGCTTCGTCCACCTTGAAGGGCTGGTGGATACCTCGCGATCCTACATAGGCAACCATGCCTGACAGGGTTGGAGTTAGCTGCTGCTGCATGTTGAGGTTCCACTGCATGATGTAATTGCGCCTGCTGTGAGAATCGACATATGTCGACCGCAAGGTGTTATCCGGAAAGTTGGTAAGCCCCGAAAAGAATGTACCTTGCCCGGGACTGTTGACCGCAGTGTAGGAGAAGAAAGGAGCCGACTGCGTCGTCATCAGGATGAACTGATACGGCAGCGGCAGCACATCAAACAATCCAATCCCCCCGCGTACTGCCGTTTTCCCGTTGCGGAAAACATCCCAGGCAAAACCTACGCGCGGCTCAAAATTCTTCAGGGTCGGGTTGGCGAAGAAAGAACCAGAACCGGAGCACCCACCCTGGACGACTTTCCCGCAGACTGGAAGCGGATCAGTGATGTTTCGCAGGTTAGCGGTCTTGCCGGCGGTTTCGCTGAGTACCGAGGACATTTCATAACGCAGCCCTAGATTGAGCGTAAGGTTCGGTTTCCATCGCCAATCATCCTGCAGATACAGGCCGAAGATATTCTGACGCAGATTCCGCGGCGAAAGTGTGCTGGCGATTCCGCCTTGAAACTTCGTGGGATTATTTGTGAGAAAACCCTGCAAGTCGGTGAACCGCCAGATTCCGTTTGGATCGGTGTCGGCAATCACGTTGAGAAGCATGCGCTCGAAGGCGACGCCAAATCGCAGGGAGTGAGTGCCTTTCGTCAGGAACGCGTCGTCATACGCCTGAAGCGAATTCCAATGGTAGAAATAGGTCGGGCTGCCTCCCACTCCACCGGTAAAATCAGAGACTCCGCCGCCAATTAGAACTTGGGATGCAGCTCGGCCCGCGAACGCAGTACCTCCGGCACCCAAGTCTGTCCGGCTCGCGTCCGGATTGATCGCCCTCGCACTCTCATTATTATTCACCGCTTCGTGGTTTCCGCCAATGCGCAGCGAGTTAGCGAAGCTAGGGGAGAAGATGTGGGTTTCCTCCAGCGAAACGAACTGTCTTGCTGTGAGCGTTTGAAATTCCACATTGTTCAATCCGTCGGGAGACGAGTAAGGAGTTCGATCAAACATATACGTGCCATACAAGCTGTCCGTACTAGAAAAATTGTGATCGACACGTGTAGTAAGAAAATTCTCGTTGACGATCTGTTGACCGGAAAACGTGAATACTCCTAGGTCTCCGTTGCTGCCAGGGACGGGGCTGCTGGGAAGATGATAAAAAGTGAAATAGGCTTGTGCCTGTGGAGAAACCGCAACTGGAGATGGCGTGCAGGAACTGCCCGGGTCAGGACTCGAACACAAAGTTCCATTCCTGGCAGCCGCCGACGGCACAGTCGCTACCGTCGTAATCCCCAGGGACTGCCGGATAGCCTCAAAGTCGGCGAAGAAGAACGTTTTATCCTTCAGGATCGGTCCGCCAATCGTCCCCCCAAACTGATTTCGCTTGAAGGGTGGAATGTTCCCCACATCGAAGTAGTTCTTGGCGTCCAGCGCGCTGTTGCGAAGAAACTCGTATCCACTGCCGTGAATCTGATTCGTGCCCGACCGGGTAATCGCATTGACCACGCCCCCCGAGGTCTTGCCGTACTCCGCCGAATAGTTGCTGGTGATGACGGAGAACTCCTGAATCGCGTCGACGCCCAAACTTCCACCCAGCACACTGCCGGGAGCGCCGTTGGCATAGTCATTGAGGCTCACGCCGTCGAGGCGATAATTATTCTGCTGCGGCCGCGCGCCGGAAATGGTTAGCTGTTGACCGAAGCCGCGATTGCCGCGATCAGTACCCGCGGAAAAATCAGGTTGGGTATGGATTGCGCTTACACCTGGCTGAAGCTGGGCCAGGTCAGTCCAGCTGCGCCCGTTGAGCGGCAATTCCCGAACTGTCGTGGCATCCACCACGGCGCTTATGTCGGAACTCGACGTCTGCACTGCCGGACTCTCGCTCTGAACCGTAACCATCTCCGTGACGGAACCGACACGCAGGACCTGATCGATTGACAGGGCGGCCGCAACCGTTAGCGTGATTCCCCGCGCAACCTCGCTTTTGAATCCCTGTGCGGAGAACTTTACCTCGTAGGCTCCGGGCAACAGATTCGGTGCGGAGTAAAAACCCACCTCGTTGCTGGTAACCGCGCGGCTCACCCCCATCGCAAGATTGGTTATTACGATCTGAACGTTTGGCAGCATCTTACCGGTGGCATCGGTGATGTTTCCTGAAATTGTTCCGCCTGTCACCTGACCATGCAGACTTGCAGGAACGACGGAAATGAGCGCTACAGCCAGAACAACTACACACAGCGTTTTGAGATCCGGCGTGGAATTCAATGGAGGCTCCTTCTGTGCGCCACAGAGATTACCTCAATAGCAAGCAGTTAACGCACATTAATTTCGCTTAATCTTCGGCATAGATTGTTTTGGCGACTCAGTGTAATTAGCAACGTGTAGATGGAGGGTATCCGTTTTTCACTATCTTGATTTTCGACAGCCAGGGAAACCTCTACGGAACAACCACCGGTGGCGGCCCAACTGGACATGGCGTCGCAACTGAACTCAGTCCGAAAAGAACCCGCTGGGAGGAAACCATTCTGTACGTCTTCGGCAGAAATGGCTCGACCGGCTGTGCCGACCCTTGGGGCGGTGTGATCAATGGATTCTGCGGGCAATCTTTATGGCACCTGTCTAAACTCCGGCATTCCGCAAAACGAGGCAATCTTCCAGCTCAGCCAATCCAATGGCGTCTGGGAGCAAAAAGTGATTTACAACTACCCCTCTCCGGCCGATAACAACGGCGCTGGCGGCCTAACCATGGATGCCAACGGAAACATCTTCGCCGCGCTTTCGGGTGCGTATCAATCTCCGCACGTGGTTGAGCTTTCCCCGAACGGTAATGGTGGTTGGAGTCCGACGGTGCTCCACAATTTTGGAAGTCACATCTTTCCAGAAAGCGTCCCGTGCTGGATCGGGCCGGAAATGTCTACGGCACGACGCAGGCGGGTGGAACCTACAACACGGGAATGGTTTACCAGCTGAGTCCTGGACAGAACAGAAAAATGGACTGAAAACATTCTCTACTCCTTCAAGAGCCTGGGCTTCGACGCTTCTCGGGCGAAGGCTGACGGTCCCGGATGAGTCACGGGCAGACTTCTAAAGCAATCCCAAAGTAAGAGTTGCCGACAAGCCGACAGTTGATCGGATTGGTCAACAGAAGCGTGTTTGTCGTTACTAATCCATGCGGAGGCCCCCAAACTGACGCTGGATGATCGCAATGCCCTGTTCTCGTAAACAGAGAACTGCGGAGACCGGTCGCTCGGTCTCGCCGCTTCGTAGGACAAATCTGACCTCTGCCTCTACACGACAGAGGTAGCTGCTTCCGATCGTCCTAATACTGTTCCTGATGAGTTGTGGATGAGTGACATGGCGGATTTGCCGTAAATCCAGAATCGTACCTGGCGAGATGGGCGTTCTCCAGTAACTAACCTCGGCGATCCGGATGCGATCAACTGCTATCGAAGGGTGACGGGCCTAGCCAAGCGGCTCGACCCCAAGACGCCACCTCTAGTTCTGCTTTTCAGAGCGTTCTTTGATGACCTTTAGCCAAAGATCGTGGCCGTCGTGCATTGCGTTCGGCTGCTCCTGGCGGAATTTGATAGCCCCTTCACCTCTCACGACCTCTTCGGTGATGATGTGGCAACCCTGGTCAGTTTTAACCAACAGGAACGTGTGATAAGCCTTCATTCCCGTGCCTAAACCCCACCAGCCAATTCGGCTGTTGGGCACTAACTCGTGTACGGTGCTCTCGATGTGTACACCGAACGTGTCCCAGGAGAACTTCGTCCCTTCGTGCAATTTGTTGTCAGGGCTGTCATGGACGACGACATTGTGAGAGTTGGGATACCAGCTCGGCCACGATTGCGCATCGACGATATTCGCAAACACGGTTTCGCAACTCGCATTCACCATAATCTCGTTGTGGGCATAGAGGTCAGCGTCTTCCGGGTGCTGTCCTTTGGGCCAATGGATATCTGGATTGCGCTGAGGGCCGTCTCCGTTGATGGTAAGTGCTTCATTCATCTTCTTCTCCTTTGCTTGTGCGTTCGACGCAGCGCAGAAGAAGGTGAGACCCACAGCGATCACGCCTCCAAGAATGTACTTCGTCATTTGTTGTATCTTCACTGTTCTTCTCCTTCCCTCTTAGGGAATCTCTGCACAAGTTCTGCATCCGCGTCGTGATTGATTAATCTTATGGTTGCGAGGTGAACAGGGATGAAGCAGCAGAGTCTGGCAAGTCAGG